>Ga0334896_1000427_pt1 | contig 52445 bp, 45 predicted proteins | sample GraSluR3_MG_8_FD_207734 | JGI IMG/M metagenome (GOLD analysis project Ga0334896, IMG submission 207734) | Sludge microbial communities from methane-producing bioreactor in Wageningen University, Netherlands - Granular Sludge_27_06-R3 | ecosystem: Engineered > Bioreactor > Anaerobic >... | reverse complement strand
TGGTCGGCGACGAGTTGGATCGTCAGCCGGCAGTTCTGAGAATTGTTTTTCTAAGTTTTGTCCGCTCAGCTCCTCAAAAATTTTAACTAATTCTAATAAATTGAACTCTTGCGGATTACCTAAATTGATGGTTTGACCAGACAAATCGTCATTTTTGGCAAAACGAATAATTCCTTCGATTAAATCATCAATGTAACAAAAAGACCTTGTTTGTTCGCCGGTACCAAAAACCGTCAGCGCTTCATTGTTTAGAATCGACTGAAAAAAACTAGGAATTACGCGACCGTCATCAATATCCATTCGCGGTCCATAAGTGTTGAAAATTCGCGCCTGTCTAACATCGGCGCCAGTTTGGCGATGCCAAACGCCACAAATTGTCTCTCCCAGGCGTTTGCTCTCATCATAACAAGAGCGTAAGCCATTGGGATTCACATTGCCCCAATAAGATTCCGGTTGAGGATTTACCAGTGGGTCCCCATAAACTTCGGAGGTTGAGGCAAAAAATAACCTAGTTGAGTATTGACTGGTGTATTGAGCTAAGTGGTGTGTAACTAGAGAATTAACTAAGTACGTTAATACCGGTCGAGCTTGATATCTGGGTGGACTGGCAGGTGAGGCAAAATGAAAAATGAAGGTTAGAGGCTCCAGATTCTGAGATGCCAACCAGTTGGCTAGCCAAGTAGAATCAGTTAAATCTTGTTCGATTATTTCCACTCGATGATCATTTAACAAATGGGTCACATTTTGACGCTGACCGGTAACAAAGTTGTCGATAATTATAATTTTATCTGCCCCTTCTTCAAGTAGTCGGTCTACCAAGTTAGAACCAATAAAACCGGCTCCGCCGGTTACCAATACTTTGCGAAATAAATTTGACATTACATTATCTTAGCAGGGATCGGGTTGACTGACGATTATGGCTGTCAAGTTTGTTGTTCACCAGATTGGCTGATAGAATACACTTATGAATCCACTACAAATGATTAATGATCAAATTAAGTCTGCCCTCAAAGCTGGCGATAAAACCAGACTAGATAGTTTGCGCTATTTAATGAGCCAATTGCAAAATGCCCAGATTAATAAAGGGCGCAACAATGAGTTAACTCAGGTAGAGTTTCAACAAATTGTGAAAAAAATTATCAAAAATAGTGAAGAGGCAATCGAGCAATATCGGCAAGGCAATCGATCAGATCTGGTGGAGTCGGAATCGGCTAAATTAGATGTTTTGAAAGAATTGATTCCTCAACCATTATCGGATGAAGAAATTAAGTCTTTAATTGAACAGGTTAGGTCACAACAACCAGAAATTCAAGTAGGACCGCTGATTGGACAGGTCATTAAACTATCTGGCGGTCGAGCTGATGGACAAACCGTGGCGCGCTTAGCCGCGAGCTTGAGCCAATAAATTTTTTACTCCGGATATTAACCCCGAAATTAGTGATGCTCCTCTAAAACTAAGATTAATTCTTGGCTGACTGGCTTGATAGTCTTGAGGCTTAGCCACAGTTACAGCTACCGAACCACCAATCAGTTTATCAAAACCGGCCTCGGCTAATTCCTGACTAATAATAATTTTGGGAACTTTAGCTTTTTTGGCTTCAAATAACGGGATACCCAATCCCTCAGCAAACGAAAGAAACAAAAAGACTTGCGCTTGAGCCAAGTAACGCCACTTAACTCGTTCATCCACTACCCCAACAAAACTAACCTTTTTACTAACTCCAAGTCGCCAAGCTAATAGCTTATACTTGATTTGCTCTAGTTGACCTAAGCGGCAGATAACGATTAGTTTATAACCATGCTTGGCATAATGTTTGGCAAAATATTTCAGGGTTCCGATTAAATTTTTGCGCCACTCACCACCACTTATGGTAACTGCTAATTTTGGAGCTGCCACCGATCGCCACCATTTGAGATCAACCTCTCGGGGAGGATTTAACCAGTTGTTAGAGTAGCCAAACTTCAAGACTTCAATTTTTTCATCTGGAACATTAAGTAGATTAGTCAGTTGTTTTTTTGTGTAAGGTGAAATCGCAAGTAAATTATCAACCCTGCTTAGCAAATCAAGTCTTTTTTGATAAATCTTCTGATCTTCTTCTGGCCAAGATTTTAATACCTCATTTGGAAATTGTTGAGGAATTAAATCGAACACGATCGCAGTGGTGGGTAAATTAAAATCTTCAATCAGTAATTGCCAGTCCAGAAGCGACCATGGTCGCTCAAAGGGGGAACTATAAAATACTGCCTCAACTTGCTTTTCGCTCAACCACCTAGCTAGCAGTTCTTGCTGGCGAGGTTTATCGATAGAAAAATCAAACGATAGGGTTTTGCCCCCGTAATTTTCAAGTAATTGGTTAATCAATTTATCAGGTGTCGAGGCGGATACTAACCATAATCTTTTTTCTGGGGGAACTTGTAATTCGTGCTTAAAATAATAATCTAGGTAATAACCAATACCGCGCTCTCGATTGTTGCCAAAAAACCATTGTGCATCGATTAGAACCATACTTGGCAATTTTATTTTTTCTTAGATCCTGGCTTCTGATCTAACTTCTTGCTTAGAAATTTCAAGCCAGCATCGGTTCGCCGTTGATAATAGATAAAGACCATCAGGGCGCCAATTAGACCAAGTAGAATTATATAGCCAAATTTCTCAAGACTGTCGATGCCCTCGTTTAAGGATTCAAGTGTGTCCAGACTGGTGTAACCCAGATACAGATAGAAAACATTACGAACCAAAGTACCGAAAAAAGTTGAGACTATATAGGTTCTCAAGTTGAGCTTAATTAGACCGCAAACAATTGAAACCGGCGCTGTCGGCATTATCGGAATCGCCCGAAACAAAAAAAGCAGAATGTCATCGTGCCAACCATGATTGAGATACCTGCCGATAACTTCAACTTCCTTGTGCGAAACTCCCAGAAACTTACCAAACTTGGTTAAGACCAAATCCTCACCTTTATCTGAAAGCCAATAAACCAGATAACTGCCGATAGTTTTACCAACCGCTCCAATAAGAGCCAAGATTAATAACCAGTCCCAACCACTACCCTGCGATGCCGCCAAAGACCCGCCAAGCGTCATCACAATCGGTGACGGTATTGGCGCGATTAGTTCTTCAATAAAGGCACCTATAAAGGTAAACCAAGTTACCGGAACAACTTCTGAAAGTTGAAACAGAGCGTCAATAAAAAAATCAATGATTGTACTAAACATATCCTTCACTATAACTAAATTTTAGAAGGCGGTCTATAAGGACGAACTATAATCAGGAGCTAGGCCAGCACTTGATTAAAAAGTAACTAGTAAGTCGGGATGACTGGACTCGAACCAGCGACCTCACGCACCCCATGCGTGCGCTCTGAGCCATCTGAGCTACATCCCGTAGTCTAGGGGCAAGTAAACCGTATTGTAACTTATAAAAAAACCTAGAGACAGACCATAGCTTGTCATAAACGCACAGCAAACTAGCGACTTTTAAATTTGCCAAATGAAAATAGTGCCAACAAACCACCAACTATGTCGATTAAAACATCGGTTGCAGCCGCGGTTCTGCCTAGAACTAAGGATTGATGCCACTCATCGTGAATTGCTAAAGCAATTAAAATCACACCGGTGGTCATTAGGACTTGAGATAAAGCTAAGCCTGACCACTGTTTTTTTACACCCCGGTGAATTAACAAGGTTAATAAACCATAAACAAGTAGATGGGCAGTCTTAAACCAAAAAAATCGCCACAAATCATCCTCTGGACCTGGTAATTTAGGTTGGCTTGAGAGCCAATAAATCGCGGTATAAAGAAAAATTACCGGCAACCAAGCAGACAAAACTGTACCTATCGCTTTAAACCAACCTTTTACCATCTGCATTGTCTGTCATTGTACCAATGCCAAAGCCTTGGCACACTAATTAATTCCCAACACAGCCCTGAAAAAATTAAACTTAAGGAGCCGAAAAGCGCCCGCCGCTGCCAGTTGAGAAAAACCGCTTGCTCAGCGGCAACATCCGGAATTGGGTAAACTGGTGGGGAAGCGGCGGCGGGCACTTCATTGGTACCATTGTCATCCTGACTTGCTTCTAGAACATCCAATCGGGGTTTTAAAACCGGCAAAACTAAGGATTGCTGATATGAAAAGTCTGTTGACAGCTGCCTTTCGACTTCATTTTGTTCAAATCCTGAATCAGGAGTAGACAGGTTATCATCGCCATTTTTTGTTATCGTATTATCGATTCCTGGTTTACTAATATCAGCGCCAGTATTAGACGGATAGTGCTTTGGTGTAGCTGAGGGTGCGGTTATGCTAACTGGCTTGGGTGTGCCTTGACTTTGGGTATTATTATTTTGATCCTGCTTGTCTGCTTTTTCATCTTCCTTTTCTGCTGGAACTACCAGCCAATCATTGTTTTCCAATCTAGTTTGAAAATCCTCCAAATCAATTACCGACCAACCATCGTCGAGCTTAACAAATACCTTGCCTTCAGTCAGATTTTTGTAGGTATCAGAAATAGCCACTAACTCATCATCCTGCCACAATTCAACCCAATCTGAGTCATTATTGAGTGTTATCTTGGATATAGACCTTGGAATCTCCAGATATCCTGGCTGAAGTTGATCATTGTGCTGATACTCTACTACCTTGCCTACTCCATCACGTAAAATATAATTCCCTGGCAAAGTTTGATCAGTAGTATTTTCTAACAAAATCCACTCAGCCTCATCGCTACCAGGCGGGTTGGGATAAAGTGCTCGAATAATTATTTCATCACTAGCTAAAACTTGCACAACAAGCCAAAACAAAAATAGCCATAAACTGGTAGCTATACATAGCACCTTGGACACTTGCTCAAAATGACAAATAATACTTGCTCAAAACTAACAAGGTAATGATTATCACTGAACATGTAAATAGAAAGAAACCACTCCGCCGCCGTGATCAATATAGCGAATGTTAATAACACTTGAGCTGCCGCAGGCTTGAGATGAGGTATATAATTCACCATCAGCAGGAGCGGTTATAACTGCAGAGCTAGATGTTAAATCTAAACCTGTATGAATCCCCCCTGAATATTTATATCTCCAGGAGTAAGGGGTTTTGCCATAGTGCTGAGTTAACCTCATTGGATCTTTTATTGGCCAATCCCAATCACCTGACCCTAAAGTAATTTCTTGATCTTTGTCAGCATCTAGTAATGATCGCGGCTTTAAATAAGTGGTTGGATCAACCCACTTATTGTCTTTGCGTACCTCAAAGTGAAGATGGGCACCTGTAGAACAGCCAGGATAACCGGAGTTCCCTATTAAGGCAATTGGCTCTCCCTTTTTTACCGACCCAACTTTTTCACCTGATATCAATGCCGCTTCGATTGCCTTGTACTCCGCCAAAGCTTGATTCAACAATCTTTGGTACTCTATTTCACTATTTTTAGTCTGGTCTAACAAAACCTGTTTCTCCGCTTTCTGATCAGCGAGAGCTTGGTGCTTACTTTCCAACTGATCACGAAGCACCTGAATTTGATTTTGTTTTGCTTCAAGTTCTGCTTTCTGTTCATCAAAAACCTGCCGCTTGACCTCGGTAGCCAACATAATATCCTCGGTATGAGCCCTGGCACGTTTAATATATCTCTGCTCACGAATAAAACCTGCCAGTCCAGATGAGGCCAGTAGTGATGTTAAAGGGTCGACCTGACTTTGTTTATACTGTTCTTGGATTCGAGACAATAGAATTTGTGATAATTCTCCCAACGAAAGTTCTAATCCAGATATACGCTGTGATAGATCTTCTATTTGAAGTTCCAAAATCCGAATTTCATTTTCGGTTTTTTCGATTTCCTTTTCATTAAGCAAAATCCTGTTGTTTAAAACTTGAATTGTACTGGCTAAAGAACGCTGTTCCTGTTGTGAAGCATTAATTTTTTCTCGCAACTCATTAATGGTACTTTCGATTTCTCTCAGCTCATCTGTGTGATCTTCTTCCTGTTTTTTTTCATCATCCTTAGTCTCTTCTTGGTCGCTCTCCTTGGCCGATTCGGTTGCTTCTTGTGCCTTAACAATTGGTACGGTAGAACCTGGCTGCCAAATCGACAACCATAAATAGAGGCCAATAAAGATCACTCCGATCAGTTTTTTCAACATGTTTACTAATGTTATACCCGAAATAAACGGCGAGTGCTAATCAAACCAGCAACCAATCCTAATACAATAGCTGCCAACCAACCACCAGCTAACAAAAGCAACATTAAGCTAGGTTCTATTGGCAATAGTTCAATTTCGCCAAAAAATGACTTAATTGCCGGTGTGGCGTAAAGCATTAAAATATAAACCGTTAGCCAGGATAGTACCGCACCTACCGTGCCATACAGCATACTTTCCACCAAGAATGGCTTCATTATGTACCACTTGGTGGCACCAATTAAGCGCATCACCTTGGTTTCATATTTTTTACTAGCGATGCGCATGCTGGTAATTAAAACTACTACCAGCAAGGAAGTAATTGAAAAAATTGCCAGAACAGTTAAGCCAACATAACGCAGGTTGGTAGTCCACTGGCGCAGGCTATCGATCACATCTTGCTGATAAACAACCTCATCAATGCCTTCCAAGGTTTGCATTATTTCGGCCACCTTGGCTAAATCATCAATGGTAACCGTAGAGACTTCCAGTGATGATGGCAAAATATCGGCCGTAACAAGCTCCTGTAAAAGCGGATCTTGTTCAGTCTGAGCACGATAAATTTCTAAAGCTTCCTCTTGAGTAATTAATTCGACAGCCTGTACGTATGGTTCTTGTTCTAGTCGTTGTTGATGAGCCTCAAGTAAACTTTGTGGTGTCTGTTGATCAAAAAAGCCGGTTACTTGCGGCCTAGTTTCAAAAAAATTAATCACTTTATTTGAACCAAAAATAAATAATACTAGGCTGTAACCAATAAAAAAAGTCAGATACAAAACTAATGAAGCAGCCAGTGCCTGATAAGGAGAGCGACGAATACTTTTAAGAGCTTGTAAAAGAGAGCGCATATTTATACTTTACCTGATTATTTAGCTTTTGTGCTATTCTCAATCGGAGCTTTGGTTTTTGAAGGTGATTTTTTATCATCCTTATTTTCTTTTTCAGTAGCTTTAGATTTTTGGCCATCGGACCTGCCAGGTTGGTCTGTTGGAATTTTATCTAAGTTAACAATTTTCCCTTGTCGAAGCTCTAAGTGATCACCGGGGTTTTTGTCTCTGAGAGCTTTGTCGTGAGTGGACACAATAACGGTTGTACCCAAATCGCGAATCCTTCTGAGAAGAGCGATAATCCCCTCAGCAGTTTCTTCGTCAAGGTTGCCGGTTGGTTCATCGGCAAATAAAAGATCTGGAGCTGTAACCATAGCTCTGGCAATGGCGGCTCGCTGCAGCTCGCCGCCAGAAAGCTGCACCGGAAACAAATCAACTTTATCTGGCAAACCAACAATTTCTAGCACATCCGATACTCGCTTTTTAATTTGATCAGACTTAACACCCATAATTTCTAAAATTATTGAGGTGTTCTCTCTAATAGTTCGGTCAGGAATTAGTTGATAGTCTTGAAAGACAACACCAATTTGGCGCCTTAATTGAGGCAATTGATGAGCAGGCAAATCCGCAACACTCAAATCTTTAAAATAAATTCTGCCCTGAGTGGGCAAAATTTCTCTAATTAAAAGCCTCATTAAAGTAGTCTTCCCGGCACCTGATTCACCGGTCACATAAAGCAAACTACCAGGATCAATCTCAAAGGAAATATCTTCCAAACCTATAAATCCATTTGGGAAAACCTTGGTAACGCCTTCAAATCGAACCATTTTTTTCTCCTGTTTTTTGATCAAAAAATTGATCTTAGTTTGCCTGATACCAGTCAGGCTTAGTAGCCGAAGTACCTAGCACTTCAACACGTCCCACATCCATTAGCCAGCCAGCTTTTTGACCCTTAAAGGTTTCACCCCAAACTTTAATCTCCATATCAACGAACATATCCAGATCAACAACGGATGAGGTTAAGTAAACATTTTGTGATTCACCACCTGGTCTAAGCAAGGTATGTGAACCCTCTCCATCGATACCGCCTTTAATTAGTACTCCCATAGTTTCATCTTTAAAAGTTTCAGTATCTGCCGAGCCAAAAATAGCGCCTTTCTTAACAGTTGAACCGTCCTCTTCCTGAGTGACAGAGGTATCAGCAACTTGAGTCTGTCTAGCAGGTGTTAGATAAGCAGCAATAAAGCCAGTTCCTATGCCAAACAACACCGCCACCAATACAACACCGATTACTTTTTTCTTGGCCTTAGTTTTCATATTATTTTTCTCCTGTGGCAGTTCTTCCCAAGGTTTAACAACTACTCTATTTGTTGGACCAACTTGCTTGCCAGAGTTATTAACTGATTCCTGCCCACTAGAAGTCATTGGTTGGCTTTGATTGGTTGAATTTCCGGCTTCTTTTGTTTGTTGATAATTACTCTGAAACGACATGCCTTCCTTCCTCTGGTAACTTTAACACTATACCAGCTTCAATTTAGGTGCAAAAGAGTTAGTCTCTTAATCAGAAAATAAGTTATCGATTTAGCTGAGTAATCTCCGCAAAAATAAATTCATCCAGATCACCATCTAAAATTGTTTGCGTGTCCGCCGTTTCTATTTCTGTACGAGTATCTTTCACTAAATGATACGGGTGCAACACATAATTGCGAATCTGGTTGCCCCAACTGGCGTGCTGATTGCCGCCTTTAACCTTGGCCAATTCATCTAGTCTAGCTTGTTCGCGTCTTTGGGCAAGTTCAGCCCGTAAAAGCTGCAAAGCAATCTTTTTATTTTGTTCTTGATATCTCTCTTGTCTTGCCTCAACCACAATGTCGGTAGGAATATGTCTTAGCCTAACTGCCGTAGCCACTTTATTGACATTTTGCCCTCCATGTCCACCTGCTCGGCTAAAAGCCCACTCCAATTCATCCGGTTTAAATTCTATACTGGTGTCATCCTCTGGTAACCAAGGTAGTACCTCTACTTTAGCGAATGAGGTTTGGCGCAAGGCATCGGCATTAAAAGGGCTTTGCCTGACCAAACGATGGGTGCCAGCCTCACCCTTTAAATAGCCATAAGCGTATGAACCAAAAACTAAGTAGCTAGCCGACTTGATGCCTGCCTCTTCACCTTGGCTTTCGGATAATAACTCAATCTGCCACCCCTGCTTTTCAAAGTAACGTAAATACATTCGCTGTAACATACTGGCCCAATCCATTGCCTCGGTACCGCCTTGACCAGAGTGAATCGAAAAAACAACTGGCTTGTCATCATAGGGACCGGAAAGATACGTAGTTAGCTCTATCTTGGCAGTAAGTTTGTTTAACTGGGCTAAAGAGGTCTCTAACTCTACTAATAAAGATGGGTCGTTGCTGTCGGTAAGTAAGTCAATTAGGGCATCGGTATCTTTGAGCTTGGTTTGCAAACTGTTAACTTGCTGAATCGAAGAATCTAGTTCAGCAATACGCTGGTTGATTTTTTTAGCTCGCTGAGCATCGTCCCAAAAATCGGTCTCAAAGGTGTTTTTCTGCAAATCGGCTAGCTGTTTTTTCTTGTCATCCAAATCAACTGCCTCTAATAATGAAGAAGCTTTAGCTCGTAATTCTTGCCAGGTATCTAGTTGCTGTTTATTAAGCATAATCTGCAGGGAGTATAACAAAAAAATATGGGTTCGATTGAGTTTGGCGAGTAAAAAACAAAATTATGATACTAGATCCCATTCCTTAAGTTTTTCGGTATCTCCAGATTGAATCTTAAATAAACTGGCATAAAGACCATTTTTGGCCAGCAATTCAAAGTGGTTACCTTGTTCAAGTATTTTTTTATCTTGTAAGACAATGATTTTGTCGGCTCGCTGAACCGTCGATAAACGGTGGGCAATAACAATTGCGGTACGATTTTGCAGCAACTGATGTAAAGCTTGCTGAATATACATCTCTGACTCAGAATCTAAAGCACTAGTAGCCTCGTCTAAAATGATAATTTCTGGATCGCGCAGGATTGTTCTAGCCAGCGACAACCGTTGCCTTTGCCCCCCAGAGAGTTTAACTCCCCGCTCACCGATTTGAGTTTTCAGACCCCTAGGTAATCTTTCTATAAAATCCCTGGCGTAGGCGGCCTCACAAGCTGTCCACATTTCTGATTCGGTGGCGTTAGGTTTAGCATATCTTAAATTTTCCTCAATTGTATCGGCAAATAAGTGTGAGTCTTGGCTAACTAATCCAATCATGGCTCTCAGATCTCGCTGACGAAGTTCGCGCAAATCAACACCATCCAGCGTAATCCTGCCTTTATCAGGATCAAAGAAACGTAATAATAAACTGGCAATCGTGGTTTTACCTGAGCCAGAAGCGCCAACAAAAGCAGTTGTCTGATGAGGTTCAATTGTAAAGGACACGTCGTCAAATACCTGAACTTTATCCATCAAACCAAACTGTTTGTCTTCGTTCTCTGATTCCGACTCTGCCAAAATCTCATCTTTAGTTAATAATTGGCTTAACTTATTCTGATAGGTAAAACTGACTTTATCAAAAACAATTTTACCTTGAATATTGGTCAATTTTTTTGGATGAGTCGGGTCAAGCAGGTCTGGCTTGACGTCCATAATTCTGAAGAAATCTCTGGCACCAATCTGGGCTCGCTTCACTTCCCAAAAAATCCAGTTGAGCTGCCAAAGAGGCTGACGAATTAAAGTTATTAAACTCACCAAAAGCATCATGGTACCGATAGTAATTTGACCTTGCCAAGCCATCCAAACTATGTAGGCGTACATCATCCAACTTAGTGATTCTAAAATTACATCGCCAGCGAAGGCTTTGTTGGTGTTAATCTCCATCTCTTTACGAATCCCAATATATTTTTTAAAGAATTTTTTAAAGCGTTTTGACTCAAAAACCTCGGCTCTAAATGCCTTAATTAATGGCATTGAGTTAAGTACCTCCCAAAAATGGCTGTACTGTTCATCAACCAAACGATATTCTTTACGCTCTAAAATATTATTGCGCTGAAATCGCCAGTGGTTAATTAAAATATATGGTATAAAGGCAAAAATTGTAATTACACCAATACGCCACTCATAATAAAGAACGATTGCAAAAGAAACAAGAGCTGTAGTTAAACTTGGAATAAAATGCATTCCGGAATTATTCACGATATTAATAATTCTGTTGACGCCTCGGTCTAATTTGCTCATTAGCTTGCCGGAAGCTTGATCGCTAAAAAAAGCAATTGACAATGTCATTAAATGATCAAAGCCGATTTGTTTAAGATGAGCCTCCAAATTAACCACAAATACATTGGTTAAATACCACGTAAACCGGTTGAGACTAGTGTAAATTAGTTTGACCAGCAAAAGTGCCCCCACAAACAAAATAACTTTCTGAAAAGCATTGGTGGATGTATCTCCCGCAACTAAAGTATCGGTAACCTGCTTATAAACAAATGGTTCCACCTGATTTAAAGCCGCCATAACCACAATGCCACCTGAAATGACCAATAAGGTTCGCCGATATGGCTTGACGTAAGTCAAGATTCTTAACCACATACATTTTGCCCGAGGCCAACTAGTGGCACACAATTGGGGATTTGTAATTCTAACATAGCTAAATTTGCTGATGGAAGTAGCAAAATTGGCAAAATAAAAAAGTTATACGAATAAATTGATTATGGGGCTTCAGATTGCTGAGATTCATATTGTTTAACAACACCCAAGCAATATTGATATCTGGCTTCATCAATAACTTGAGTCGACAGATCATTTACATTAAGTTCAATATCATTAGCAATGCCCTGAACGACTCCAGCTCCCCCTGATTGATTAATGTCCTGCCAAATTTTTTCCGGTGTGGTTGAATAGGTAGCTGACAAACTGGCTTGGCTTGCTTGTTCAATCACATTTGATCCTGGCAATTTTGGCCAGGAAATACCATTTTCAGCGGTTTTTTTAATCTTATCGGCTAATTGAGTATCAAGCTTGGCAATATATTCCCTAGCTGCTTGTGTGTTACTGCTCATTAATTGGTCAGTGGACCAAAGTTGTTTATTTATCAACCACCAGGCGATAAAAACACCAAAAACAATAAATAAAATAAGAACAATTAACCGAATATTTCTCACATTACCAGTATAGCGAATATGGCTAGTTGAAAGCCAGCTTACTCACTTCTTAAAGCTTCAATTGGGGAAAGTCTGCTGGCCTTGCGGGCGGGAGCCACACCAAAGATTACACCAACCGAAACCGAGACGCCAAAGGCTAATAATATCGACTGCCAGGTTATGGCGGAGGGGAAATCAGCTAGCGACACCATCAAAAACGAGGCCAAACTTGCCAAACCAACACCGATAGCTCCACCCACCAGCGAAAGCAAAGAAGACTCAATTAAAAACTGCAATAAAATTTGATTGGGAGTGGCACCGATGGCTTTGCGCAAACCGATTTCTCTAGTTCTCTCGGTAACCGAAACCAACATAATGTTCATAATGCCAATTCCACCAACCAGTAGGGAAATCGCCGCAATGCCGCCCAAACCAACCGTTAAGACACCTAAGACTTGATTGATGGTATCTAAAATTTCACGCTGATCAATCACGTCATACTCTTTTTCATCACGGTTATCAGTTTCTTCCAAATATTCAGTTAACAGATCAATAACCTCTGGAATTTCCTCTTTATTGCGCACCTGGACCGTAAAGCTATTGATATCGGTACTATCAAATAGTCTAAAAAAAGCTTCTAATGGAATAAAAATGTAGTTATCAAAAGGAGGTCCTCCGAAAGCACCACCTCCCTTTTCTTCGGCCACACCAATAACTTCAAAATTGACGCCTTTCAAACGAATCGTGCGACCAACAGGATCGCTATTACCAAACAAGTCCTGCGCGATCTTATAACCTAGGACTGCGACTCTCTGGCCAGAGCGAGTTTCACTATCAGAAAAAAATCTACCTTTAATGGTTTTGGTGTTACGTACATTTTCATAAACTTGAGTCGTACCAGTCACGGTAATGTCTTTTTGGGTATCCCGGTAACGAACGGTGGTTCCGCGCACCGACTCAGGCAAAACTTCCTTAATTTGACGACGATAGCGCTGAAGGTCTTGAAGATTTTTAGTGCTAAATTGTTTGGCCGCTACAAATGAGCGCTCATCTTGCTGACCAAAACCATTTTCACCTAAAACTTCAGTCGGATAAACATAAATAGCGTTTGAGCCTAAATCCTCAAAAGTGTCTTCAATGTAAACTTGCAGCCCATTGCCGATTGAAACCAGCAAGATTACCGAACCAACGCCGATAATCACACCCAGCATGGTTAAAATTGACCGAGATTTGTTGGTCAAGATAGCTTTCCAAGCAACTTTTAAGGCATTAACAAAATTCATAATTATTTGCTTTTCTTTGGTTTCTGCTGGCGATCAGATAAGATCTTTCCATCTTGCATTTTGATTACTCGCTGCGCATAACTGGCAATGTCCTCTTCGTGTGTAACCATAACAATTGTTCGTCCTTGCTTATGAAGACCGGATAAAATATCCATAATCTCCTCGCCGGATTTGCTGTCCAGATTACCGGTTGGTTCATCGGCAAAAAGTAAAGTTGGATCATTGATTAAGGCACGAGCAATTGCCACTCTTTGCTGCTGGCCGCCACTTAGCTGGTTGGGGGTGTTGTGTAGTCTATCTCCCAAACCAACCTCTTCTAGAATTTTGGTTGCCCGGCGCTGACGCTCTTTGTAACCAACTCCGGCATAAATTAGTGGTAAAGCCACATTTTCTAGAGCAGAAGTTCTGTTAAGCAGATTAAACTGTTGAAACACAAAACCTATTTCTTGATTCCTGATCTTAGCCAACTTTTTTTCCGAATAAGTTGAAACATCTTGGTTGTGCAGTAAGATATGTCCTGAAGTTGGATTGTCTAATAATGAGGCAATCTGCAACATTGTTGATTTACCGGCTCCTGAAGAACCCATGATGGCAGCAAATTCGCCTTTGGTAACAGATAGGTCAACTTTGTTTAGAGCAGTAATGGTTTGCTCTCCTAATTTATAGACCTTGACTACTTCAGTTAATTGGAGAACAACATCTGATGTTTTCATGGCAGAATCACTTGATCTTGAGGGGATAAGCCGCTAACTATTTCAACGTAATCTTGAGTTTCTAAACCCAGCTCAACGATTTTTTCTTCACGCTGACCCTGATTCCAAACTTCAACATAAACATCACCGTTTTTTGATAGCAGCGCATCGACCGGAATGGAAAGCACTCCTTGGCGATCATCTTTGAGTAATTGCACTTCACCATTTAAACCAGCGCGCACTTCCTCAATGTTAACCTCATCTAAAAACTTAATCTCAACCATAAATACTGCCCCTTCGGCAGTATCTACAGTCTGGTAACTAATTTTGGCCACCTCACCTCGATAGTCTCTGTCTGGATAAGCATCAAGCTTAATAAGTCCTTGTTGCCCAACCTTAACTTCCTCAATTTCGGTTTCATCAACCCAAACTCTAAAATATAGAGTCTCGGGATTAATTAACTCCCAAATATCGGTGGGGCTAACTTGTACACCTGTAACATTATGGGGTGCTTGGACTAAAATACCAGCAAAAGGAGCAGTTAGTCGGTAACCATCAAAGGCTAAATATTGTAGTTCAACATCCAACACTGATCTTTCTAATGCCTGCTGATCTTGATCAGCCGTTCTTTGCTCTGATTCGTCTAGCCAGCGATGTTCGCGACCATCTTCTTGCTCTTCATAAGTCCACCGCTGTGTTTCATAAAAACTGAGAGTTTTATCAAGTTGTTTTTGCAGTGATCTTTGATCTAAGCTGGCAATGGTTTGCCATTTTGCCACTCTGTCACCCGCTTCGGCACCCAAATAAACCAACTTGCCTGTTACACCAAAGTGCAAGCCAACTCTTTCTTTAGCATCTACTCGACCTGAAAAATCAACCGTTTGGACTAAATCTCTAGTTTGCGGGTTGACCAACTCCAACTCTGCTTTGGTTTTTTGTTTACCAGACCACCACGACCAAGCAACTAAACCAGCAATAACTAGAATTAAGATTACCCACCAAAACCTTTTTGCCAGAGATAGTAATTGTTTAATTTTTTTCATAAATTTCCTTATTTAGCTTGCTGCAAATTATCCAGTTAGAGTATTCTAAACTCAAAGCGTTGATTATACATCTTTCTTTAAACTTGAGCGATAAGTTTTTTGTATATTTTTTTTGAGCCTGATTCAATTGGGCATTTTATCAACCTGGTTGCTATACTAATTGAGCATGCCTCAGGTTACGATTAATCAAATCCAAATTAATTATCAACAAATTGGCCGACCAAGTCAAAAGAGTGCCCTTTTACTTCATGGCTGGCGAGGCAGTTGGCAAAGTTTTAGTCCCTTAGTTCAGCCTTTGAGCCAGCAATACCAACTTATAATCCCTGATTTGCCAGGATTTGGCCAAAGTTTTGCTCCAGCCAAGGGCTGGCCAACAAATCGTTTTGGTGAATTTTTAGCCGATTTTCTAACTTCCTTAGAAATTAATGAGTTAGATCTGGTTATTGGACATTCATTTGGTGGAAAAGTGGCAGCTTATAGTTGGCTGGGTAAGCAAGCAAAAATGCCGGTGGTTCCAAAAAAAGGATTATTTTTAATTGGACCGTCAGGAATTCCGGCTCCACAAACAAAATTAGTTCAAATAATTAAAAGTGTTTCAAGTTTAGTTCCCGAATTATTAAAAAATCAAATCAGTCCCAACTGGAAAAAATACCTTTACGCCCAGATCGATACCGATTTGGATTATGCCCACGCTACGCAATTTCAAAAAGACACCTTAAAACTCATTTTGAGTGAAGATCTTAGACAATTAATGTCACAGCCAAGCAACATACCGCTAAATCTGTTTTGGGGTGAAACTGATCATGCCAGTCCGGTTCAGTTAGCTTATGAGTGGTTGAAACTGAGCTACCAGAGTCAGGTATTTGTGGTTCCACAAGCTGGCCACTTTGCACATCTAACCAACCAAAATCTTTTTCTTAATTGGCTAGAAACCTGGACAAAAATATGAAATCAATAATCTACCCTTTATCAACTAAACTAGCAATTCTTCAGCAGTGTGAATATGATCTATCACTTTGGCAACAGTGGCTTAAAGAGACAAGAACGGCTGATGAGATTAAAAATTTAGCTTCCTTAGAACCAGAAAAGTGGACCTTGAAATTAAAGTTGATTAGATGGACAGTACGAATTTTTGACCAAATTAATACCAATCTGACAATTAAATTAGCGGTCAGTGTATTTAAAATGCTGGAAAGTTTTTTGGTAAGTTGTCTAATATTTTGGTCCTCTGTTAAGCTCGGTGTTTATCGCCAACAAGGATTAAAAGTAGTGGTTATAGCCGGAAGTTATGGCAAAACAAGCGTTAAACATTGGTTAAAACATCAACTTGGTCATCAATGGTCGGTTTTAACTACACCTGCAAGTTATAACACTCCACTTAGCAACGCCTTAACAATTATTAAACAACTGCAGTCGTATCATAAAATTTTGATCTTGGAACTAGGCGAGTATCAGATTGGCGATATTGCTGGTTTTCTTAAATGGCTTAAGCCAGACTATGGCGTTTTGACTCCGGTTGGCTGGGCTCACGGATCAAGATTAGGCGAAAAAGCGATAATTGAACAAGCTCTGTTGGAGTTGGTTGGTCATCGTTGTTCACCACATGTTGTTTTGTCAGATGTAGCAAATAAATCTTTTCTTAGTCAGAAAAATCTAATCAGAGGCGATCAAAAATTAATCTGGTACGGAAGCAATACCGATGAGTCCGAAATAGATTATCAATTAATACTAACCAAGGCTGATCAAAAGGGATCTAGCGGCGAAGTTAAATATCCAGTAAATAACAAAACAGCATCTAAGAAAAAATCAAGTATTGAAACAAGATTACTTGGATTAGCTGCCCTAGAAAACGCATTGCCTGGAATTGCTTTGACAAGCATGTTGAAGGGAAACATCGATATCGCAATTAAAGCAAGTGCTTATATTCCTGACATAGAACGCCGCCTGGCTGTTAGCCAGCCAGGCGGCGTTACCCTCATCGACAATAGCTACAACACCAATCCTGGCAGTTGGCAAAAAAATTATGAATTATTATCCCAGTTGAAATTAAACAATTTGGCCGTAGTGACCGGCGGATTTGTAGAATTAGCGGCAAAAGATAATGAGTCTCAACAAATATTGTTAGCCAATCAATTAATGGAGATAGCTTCAGTTGTTGGAGTAATTAAATCAAGATTTAATCAACCTTTAATTGCTGAGCTGGAAAAAAAGAAATTTAGTTACTTAGTTGGATACTCACAAGCCGAAGTCTTAGAAAAACTGTCGAACTTAAACCTAGAAAAACCAATCGAACATCTGTGGCTTGAAGGTGGAATGCGGGAAATGTACCAGTAACAAAGCTCTTTCATTTATCGATTTTTTGCCTACTTCAAAAGATCATCGACATATTTGGCTAAATCTTCATCCCAAGCCACTGTGTAAGGAAGTTTCATCTTGGTTATATGTTCTCCACTTGGGGAAGGAATTAGCAAAACAATCGGTGTCTTGCCGTGACTTTTTCTAAGTAAAGTTCCAAGCTGCTGTAATGTTTCCTGCTTCGTCTCTCTTGGTATAGTAATCTCAACTGCATCAGCTGGAGTCTCGGTTTTTTCATCCTTAAGTTCACCATTAATGATCGGTCGCCAAATCTTTTCGGCAATTAGCTGTGGTTCACCATCTCTAACCTCAAGTTTGGCCTTGACCATCACGGCGCTGTCTTCAATAAAGACTTCTCGAGATTCAGCAAACACTCTCGGAAAGCAAACCAACCTAATTGAACCGGTATCATCTTCAAGTGTAGCAAAACCCATTGTATCGTTATTTTTCTTAGTTTTGACCAAACGAACATCTTCGATAATGCCTCCCAAAACAAATGTTTGGTTACGGTGAATATCGGGGTCTAAATCGGAAATTCTTCTATCGGCTTGCTTAACAATGTAATCCAGAACTTTTGACATTGGGTGGTCGGTTAAATAAAAACCAAGCAACTCTTTCTCATATGAAAGTAGTTCAGCGGCAGGATATTCTTCTAGATTAGCAAAGGTGTCTTGTACCTGAGTCGCATGATCTGCCTGAGATGAAAAAAGTGAATCCTGGCCCTCTAGTTCGCTTTGGAATTGAGACGCTTGAGCCCGAATCTGATCAAGATTTTCAAGCATGCTTGACCGAGTACCAAATTGATCAAAAGCACCGACTTTAATTAAGCTTTCCACGACTTTTTTATTAACTCGACGTGAATCGGTCTGTCTTAGAAAATCAGTAAAGGAATGAAAGCCCTCTTTGCCTCTGGCTTCCATTATTGCTTCAATCGCTGCGGTACCAACATTTTTTATCGCTCCCAACCCAAATCTTATTCCCAAACCTTCTAATGATTTCTTGGTGGGCTCAACTGTAAATCCAATCCCAGATTTATTAATATCAGGTGGTAAAACCGAGATTTTCATTTCTCTGGCGGCTTCGATTGCTCGCTTAACCCTTTCTTCACGTTGCTGACTGTGAGACAAAGACTCGACCGAGGCAAGCGCTGTCATATACTCTACCGGATAGTGAGCCTTCATATAGGCGGTACGATACGCCACCATCGCATAACTAGCGGCGTGGGCTTTGTTAAAACCGTAACCAGCAAATTTTTCAATATAACTCCAAACTTGCTCGGCCACTTCCTTTTTATAGCCGTGTTCAACCGAGCGACGAATAAATTCACTTCGCTGTTGAATCATTATCTCTATGTTCTTTTTACCGATTGCTTTACGCAAAATATCGGCCTCGCCCAAACTATATCCGGCCATAATATTTGCCACCGACAAAGCTTGCTCCTGATAAACCATAAAACCATATGTCTCTTCAAAAACAGGCTTTAAATCAGGGTGGGGATAGGTAACTTTTTTCGAGTTATGTTTAGCTTCAATAAAGGCCGGAATAAGGTCCATCGGCCCCGGTCGATACAGAGCAACCATAGCGGTAATATCTGAGAATTTATTAGGTTTGAGTTGCCTAGCAACTCGACGCATTCCTGGGGATTCTAGCTGAAAAACACCGGTAGTATCACCGCGAGACAGCATTGCATAAACTTTTTTATCATCCAAAGGAATTCTGTCAAGATTAACGCTTTTTTTCTTAGTCTGCTTAACATTTTCAATTGCCTCACCCAGAATTGAGAGATTTCTAAGTCCCAAAAAATCAAACTTGATTAAACCAATCGCTTCAGAACCACTAACATTAGCATCTAAAGCATACATATCATACTGGGTAATAATCTTACCCTCTCGACTCTCACGTTGTACGGGACAATAATTGGTAATGTCATCATCGGCGATCACTACCGCCGCCGCGTGAACACTACTGTGACGAACCGCTCCTTCAACTTTTAAAGCCAAACGAAAAAGCTTTTTATACTTAGAAAGCTGACTATACTGCTTAAGTTCCGAGACCGACTCTAAAGCCTCACCCAAGCCAACATTGGCCGGAATTAGCTTGGCAATTCGATCACAATCGCCATAACTAATACCCAGCACTCGCCCAATGTCCCTGATGGCTACCCTAGCCTCCATGCGACCAAAGGTAATAACATTGGCCACTTTATCGTCACCGTATTTTTTAGTGATGTATTCGATAACTTCTTCCCGACGAGTATCGGCAAAATCCATATCAATGTCAGGTGGAGACGGTCGTTGCGGATTTAAAAACCTCTCAAATTTAAGGTCGTGTTCCAGTGGATTAATGGTGGTAATCCCAAGTGCGTAGGAAACCAGTGAGCCGGCCACTGACCCTCGACCCGGACCAACATAAATACCTTGGTTCTTAGCCCACTGAACAAAGTCACGAACAATTAAAAAGTAGGTTGCGTAACCTTTGCCGGTAATGATATCGAGCTCATAATTTAAGCGCTGCTTTATTTCTGGTGAGATTTTATCAACCACTTTGGGAAGGTTATCAGCAGCCAACTGCTTTAAAAATGAGGTTGGTGTTTCACCCTCAGGAACCTCAAAAAGCGGCATTACCCACTTGCCCATAGGAATCTTGACGTCACACTGTTTTGCAATTTCCAGCGTATTAGCTACCGCGTCAGGATATTTGGCAAATAATTCCTCCATTTCTGACGAAGAGCGCAAGTAAAATGTAGGTGAATCCATCATGGTCATTCGGTTTTTATCACTAACCAAATGGCGGGTTGAAACACAAAGTAAGGCGTCTTGAGCTTCAGCATCATCGGCATCAACATAATGAACATCATTGGTGGCCACCAACGGAATTCCTAACTGACGCGAAAGTTTTGCCATTTCCGCAGCCAATTCTTGCACCATGTCCAAACCCTGGTGGTGTTGAATTTCTAAATAAAATTGACCTTCAAACAACTCGTAATATTGCTTAATTTTTTCGATTGCCTCATCTTTTTTATTATTTAAAATTAACTGCGAAATCAAACTGGCTGCACAACCACTAGTGGCAATCAAGCCCTCATGGTGTTCGGCTAATAGCTCATCATCCATACGCGGTCGATAGGAAAAACCCTCCAAGTGGGCTCTTGAAGTTAGCTTCATTAAGTTTTGGTATCCCTTAAAGTTTTTAGCTAGTAAAGTTAAATGATAGGCATCGCTACCCGGTTTAGCTTGTTTCTGGCGACGATCATTTTTGGCTACATAGGCCTCAAGACCGATAATTGGTTTAATTCCCTGCTTTGTAGCTTGATTATAAAAAGGGATAGCACCATACATTGCACCGTGATCAGTCATAGCTACGGCTGGCTGACGAAAATCTCGCACTCTATCAAGAAGTTTAGGAATTTTACTCAAACCATCTAATAACGAATATTCTGTATGAACGTGTAGGTGTACAAAAGACATTTAGCTAATCATACCAAGGATTGGCAATTTATGATGAGAGGACTAAATCTTCTAGTCAGCGGCAGTTTCTAAAGGATAGTCGGGCTCAGCTTCTTCTTGGGGACTAACTACTTGATTTATTGGTTGCTGAGCCAGTATTTGAGCATTAGACAAATAGGATTCAGTCTGATAGTGAATTTTTAGGGGATTACTAATTATTCTTAATAAATTTAGCATTCTGGCATTATCCTTAGTCCAATTGTTATTGGGTAAACTTCCTTCCTTTAATGCTTTAATAAGGCCATCACGCAAAAAGGTTAGAGTTGGTACAACGGTAATTAAATCTGGTAATTTATCAATAATTGGGAATTGCTCCATAAAAATGTCAATTTGGGTAAAAACAGCTTCAACCCTGCTATTGAACTGCTTATACGAAATCTTAGCCTGCTCGCTAGCGTGCAACTGAACCAGATCTGAAGTGAAACTTAGATCATCATCACGATGGATAAGTTTAAATTCACCATTTTCCTTCAAGCCTATAGCATTTTTAAACAAATTCAACAAAAACCATTTTTGGGTTTTCAAAAAGCTATCTTCATTCTCTTGATCTTCCAAAAATGATTCAAACTCTTCTGCCAACATATTTGCACTTTGACAAATATCATCCAAGCTGCATATCAACTCATCAAGCTCCTTATTATTGAGTAACTCAACAAATTCCTCTCTCTCCTCTTGCGATAAACGGTCGGCAACAAATTGGAAGGCCCGAAAAAAATTGCCTACCAACTCTACCACCGATACATCATTTACTTCTGATAAACTTAGGGTCTCATCAATATTTGTAACCAATAGTTTTTTGGCCTGGGTTTGATAATATTTATCTAATTCTGTTTGTAATTCTGATATAAAACCTTCAAGGGCTGGGATTTCCTGAAGAAGAACTTTTGCTACTGTAACGATGGCCTCTGAACGATTATCAATGCCGCCTTTTGATGAGTCGGCACCATTTGCTTGCTCTCTTTTTAAATCTTCAATTAAATCCCTAATCATCGAACTATATTCACTCAATACCGGTAAGTGGTTTTCCACAACTTCGTTTGGTAAATTTTCTACACAAAACAATATAGTTTCTAAATCAGCAATAAAGGCTTGAAGCCCTTGCTGTTGGTTTGCAATGTCTTTGTCGGTCCCCTCAAGGAGATAATCAATAAAAGAGTCTCTCATTTTTTTAAGATGCTTGGACAATCTTAAAACTAAAGAGGTTTTATCAATAATCTTGTCTTGCTCAAGCGAAGTCAATGCATTAACGGATAGCTCAATTTTTGGAGGGCTAATATCAGTTGTGGGCTGTCTCACTTTTTCTCTTCTAAAAATTTTCATAGAATCTCCAAAATCAATTTATTTTAAGTGAATAATTGCTATAAACGAATTTTAAACTAATCTGTGGTTGTTTGCGAACTTACTTGAAAAATAACACTTCAAATCAGGAAAAAAACTTTACCTCTGCTGCTGCAATCTATTTGCCACGATCTTGGCATCAACTTTCTTGCCGATGCGGCGCATTACTTGACCGATTAAAAATCCCGCAATCTTATCCTCACCATTTCGCCAACTAATTACCGCGGTTGACAATTGTTTATCTGATAACACTTCTTTAATTACCTGATCAATATCTGTCTCAGCAACCTTATCGAAAGAATAATGAGATTTAATTTGTTCAATGGTTTTAACAATTTCAGTCTGAATTTCTTGTTCCGACTTTTCAACAAGTACAGCTGGTTCTAAAAGCCAACTAACTACTTTTTTATTTACCAGAGCATTTACGCCTGCCTGAATATCTAGTTTCTGCTTCTTTAGCTGATCTAAAAATTGAAAACCTACTTCAGCAACCTGTCTGTCTGAGGTTAAGACTTCAGCATTTTGGTCACTCAGACCATAATCGGTAATTAGTTGGGCTTTTACTTGATCTGGCAGTGGCGGCAATTCTTGTGCAATTGTCTCAATCATCTGCGCCGATATCTTTAATTCTGGCAAATCTGGATCTGGAAAATATCGATAGTCCTCGGCTTCTTCTTTACTTCGTTGCGAGTAGGTATAACCCTGAGAGTCATTCCAGCCGCGAGTTTCTTGCGATGGCAGCTTACCCTTATCTCTAATTTGGATGTGACGATCGATCTCAAAATTAATAGCTCTTTCTAAAAATCTAAAAGAGTTGAGGTTTTTAATTTCTACTTTGTAAGGCGGCAGCTGGCCAGCTGCCGCCTCCGCCTGAGTTTGAACCGAGATATTCGCCTCTAAACGCAGGGCGCCTTTTTCCATATCACAATCAGAAACATCCAAATAACGTAAAATCTGTACCAACTTTTTGGCAAACTCTCTTGCTTGAGCCGCACTGTGAATATCAGCTTCGGTAACAATTTCTACTAGCGGTACACCAGAGCGATTAAAATCGATCAACGATACTTGATTATTATCAACACCTGCTTCCCGTTTTTGTTCATCTGTTAATTTTATGTGTGCGATCTTAGCAGTGTCTTCCTCCAGATGAATTCTGGTCAATCGAACAGAACCAAAACTAGTATCAATTTCGCCGCCCTCACAAAGAGGTTCGTCATACTGAGAAATCTGGTAACCCTTAGGCAAATCAGGATAAAAATAGTTTTTACGATCAAACTTGGAGTGACTGGCGATCGCGGCATCTAGGGCTAAGCCTATCTTGATTGTTCGACGGATTGCTTCTTCATTAGCGATCGGCAAGGCGCCTGGCAAACCATAGCAAACTGGGCAAACTTGAGTATTAGGCTCAACGCCAAAATGATTAGCCGGACAACCACAAAACATTTTAGACTTAGTGTTAAGTTCAACGTGAATTTCTAAGCCAATGATCGGGGTATATTTATTCTTCATATTACAACTCATTCTTTAACCACTCATTGATTCCAGCCGCTTGCTCATAGGCGTAGGCTACTTGCAATAGTTTTCCTTCCGTAAAAGCCGGGCCGATTAGGTTCATACCTAAAGGTAAATTGGTAGTTGGATCAAAATAAATTGGTACATTAATACCTGGTAAGCCGGACATCGAGCTTGGTTCCAAAAGCTTATCCATTAACTCCCCAAAATAAGGGTACTTAGTGCTGTCGCCCAGTTTTAGAGGAAACCCAGGTGAGGTTGGGGTGGCCAAAACATCATACTTTTCAAACAGTCGCTCAAAATCCTTAATAAATAAGGTGCGCACCTTTTGAGCTTGCACATAAATCTTTTCGGCGTAACCTTTGCTTAAAGTGTAGGTTCCGATCATAATTCGACGCTTTCCCTCTTCTCCGAAGAACGAACGGTCTTGACCATAACGAATACCATCATATCTGGCTAAATTACTGCTAACTTCAGCTCGCTGAATTACAGCGTACATTGGTATAGCGTATGAAGGATCCATTGCCTGAACTGGCTCAACGGTAGCACCGAGCTCAGTCAGTAGGGAAAATGCTTTTTCATATATTGGCCAAATTTCTTTCAATTCAGGCAGGTCTGAGTACATTAGGCCGATCTTTAAACCTTTAATAGATTTGCCAAGATAAGATGGGTAATCCGCCACCGGTTCTGGACTGCTAGTGCTGTCATACTTGTCGATCCCTGCCATATATTTGAGTAAAATGGCAGCATCCTCAACGGTTTTGGTTATTGGTCCAGGACTATCTAGGGACGATCCCATGGCAATAACGCCATAACGGGATACTCGTCCATAAGTTGGTTTTAATCCCACTACACCGCACCAGGCAGATGGTTGGCGAATTGACCCGGCCGTCTCGGTACCGATAGCAGCTGGGCAAAGATTTGCCGCTACGGCAACCGCACTTCCCCCTGAAGAACCTCCAGGCATATAAGCCAGATTGCGAGGGTTTTTGCTGGGACCAAAGTCAGAGGTCTCGGTACTTGAGCCGTGAGCCCAGGCGTCCAGGTTGGTTTTACCAAGTATCGCGGCTCCAACCTGTCTCAACTTGGATGTGACAGTTGACTCATAATGAGGTCGATAATCCTGCAAAACTTTGGAAGCAGCAGTGGTTGGAAAATCAACTGTTAGATAGTTGTCCTTAACAGCTAGCGGGGCACCTAACAACTCCAACTCATCTACTTTTTTTGGTAGTTTTAAATCATCAATTTTCTTCGCAAAAGTCAAATAAGCATTTAGCTCACTATTGTTGGTCGCAATTGACTCAAAAATATCTTGGTACAACTCTGCCCTAGAAAATTTTTTATTTCGTAAACCAGTTAAAACCTGCTTCAAAGTCAACTGGTTAAGCTTGCCCGACATTTTTTCCTTTTAAACAAATAATTTTATTGCTCGTCAATAATTCGATCCACGACTACTTGACCTTGCCATGAGTTTTTAGCCTGATCAAGCACCTGTGACTGATCTAAAATCCTAGACTCATCAATCTCGTCCCGCCGCCAAACATTAACGAGACCGTTTACCTGATGCGTTGGTTCAACTTTTGAAGTATCAATTTCTTGAAGTCTCTCGATTTCTGCTAAAGTAGCCGAAAAAGCTTGAGCGAACTCTGTTTTTTCACTATCATTAACCGGCAAATTTGCTAAGTCGGCAACGTGTGCCACATCAGAAGGAGTTACAGAGTTAGCCATACAGTGGGTAGTTTAACACGTCTGGTAGGAGCCAAACAGATGGTTTTCTTAAATGGTCAAGTGTCGTTTAAAACCATGAAAATCAGGGAAGCTTTCATTGGTAAAAGTTACAAAAAACATTAATCGAACATCCTCAATTATCCGTCCTTTGCCAATTTCAGGATCAAAAACCTCGTTAGTGTCCCACCAGCGGCGCAAGAAAAAGTTGATCGAGAAAATTCGATCCTGATTGGCAAAATCTCGATATGGGTCAGCAATTGTTAACACCTTACGGTCCTCATCAATATTAGTAATTACACTATAGTGGCCGTAGTCTCCTCCCTCCTCCTCTTCTTCCTCTGAGTCATAAAATAAACCTTGCCATTCCACCCCTACGCCATAGCCCTTGGCTAAAACTGCTCGAAGATCATCTAAAGAAGATTTGTATTTGTACCAAAACTGAAGGTGAGGCACTAGCTTGGAGCAAGCCACCGCCAACTGATCAACTCTGAGGCCGTGCTCGGCAATAGTATGCTCGGCACCGGCAGCTGTAGTTATTTCTTCTTGATTAATATCTTCACCAAGAGCTCGCAACATCATTTCCAACACCGCGGCTCCGCAGTGAAACTCGGAAATTTGGCGCACCCTTGGGTAATCCATAGATCTTTTAACCAGCTTTCTGCACTGACCTGGCGTGCTTACTTAGCAAACTTTTTAACAAAGTTATAAAGTCGACACCGTTAAGAGCCAATACCTCGGTCATTGGCAAACCTTTATCTGGACCAAAAGCAGTATTAGGATTACAGTCAATAAAGTAAGGCGTGCCATCGTTTTCATCGAGTCGAATATCAAACTTAGCGTAATCTTGATAGCCTAGAACCTCAAAAGCTCTCACCATTAGTGGTGAAATTCTATCAATAACCGCCTGTTCAGGTATTATATATTTATAGGCTCTAGCATCATCATAGCTCTCTAAACTTGTAAAATCATGTTTTCCATCTGGTTTAACTCGAAAAACTTTTTGGCCGTAGAATTGATGTTTTTTACGGCCGTCATCGTAGATGACGGCCGTTATTTCAGGACCGCCAACAAACTGTTCAACAATAACCGGAATTTTATAAGTCTCGATCATCTTGGCTACTTTTTTCTGAGTAGCTTCAAGTGTTTCCTTGACGGCTTTGTTATCGATTCCCACACTGCCGCCACTTTCATTGAGTTTAACAATCAAGGGCAAACCCAAATCCTCAGGAATCTTGAAACGTAAATCACGAATAAATTTGTAAGCTGGAGTGGGAATATCGTGAGCTATTAACAACTGTTTGAATAAGTGACGATTATTGCCAACCACCAAACCCATCATGCCGGCGCCGGTGTATTGGACTTGCGACAACTCCAAAGCACCTGGAATAGCTGGCTGCAAGCGATCCTTACCCCGCACTGTATCAACTAAATTTAAGACCAAATCTGGTTTATCGACCAAAATATTAGTGAAAAAATACTGATCAGCAGCATATCCTTTTACTGGAATGCCCAGTTTTACTACTTCAGCAATTACTTCCTCTGCCCGGTCTTCAACTTCTTTTTCGGCTTCATACGCACCTTGTGTGGGATAGTCGTCTCGATCAACATAAGAGTAGGCAATCGCTACCAACTTTAATGCCTTTAGAGCGGCATCGTCAATATATAAAGAGGAAGAATTATTTTGTTTCATAGTAATTATAGTGACACAGTAAGTTTAGCTTTGTCTAGCCTATTGAAAAATACTCTAAGCAATTAAAGTAAGGTAAGTTTTTGAACAATCAAGCCAAATCAATATCTGGCGATAAATAAACATCCTGAATGGCATGCAATAGTTTAACCCCTTCAGAAAGTGGGCGTTGAAATGCCTTGCGTCCAGCAATTAAACCGATGCCACCAGCTCGCTTATTAATCACGGCTGTCTTAATAACTTCGGCAAAATCATCATTTCCAGAAGAGCCACCACTATTAATCAGTCCTATTCGTCCAGCGAATCCATTTAAAACCTGATATCTGGTCAGGTCGATTGGGTGCTGACCGATTAATTGTTCATCGACTTTAGAATTATATTTTCCATAACCAGGATTTGCAGTAGTAATTGCCTTAAATCCACCACTATTCTCCGGCAACTTTTGTTTGATGATGTCGGCCTCAATTGTTGCTGCTAAGTAATTCGCTTGGCCAGTAACATCGGCTGACCGTTCATAATTAACTCCATCAATATTAAAGGCTGGGTGGCGAACATACGCCCATAAAATAGTTGCCAAGCCTAACTGATGAGCTAAGGCAAATGCCTGAGAAACTTCGACAATTTCTTCTCTACTAGAAGAAGAGCCAAAATAAACGGTGGCCCCAACCGCCACCGCCCCCATTTGAGCTGCCTGTTCAACCCGAGCAAACATTATTTGATGATGCTGATTGGGCAAGCTTAATAATTCATTATGGTTGAGCTTGACAATAAAAGGAATTTTGGAGGCGTATTTACTGGCTGCCAAACCCAACACTCCAAGTGTTGAGGCTACGCCGTTGCAGCCGCCTTCGATCGCCAGCTTAATGATGTTTTCCGGATTAAAGTAGGCTGGATTTTTGTAAAAGGAATAACCAGCGGCATGCTCCACACCTTGATCAACCGGTAAGATTGATAGGTAACCTGTCTTACCAAGTCGACCGTGATTAAACAATCTTTTTAAGTTTTTGATAACTTGATCATTACGATCGCTATTAGTAAAAATTTCATCCACAAAATTTGGCCCAGGCTTAATTAACTGGTCAGCCGATATTTTTGGTGAATTGAAGTTTAGTAATTCATCAGCTGAGTTGCCCAGATATTTTTTAATATCAGCAAGTGTTAATCGATCTGTTTTAGAGCTGGCAGGCCACATACAAATCATTATATTGAAGAACAATGAAGATGGCTACTTGGATTTTTGTTGATTGATTTATCTTGACAAATACAACAATTAAGTTTGCCAGTTATGGGCAAAATAATTTCTTATGATTTAGCTTAATTTAGAAACTAAAATCTCAAACTTGAAGCTCCAGTTGTTCTTGATCTGGTGCAACCTTAACTTTGATATTGATCGGCAGTGAGTCATCTTCTCGCTCCAACATTTTAATGGCCACTTGATCGATAATCTCAGACTGGATTAGTCTTCGCAAGGGTCTAGCGCCAAAGGCTGGATCATAGCCTCTCTCGGATAACCAAGCTTTAACACGATCATCAACAGACAAATTGACTTTTTCCGCCTGGAGCAGCTTAACAATTTCCTGAAGTTGGAGTTCTACAATATCGGTCATTAACTGTTTGGACAAAGGTTCAAACATCACAATATGATCAATGCGGTTTAGAAATTCGGGCTTAAAGTAAGATCTAAGCAGTTGCTGAACTCGATCTTTTGCTTGGTCAAGATTGCTAACATTTTTAAGTTTCTCATCCTTTTCACTCTTTTCACCATCTGGGGTGGCCGCCTGGCCGGCGGCCTGTAGCAAAAATTCCGAACCTAGGTTGCTGGTCATAATAATTACGCTATTGCTAAAATCTACCGTCCTACCCTGGCCGTCGGTCAGGCGGCCATCATCTAAAACTTGTAAAAATGTATTAAAAATCTGGGGATCAGCTTTCTCTATTTCATCGAGCAAAATTACGCTGTATGGCCGTCGCCTAATGGCCTCTGTTAGTTGTCCTCCCTGTTCATAACCCACATATCCAGGCGGCGCGCCAATTAAACGAGCAATCGTATGCGGCTCAGAATACTCGCTCATATCGAGCCGAACGATAGCTTTCTCATCGTTAAATAAAGTGTTAGCTAAAGCCTTGGCGGTTTCGGTTTTACCCACACCGGTGGGACCTAAGAACAAAAAGCTAGCTAGCGGCTTATTTTGGTCAGCTATGCCAACCCTGCCCCGCCTGATGGCATTTGCCACTAAACTGATAGCCTCTTTCTGGTTAACCACTCGCTGACCTAATTCATCCTCCAAATGCAGAAGTTTTTCAGTTTCATCCTTGATTAACTGAGTCACAGGAATTCCGGTCCATTTGGCCACTACTTTGGCGATATCATCTCTGGTCACTTCCTCTTTAAGCAGCCGCTGATCGGCTGGAATTTTTTCCCAAGCTGCAACTGCCTGGTTTAATTCCTTTTCTAAATCGGGAATAACGCCATACTGCAGTTCGGCGGCTTTATTTAAATCAACTTCGCGCTGAGCTTTTTCTAACTCAGCTCGACGTTGCTCCAACTTGGTTCTAGTTTCCTGAATTTGACCAAGAAGTTTTTTCTGCTCTTCCCAGCTTGATTGCAGTTGATTTAATTTCTCGTTTAGTTCAGCCAATTCTTGTCTGACGGTTTCAAGTCGCTCTTTCGATTCAGCAGATTTTTCTTTCTTTAACGCTCTCTCCTCAATTTCAAGCTGCACTTGCCTGCGTTTAAGCTGGTCGATGCTAATTGGGTCTGACTCAGTTTCAATTTTTAGTGCCGATGCCGCTTCATCTACTAAATCAATCGCTTTATCTGGTAAATGACGAGCCGTGATATATCTATCGGATAATTCGGCGGCCGCTACCAGGGAGTCATCGGTGATGCGGATACCGTGATGAAGCTCATATTTCTCTTTTAAGCCGCGTAAAATTGAGATTGTGTCCTCCACGGTAGCGGCCGCCACATAAACCGGCTGAAAACGCCGCTCCAAAGCCGAGTCTTTTTCGATGTATTGTCGATATTCATTGAGAGTAGTTGAACCAATTAGTCGCAGCTGTCCCCGAGCTAGAGCGGGCTTAAGCATATTACCGGCATCCACCGCCCCTTCGGCTCGACCTGCTCCTACAACTGTATGCAGTTCATCGACAAACAGGATAATCTCGCCATCTGAATCAACCACTTGCTCAATTACTTTCTTGAGTCTCTCCTCAAACTCACCTCGATACTTGGCACCGGCCAATAAGCTCGACATTTCTAGTGACAAAATTCGCTTATTAGACAAAGATTTTGGCACATCATTATTAACAATCCGCTGGGCAATTCCCTCCACAACCGCGGTTTTACCTACTCCGGGCTCGCCAACTAGAACTGGATTATTTTTGGTCCGCCTGGATAAAACCTGAATTACTCGTCTTATCTCGTCTTGACGCCCGATAACCGGGTCTAATTTACCTTCTTTAGCCAGAGCGGTAATATCGGTCGTAAAATCTTTAATGTCAACTTTTTCTTCTGGAACTTGATACATTTGCATACACCTGTATGGTAAACAAACTTCTTGAGGGTTTCAAGATAAAATCACTAACAAATATCATAGCAAAAAAACTTACACTACGCTGGTTTAATTGGTAATTTATATTGTTTTATCAAGCAAATCTGGTATACTTGCGAGTGCTTATGCCAACACCCGAAGAAAAGCCGATTTGGCTTGATACCACCGGTTTCCCTGAGTGGTTGCTAAGCTACAACTCTCAAACGATTATTGAAGCTTGGATTCAGAAGCTTAAAGAATTTCCAGATAACCTGGCAATAATAGTTGACATCGATGATACATTAATCAACTCATTACTAAATTTTTGGCTGGCAATAATATCCTTGGCCAAGAGATTATCCAGAAACATCAATGGAAAAGATTTTTTAAATTGCCAATCTCCTGAGGAATTTATTCAGCAACCCAATCACTTTGCTCTACTAGCCAATATACTTGGTGGTGAAAAATATACCCGTAATCTTGCCGACCAAAGACAACTTGGTTTTAGTTTTAATCAACGGGGAGAGTTACTTCAACCAGAAATTCCTGAGCTATTAGAAATTATTAGCCAATCTGCAATTTTATTGGGGGGATTGACTGCTAGGCCAAGTCAGACTAGAGCCAGGTTAGGTACCTGGCGAGCTATGCAAAAGACTCAACTGGAAAATTTATTTCGTGAAAGTGGCATTTTGTTTTATGCTGGCAACAACCACTTCGACTCTATCGATTGGAAAATATCAATTTTAAAACAACTAGTTGAGATCAGACAGCAAAAACAAGAGCAGAGACAGACAGATAGTCCACAAACTAATTCTCAAGTTGCCCCAGTGGTTATGGTTGATGATAATTTAGAGTTAGCGCAAAAAATGTATGGTTGGTTGTCTAGCAATAATAACCCGGTTAATCATTTACCCTATATTCATATATTGTTAGCCAAACAACCTTTTGCTCAAGCTAAGCTGGCTGAGGTTGGCTGGACAATAGAGGATCAAGACCACTTAAACCAAATGGGTCTTTATATTGTTACTGACTGGAATGAAGTTAGACATATTGTCGATCAGTACAGCTATTCAGACGGCTATTCCCTTGATGGTCAGGTTTACAACCCTTCCCCAAGATAATCGGTTTTGAAACAACTTGCTTAGGTGGTAAAAAACACCCTTTTTACTTACATTACCTTCAAGCGCTTAATTCTTTCCTCAATCGGTGGGTGCGTGTTAAACAGATTTGCCAGCCAGTTACCGGTCAACTTTTCTCCTTTGAGCGGACTAACAATATAAAGATGCGCCGTTGCCTTGTTAGCTGCTTCCAGCGGTTCGCGATCACTGGAAAGCTTTGCCAACGCGCTGGCGAGGCCGGCAGGATAATTAGTCATTTTGGCCGCACTGGCATCGGCCAGAAATTCTCTTTGTCTTGAAATTGAAAGCTTTATCAATTGGGCAATAATGGGCGATAGAATCGCTAAAACCAGACCAATAACTAAAATAATTGCTCCGCCGTGGTTTTCTTTATTGTTTCGCCGAGAACCACCAAACATACCCCATCGCAAAAAAAAGTCGGACAACAGAGCAATTAATCCAACCATCACGGCCACGATCGACATTAATCTAATGTCATAGTTTTTGATATGAGAAAGTTCGTGGGCGATAACACCTTCTAACTCAGTTCTATTTAGTCTAGATAGTAAACCGGTGGTAACACAAACAACTGCTTTTTCAGGGTTTCTGCCGGTAGCGAAGGCGTTCATAGCTGTATCGTCAATTACATAAAGTTTGGGCATTGGTAAACGGGAACCAAGACAGAGATTTTCGGTGACAGTATAAAATTCAAAATCTTTGTCTCTGGCGGCTGGCCTTGCGCCGCTTAAACTGAGTACAACACGATCGGAAAAATTATAACCTATAAAACTGGAAAAGCCGGCAACAATAAGCGCCAAGCCAGCCGCCTCACTTCCGTAACCTAAAACCTGAGCAAAAACGTAAACCACCACACAAACAAACACAAAGAAGCTACTGACAATAAGCCAAGACTTTCGCTTGTTACTCGCAATCTGTTGATAAAAATTCATCCCACCTCGCCTTTAACAATATTAGAATAGTTACAGAACTAATTAGGCTTAACCACTAATCTGAGTAGAGCAATCGGGTTGTTAAAGATCAACCTTCACATCTCCGGTTTCGGAAGCCGACACCTCTATATGCTCACCACTTAATGGTGTAACCAAACCTTTTTGCTTCTTGAACCCAAAGATGTTCGCCACCAGGTTAGAAGGAAAGGTAACTAATTTTTGATTAAAGTTTTGTGTCAGGTCGATTAAGGCTCGCCTAGCATAAGTAAGTTTATCGGCGGTATCACGCAGCTCACTCATAAATTGCTGAATAGTTTCATTACTTTTAAGTTCTGGGTTATCTTCAACCAAAACTTGCAGCTTGGGCAAAACAGCCTGAATCTGTTTTTCGGCGGCTTCTAAAGATTTGGCGCTGGTATCGACCATGGCCTTATCAACCGATTTTCTTGCCTGAGTTAACATCTCAAAGATGCTTTTTTCTTGCTTCAAGAAGGCTTTCACTGAACTCTGCAGGTTGGGAATCAAATTTGCCTGACGCTTAAGTTGATTACCGATTTCCTGAATCGAGGCCTCAATTTGGGTTAATAAAGTTTGCAGTGAGTTATAAACCCCCATCACATAAAAACCCACTACCAGTAAAATAGCGATTACGATCAAAGCAACTGACATAATTTCTCCTTTTTATTTGACTACTTTCGATTTCTTCGCCTGCCGATACTTGCACCGGATAGAATAACCTGCTAAAGCACCAAACAAGCTTCTTTAAATATTCTAACAGTTAAAAATACTGAAAACTACTGGTTAAAAAGGTGTTCTTGAGGATATTGTAGTTTGGCGGTCGCGACCGGACTCGAACCGGCGGTCTCCTCTGTGACAGAGAGGTATGTTAACCAACTACACCACGCGACCAGTTTAATCTGTCTTAACTTGTTCAGATTCACAGCTCTCTCTCTGACACACTCTGAGAAGCTGCGAGCGTTTATTATAACAGGATTTACAGCAGATAATGTTAATCTCGCCAATCGGTAGTGGGGTATAAGGTTGTTTAGGTTATTAACATGCTGACCAAACCCAGAGTTTATATTGTCACGGGCTTCTTGTTCACGGCGAGCGCGTTCGGCATCGTAACTACTACCTCCACCAACTGGCTTCCAACCGTCAGCGGCGTCCCAGAAGTATCCTGGACCAGGATCAATGTTTCGGTTCATTGGGTCAAAATTATTGGTCGTGGTTGGCTGTTTGGTTTGCTGAGTTGACCCACTAGAATTATTATTTGAGGTGGTATTTATATTAAGAGGATCAAGTAATCCTTGTTCTAAGAATGGATTTCTATTATCAACTGGGGCCGTTACTGGTTCGTAGGCCTGGCCCTTAGGAATCGGGTTGTTATTGGGATCTGTCAACCAAGTGCTGTTTCCGGCGATTCTTTCGGAAATACCCATTTCTGGGAGTCCAAATGCTTTTGGTATATAAGTGAGTGCATCCAGAGTGTTTCCAAGACTCTGCCTCTGACCTTGAATAAAGTTTGATATAGCCATATTTCTCCTTTTCTGGTAAGATATTGTTGTGCCAAAGATTTTTTATTGGTTATTTAGCTGGACGGTTTTTTTGCCAATCGTCTGGGTTTTTGTGTTAATTGACGGAAATCCAGAGAAACACCAATATTCCTTTTTTGTCGCAGCTATTTCTTTTCCAATATTCTTACTTCTTCTCCTCTTCCGTTTTGTTTTTCTCCCTCTTTTGAGGGCTGTTTTCGCCTTTTTGGTACAAAAAAAACACGGCCTAAGCCGTGCTTAAATCTGCTGTTGGCGGTTGCATGGCCACGGGTACTGTGGAAACAAAGAATCAGTTGTGTACCAAGTCCTAGCGTCTGTCAAATCTGTTTATAGTGGTGGATCAGCTATTTTAGTCTCTAGCTAGCCCAATCAAATCAAAGTTATTTAATCATATTTAGGTTTAGGATTTTTTGCGATTAATATCGGTCAATCAAAATCTCTATAAGCACAAACCTTTAGAACATAATCTATCAAATACCCCTTGCTTTCGAGGTCAAAATAATTTAGTTTAGAAGTAATAAGTAACATTAATAATAGAAATTACTAAACTTTAGGAGGAGCTATGGCTCAGCGCAGCAAACCAGTCGTTACCCCAGCCGGAACCGATCGAGAAACCATCATCAGTATTATTTTAGGAGCCATCGTGGTTATTGTGATTGGCTCGCTGGCTTTTCGATATTTGCATCAAGGCGGCAATGTTGACCAAGATGCTCAATTAACCGAAGACGTACTTGAACCATCAATTGTGGAGGTCGAAGAGCTACCGTCTGAAGTGATTACTGAGGAAACTGCTGAAGGTGAACAGGTACCCACCAATTTACCTGCTCGATACACCGTCAAACCTGGCGATTCAACCTGGGCAATTGCCCAAGCGTTCTACGGCTCCGGTTTTAACTATATCGACATTGAATCGGCAAACAATCTTGAGCCAGAGCAAGAATTGGCAGCTGGTATGGAGTTAATTATCCCCAAGGTTTCAGTTCGCGACGAGCTTTCCGCAGGTGCACCTCGCGAGCCGTTAACTATTAATGAGCTAGGCGTTCCACCAGAACAAATCACCGGTCCAACCAAAGGTGATGACTCCCAAGCTGAGGCAGCTCTGGAGGAAATGGAAGAAGCCTCCGAAAGCGAACAAGAATAATTTTTTAAATACTTAAATATAAGCATCTGAAAATTTTGTGAGTTTGGTTTAGATAATATGAACGCCCCGCCGCTTAAAAAGCGGCGGGGCGTTCTTCTTTCTCTGAGCCGACGGTGGGATTCGAACCCACGACCTATGGTTTACGATACCAGCGCTCTACCAGCTGAGCTACGTCGGCGAGTAACTTTTTATTTAATCTTCATAAGCCTGGTCCGAATTGACTCTTTGGTCGAATCAACTAGTTTTGAACTATCAGAATTGTATCATCCGGTAAATTGCATTATAATCTGGTGGCATTGTGTTTAATCAATGTACAAAAACCCCTTTACCGGGTGGTGAAATGGTATCACAGAGGCCTTTGAAGCCTTTATTCTAGGTTCGAGTCCTAGCCCGGTAACAAAACCACATCTGTAAAAAATTTAAGTTTTCTCAGCAACTGAGCTAATCTAATAAACTTCTAATCAAGATCCGGATACTACCACTTTGTATAATTAACGTAGATTTTGAGTTATTTTGATTATAGGATATAAATACCGAATTATAACCATATATCAATTAGTTTTGACCATAAATACCCACTAGCACTCTCTCTTGGAGAGTGCTAATAGACCAATTTAGATATTATTTGATATAAAACTATAAGAAGCTATCAAAAGGTGATCATCATCCCTCTCAAAACGCTTAAGCTTCTTACTCCAGCTCAAAAACCACTACCACCGACTTGGTAACAGTGCTTGTTCCAGGCAATGCCATGGCATCAGGACCACCGCCCATTCCCGAGGATCGCCAGGGTTCAAAGGAATTAGAATTCGACATAGTTTCATCGATCGTCAAAATATCACCAAGCACCGTGCCATTCTGGGCGGCAATTTTGGTGGCTTTTTCTCTAGCATCACTGATTGCGCTATTTAGCAGATCCACTTCCGATTTAGCCTGATCATCATCCAGACGAAAATTAGGGCCATAAACACTGCTAGCGCCAGAGCGGCTCAGTAGATCAGCTAGTTCATCGGCACGACTAACATCCCGCAAGGTAATCTCGACCGAGTTATTAACCGACCACTGGGCTTCATTTCCCTGCTGAATCCAGTAGGGATCATCCATTCTATTGACCGAGATATTTTGGGTCTTGATATCTTCGTCAGGTATACCAAACTCCTGAACCGCCGAAATGATGGTGTTAATGGTTTCGTTAACCGTATTAATCGCTATATCCTTGTTGACGTTGTATTCATTAACCCCAGCCGAAAAACTGGCAATCTCGTTGGTTCGTTGCTCCTTAGAAGTGCCATAAACCGTCAAGGTTTTACTGGGTTTAAGAGCCAAACTACCCCACTCTGGTGGAATCCGTAAAATTATGGCAAAAAAGACTGCGATCGCCATTATTAAGGACAGTGGCATTGTTAGAATTAGCCATCTCGACATATTTCTCCTTTGATTTTTAAATATTTTCGATAATGTCAGTGTAAAGATTGCTGAAAATTAAGTCAAAGGTCTAACTAGGCGTCTTCGAATTAATCTTATTCCTATCAAAAACAACAGCAGTGCACCTAGTAAATAATGAGCCATTAAACTACTTTGTTGGTTTTTCACATTTTTCACCGTCTTAGCACCCAAGACTTCACCTTCTGCTGGTTGGTTGTTTTCAGGATTGGGAGGTTGAGCAATCTCTGCCAAGGGAGCGCTTAGCAAAGCCAATTTGGTCTTAACCCCAAAATTGGTTTCCGCCACTCCTGAAAAAATATAATTTCCTGACTCTGTCATTGCCTGAATCTGTGTTACCGAACGCAGGTGCCAATTTTCGACTGGTATAGCTGGTGGCATCTGTAAACCAAAACTAACTTGACCCCGTTTATTGGCTGGAATGAAGCCAATCGGCATTTCCAGCTCTACCACTACTTCATTGTTCTCATCGAGTATCTGGTGGTAAAGAACGGCGTTAAAGATTGGCTCGGTAGCGGCGTTGATGATCGATCCGCTAAAAGTCACCACATCGCCGGTATAAACAAATTCATTGACGTTGTTTTCCATCTCTAAGAATAGTGGCCAATCAATAATCTGACCTGACTCAACTTGTTCTGAGTAATCAAAAAGCTGATAGTCTTGCCAGACGTAGCTATTCTGATTCATTACGGAATCCTGGTTGGTTGCTTCTCCTGGCTCAGTAATCTCAATTTCTCGATAAACCGTCAGGGTTTCACTGTCTTGGTTTTGCTCGCCTGAATACTGCTCTTCTTGAGTCAGGATTTGTGCCACTAAATTAATTTCTTTTTCCTCGCGAGTTGTTGTCGAGCTTGCCTGGGCGATCGGCATCAGGGATTGCCACCAAGAACCACTTTCCGATGTTGCGCTGGCCAAACGACCCCAGTCGTCAACCTTGATCTCAAAATTTAATCTGCCACCCTCTCCTTTTTCCAGCTCACCGACTTCCCAAACCCAACTATTGCCAAGTTGTTCCGGAACAATCGAGCCTTGATATCTCAGTAACTGAGCTCCAGCTGGCAGATTGACGATTAATTTGGCGTCATCCACGGCATCGAAACCTGTATTCTGATAAGTCAGGCTATAAGTAACTATTTCACCAAGATGGGCTGTTTGGTAGTCGCTAGCTAGATCGACAGCTAATTCTGGGTAGGCAAAAAAGATATTGCCGGTCCAACTGCCCAAGATATTTACGGTACTCATAAAAATGCGACTGTTGGTGAACACCGAGTTGATAACGTTAAATAAGTTGAGAATACTCAAGGCGCGACCGGTTTGCATTGTGGCAGAGCCGCTTGCTTGAGCAAAATTGTGACCAGTGTTAGCCACTACCTCAATCTGATTATTGATCGACCCTTGAGAGGATAAGTTTTCTGAATCAAGACAAGATGGCGAGTCACAACCTGGAGAAGAGTTATTGGTTGAGCTATCAGTTGAAGAATTATTACTGGCTGTGTTAAGTCCTAACAATGAATTTATGCCTAGTTGGTTATTGCCCAGATATAAGGAGAGTTCGCTTTCGGCATCGGAGCCGTAGAACTGACCGTTCCAGGACCCGCCAATATTCAGCCAAAAAACATACCAGGAGACACCATTAAAACTAGAGTTAGCGATATTGGCCACGTTGGCGATCGCGGTTGCCTCGCCGGTGTTAAGCAGGGTTTCACTTCCAGCTTGTAATTGGTTGTGACCGGTGTCGGCAATCACCAGGGCAGTATTATTTTGGTAACTGGTTAACCAAGTGTTCTCGCCTAAGCTAAGCCAGTTGTCATCGGCGGCTTGAATGGTGTTTTGCCCACCTAGAAAGTTTGTTAATCTGGGCAAAATTAAGCTACCCTGAAAATCAGGTAATAAATTCAGTGTTGAGATCAATAATTTGGTGTTGATAAACCAGGAGTTAACTAAGCTGGTTAAGTTAGCCACTGCCGTGGCTGAACCGGTGGTTAAGATAGTATCGCCATCTGAAATCTGATTATTATTGCCGGTATCGGCCACAACCGAAACATTATCGTCAATATCAGCCTCGACTTGAGTGGCTGAAGTAGTAGCGATGTATTGTTGCTGACTAGTTGAGGCCTCCGAGGCTAACAGCGACAACCACAGTTCATTTAAATCAACATCTAGTACGCCGTCTACATCTTGAGCATCCATCAGCAATGTGGAGTTATCTAGCCAAACGTTAATTAATTGGAGTAAATTGGCGGTGGCCAGTGCATCACCGGTTGTTAAGTCAGCGGCCGACGTAACGATTTGAGCCGAATCGGTGGCTAAATTTTCCGAATCAGAAGCAGTTTCTGTTAATAAGGCAGAAGTGCTGGCAGTGTCCTTATTATTGGCTTCAGTAGAATCGGTTCCAGCAGTGCTTTTCAAGCTGTCTGGTTGACTGGCTATCTCACCCGACTCGCTAGCAGCTTTACTTGCTTGAAAATCAGAATCGTTTGTTAAGTCATCTAATTTGGCAGCTGAACTGGCTTGGAAATTTATTTCTGTTTCCGATTCCTGATAAAAAGTGGTTAACTTGGCTGATTCAGTACTTTCAGGGATAAAAGTGTCTTCGGGTTGATCATCAATAGTTTTCTGATCAGAACTTGATATGTCTGGTTGTTGATTGGCGGCTGATGGTTCTGCATCTGTTTTCTCTAGCTCTAATTCTTCTGGATTATGTGTTGCCGCAGACTGGCTATCAAGATTTTCGTTTGGGGTAACATTTAAGCCTTCCGTTGGTTTGGTTAGCGATGATTCTGTTGTTGAGTAAGTAGTTTTGTCTAATTGAGAGTCATTAGTTTCTGACTTATCCGAACTTTCAGAAACATCTGTCAAATCTTTATCTTCGGATTTTTTCGAGTTGTCTTCCTTTTCTATCTTCTCGTTTTCTTCTCTGGTTGCTGTTTCATCATCGTCATTATCTTGATCTTGTTGATCTTCCTCTTTATCTTCTTTCTTTTCGTCGTCCTTTTTTTCCTCCTCCTTCTCATCCTCCTCATCTTTTTCTACGTCAGATACAGCTTCACTGTTACTAACCGAAACGACTGGGTCGCTTGCCCAAATAGCGGTCGAGACTAAATTACTACCTAAAGTAGTCAAAATAATGATAAGGGCAATTAGACGATTCATGGTTAATTAATGTGATTGTTGGTTTGTTGGTTATTTTGTCAGTGGTGGTTGGCGCGGGTGCCTGGTGCAACCGGCACCCGCGCCTTCCTTCTCTATTTGTTTGATCTCTCAAACAAATATCAGCCATTACTCAGTAAATGAAACTGAGGAGTTAACCACATTCCAGACTTGGCCTTGGGCGGACGAGTTGCCTGTTTGCATCCCGTTTTTACCAAACACCATACCTGGCTTGACTAGCACTTTACCCATTGTGCCTTGAGAATTATCGCCAGTGTTAGCACCTGAATAGAGATTATTGTTTAGCTTAGCGCTAAACTTGACTGTCTCAACATCTTGATAACAATCACAGTCATCACCGTTATTAACCTCGTTCATGATACTGCCCACAGCGCTGGCATTGCCGGTGTCCATCCAGTTCTCGCCGGCAACCATACCAGGTTTAGCTCCAAATGACATAAAACCATGTGATGACCCCATCACAAAACCAGAGGTTCCTTGAGAGTTGTAACCAGTGTTGGAGCTCACCTCAACCTTGTTGGTGATATCGGCTGATTTTACAACCAAATCATTAGATGGTTGTGGCCACCAGAATGCCGAAGCTGGTGAAGCAACGAGTAACAGTAGGGCGAATCCACTAACGCCCGAAAGAATATGCTTGTGCATATTACCTCCCTTTCTTTTTTTGTTTTTCCACTTTCAACCGTCCATAATTAAAAAAACTTACTTGCCAAAACTCTAAGCTGCCTAGTTTCAATTTTTACTTCGGAACCAAGCCGTTTTGACGGTTGAGAAATGGTCGCAAAAGTGTCGCGGCCATCATTAGATGGCCGCTTTTATTAATTAAAGAAGAATCGTGGAAAAATTTTGTCGGTCCCAAGAACTTATTCATTAACTTCATTAGGCACATCTAAGGTTTGCTGTGTGATAAATGCGTGAGAATCAAACAAGAAACAAGTTGGAGATTTGGCAAACTTTAAATCTTGAAAGTGTTAAAAACCAAAAATAATGCAAAAATAAATCTCATTATTAAAGACGGGCAGAATAACTTGAACAATGAACTAACTAAACATTAATATTTCAGGTTTCAAAATCAACAGTACACCCAAAATGAGCATTAACACTCCGCCAATCAAATGAGAATAACGACTATATTTTGAGCTTAAACCGGTCATCTGTAAAGTTATCATTGCTGAAAAAAAGACAATTAGATCGTCGAGCATAAAAATCAAAATGTACAAAGCTAAGTACAGATAATATTGCCAACTTGGCAGTTCACTCAGACTTAGAACTTGAGTGTAAATTGCCGGCAATCCAGCTGAACAGATAAGCTCAACCATATTTACCGCCACCGCCAGTAAAATAATTCCACTTAACGCCAGCCAAAACTGTTGCTTTTGGGTGATAGCCTTAAGTTTCTCAAAAACTTGGCGCCTATTTTCATTGCCGGTTACCTGGCAGCTACCATCCTTATTGAGAATAAAATCTCGCAAGTAGTATCCGCCCGCGCCAATCGCCACTATGCCAATTAGTAGCCGAACCCAAACAACATAGCCAACTAATAAAAAGAAATTCAACCAAGCAGTTAAAAATAAAAAATAGACCAATGAGCTAGCCACAATAAAGGCCGAACCTAAAATCCACATCCGTCGCCGATCTTTCATTCCCAAAAGCAAGGAAATTAGAAATATCAGGGTCCACATAGCACAAGGATTAAAACCATCAAGAGCGGCAACAATGATGGTTAACCCCAACAAAGAAAAGTTCTCTAAATTTACCAAGCCAATGAGTGGTATGTGCATCGAGGACAAACCGCTAACTTGATCTCCAGTAGCATTGGTTGAATTATTATTGTCTTGATTATTTGAATTAGCATTTTGATCGTTATCAACCATTTCGTCATTGCTAGGGTTGGTGCCTTCTCCTTCATTTAAATCAGGCTGAACATCTGAACTACTCTTGTCAGATAGCATTTCCAAAACAACAGTTTCAATTTGTTTACCGGTGGTTTCATCGGTGTAGTAGCCAATAATGGCTTGATTATTAACCACCGTTAAAGGCACCCCCGCTGAGTCAATCTCCAGTTCCTTGATAAGTTGCTTAAACAACTCATAATTTTGTTTGTTGTTGGTAACTTCATAATCACGAATAATAAGCTCCGGATATTTTTGCTGAAGTGACTGTAAAAATACTTTCTCCTGCTTGCAATGGGGACAGGTTTCAGACCAGAAAAAATGAATGGTTGGCTCATTGGCAGTAGACTGTGCCTTTACTGGCCAGGCAAAAATAAAAACTGCCAACAAAAAAAAGATCGCTTTTACTACAAACTTAAACATATTTCGCCAATCTTGATTGGGATGGCAATAGTTTACCACCAACCGACTCAACTTTTTAATTGTCGATAAGTAAAGCCAGCTGCGTACTCGCCCGGTCTTGCTCCTCGACTGATGTGCCAAGGATCTAAAGCCAAGTTCGTTTTGTTTTGCAACTTAACAATTAAATATTGATGAGGTGAGACATACCAAACAGCACTGTAACCAAAAGAGATATCCTTATTATTAAACCAACCACTTTTTACTAACAAAAGCCTCAACAAAAAATTCTGATGATGGCAATGCATAAAACCAGTTCTTGACCATAATTTGTTAGGATTAATCTCCCACGCACGCCACCAATAAAAATAAGTTCTGAAGTTAAGCCCTTTAAACCTGTGTCTCATCATCTGACTGGCGATTTCAATTGCTTGAAGCTGTGACTTGGCTTGACTAACCTGAGTTATGGCCAACTTCAATTGAGGATTTATGATCTCAATAGTTGGTTCATCTCCCAATACAAAGTATTGAAGAAATAGTTTGAGATTGATCATTGCTGAAGATATCTTAGCCAACGGCAGTCTCCTAAAACAAGAGTTGATGCTTTTTTTAAGTTGTTCGTGTTTGTCCGTAGTTTTTTATTCACTATTTTTTGTTGCGGAGGATGTGGGTCTGGAACCCGTGTGTCGTTATAACTGATTGTTACTAAATACCTCAAGTAGAGACTGATATTGGTGTTTTGCTACTGCTCTAATTTCGGAAAAAAAGATTTTATCGTTAAAATCGCGGTCAATTTTTCCAACCACCCAACTGATGAACTCATCATACGTCTTTCCCTCTGGCAAATGCATCCAGGAAAACTGTAGATAAAAATCAGTAGTTAAATGTGCAAGTGCATCGGCTGTAGCTAGTACTTTGCCTTCTAAAGTTGTAGGTAGGAGACCTTCTTTACAAGAATGCGGAGCAATTACTTTTTCCAATACTTCATGTATTTCATTATCAGAATAGTCTGATTGCTTTAAAAGCTTAACTGACTCTGCTTTTGAAACTTCCTCGTGTTTAGTTGAATGGCGATGTACAAAAACATCACCAAAGTCATGGAGCAATGCTCCTGCAATTGATAGATCAAGGTTTGCGCCATATTTCTTACTCAATCTTTCGGCATGCTGAGTAACAATGGGCACGTGGTTTTTCCACATCCATTGTGCAAATGGTTGCTGAGATTGTGCATATGATTCTTCGACTAATCTGTAGAGTTTTTGATGCTTGTTCATATTTCCAATCATTATGCTTTGAATCCTAAGTTGCGGAAGGGGTGGGATTCGAACCCACGGTGAGCTTGCACCCACACTTGTTTTCAAGACAAGCCCGATCGACCACTCCGGCACCCTTCCTTGACCGTCAATCATTAACTAGATCGTTAATTACAATTGTCACGGTACCCGAGAATTGTACCATTAATGACTTAATTAACAGACTTTTGCTCGCCTGTTAGATTGATAGTTTTGGCTTGAATCGTAAGTCTTCGGATAGTTTTGCCTGCTAATCTCTTTTTATGATTACAAAATGGCTTTTAGGTGGTTAGCTAATATAATTGCCCCTCCAATATGTATTAGTTGTGGTTGGCCAGGTAGTTGGCTGTGTAAATCTTGTCACTCACATTTAACCTGGATTGACTCTCAGATTGATTGGTGGAATCTTATTAATCTTGACGCCGGTGCTGCCAAAATTTGGTCGGCAACAGAGTATGTAGATTTAGCCAAAGACATTGTAGTTCGAGTGAAATACCAACGACAATTTACTTTATGTAGGCTACAGGCTGATATCATGAATCAAGCCTTTGGTAGGAATATGTCAGAGATAAAAGTTGATTGGTTGGTTCCAATTCCGATTACAACCGCTCGTCAACGCTGGCGTGGTTTTAATCAGGCTGCACTGATTGCTAAACATTTATCAGACTATACCAACATCTCATACAATCTCAAGGCACTGCGCCGCTTAGATCACGGGACAGCACATGCCAAAAAGAACCGGCAGCAAAGACAAACTGAGTTACCGATGTTTGAGGCAAATCCTGTAGTTTGTCAAGGTAAAACGATTTGTCTAATTGATGATGTGGTCACAACAGGTTCAACCTTGAAAACTGCGGCTGGTGCCTGCCGCCAGGCAGGTGCCAACCAGATCTTTGCTGCAACTTTTGCGGCAACAATTGGGTAAGAGCTTTTAGGAAAAATCGAAAATAGTTGTTTACCGTTGAGTAGAAGTAGAACTTGTATTATGAAGCTGACTGACATCAATGCCTAGTTCTGACAATTGTTTTTCAATATTTCTTAATTTTCTATCAGCAGAGGCTATCAAACCACGATAGCCATTGCATTGATGACAAGTAGTGGGTAAGACTAAAGTGCCCTCAACAATATGCCACTTTTTAATATGTTCATTTAAATAAGCGTTATTTCTGTCCAACATATCTTTAAAAGTGACATATCTTTCCACAAGTTTGGCTTCAGTTGACCTATTCTCAGCTACATCATCCTGTTTTTTGGGAAACTCGCTCATTGGCAACATAATAAATAATTATATAGCAAATACTAGATAATTGATTGAGCTATAAGAAAATTTTCAAAAAAACACTTTAGTGGAGATGTCGGGCAATGAACCCGAGTCCGAAAAAGATCATCAACTAGGACTACGCGTGTAGTTTCGCTTTTAGCTTAAACAGGTGGTGGAAAACGGACCAACCATTCACCTGCGCTGACGAAAAAACTTAGTTTCAGCTGGTCGCCAAGCCAGACTAAAACGCACATAAGCTGGGTTTATGCCCCACAACCAGCGCTTATGGAACAAAGCGGTGGGACACCAGTGTTGCTAATTAAGCAACGGCTGGCACCACGTTGGAGCCGCCGAACACAAAGTTGGCGAGCTTCTTCATGGCGTTGTCAAGTTTGTTGACATTTATAATTTTCACTGATTACGTCAGTGATTCGACGCGCCCTTGTTCACGAACATTTCCCGTCAAAACGATACATCCCCATTTGACAGAAATTGTTGTTTTATCGGTTAAACTCGATTAGCAACTCGGTAATTATAGCAATTTCTAGGCAAAATCGCTACACTTAATCTATGCTGACCAATTCACTGGCCACCAAAACTCAGTCATCGACACTTAAGAAAAAAATATCTTCACAACCCAAAAAATTTAGTTGGTCGAGAGTTTGGCACATTTGCCAAACTTGGGCTAATCAACATGAGTGGCTATTTTTATTGTGGTTATTAGTAATTGTTTTGAGACTACCAAGTTTATCCGAGCCATATTGGTATGGTGATGAAGCAATATATTTAACGATCGGCAACGCCTTAAAATTTGGGCAACGACTGTACTTAGAAATTGTGGACCATAAAACACCGCTAATCTATTACTTTGCTTCTGTCCCCAACCAATTATGGTTTCGATTATTAATGTCAGTCTGGATGTTGGCTAGTTCTTACTTTTTTTGGCGATTGGCAAATAAACTATTTCCCAGTTTAAAGGTAGCTCTATTTAGTTCAGTTTTATTTGTTTTTCTGAGCAATGTTTCATTTATGGAAGGCAATATTCCCAATGGTGAGCTGTTCGTAATTGGATTTGTTTTGGCGGGTTTGCACTTCTTGAGCAGAACTACTTTTTTTAATAACTGGTTGCTAGCAGAAAACCGTTCGATAACTTCAAAAGACTTATGGATGTCTTTTGTAGCGGGATTAATGTTTGGTGGTGGCGTGATGACCAAAGTACCAGGTCTATTTGACGCAATAGCTGGAGCAAGTATATTTGCTTGGTTGATCTTACCTGGGTTGTGGTTGTTAATCAGTCGGCGGAGTTTTCGTACACCACCACTGAAACAAACTATTTTGGGAGGCTTGATATTTACTACTGGTCTCGTGGCGCCACTTGTTCTCTTTATTATTTATTACTGGTTGAGAGGCAGTTTGCCGGCTTTTTTGGAGTTTGGCTTACTTTACAACTTTCATTACACCGGTAACTGGACCGTACCGATCGACAATATTTGGTTGAGCACACAATTTGAGCTACTGAATAAAGGTCTATGGTTAGTGTTTGGTTTCCTACTAACAACCTATCTAAGTTTTAAACGCTCGGTGGATCGAAAATTGATCTGGCTGTCTTGGTGGAGTTGGTTGGCTTTATTTGCTGCCTTATTGTCTAATCGCCCCTATCCGCACTACTTCTTGCAGTTGGTGCCACCGCTGTCTCTGTTGGCGGCCGCCTGGTTGTTTACTAAGTCAGACTGGTACTCCAGGCTTGTGGCATCCTTGCCGATTTTATTTTCGGCGGCCGCCTTAATTCTGCTGCAATTTAAGCTTTACCCTTTTGTTGATTACTATCACCAATATCTAAAATTGGTTACGGGACAGATTTCCCAGACAGAGTATCATCAGCAATTTAATTCTCTGGTTGGTCAAAATGAAGTTGTGGCTCAAGCAATAATAGATAACTCATTTTCCAACGATCGATTATTTGTTTGGGGAACCAACCCAATGTTGTATGCACTGACAAAAAGAGTGCCGGCTAGTAAGTTTACGGTTGCCTTTCATATTCACGACTTGTATGCCTATCAAAATGTATTACAAGAAGTTAAGCTAGCAAAACCATCACATATAGTCGTTATGAAAAATGAAACTAGTTGGCCTGATCTCAACGAATATCTTGGCGAGCACTATTTGAGATCGGTTGAAACTGAAGATATGATTCTCTATCGACGCAGTACTTTAACCAGCTTGATGTTGATACAATAGCATTATGCGCTGGCAATACTCGATTCACTCCCAAAATAAAAAGTTTCTTTTTATTTTCTTTGCTTTGCTTACTGTTAGTTTATTATTGAGTGCAATTCTGTATCTTTTTGGTCCACCGCTAATTCCTCTCTGGTATTCGTTGCCTTCTCCGGCCGAACAACTAGCTCCAAAAGTTTACTTCTGGGTTTTTCCTATTCTTAGTGTTCTGGTTGCTATCTTGGCAATTTGGCAAGGAAGAAAAAGTAATTTAGAGCACAGTTTTTATTTATCTAGACTAGCTTTTGTTAGCGGTCTGGTGCTATTAGCATTGCTCTTGATTGCTCAGGTAAGAATAATGAAGGTGATTTTGTAATCTATCTGGTTATTAAAATTAAATAGAATTAAGATTAATTAGATATATTTAATATGCAACTTAATTGGGTTATTACGTGGGTTATTAGTGGCGCGGCCGCGGCCGCGGCCGCGCCACTAATAATCTCCCTCTATCAACGTCTTGGTTGGGTGGACGATCCAGCTAAACAAAAACACCCCAAGGTCGTCCATACCTATCCAGTTCCAAGAGGCGGTGGGTTGGTGGTCTCGACCGGAATTATTGCGGGCGTTGTTTTACTTAATCACTACGATCCTTCACTGAACGGCATCTTGCTGGGTGCCTTACTACTACTGATTAGTGGAACCTTGGATGATGCCTACAATTTGAGTCCGTACTTACGAATAGTGATCAATATTTTAGCCGCTGTTTGTGTAGTACTAAGCGGGATTGGGATTGACTATATCACTAACCCTTTAGGTGCAGGCGTAATTTTCTTGAATCAGTGGCCAATTTCATTGCTGTTATTTAATCATCCTTTATCTTTTTCTTTGCCTGCCGATTTATTAGCCATTGCCTGGATAGTTTGGAATATGAACGCCGTTAACTGGGCTAAAGGTGTCGACGGCCAACTCCCGGGATTTGTTAGCTTGTCGGCAATTTTTATTGCCTTGTTAGCCCTCCGTTTCATCGGTGATACAAGTCAGGTTACTGTGATTAACTTAGCCTTAAGTGTTAGCGGCGCTTACGCTGGTCTACTACTTTGGAACAAATATCCGCAAAAAATGATGCCTGGCTATGCTGCCGGTTCGCTGGGAGGCTATTTTTTATCGGTTTTGGCGATACTATCCGGAGCCAAAATAGCCACAGTTTTACTTTTACTGGCTATTCCCACAGCTGATGGAATTTTTACTTTGGTCAGGCGATTGGCCAAAGGCCAATCACCTGTCTGGGGTGATCGAGCTCACCTTCATCATCGAATGCTTGATGCAGGTTGGGGCAAACGACGAATTGCGGTTTTTTATTGGGTAACAACTGCCTTGTTTGGTATTATCGCCTTACAGCTGGATTCTAGGGCTAAACTCTATGCTATGATGGCTGCAGCAATTGTATTTACGGCAATGATTATATGGTTCAAACGCTCTATTACCTCCTCAAAACCGCCCGTCCCAGACAATGGATAAAAAACCTGGCAGTTTACGCCGCTTTGGTTTTTTCCGGTCTATTTTTCTTTGATTTTCCTAATTATCTATTGCAAGTAACCACAACTTTTTTTCTTTTTTGTATTTTGTCGTCATCTCTTTACATTCTTAATGATATTGTCGATCGAAAATCAGACAAACAGCATCCGTTTAAGAAAAAAAGACCTCTCGCTTCCGGTGATCTTTCAGTGCGTACCGCTCTATTAGCCGCTTCCTCCGGAATAATTTTATCGTTAATAATATCTTTGTCTTTGTCACCGTTTTTATTTCTAATAACTGGAAGTTATTTACTTCTTCAGCTGGCATATAATATGGTCCTGAAAAGCATTCCTATTTTAGATGTTTTAGCGATAGCTGCAGGATTTATGCTGCGAGTATATGCCGGCGCAATTACAGTTAACCTCCATATGAATGTTTGGTTTTTATTAACAGTAATCTCGGCATCCCTCTTTATCGCAGTGAGTAAACGCCAAAGCGAGCGAACCTTATTAACCGGTATGGAAAATCGAGTTGGTTTTGCCACTAGAAAAACTTTAGAAAAATACAGCCAACGTTTATTAGATATTTATACTGGGATGTTTGCTAATGCCACCTGGCTTACCTATGCCCTCTTTGCTTTTCAACTTGACAGCTCTGTAACAGCAGGCAACATTCCCACCCTTCTCGCTTACGTTCCCAGAGCTTTTGTGGCTCAAAAGTGGCTAATGTTAACCGTGCCACTCGTAATTTACATTGTGATGCGTTATTTGCAGCTGGTTTATGAAAATAATCAAGGAGAATCACCAGAAAGAGTGTTACTGCAAGACAAGCCTCTATTAGCCGCAGCCATTGTCTGGGGGACTATGGTAATGACGATTCTATACTTTCTGGAGATGATCGCAGTCTAGTCGATTAAAAAACTTTCTTATCAACCAAATCCCAAAAACAATAAGCGCTCCAATCCAAGTTGTAGCTCTCATCTGCCAAATCACCTGATCGGTGTATTCTAAATTATTGGCCAGCCAAGGCCAATATCTTAGTAAAGAGCTAATCATCAATCCTAGCAAAATCGCCCGTAAGCTTGACCATTTAACAAATGGCCAAAAAGCTAGCGGCCAAATTAAATACCAAGGGTGAAACCACTGCGATCGAGCCGTAAATAAGGGTAAGATCATTAGCAATGCCGCAAAATCTCCCCAGTGATCCATCAAGAATTCATTTGTTTTTCCCAGCCACTTAATTTGCCGATACTTATTAACTACAGGCTGTAATAACATTAATAACACAATTGGAGCTAAAAGGATCGTGCTAAGTTTAACATTCCAGGAAAATGTCCACAGCAGAACCGCCACCAACCCATATCGCCAATTAAACTTTGATCTGAGTTGTAATAATAGAATTGATAATAACGCCGGCCACATCATCCAAAAATCATTATGACCATTAAGCACAACCTCTAATACAAACAATGGATTGGTAGCTAAAAACCACCACTTAGCTGCATTATTATTTTGAGAAAGGCGATTAAACCACCACCAAATTATCAATAGATAAATTGCGAATCCAAAAACTGACCATATCTTCATCAGCAAAAAAGCAAGCGAAAAAATGCCAGCACTTAGACCGAGAGGCAATAGTGAAACAGCCGTCCAGCCGTAGCCGTAAGGCGCTGGGGTGTGAATATTGTGCATAAACCTCACCCAGGGATCGCTGGCAAACTCCATTGCCGTAATTTGATGTGGATTTGTCTGATAAAACAGAACCATTTTGGCGTTAAATAAATAATTAAATATATCGTGGGACAAAGCATTGTATCCGAGCCATAAAGGCACCATTATAATTAACCACCATTTAATAATCTGCCAAGACGATCGGCTGGTTATTTTGGGTAAAATAGATTGATAGTTGGTTTTGCTCAACTGAAACCAGGCAATCAACCAACTTGCTATGAGTACAATATAAATTGTTGTTAATAACTCTGGTTGATTCCGCCAGCTCTGCCACCAATGTTGCCAGCGCCAGGCAAAATCAAAAGGTAAAAACACTAAATTATAATCGACATAAATCTGTGACCAAAAAAAAGTTAGAATCGATAAAAAAAGGAAAATTACCAACCAATTGACCGATAAATTCTTGAAGCTACGCATGGTATCGCCCTAGCCAGTCAGCAAGTCGTATCTTAACAATATCCAAGAACATCCTGATAGAATCTTTAACTGGATTTACTCGATCACTTTCATTGTGCTCCCACAAGACAGGCACTTCAGCAATATGATAGCCAAGTTTTTTAGCTAAAAAGAGCAATTCAACGTCAAAGGCGCCGGTAAAAGCATCTTGCCTCTCTTTATTGACATAAATCACTAGCCTGGGAAAAAGATCTTCGGTGGCCTGAGCACTAAAAAGTTTGAAACCACATTGGGTATCATGAATACCGGCGATTGCCACGGTTTGAACCACGAAATTAAAGCCCTTTCCCATAATGTGTCTATACCAAGGCTCTTTATCACGTTTGGCTCCTTGTAAGGCTCTCGAGCCAATAACAATATCGGCACCATCCTCAACAAATGGCCACATTTTTTCGATCTCTGATATAGGCGTAGATTGGTCAAAATCTGTAAAAAGTCGATATTGACCAGTAGCTGCTAGCATCCCGGATGCCACGGTTGGCCCTTTGCCTCGGTGAGAATTTAATTGAGTTTTCACCTGAGGGTGATTTTGGGCAAACTTGATAAGCTCCTCTTTGGTGCCGTCAGTAGAACCATCATCGGTCAGAATGATCTCAAAACTATAATCTTGCTTCTTGAGATAAGCTAAAACAGAATCCAACACACCTCGGTGCAAATTTTTAACTTCATTATAGGAAGGGATCACTACCGAAAGAAAAACATTTGGCATAGACTACTTCATTCTAATACGACAGCTCCTGGGTGTCACTGGCAGCTAAGGTTGTTTAGCGACCAGATAAATTAGCGGGCCACCAGGATAATCTACCACTCTATAGCCTCCTTTGGGAAATGAGCTAATTTCGTAAACTGGCGAATTAATCACCTTGTCTGCCTCCCGAGGATTTTCGGCAATAATCACCAGCCAGTCTGCGTCAGAAACATTTTCTTGAGCCACCGGTGGATGGCTTGAGTTAATCAAAAAATATCGATAGTTTAGCCCACGATAATCTCTAATTTCGGTTAAGGCAGCCAGTGAGTAGGTTTGTTCTGGTGGAATTTCTCTTAAAACTGTTTGTGACACAGCTTCCATTTTTGAAATCGGCCAGCCTAAAGTATCTAAATATTCTAGCTGCTTTGGCTGCACCTGTAACCAACTAATGTAAATTAGTAAGCTACTTGCTAGAAAAAGTCCAGGAAGTTTCAGGTAGGTGCGAAGCCAAACCAGTATTGCACCGGTAACTAAATAAGAAATCGGGAAAAAATACGTCAAGTAATGATGGTGAACGGTTGATCTATACCAAGCCAAACCTGAAATAGTAGTCAGACAAGCAAGTAGTAATAGCCAAAAGCCGAATTGATAATGATGTTTTTTGGACCAGTGCCAACCTAAAAATGCTGTTCCAGCATAAACGCATAGTAAAGCCGTATTTAGTGATCGATATAAACTTCCCCATTCTTGTCCCCAAATCTCAAAGAAAATATGCATTGCCCGACCATGGTGTTCTTTAACAAAGGCTATTAGACG
>Ga0334896_1000414_pt1 | contig 53743 bp, 56 predicted proteins | sample GraSluR3_MG_8_FD_207734 | JGI IMG/M metagenome (GOLD analysis project Ga0334896, IMG submission 207734) | Sludge microbial communities from methane-producing bioreactor in Wageningen University, Netherlands - Granular Sludge_27_06-R3 | ecosystem: Engineered > Bioreactor > Anaerobic >... | reverse complement strand
CTGGCCACCTTCACGGCCTGGTCCTTTTCCACTATTTTCCCTGCCATTTTTTCTCCCCTCCAACATCAGTTTATTATTTCTTCTGATGTTAGACAAGAGCTTTAGTTGTACAATTTTGCAAACTTGATTTGACACTACCAAATTCCTTTGTTGAAATATGTAATTATTTGTCGTTATTGAAAATATTTTTGTAAATTTTTCTAAGATGGTGTTCTATTTGAGTCGTCCGTTTCAGCCATAACGGCTCGAAGATTAGCTCCTCGTTCTCAGCCGTTATTATACCCAAGGATGCGCTCTACCTCCGAAGCTATATCAGCATATTCGGTTTTCACGGGCCGATTTTTTTGATAAAACATTGCTTTTGGCTGCAAACCCATATGATACGGGAATTAATCTATGCCCCTTACGGGTACTCGCACCATACTGAATACCCATAAGGGACTTCAATGTCTCCTGTGGGTATTTTGTTTTGTTCAGACCGGAGTATAAGTGAGTATTCACTAAGCACTCCGGTCCGTCTCGTTCCTTGCAAAGTATTTCATATATGATTCTTTTTCTGCTTTGCTCATTTCAGGCAGCTCCATATAACCAATCATTTTATAGTAGATTTCCACTTTCTGAACGGTTTCACCAAAAAGCTGCTCTCTGTGGTGCACTACAATCTTGTCAATAAACTCATGCAGAATCTCGGTGGTTAGCTCTTGGAGGTCGATATGCTTCCTGACAAGCTGTAGGAATCCATCTGCATTCATCTCGTGCCATTTTTCTTCTTTAACCATCTTTTTGAGATGCTGGATTCTCTGCTGCAATTCCGCTTGCTCATCCTCATATTTGTAGGACAATTTTTTGAATCGATCTTCAGTTAGATTGCTGAGAATCCTTTCCTCAAATAACTTTTCATAGAGGACATCCACTTCCTTTTCTCTGGCTAAAGCAGTTTGCAATGCTTCCTGATTACGCCGTTGTTGAAGTTGAATTTGTTTGTAATGTTCATCTACGACCAGTTTAACGAAATCATCCTCGAAAAGAGTGGCAAATTGAAAAATGTCGGTTAAATTCTTTGTGACAACATCTGTAATCGTATCTACCCGTATATGATGAGTTTTACTGCACAACCCATTGTTGGCGCGCTTGTTTCGGCAGGAAAAATAATGGTTGTCGGGATTGTCATGGGTGTACTTGTAGTTGAGGTTCGCACCGCAGTCAGAGCATTTAAGTAAGCCTGCAAACATATTCTTTTCTACGTACTTTGGCGCGCGGCATTTGGTGTCACCAAAGGTTTTCTGCACGGCCTCCCAAACAGAACGCTCAATTATTGGTTCATGGACATTCTTGTGGATTTCCCAGTTTTGCTTTGGATTATCCAGACGCTCTTTCAGCTTATAGGATTTGCTGTAGGTGCGAAAATTAACTACATCACCCACATAAGTCTGATTCGTCAGAAGCTTGCGCACCATACTGGTATCCCAATGATATTCGCCTCGTACTGCCCGCTTCTTTGGGTTTTTAAAGCCTTTTCGCTGAGCATAAACGGATGGAATCAATACCTTTTTTCGCTTGAGAATCCTGGCAATATCGTTGATGCTGGTTCCGTTTAATCTCATGTTATAGATATACCGCACAATTTCAGTACCCTCTGGATCAATCACCCATCGCTTAGAGTCTACGGTATCGTACTTGTACCCCAGCGGTGGTTGCCCAATGGCATAGCCTTGTTTGCTTTTGGTTTTGAGTGCTGACCTCATTTTCCGACTCATATCTTTGGCATACCATTCGTTCATGATATTGCGAAACGGAGTGAAATCATCTTCGCCTTTGTCACTATCCACGCCATCATTGACGGCAATGAATCGGACATTATGCATTGGCGAGACGATTTCCGTCAGACGTCCAACTTCCAGATAGTTTCGGCCCAACCTCGACATATCTTTTACAATGAGAGTAGCAACCTGGTCTGATTCGATTAACACTAACAATTCCCTGAATCCGTCTCGGTTAAAAGTCACACCCGAAACACCATCGTCCATGAAAACCTTATCATAGCCTCGGTCGAGAGCTAGCTTTTTCATTTGCAATCCGCATGCCTTCTGCTGCTTCTCAAGATGCCGCAGCACGATCAGACTTTCTTTTTCATTAGCTGGAAATACATCTACACCGGTAATAATCCCGTGCTTGCAATCCACTGTAGATTCCAGCAGATATCCAATGCCGCGTTTAGCTCCATGATGGATATAGCCGCTATCTAAATCCGTTGAACTTGTTGTCTGTTTTTCAGGCACTATCCGTTCCGGAGGAGTTTTAAAGCCGGGCTGATCGGATAACTCCTCATCCAATGCGTCCAGATAGCTATGCATGCTCTTCTTTACTGTTCTCTCCACATCCAACCAACTGGAACGGGCAACATTTGATGGCACGAAACTGCCATCGGATGCCATATGCTCTCCATCAACCAAGCCAGTTTCCATGCATCTCTTGACTATTTCGAAGAAGATATCCTCAAACAAAGAACTCTCTTTCCATTTCCTTCTTCGATTTTGACTGAAGAAAGAATGGTCTGGTATCTTGTCTGTCAACTTGAATCCACAAAACCAGCGATAGGCAATGTTCAGGCGAATTTCTTCGACAAGACGACGCTCGGATTTGATGCCATATAGATATCCGACTAGCAGCATCTTTATCATACTGGCCGGGTCGATAGATTTTCTGCCTCTTTTGGAATAGTATGGAGACATCATATCATAGAGGAAATCGAAGGATATGTGCTGGTCAATCTGTTTAAGCAGGTGGTCCTCCGGTATAATCTCTCCGATATCCATCATAATCATCTGTATTTGGCCATCCTGATATCCCATCATGCTACCACCCCTCTTAATTATTATATCATGCAGAGGGGCCATAACGTATTTTGTCAACAGGTCCTTGATTTGACACTACCAGGTTACTTTGGGAGTAACAAAGCTGTTGTTACCGTTATCTTCTTTTTCGCCTTGTTCTTCTTTTTCTCTCGTTTTTTGGATTATTGTCTCCCACAATTAAATCCTCCTTCCATCTTTTTTTGCCTTTAATCTGGTATTGTTTTCGTTAGCATTTATGCGCCTATTTATATCGAAATATAGCAGCAGCACCTGTATCCCCCAGCATTTGCTCTTTTGGAAGGACTACGACTTCACCTCTGTTTTTTAGCACCAATTCAGCGATATCATCCAATAAATCATCACAATCAGCATCTTGTATGTGCCCTGCTTCAATTTCTCCGGAATCATGACTGATTTTCCCTGGCAAAATTTTGTCCGCTTCTATAAAAACTGTTTTTACTCTGTTTTCAAAAGCAGCCTTGGTCACTAGCGCCAAGTCATCCGAGCCTAATGAATTTGCTTTAGCAGCTTCAAAAGAATCTACTAAATTCATTATTTTTTTCAGATAAATTGGCTCTATGATCTCAAGCGCCTTCTCTGTTAGCTGCTCTGTTTCTAAAGATTCATAAGAAGAGTCTATTCCCCGATCCAATAAATATTGATTGTGGCTTACATGTCTGAACAAAGAATGGTACTCCTTTAATGAAACCAAGATGAGAGGTAATTCAGATGGCCTGGAATAATGCTCTAATATAAACCGATCTACATATCTAAAAAACTTTTCTGTGTCCTTATCGATCTCTGCTTTTTTCCCGCCATGGCCATAGTACATGCCCGTATCGCCCGCATCTCCGGATAACCTATGCGCTTGATAGGCACCCGTGTGTTCTTCCCCTAAGACTTCAGTCATGGTTCTGGGCGTTCCGGGCTTCAATTCAATCTCTTGATAGCCATATCTGTTACCTTGATATAGAGAAAATTCGTTACGGCTTAGACCTAATAACTGATATCTATCCACTGATTGAAAGATCCGGATAAGGGGCTTAATATGAAAGCTGTCTGCTGCGACAGCGAACTCTTTTACCTGACTTTGGAGCCTGTATACAACACATTTTTGCGAGTTTGTAAGTATCGCCAAACCGTCCAAAGTTTTATTCCAAAAGTTTTTATCCTCTTCTATCTGATAAAACGGCTTCATTATGGAATCAATATCACTTTTTTGATATTCCAGTCTTAACGAATTTTCGATTTTTCGAATTAAATTTTTGAAGACAATGGGGTCTTGATTATTCTCCGGTGAATGCCTGTAAGTTGGTTGATAAAGAGATATGCACGGAACATGCCCCTCATAAATGATATCATTTGGAAAATCTTTGATAATTTCAAATAGCATATTGTACCCCTTAATTCTTTAGTGATTGCTTTTTAATAATATTTCGACTATTCCAATAATGTGTTGGGCGAATATTTATAAAGATCCAATGCTCCTTTTGCCATACATAAAGTTACTAAATTCGCATAATTCTCGATATTTTCGACATCTTTTTCTCCCAAAACATTTAGACTAATCTCATTTATGCTCAAGTTCTCTTCTTTTATAGCCATAGCAACCGCTTCATCAAATCGACCCACCATATAATTTATCATTTCGCACATTGCTATATATGTATTTTCGATTCCCGTGTCATCGATCATTGGTTTTAAAATATCACTAAAAAGTACTTTGATTTTGTTTAATGAGACATTGATTTAACTTCCTCATGTTTATTTTTCATTGGTACTGGTTGGATTTAACCTGATCGTCAGCTAACGTTTAACACCTTCCTTCTTTCTATAAGATAATTGTATCTATCGTATACCTTCTTTACGATATCGGCCCACGATACGTACAGCGTATCCCGCGCGCCATATCCTGCCTTTAGTGCGAGTCCATCTGTTAATATTATCTGCTTAATCTTTTCTGCAAAATCGCCCTTCTCATTCTTTGCAAGGAAACCATTTTTGCAGTCAATAACACCCTGAGATGTGGTGGAACCTTCCACAAACACTGTGGGGCACAGACACGATGAAGCTTCTTTCGGAACCAGAGAAGATGTGTCATACAGAGACGGAAACAGTATTGCGTCAGCTGAAGCATATACCTTTCTAAGCAGATCGCGGTCGTCTATCCTGCCTGCAAAGTGTACCTTTTTGTTTAAACCGAGCCTCTTCGCAAGGTTCATATACCACTCGCGTGCAGAACCTTCCCCAATAAAAAGCATATTAAAATCAATTCCCTGCCTGTTTAATATGTCCAGCGAATAGATAATAAGCGATATATTTTTCTGCGGGATATGCTGACCGACATATGCAAAAAGGGGCACATCCGCATTAAGGCCAAACTTTTTCATTATACTTATCCGTGTCTGGTCATCCCGCTCAGTAATAGGTATATCCGAACCGTTATTCATCACAAAAACCTCTCCCTTGTATCCATACTCTCGCAGAGTATCTATAGTGGACTCGTTTACAGTCCATACATCATCAGCTGCATCATAAAACCTCACAATGCTTTTGATAACGAGGCTGTCGACCAGCTTGCACGATTTTAATATTCTTTTAAAGTCTTCCTTATATTTCGAATGTAGCGTCGCTACAAGAGGTATCCCGGCGTTCCTGGCAATTTGTCTTGCCAGAATGCCGGTCGAGAAAGGTGAGTGCGCGTGCACAATATCAAACGGGATTTTGGAAACCTGCTTCCAAAATCTATTGTCAAGCCTTCCCAATCCCCAGCGATATTCTTTCCTGAAAGGCACGGCATATGACTTGAAAGAAAGTACTTCGAAAGGAAATTCTCCGTTAGTATAAGGGTTTCTGGGGATCACCATAAGGCAGTCACCAAAGTCTTTATTCAGGATACTGCAATAATTAATTACAACATTCGCAACTCCATCCATCACCGGTGGAAAAGAATCATTAAACTGTCCGATAACCATTTTGTCTCCCTCCCAAGGTGAATTTATCGCTCCTCCATTACAGACTTGATATATAAATCGCATATACAGTGGTTTTCCACGTTACATACCCAGCATGACGTGCGCACCCAGCGCTGTGCCAGCCGGATCTCCAGGATACAGTTTCCCCTTAAGCCGTACTCTATTACGGTCTAACTCCCCACTATTGGGCTTGTTGGATAAGCTTTGTTTATGCCAGCTTCAAAATACTAAATATTCCCTTTTCTCTGTTGGTCGTTCTATTCTCGGTTGCTCATAGTTTTCTTTGCGTTGCTGGTCGTTCTCTTTTCTCTGCTGTTTATTCTGCTTCCATCGCTGACTATTCGCCCTGCTCTGCCTAGCATATACCCCGGCTATGAATCCTATGCCACCCAGAACGATCTCCCCTATGTATACGTAAGTCAGTACGCTTGCGGACATAGGCATCAATCCTGTGAGCCCCATTATACCCAAGGCTAGTAATGCCAATCCAAGAAAAACGCACATAGGTTTTTAACACAATTATTACCTTCTTCTTTTTTTGAAAACCCCTTAACCGTTAATTTGTTTAACGTTGCGCCTATGCTGATGAATCGATCCATTGAACTGATTCACTTCTTCAGAAAAAGGCTTAGAATGTGATACCCATTATAAGTAGTATCACTTAGTTACAGGAAATTTGATCGTGGTTGTAAAAATTCCTCTGGAATGCCAAGCAAAACGCTGCAATTAACCATGAATCCCCCAAATAATTTCGTTCAATAACCTGAAGTTAAATGCTTTAAGTTAATAAGTATACATTGGCGATACATGAACACCTTCTTGAGCATTCGCAACACATTGGTTACACTCATAAGTATTACTTTATTGTTATACATTATAATTACAGCAATTATTTCCAATAGTCAACACTACAGAAAAAGAAATATTGTATTATAACATTTGTAGTTTCCAGTCCACCTATCATGTTCTGAAAAGACCCGTGACCTCGACCAGCTCCCTGTTTTCGTACATCTTATTCATTCATAATTGAAAAGAATCTCATGTCTTGTAACGACCGCTGTCCTCAGCAGGCTCGTAACTATATTGTGTGGAATGTGCGCTTGTCTCGCTGGGTGAAACACTACAACACGACACGCCCGCATAACCTCCGACTCCCCAAACGGTGCTGAGATCAGCTTGAGTGGCCTAGGGGTCAGGAGTCTGTACCTGCTAGCCCGAGGAAGGCGGTTAATACTCAGTCTTCCCCTTTTTTCATTTTCGCCTGTGCCTTTTCCCGTTCATGGCACCGTATGGTGAACACTTCGTCAAGCACGACGAGTATGCTTCCCATGATCAGCATCAGGTAATACGTCAGGAAACGCCACACAAGCATACCTATTACTATTGTTCCCTGAGGAAAAATCGACTTGAAGAAGAAATAAAATCCGCCCTCCGCGGCTCCCGAAGAACCGGGTGTGGGTATGAATGATACTGCAAGGTATAGGAAAGCCTGCAGCGTCAAGATATCAAGCACTCCCATGTCTTTCAATCCGAACGCCCGGTATATGAAGTAGGGTATAATAAAAAGAAACGAGAGATTGACTAATGAGATGAGGAAAGACCTCAAGGCCCTTAGTTTGTATTTGGACAGGTACGACGCAGCCGTTTGATATTCGTCGATAGAAGTTTCGAAGGAATGCAGGACCTGCTCCTTATTCTTAATCAGTTTTATGCGCGCAAGCAGTCGTACTATTCCCCTGCCGGCGCGCAGCACGAGCTTTTTATTGAACAAGGTCAGTACTATCATAAACATAAGAAGGAGGTTTATCGCGAACCCGAAAATGGTGAGCCAGAACATCTGGTTGTTTTCAGTATAAAATGCCGCTCCGCGTGCAAACATGGATATAATGAAGAAAAAGCAGATCGAAAGCTCGTAAATAAGGAATTTGATGCCGACAATGCATATGGACGTACCGAACGGTATCTTGCGGCGCTTCATATATACTACCTGCATGGGCTGTCCGCCCGTTGCGAATGGAGTGAGCGCGCCGTAATAGAGGCCGATCAGTCCGACTTTGATCGAATGCCTTAAGGGTACTTTTTTATAAATGTATGTGGTAATATCATGAAGCAACAAAGCGTCGGTAAGCCAAAACATAAGCAGTGAGCCGACGCAGGCAAGAAGCCAAAAAAGCTCAAACCTCTTCAGTGCTTCTGGAAGGTCTTTAATCTGGGGGTCAAGGACTCCGATGAGTACGATAACGGCGATGGTTAGGCTGATATATAATATTCCGGATAAGACCCTGCGTTTTTTGCTCTTCATCGGCTCTTCACTTTCAGATACTTAACAGAGATATTATCAAAAGTCCCCGAATAAATCAATCGCGATAATGGTCCCCAATACACTATAACTGTAGGACTACAATACATATAGGACAAACCAGAAAAAGATACAGGATGGGCGCATAACAGTTATTATCATGAACAACATAACACAGGACATGAAGTACAAGCAATCCCTAATGTGCTACGCACAGAAGTACGGTGTTGCGCGCGCCGCGCGCAAATATAACCCGCTGCCGTTCCCACATCTACCGCTGGGCTACGAGTCCCGTAGAATACAGACAAAGCGTTGGTTTAGCGGCCTAAGCAAGTCCAAAATAATGTCCGCATCCCCTATGTGCATGTACTCTTTTTTGTGGGGGTCAAAACGGAATTTTTATGGGGGTCAAACAGTGATAATCGCTGTTTTCGGAGGAATCCACGAACACAGCAAAGGCCCGCAAACGCAGTGTTTACGGGCTTTTCTCGCTGGAGCTGATGTCGGGACTGGACCCCATCCTTACCAAGAATCTGCTCTCTGCCTGTCTATCCATCCCCAAAAAAGCCCGATTTCATGGGCTTTTTTGGATGTGCAAATCATGATTTTTGTGTTTTGACCCCCATTTTGACCCCCACAGAAATGAACTCAAATGAAACCGGATGACATGAAAGTCTTTTTCACCTTTCCCGGCGCTTCTTTGTTTTTGTGGCCTTTTCCTGCTCTACATACCTTCTTTTCATCATTGTATATTGAGCAAGTACCCCAAGCAACACTTCTTTTTCCGATGCGGAGAGATGATCAATCGGCTACGATAGGATATCCTCACATACGCTCAAAACCATCTCCACGCTTTTTTGCGGGGGAAGGTTCTTCGCTTTGGATACACTAAGTCAATTTGTTTTTGATATGTTGGTTTTCTCTAACACATCGGCGCTCTTAAAGACGATTCGCTGAAGCTCGTCGGCACTGATTCCAAGATGATTGTTATTTTGTTCTTCGAGCTTTTCAAGCTGTATCATTGCTTCGGTGTTTATATAATAGGCATAGAAACGCAAGGTCGTGGCGCCATCTTTATGCCCCAAAAGCCTTGCGACATTTTGTGCGGCAACCCCGGAATTCAGCGCCGTAGTCGCATAGGTATGCTGCAAGGCATGAACGGTCATATGCGGGAGGCCCGCGCGCTTTAATATCCGATGTAGAGAGGAACGTATACCGCTTAAATCATGAATGTTCCCTTCGTCAGTAGGAAACACAAGCGAATTATCTTTCCAACGTGTTCCCACCTTTGCTTTCATCTCATCGATCAATTGTTCCTGTCTGTCAAGCATGACTTCAACGCTTGGCAAAAGCGGTATCCTGCGTATGCTGTATCTAGTTTTAGGAGGGCCGACCTTAATGGAAACTTCGCCCGTATACTTGTCTTTGCGACGGCCGGCCGTCTTGTTGATGTCGATATATTTCTGATCACGGTTGATGTCGCTTTTGTCCAGCGCACATATTTCGCCTATCCGCATACCTGTGGCCAAAGCAACAGAAAACATATGCCTTGTATTAAAGAAAGGCAACGCGCCGATAAAGAGCCTTTGTTCTTCATTCGTCAGGATTCGGATTTGGTTATCCTCAATCTTAGGGGCTTTGGTTTCATCAAGCGGATTGCGTCCAATCAATCTATTTATAACAGCTTGCTTCAATGCCCCCGATAAGATGTTGTCGATTTTGATAACGGTGGCGGCAGAAAGGCCGCGCCTGCCATTGTCGGGCGTGTTTTGCAGCTTAGTATACTTCGTAGGCAAAAGTACGCGCCGAATAGGCATAGTACGGCTCGGTTCTCTCTCCGTAAGCGAAACTTGTTATACCTGTCACAGCCAGCAAAACAACGAGTACGGTAATCAGAATCCTTCTTTTCATCACCTCACACCTCTCCGCTATAATAATATGTATAGATTCAGACAAAAATCCTGAAATCCTTCCTGAATCAATATATTTTTTATCGATCATTATATTCAGGCACGAATCGAAACATCATCCCGAAAAGCGGTAATCGAACAGCATCTATATTTATACAATGCTTTGGGTCCGGTCTTATAGCGCCGCCGGTCATCCATGCAAACGCGGAAGGAAGACCGGCCTGCCGGTCTTCCTTCCGCGTTCTTTTTGATTGCCCGGGAAACGCAACATTCCAAACAAATCAGGCCGGATAAAACGGACCCGGTGGCTCCGGTACAGGCAACAAAACGCAGTCCCGCCGCATAGCATAGAAAAAGTCCTTTTAGAAGGTGTTTTCTATGTACGCGTTTGTGAATATGTATACGGTTGAGCCAGGCGATACCCTCAGCAGCATTGCCCGGAGATTCGAGCTTTTGTCCGCGACACAGCTCCTTCGGGTGAACCCGGAAATTGCAGACCCCGACCTGATCTATCCCGGGCAGGTGATCAACGTGCCCAAAGTCGTGCCGATGAGCACATATATTGTCAGGTCCGGCGACAGGCTGTGGTCCATCGTCAGCAACTACAACAGGAAACTCATGCGGTACTACGGCAATCAGATCACCATGGACGAAGTGCTCGCATACAATCCCGGCATCAAAAACCCCGACCTGATCTACCCGGGAATGATCGTCTACTTACCGGAAATTCTATGATATATGGAAGGGACGCGTTCAGCGTCCCTTCCATATATCATAGAATGCCGGCAATTAATTTTTTTCGGTCTTTTATGAATACTTCTCGTTCAGCATCTCCTGATTATTGTTAAATGCCGCCGCATTGAGCAGATTCTTCACGTAATACGCGAGATGAAACGCAAAATTCCTGTCCTTTATGTTATGGATAGGGTCGATGCCCAGCACCTCTTTCATTTTTCTTATCCTTAGAAGGACGGTGTTGCGGTGCACGAATAGCCTCTTTGCGGTCTCATTGATGTTCATGGAACTGTGGTACAGGGCCGCCATGGTCTCTATAAAAATATCGCTCCCGTATTTTTCGACCGGCTCGACATACGAGGAAAATATGCTCTCGAAGGTCTGGAAGGGTATGATGCTCTGCAGATACCGGTCGACATAGTCCACAAAGAAATAATCCCCGCCTATCTCGGGCTTTATGTTGTCCTCAAGCCAGGTCAGGTAGCCGAAAACCTGCCGGTATTCCCTGAGGCGCCGCTGCGCCGTGCCCACCAGAAACATGATATTCTCAGGTTCTGGCAAAACGGCCCGAACGCTGTTGATATACTGCACAATGACCTCCCTGGAATTGCCGGCCTTATTGCCGGGGAATTCTTTGAAAATAGCGATGCAGTTGTCTCCCAGCGGCATGGCGATATCCTGTGCCGTCAGCAGATGCTCGCCTTTGATCTTCTCGAGGATGGTTTCGTTGTCTTTCGCGAAGGACACGCACAGCTTCATGGGGACGCGGGGCAGCGTCAAATCGTACCGGAGGCCTTTTGCGAGGTGTTCGAGCTTGTTGATGTTGAGGGGCTCGAACAGCAGCGCGCTGCAAAAGAAATCATTCTTGCTCTGCTTCAGGCGCAGATGCTTCTTATAATATTCCTGTTGGATCAACATTTCTACGGATATGCGCGCCAGATAGGCAAACCTGAACACTTCTTCGGGATCCCCCGTTATTCCGACAGCGCCGATGGTCTCGCCCTCGTATTTGATGGGCATGTTTATGCCCGGCTTTGCTCCGATATAGTTATTCCTGTCAGGTTTTACGAGCTTGTACTCAAGCCCTTTGCGGATCACTTCGTAGGCCACCTCGTGGAAATCTCCTATGCGCTTGTGGTCGCCGCTTGCGATGATGATCCCCCTATCGTTCATGATGTTGATATTGTACCCAAGGTTTCGCATGATCCGTTCGACAAGATTCTGTGCAAACATACTATCGAGCATCTATACGTCACTCCATGCAGCATTCAGTATTTCGTATATTCATCATAACGGATTTCCATCCGAAATACCATATCGCTTAAGTGCGCTTTATGCTCTTTGTACATATTTTAGGCGTTTTGCTATTCTCTTTATACATTGTATGGAGCCATATCAAGTAATACTATATATATAGACATAATGTAGCGTGCTGTACTCGCTTATACGCTTGATTACTTTTAATATCGGCTTATTCCTTATATTTATTTATTATTCTTTTGCCAAAGTTTGGCTGCGAAGGAACAGCTTCCTCTGCGGTCAGAAAAAGAATAGGAGGTATTATTCTATGGATCTCGTTTCTATCATTCTCGCGTTCGCGGCCGGCATCGTCGGCACCACGATCGGCGGAGTCCAGGCATTCGTATGGTGCGGCTTCGTCGGTCTGGCCGGCATGGGCGTCGACGCGGCCCTGGGCGGCATGCCGTTTATCGCGGCTGTGCCGTTCGGATTCTGGTTCCACCCCGCGATGGCCTTCCTGGGCGGCGTAGGCGCAGCGGCCTATGCTCGCAAGATGGGGTACATCGAATCGGCCAAGGACGGCACCGCCACAGCGCTTTCCGGCCTCAGGAAACCCGACGTCCTGTTGATCGGCGGCCTGACCGGCGCGATCGGCTGGGTCGTCATGACGCTCCTCACCGGCCCGGATTTCCTCGGCCTGAAGGCAGACGGCGGCGCCGCGGCCATCTTCCCGGTTTCGCTGATCATCAAAGCCCTCGCCGACGGTGGCAACATCTTCGGCACGGTTCCCGATGAGATCAAGGCGCAGGGCGGCCGCTTCGGCGGTAATTTAACGGCGTGCTGGGTTCCCCAGCAGCGCGACGGCTGGCAGAAATTCGTTACCGGCATCGGCTGGGCGCTCGTTTCGGCCTATGCGACGTTCTTCCTGTTCCAGTTCCCCGAGACTGCCGGCTTTGCTCCGTTCGTCGGCTTCTTTATCTCGGCCTCGACGCTGATTATGCTGCTCATCGGCTGGGGCATCCCCGTAACGCACCACATCACGCTTCCCGCGGCCTACGGCGTATTGATGCTCGTAACAGCCAACGGCGGCTCGATCGCCGGGATCACGGTGGAAACCGCTCTGGTATGGGGCGCGGCAATCGGTGTTGCGGGTGCGTTCATCGCTGAGTTCCTCTCGGACTGCTTCCATGTCTACGGCGACGTCCACGTCGACCCGCCGGCCATGGCCATCTTCACCACTTCCCTTTGCACGATGACGTTGTTCCCCGCACTGGGTCTGGATACGGCAGGCATCGCCGTTCCTCTGGTGATCCTCGCAATCTGCCTGGTCGCAGCGGCGCTTGGCAACAAGAAGTACGCTACTGAATAAAGGCCTTAGTAAAACGATTTGAACTGAAAACTTCCATACAAAACCTCTGCTTAGAGGGTGGCGTCCGCAAGGTACGGGTGTCGCCCTCTTGGCGTATGATGGTACGAAAAAACAAAGCCCGCCAGGCATGTGCGCAGTCGGGCTTTTGATTCATTTAGGATGCCCGGCGACAACAAAAACGGCGCATCTGCGCCGTTTCGCCCTCCCCCGGCACACATGCCGTTTTTCTTGCGGGAAGGGTTTGTCTGCATCCGCGCCGGCCGCCGGCCGGCCTGTTATTCAGTCCTGCACGTACGCTAAGAACGCTTCGTAGAGCCCGGGGAACGCGCGCTTTATGTCCGCGGGCTTGAACTCCCTGTTTAAAAACACGTGCTCGCTCGTCGCCCGTGCGATCAGGCGCTGGTCGGAAGTGCGGACGATCTCGTAGGCGAAAACGATCTTCACGCGCCCCAGCTCCTTGATGGACAGGCGCACGCACACCTCGTCCCCCAGCCTCGCCGGCGTGACGAAGTCGACGCCGAGCCGGATCATCGGGAAATAGTATCCCTCGTTCAGGAGCGAAACGTAATCCGTGCCGTGTTTTTTCAAAAGGTCGAACTGCGCCGTCTCGAGCCAGTGGTTGTAATGCGAATGATGTACGATTCCGTGCGCGCCGCATTCGTCGAAACGAATGCCGATGATGGTCTCGCTTATCATGCTTCTTCCTCCATGTGCGACGTTTAAGCTACGTCAATCGGTCCACGAGGACGTCTCTTGCTTCTTCGGCCTCCGACGCCAGCACGCGCACCTCGAAACAGTTCTCCTCGCGCGGGACGTCTTTAAAGACCCTCCTGATCTTCACCATGAACCCCTCCGCCTTGAGCAGCGACCGTATCCGGACCGCGCTGTCGGCGTTCTTTGCGATGTGTATGACGACCCACATAGCATAGCGGCTCCTATTCCCCGGAGATTATCTCCCCATGCTTGGTGAGTATCTGCGCCCGGCCCCTGATCTTTATCGCGGACGTGATCTGCGTGAACTGGGCGATCACCACTTCGCCCCTGTCCAGTTTCTCCGTGTGGTGAAACTTCGTGTCGCGCCCCCTCGTCATGCCGATGATACTCACGCCGTCCTCCAGCGCCTTGACGCAAACGTAGTCGGCCTGTTGGTACTGCAATTCGGGATCCATTTTCGAGCCCTCCTCTGCACAGCCGATTTTCATCATTATACCATATGCCGCCGGCGATTCCATCACCAAATCAGATATATTTGACGTTGGACCTTCCGACGAGGACACCGAGTTCTTCCCTAAGTTCCGCCGCCGGCGCGACGCAGTATTCGCGCGGCATCCGCTTGGCCCTGCCGGTGTCGCCGAACCGGATCGCGAGCGGCGTCTCGCCCCTGTACCGCCCGGTGATGGCGAGGACCCTGCGCAACAGCTCCTCGTCGGCGCCGTTTTCCACCGTCACGCAGAGGATGCGCCCGGGCTTGGCGCAGTGTTCGAGCGGGACGGCGCTCTCTACGATCACCTGCGGGCTCTCCTCCTCGCGGCAGCTCACGCGCCCCGTCACGGCCAAGAGCGCGTCCGGTTCGAACAGCGCCGAATGCCGCGCCAGCACCGACGGGAACACGATGAGCTCGACGCCGGCGTACAGGTCCTCCAGCGTGACGTAGGCCATGACCTGGTTGGTCTTGGTGGTCTTGAGCCGCTTGCGGGTGACGATGCCGCCCAGCCGCACCGTAGCGCCGTCCTTCACCGCCGTTTCGTGCCCGGGGTCGCCCGCGCCGAGCACCTGCAGCACGCTGCAGCCCAGGGAATCGACGATGTCGCGGTACTGGGCGAGGGGATGCCCGCTCAGGTACAGCCCCGTCATCTCCTTTTCCTGCGCCAGAAGGACCCTCTGGGGGAATTCCTGCATATCGGGGAAGGCCTCGTCCCGGGCTGCGCCCCCCAGCGCTTCCCTGGCTCCCCCCTCCATGTCGAAGAGGGAGATCTGCCCGTCGATGTTGCGCTTTTTATCCTGCGCGCACGCGTCCATCACCTTCTCGTACACGCTCACCAGCACGATGCGCCTGTAGCCGAGCGAATCGAAGCACCCCGCCTTTATCAGGCTCTCCGCCATGCGCTTGTTCAGCGCGTCCGCGGGCATCCTCTTGACGAAGTCGGTGAACGTCTTGAAAGGCCCGCCCTTTTTACGCACGGCGGCGATGGCCTGCGCGGCGCCCTTCCCGACGTTGCGTATTGCGCTCAGGCCGAAGCGGATGTGCTCCTGCTCGGGAGAGAAATCGAAAAGGCTTTTGTTGATGTCGGGGGGCAGCACCCTTATGCCCTGCCTGCCGCAGGCGTGGATGTACCCGGCCACCTTGGACGGCGTCCCCATGAAGCTGTTGATGAGTGCCGTCATGAACTCCTGCGGGAAATGGCGCTTGAGATAGGCCGTCTGGTAGGCCACCACGCCGTAGGCCGCGGCGTGCGACTTGTTGAACGCGTACTGCGCGAAGTCGAGGATCTGGTCGAATATCCGGTTTGCGGTTGCTTCGGGCACGCCGTTTTTCAGGGCGCCCGGGACTGCTTCCCTGTCGCCTTCGTCGAACCCGTACAGGAAGATGCGCCGCTCCTTCTCCATGATGTCCGCCTTCTTCTTGGACATGGCCCTTCGCACCAGGTCGCTGCGCCCCAGAGAGTACCCCGCCAGTTCCCGCACGATCTGCATCACCTGCTCCTGGTACACGATGCAGCCGTAGGTGACGCCCAGCACCTTTTCGAGCGCGGGATGCATGAAACGCACGCGCGACGGGTCGTTCTTGCCGGCGATGTACCTGGGGATCTGGTCCATCGGCCCCGGCCGGTACAGGGAAATCGCCGCGATGACGTCCTCGAAACACCCCGGCTTCAGCTCCCGCAAAAACGCGCGCATGCCCTGGCTCTCCAGCTGGAACACGCCGTCCGTGTCCCCCTGCCCGAGCATCTTGTACACGGCTTCGTCCTCAAGATTCAGCGCGTCGGGGTCGACCTTGACGCCGCGGCATTCCTCGATCAGGCGCACGGTGTCGCGGATCACGGTCAGCGTCCTTAGGCCTAAAAAATCCATCTTCAAAAGGCCGAGTTCCTCCAGCGTCCCCATCGGGAACTGGGTGGTCACGCCCGTGTCGCTGCGCTGCAGAGGCACGTACTCGGTCAGGGGCTCCTTCGAGATGACCACGCCCGCCGCGTGCGTGGACGCGTGCCGCGGCAAGCCTTCAAGCTTTTTGGCCATGTCCACCAGCTTTTTCGTCCGGGGATCGTTTTCGTACGCCGCGCGCAGTTCGCCGCTGACCAGCAGCGCGCGCTCGAGGGTGACGTTGATCTCGCCCGGCACCATCTTCGCGATCGCGTCCACCTCGCCGTAGGGGACGCGCAGCACGCGGCCCACGTCCCGTATCGCGGCGCGCGCGGCCATCGTGCCGAACGTGATGATCTGCGCCACGCGGTCCGCGCCGTACTTCTCCACGACGTAGTCGATCACTTCCTGGCGCCGCTCGTAACAAAAGTCGATGTCTATGTCGGGCATGCTGATGCGGTCGGGGTTCAAAAACCGTTCGAAGAGCAGGCCGTAGCGCAGCGGGTCGACGTTGGTGATGTCCAGCGCGTAGGCGACGATGCTGCCGGCGGCGCTGCCGCGCCCCGGGCCGACCATGATCCCCCGCTCCTTCGCGTAACGGATGAAGTCCCACACGATGAGGAAATAATCCGTAAACGCCATTTTGGTGATCATGCCGAGTTCGTAGCGCAGGCGCTCCAGGTGCGCCGGCTCCACCTTCTTGTACTTCCTCCTGAGCCCTTCCTCGCAGAGCCTCGTGAGGAAGCCTTCGTTGTCGCTACCATGAGGCGGCGTGAATCCCGGCATGTGCATGCGCCCGAATTCGAGCTCGACGTCGCATCTTTCGGCGATGGCCGCGGTGTTTTTAAGCGCCTCGGGCACGTAGCCGAAAAGGGAGGCCATCTCCTCGGGGGACTTGAGGTAGAACTCGTCGGTCGCAAAGCGCATCCTGTCTTCCTCGTCGACGAACCTGCCGGTCTGGATGCACAGGAGCACGTCCTGGGCCTCAGAGTCCTCCCTGGCCACGTAATGCACGTCGTTGGTGGCCGCGAGGCCCACGCCCGCCCTGTTCGCGATGTCGATGAGGAGGGGGTTGAGGCGCTTCTGTTCCGGTATCCCGTGGTCCTGAAGCTCTATGAAGAAATTGTCCTCGCCCATCGCGCGGGAGAGGCGGCGGGCCAGTTGGAGCGCTTCCTTTTCCCGCCCCTGGGCCAGGTACCGCGGGATGTCCCCCGCAAGGCAGGCGGACAGGGCGATAAGGCCGGAAGCGTACTGCTCCAGCAGCGCGTAGTCGATGCGCGGCTTGTAGTAAAAGCCCTGCGTGTAGCCGATGGACACCAGCTTCATCAGGTTTTTATAGCCTTCCCGGTCGCGCGCGAGGAGCACGAGGTGCGCGTATTCCCTGTCGGCGCGCACGTCCTTTTCGCGGTGGTCGCGCGGGGCGACGTAGACCTCGCAACCCAGTACGGGCCTGATCCCGCGCGCCTTCGCGCATTTGTAGAAATCCACCGTGCCGTACATCGCGCCGTGGTCGGTGAGCGCGAGCGCGCCCATGCCCTGGAGGGCGCACGCCTCCACCAACTCCCCGACGCGCCCGGCGCCGTCCAAAAGGCTGTATTCGCTGTGTACGTGCAGATGTGTGAACGGAGGCATTGTCGGTCCTTTCTGTTCAAGAGTCACTTGGCGTCTGTCCGGAAGTCTTTTTCCACGAGCTCCGTAAGCGCCAGGAGCGCTTCTTTGGCATCGGGCCCTCTGGCCGCGAGCGTGATGCTGTCCCCTTCCTTCGCCGTCAGGGAAAGCACCCCCATGATGCTCTTGGCGTTGATGATCTTGTCCCTTCCGGCCCCCACGATGTCGATCCTGCAAGAAAACTTCGCCGCCACGATCGTGAAAAGCTCGGCGTTCCTTCCCCTCAGGCCCTCTTTTGCCCGTATAACCAGTACCTTGCTGGTCATATCATCTTCCCCTTTCGTCGCGGAGTTGCTGAGCAAACCTGTTGATGCGCCTCAGCCGGTGGTTTATCCCGCTGCGGCCGACCGCGCCTCCGGTGAGCCTGACCAGATCGGAAAGCGTGGCGTCCTCGTTTTCCAGCCTCAGGCGCGCGACTTCCCTCAGCGGCTCCGGGAGCGCTTCCATTCCGACCGTTTCCTGGATATAGCGTATGTTTTCGATCTGTTTGTACGAAGCGTTGAGCGTTTTGTCGAGGTTGGCGGTCTCGCAGTTGATCGCCCGGTTCACGTCGTTGCGCATCTGCTTTATGATGCGCACGTTCTCCATGTTGAGGATCGCGTTGTACGCCCCCATCATCGCCAGCAGGTCGGCGATGTGCTCGCCTTCCTTGATGTAGACGACGTAACTGCCCTTGCGGCGTATCACGCGCGCGCCCAGGCCTTCGCCGCAGATAAGGCGGCACAGGTCATGCGCGAATTCCTCCTGATGGATCACGAATTCGAGGTGGTACGCGCGCTCCGGGTTGCTCAGGGACCCCGCCCCGAGGAAGGCGCCGCGCAAAAACGCCCTGCGCCCTATTTCGTTGCGCACGATCGAGCGCCGTATGCGCCGCACGAACTGCGTCGGCAGCGTGTTCCTGCTGCTTATAAGGCCGGTGTCCCGCAGTATCGCGAGCGTTTCGCCCTTGACGTATACGCTGTAGCCCCGCCTTTTTTGAAGCCTTCTCCGCCTGGATACCCGTATCTCGGTCTCGATCGCGTACAGCCCGTGCAACAGCGACAAGACGCGCCGCGCGACGCCGGGGTGTTCGGTGTGGACCACGATGCTCATCTTCGAGCCCGTGAGCCCGAGCGACCCCGTGACATGCAACAGCGCGGAAAGCTCTGCTATCTGCTCGGATTTATGCGCGGGTCTGACGCCGAGCAGTTCGTCCTTTACGTCCGATGCGAACGACAGCGTAGCTCACCTCTTATTCCGGCGCGTCCTTAACCAGGTCCCGGTGGGCGATCGATACGCAGATGCCCTTCGACCTGAGCTCTCTGTAAAGCGCCTCCGCGATCGCGACTGACCTGTGCATGCCGCCGGTACAGCCGATCGCGATCACCAGCCGGTTCTTATCCTCTTTCAGATAATACGGCAGCAGGTACTCGATCATGTCCACCAGCTTTTGAAGGAATACCTTGGTCTGCTCGAAGGAGAATATGTAACCGGCAACGTCCTCGTCGATGCCCGAATGGTCCTTGAGTTCCGCGATGTAGAAGGGGTTGGGCAAAAACCGCACGTCGAAGACCATGTCGGCGTCGGTCGGGATGCCGCGCTTGAAACCGAACGTCGCCACCGAGACCAGCACCCTCTCGTCCATGCCCTCTTCGAGGAATACCTCTCTGATCACCAAACGCAGTTTCTTGACCGAGAACACGCTGGTGTCCAGCACCAGGTAGGCGCGTTCCTTGAGCGGCTGCATGAGCCGGCGCTCGCGTTCGATCCCCTCCACGACGCGCCCGGTCGGCGCCATCGGATGCTGGCGCCGCGTCTCGTTGAAGCGCCGGATCAGCACCTCGTCGTTCGCGTCCATGAACAGGATGCGCACCTTCACGTCCATCTTCTCAAGGGTGTTCAGGTTGTCGTAAATCGTGCTGAAGAAGTCGCCCGAACGACTGTCCACGGCGATCGCGGCCTTTATTATCCCCGAGTCCTTCCGCTCGCACATGTCGACGAAGTCGGTGATCATGCCGGGAGGCAGGTTGTCCATGCAGAAATAGCCGATGTCCTCGAGGTTTCTAAGGGCCTGCGTCCGTCCGGCGCCCGACAGCCCGGTGACTATGACGAGATCCATTTTGCATAAGCCTCCTCGTATGTTTATTCCCCGGGCCGGGCCATCCGCATCCCGCGCCCGCCGCCCTCGGCGTTGAGCACGTCGGCCTCGGTGAGTCCGGCGCCGGCGGCCAGTTCGATCTGCCGGGAAAAATCCCCCACTTCGCCGGGCCGGTGGGCGTCGCTGTTTATCATGAACGGCGCGCCCCTTTCCTTCAGGCGCCTCAGCACCCCGGCCGGGAGCAGGCCGTGCCTCGCGCTTATCTCTATCGCCGTGCCCGTGCGCGCGGCCGCTTCCCCAAGCATGTCCATGTCGAGGCCGATCATGCTCCCGGGATGGGTGATGCAGGCGATCGGGTACCTTTCCATCGCGCACACGAAGGCCTCCGTGCTCTTTTGCACCCGTTTTTCGCCGCGCGAGAAATTGGCTGCGAAAAAATGCCAAAGCGCCTTAATGTCCGTAAGCCGCGCCGTGCGGTGGTACCCGGCCAGCAGGTAATCGAAGTTCCCGATCAGGCCGAAAGGTATGTCGATGGTCCCATTAAGCCCGGTGATGTTGGCCTCTACGCCCATCAGCACGCGGATCTGTCCCGCGTATTTTTCGTTGAGCGTGTCGACCTGCTCCCTCAGGAGCGGGAGCTTCCCCGGCCTCAAACCGAAAAATACATGGCCCGGGCCGTGGTCCGTGATCCCGATCGCCGTCAGGCCGCGCTCGATGGCTGCGCGCACATTGTCCTCCACGCTGCCCTTGCCGTGGCTGAAAGTCGTATGCGTGTGGTAGTCTGCCGTTATTTTCATTATAATCTGTCTTGCGACGTTTTGCCTGTCCTTTCGTTTATGGTTCCCCCAGGACCTTTATCTCGAGTTCCAAATCGACGCCGGACGCCTCCTTCACGCGCGCGCGCACAGCGTCGGCCAGCTCGAGGACGTCCTTTGCCGTCGCGCCGCCCGTGTTGACGATGAACCCCGCATGAAGCTCGGACACCTGCGCGCCCCCGACCCGGAGGCCCTTGAGCCCTGCGGCGTCGATCAGCCGCGAGGCGTACCCGCAGGCCGGGCGTTTGAACGTGCTGCCGGCGCTGGGGACGTTCAGGGGCTGTTTCGCGGCGCGCTTTACGCCGATCTCCCGCGCGCGCTCCTGCGCCCCGCCATCCTCGTCCTCCCTCAGCACAAACTCCGCTTCGAGCACGATCAGGCCTTCGTCGGCGAACACGCTCCTCCGGTAGCCGAGGTCTTCCTTCCCGACGGCCCTGGTCCCGGTGCCCCCGCTTCGGTCCATGAACCATACGCGCGTGAGGCAGTCCGCGATCTCGCCGCCGTAAGCCCCCGCGTTCATCATCACCGCGCCGCCCAGCGTCCCCGGTATCCCGCAGGCGAACTCCAGGCCGGCCAGCCCCTTTGAAAGCGTCTGGTTCGCCAGCGCGGAAACGGGCACGCCGGCCTGCGCCCGCACCCGCGTCCCGTCGGCGGCGACGCGGCAAAAACCCTTGCCGACCCTGAGGACGACGCCGCGGATGCCCCTGTCGCGCACCAGCAGGTTCGTGCCGTTCCCGACGACGGTCACGGGCACCCCGTGCGCTTCGCAGACGGCGAGCGTGTCCGCGATCTCGTCCGCGCTCCCGGCAAAGACCATGACGTCGGCCGGGCCACCGATCCGAAACGACGTGTGCCTATCCATCGGCTCGTCCCGCAAGACGCGCTTCGGATCGCCTATCGCCGAGAGCAGCGCCTGATATGCACGTTCTGTCTGCATGGCACCGTCCTTTGCACTTTCATCCGGCAGGGATACGGTCTACGCCGGTCTATCCCTGTTTGCAGGTCGCGCGCATGTCCCTCACCAGGGACTGTAGCGCCCCCGCGTCCCCTTTTGCCGCCTTTTGCAGCCATTCTTTCCATCGCGCGCACACCCTTGCGTACCCGAAGCAGGGGGGCGCCGCCGTGTTGCGCAAAAACGCCTGTTCCGCCGCCCAGAAGCGCTGGTCGTCCTCGTAAAGCGGCTCGCCGCCCTGAAGGACGGGGAACATGGCGATGCCCTTCACGCTTCTTTGCGCCTTTTCGGAAACGAAGCTCCGGGCCAGCTGCGCGCAGATCTCCGCCTTCGCCGCGGGCTGGCCGCTTACTACGCCCACGTACTGCACCATGTCCGTAAACCCGGACAGGGCCCAGAACGCGCAACTGAACCCTTCCCCGTTCTCGTAGTTGGACCGCGCCGTGGCGGCCGTGTTCTGGTTCCCCAGGCATATCAGGCCGTTCCCGCTGTAGAAGATTCCCGCGCCTCCGGCTTTTTCGAGGGCTGATACGGCCGCCTCCCCGCCCTCGGCCAGCGCATACGCGAACGCGAGCGACGGGTTCGAATAATCGGTCTCGTCCGCGCAGAGCGAGCCGCCCTCCGACCCGGCCATCCGGGCGACTTCCGGCGGACCGTAGCCGATGTCCTCCGGCGGCATGACTCCCGCGGCGATGCCCAGTTCCTCGTTCACGGCGAGGACGTACGCGCCCGACATCACCGGGAGCGCGTAGGTCTTCGCGCCTTCTTTCCCCGAGTTAGCGAGCGCCGCGTTCAGCCCTGATGGCGCGTCGAGGGGAAGGAGCATGTCGGGCGAATCGAAAAACCCCGTGGGAAAGACGATCACGTCCGGCTTCTCGCCCGCGCTAAGCGCGGCCTTCGCTTCCTCGAACCGCATCGCACGGACGTCGACGTACACGCCGAACGCGGCCTTCTCGAACTCCCGCACCCGTTCGCGCACCCAGCCGCCCAGCGTGTTCTGGCCGACGGGGAATCCGGACACGGCCCAGAGCGAAAGCTGTCCCTGCCATACGGGCGGCGTGGGCTCGATCCATTCCTGGTAGCGGTCGCGGTTGACCTGCGGCTCGATGAGCGCCGGCGCCAGCAGGGCGAAGGCGACGAGCAGGGCGCAGAGGATATAGCTCGTTCTGTCCTTGTTCCATTTCATGGTTTTTGCTTCCCTAGTGTTTATGATACCTACTAACACTATGAAAAGCAGACCCCGGGTATTACTTAGCCAGATCTCCCTCCGCAGCGACCGCGAGCAGCGCCGCCCCCACAATTCCCGCCCGCGCCGAAAACCGCGCCCGCACGATCCCGGGGGCCCCGGCCCCGCCGATTCTCAGCGCGTCCATCTTCTGCCTGAGGGGGCGAAGCAGGAATTCCCCCGCCTGTGCGACGCCGCCGCCGATCACGATGACGCCCGGGTCGATAACCCGCGCCGCGTTGGTCAGCCCGAGCGCGAGGTCGGAAGTGTACCGGTCCCAGGCGGCGAGCGCCATAGGGTCGCCCTTTTCGGCGCACCGCGCCACCAGTTCCGCCGTGACCCGTTCCGGCCTGCCGCCCGCCAGATAGGCGATCAGCCCGTCCGGGTCCTCGATCACGGCCTTTTGCCCCATTTCCGCGAGGGCCCTCGCGGAGGCGTACATCTCGAAACAGCCGCGGTTTTTGCAGCCGCAGAGGGCGCCGCCGGGGTAGAGCGTCATATGGCCGAGTTCCCCCGCCAGGCCGTGCGCCCCGCGAAGCAGCCTGCCGTGCGCGACCACTCCCGCGCCCACGCCCGTGCCCAGCGTCACCACCAGCGCGTTTTCGTGGCCCTTCGCCGCGCCCGCGATGTGTTCGGCGGCGGCCGCCGCGTTCGCGTCGTTGTCCAGCGCCACCGGGCAGGACAGCGCCTCCCCGAGCAGCGCGCCCAGCGGCACGTCCCGCCAGCCGAGGTTGGGCGCCCATTTTACGACGCCGGTCCTGTCGTCCACCCGGCCGGGCACCCCCACGCCGGCCGCCGCGACGTCGGCCGCGGTAAGCCCCGCGCGATCCAGCGTGTCCAAACACAACGCGGCCATGTCTCGGATCACCTGCCGCCGGCCGCGTTCAGGCAACGTCGGGCGCTCCCCCTCGCTGCCGATATGCCCTTGTGGGTCGACCAGGCCCGCCTTGATGGCCGTCCCGCCCAGGTCGACGCCCAGATACAGCGGCGTCTTCATTGCCCCCCCCTCACGGTTCCCGTTCGTCGGGCGGCTGCAGCAGGTGCAGATCGCCCATCATGCGCCTGTCCAGTTCCGCCGCGGTGGAATAGCCGATCTTCTTGAGCCTGAAGTTCATCGCGGCGACCTCGGCGATGATGGCGAGGTTGCGCCCCGGCATCACCGGGGTGACGATGTAGGGCACCTTCACGTCCAGTATGGATATGGTCTCCTCGCGAAGCCCCAGGCGTTCGTACTGTCTGTCGGGCTGCCACGCCTCGAACTGCATCACGATGTCGATCGACTTGTCGTGGATGACCGCGCCGATCCCGTACATGTTGCGCACGTCTATGATGCCGAGGCCCCTGATCTCGAGCAGGTACCTGAGCACCTCGGGCGACGAGCCAACCAGCTTCCCTTCATCGACCATGCGGATCTGCACGACGTCATCGGCCACCAGCCTGTGCCCCCGCTTGACGAGTTCCAGGGCCGTCTCGCTCTTGCCGATGCCCGACTCGCCGGTGAGCATGATGCCCACGCCGTAGATGTCCATCAGCACGCCGTGGCGCGTGGCCTGCGGGGCGAGGTAGTTGTCCAGGTAGGTCATCGTCTTGTGCATGATCTTCGTGGTGGTCAGCGGCGAATCGAGGATGGGCACGTCGTTCTTGCGGGCCGCCTCCATCATTTCCCCGGGCGGTATCTGTTTCCTCGAAATCAGGACGCAGGGGATGGGGTAGCTGAAATACCGCTCCATCGTCTCTTTCAGCTTCTGTTTGTCCAGCCGTTTGAGGTACGCCATCTCGACGGGGCCCATGATCTGGACCCTGTCGAACACGAACAGCTCGAAAAAGCCGGTCAGCTGCAGGCCCGGGCGGTTGATGTCGCTCGTGTGCAGCTCCATGTACTCGCGTTTCCCCATATGCAGGATGTTCAGGTCCAGCGCCTTTGCGAACTCCCTGACCGGCAACGTCCTGATCAAGCGTCATTCCACCTCGTTTAAGACGTATTCCTCTATGACGGCGGCCACGCCGTCCTCGTCGTTGCCGGGGGCGATGAGGTCGGCCGCCTCCAGTACCTCGGGCGTCGAATTCTTCATGGCCACGCCCAGCCCGGCGTATTCGATCATGGACTTGTCGATGTGGCTGTCCCCCATCGCGATCACGTTGCACGCGTCCAGCCCCATATTCTCCGCCAGCCTTCTTAGCGCCGCCCCCTTATGCGCGTCGGGGTGGTATATCTCCAGGAAAAACGGCTGGGATATGCCCGCGATCAGGCGCCCGGGGAAGCGTTCGCGGAGCATTTCGAGCATGACCCTCAGGCGTGACGCCATGTCCACGCAGAGCACCTTCGGGGTCATAACGCTAGCCAGCTTCAAAAAGTCCCCCACCACTTTCCACTGCATGCCGGTGAAGTGGGCGTACAGCTCGGTGTACATCGTGTAGGCCTCGCACAGGAACTTGGGCGACGCGTCGTAGATCTGGTGATAGCAGTTCTGTTCGTGCAAAAAACCGATGACCTCCCGCGCCAGGTCCTCGTCGAGTTTCTGGTCGAAGATGGTCTCGCCCGTCGCGGAGTCCACCACCACCGCCCCGCCGTTGGTGATGACGGGCTGTTTTATCCCCAGTTCCTCGCAGTATTTCGCCGTCCCCCCGAACGGCCGTCCCGTCGCGAGCACGACCGTCGCGCCTTTCTCGACCGCCCTGGCGATCGCCCGCTTGTTCCGCTCGCTGATCGTCCGGCTGCTCGTGAGCAGCGTATGGTCCAGGTCCAGCGCGATGAGTTTGTATTGCATGTCCGCCTCCGTCTGTAGATGCATTTTTATAAGCCGTGACGGGTGCCCCGTCAATTACATTATAAGGTGGGGGAAGGGTTCATACAAGCCTCACTCGCCTTTCGCGGCCCTATGGAAATGGTCGAACACGGCCCGGGCGCTCCGCCTGTCCATGCCCTCCACCTCCGCGAGTTCCTCCACCCCGGCCGCTGCGACTCCCTTGACGGATTTATAGCGGCGCAGCAGTTCCGTCCGGCGTTTCTTACCGATCCCCGGGATCTGGTCGAGTTCGGACGCGATGGTGCGGCCGGTCCTGAGCCTGCGGTGGTAGGTCACGGCGAACCTGTGGGCCTCGTCCCTGACGCGCTGGAGCAGGTGCAGCGCGGCGCTGTTGCGCTTGAGCACCAGCGGCGCCTCCCGCCCGGGGAGGAACACCTCCTCCATGCGCTTGGCTATTCCCGCGGCCGGCACGTCCGGGCACCCCGTTTCCGAAAGCGCCTGCAGCGCCGCGTTTAACTGCCCCTTGCCGCCGTCTATCAGGAGAAGCCCGGGCAGGTCGGCAAACCCGGCGCTCTTCTCCTTCGCGCGGCGCATGCGGCGGCCGACCACCTCCCGCATGGACCCGAAGTCGTCGGCGCCTTCCACCGTTTTAATCCGGAAACGGCGGTAGTCCTTCGGGGACGGCCGGCCGTTAACGAACACCACCATCGAGGCGACCGCGTCCGTCCCCTGCGTGTTGGAGATGTCGAAGGCCTCTATCCGCACGGGCGGCGCGGGGAGTTCGAGCGCGTCGGCCAGCTGTATGAGCGCGCCCTCGTGCCGCTCGAAGTCGGTGCGCGCCCTAATAAGCAAGCGGAGGGCCGACTGCGCCGCGTTGCTCATAGCGAGGCCGACGAGCGCCTTCTTCTTCCCCCGCTTAGGCACGGCGAGGCGCACACGCGCGCCGCAAAGCCCCGTAAGATACGCTTCGGTGAGCGGCGGGTCTTCGGGCGCGGCGTTTACGAGGACTTCTTTTGGAAGCGCGGGCGCGTCCGCGTAATACTGCCTCAGAAACTGGGCCATCAACTCCTCCGGGCTCTCCTCCCCTTCCCACTGCAGCTCGAAATGCTCGCTCCCGAGGAGCTTCCCGCCGCGGATGAACAGCGCCTGCACCAGCGCGACGCCCTCTTCTATATGCAGGGCGAACACGTCCCTTTCGACGCCGGCGTCGGTGGCCATCTTCTGTTTCTGCGTAAGTTCCTCGAGCGCGCGCAGCGTGTCGCGCAGCCGCGCGGCGCGCTCGAAGTCCAGCGCTTCGGCGGCGGCGTGCATCCGGTCGCGCACGGCCGCCTCGAACTCACCCTCCCTGCCCGAGAGCAGCCCGACGATGCACTCGAGCGCCTGCCGGTAGTCCGCCGGGTCGACCCCGCCCGTGCACGGGCCCATGCACCTGCCTATCTGGTAGTTCAGGCAGGGGCGCTCGCCGCGCGCGATCGCGCGGGCGATGTCCTTTTTGCAGGTGCGCAGCGGAAACATCCTCCCCGCGACGTCCAGGACCTCCCTGAGCGCGCCGGAAGAGACGAACGGGCCGTAGTACTGCGCCCCGTCGTTTTCCCTGCGGCGTACGATCTCGACGCGCGGAAAGTCCTCGCGCATGTCTATGCGCACGTAGGGGAAGTTTTTGTCGTCCTTCAGGAGAATGTTATAATGCGGGCGGTGTTTCTTGATGAGGTTGCACTCGAGGATGAGCGCCTCCACCTCGTTGTCGGTGACGATCGTTTCGAAGCGGGCGATCCTTTTGACCATCGCCGCGGTTTTGGTGCTCTGCGTTTTTGGCGACTGGAAGTACTGCCGCACGCGGTTTTTGAGCGACACGGCCTTGCCGACGTAGATGACCGCGCCGCTTTCGTCCTTCATGATGTATACGCCCGGCAAGTCGGGCAGCGCCGCGATCAGTCCCCGCAGCTCTTCGGAAATCTCGAACGCCTCCATCTTCAGTAGCCCAGTTCCTTCGCCTTTTTCAGGATGCCCGCGGCGACCGGCGCTGCCTTGGACCCACCCGAACCCGCGTTTTCCAGCACGACGGCGACGCAGATAGGATGCCCCTCGTCCTTGACGAAGCCCACGAACCAGGCGTTGGGGCTGACATCCTCGTCCTCGGAAACCTCGGCGGTGCCGGTCTTCCCGCCGACCGTCCATCCGGCCACCCGGCCGCGCGAGCCCGTGCCCGACTGCACGGCCAAAACCATCATGTCCTGGAGCGTTTTGGCGTTTTTGGCGGAAAGCGGCCGGCCGTACTCGGCGGGCTTGAGTTCCTGATAGTCGTAGCCGCGCACGTTGACCAGGTGCTTTAAAAGCTTGGGCTCCATCATCACGCCGTCGTTTGCGACCGCGGCCGTTATCATGCACATGTGCAGCGGCGTGACCAGGTTCTTGTACTGCCCCACGGCCGACCAGCCGAGGTCGCTCTTCTTCGTGGGGCTTTTGTAGGACGACGAATAGAGCAGAAGGTCGCCGAAGAGGAAGTTGTTGTTGAACCCGAATTTTTCCGCCTCGGCCTTGAGCTTGTCCGCGCCCAGGTCCATCCCGATCGTGGCGAAGGTGTTGTTGCACGATACGGCAAACGCCCTTTTGAGGTCGAGCTTGCCGTGGACCTCGCCGTTGGCGTCCGTGATGACGGTGTCGCCCACCGGCAGTTCGCCCTTGCAGGTATAGGTGCGCGTGAGCGCGTCCGGGTAGTATTCGAGCGCCGCCGCCGCGGTGACGAGCTTGAAGACCGACCCCGGCGTGTAGCGGCCCATCGTGGCGCGGTTCACGAGCGGCGAATCCTCGTTGTCCGTATCGCCCTTGTACTGGCTCAGGTTGTAGGGGTCGAACCCCGGCTTGGAAACGCTCGCGAGGATCTCGCCCGTTTGGTAGTTCATCACGACCGCCGCGCCGCGGTAGTTTCCCAGCAGGTTGTAGGCGTGCGTGCTCAGCGTGCTGTCGACGGTGAGCACGGCGTCGCTCCCCTCGCGTTTCGCGCCGGTGATCTCCTGGTAAAACCGCTCGATCACGCTATCGTTGAACCCGAGCAGGTAGTTGGCCATGAACGTCTCCGCGCCCGACGTGGTCATCCCGGAACTGTCGCCCACCACCGACGAGAGCGCCTTGCGCACCTGCGCGTCCGGCGTATAGACGCGGTTGCCTTTCGCGTCGGTCGTGGCCAGCGTGACGCCGTTGCGGTCCAAGATGTCGCCCGCCTTCACCTGCGACTTCTGCGACGCGATGCGTGGGTTGTAAGGGTTCGTTGCCCAGCGTTCGCCGTAGGTGAGCACGGAATAGGCGAGATACACCGTCAGCCCGGCGAAAAGCGCCATGAACACCGAGAGCATGATGCGTATGTTTCTTTTCTGCAAAATCATGGGCAGTTCCCCTCCATCTGCTCGAGCATCTCGTCTTCGGCCTGGCCGTTCCTGGCCGCGATCCCCTGCAAAACGCCCACCAGCATCATGCACACGATCATGGAACTGCCCCCGTAGCTCACGAAGGGCAGCGTAATGCCGGTGAGCGGGATAAGCTTGATCACGCCGCCGATGATGATGAAGCTCTGCAGCGTTATCATGGACGTGCAGCCGAATGCGAGCAGCATGTCGAACCGCGTTTTGGCGTTGAGCGCGATCAGCGCGCCGCGGACGATGAAGATCACGTAAAAGGCGATCATGGCCACGCCGAAGATAAGCCCGAACTCCTCGCAGATCACCGCGAAGATGAAATCGGTATGGTAGGCCGGGATCACGTTGGGCGCGCCAAGGCCCAGCCCCATCCCCAGCAGCCCGCCGCTCGCGAGGGCGATCAGCCCCTGTACGATCTGGTACCCCTGCGATTCATACGCCGCCCACGGGTTTTGCCATATCGCGATGCGCACGCGCACGTGATCGAAAAGGTGGTAGCTCGCGTATGCCCCGCCGCCCAGGCCGATCAGGCTCAGGCCGACGAGGGAAAGTTTGTTGGTCCCCACGTACAGCAGGATAAGGAACGTTCCGGCGTAGAGCAGCGCGGCCCCCAGGTCGCGCTGCAGGACCAAAAGCCCAAGCATGGCGCCGCAGAAGCCGAAGCAGAGCAGCAGGCGCCGCTTCTGAAGCGGCTGCGCGAACACCGCCGCGAGCACGGCCACGAAGATGAGCTTGACGAATTCGGAGGGCTGGAACGAGGACCCGAGCACGGAAAACCAGCTCGTCGCCCCGCCGGCGCTCCGGCCCATCAGCAGGGTCAGCGCGAGCAGCAGTATGCCTCCGCCCGCGAGGATATACGTCACCCTGCGCTTTTGCCAGACGGCAAGCTTCCAGACCCCCAGAAGCGCGAACACCATCGCGATCATGCCCAGCGCGAGCCATCCCGCCTGTTTGAACGCGATCTCCGGGTTCAGACGGTACTGCACGATGAGGCCGACGGCCGCGAGCATGTTGGCGATGATGAGGATATACCGGTCGATATAGGGGAAGAAGTGGTTGAGCAGGGCGTACTGCAATATGAATACCCCTACCATCATGACGCCGAAAAGGATCGCGCCCAGGTCGATGGGCTGGACGCGCAGCGAAAGGAGCACGAACGCCGAGAGCTCGAAGACCATGATGATGAACAGGAGCGCGGCCGCGCTCGGTTTTTTCCTGCCCATGTACCGACCTACCTTTCCAGATTGATGCGCAGCACGGTATCCCCCGCGCGGATCTCGTCGCCGTCGCTGAGCTGCGCCTGTTTTTCGATCCTGTCGCCGTTGAGGTATACGCCCTTTGCATGCGAAAGATCGAAGAGCATGAGCTTTTTCCCTCGGAGCACGACCATCCCGTGGGACGCGTCCAGGGCGGCGGACGGGATGGCGATCTCACAGCGCTTGGAACGCCCGAACACGTTTTCTTTGCGGATACCGTAGCGCCGGCCCTGCATCTCCCCCACGTCGCAAGCCTCGATTTCGATATATCCGAAAAACTGTTTGCCTATCTCCTTTTTGATCTGCCTGTGCGTCCTGTATTCGGCCATCGCGTTCTCGACGATCCTGAAAAGGATGTAGAGTATGGCGATGATGAACCAGTACTGCATGATCATGGCCAGCACCGAATATGCCGAAGCTTCCAAGAAAACGTTCACCTCTCTTGACCCAGCAGCCTTACATTAATATACCATACCCGCACGTTTTCTTCATCTTTCAAACGCCGACGGCGGGTCGGATGTTCCCCGCCCCGGCGCCGGGGGGGGCCGTTTTATACGCCAAATCAGCCCTGCGCCGGGCCGTGGGGGGCGGCGTTTTTCGGGATCGCAATAGTGGATCAGTGTATGATGAGCCTTCGGATACGGTCCATATAGAAATGGACGACGCGCGTAAACAGCCAGTCGTACAGGACGAACACCGCCTGCGCGGGTATGAGCAGCCAATACACCGGGAAGCCCGGCGCGAGGTTCGGGAACAGGACGTGCATCGTGAAAAAATACATCAGCGCCAGCGCCGCGTTGAAATACAGGAGCTTGACGGCCCAGCACAGGATCCTGTCCTGTATCCTTTCGAGGTATTCCTTCGCGATGCCGAAATGCCCGAACAAAAAGACGTAGGGCAGGATCATCAACTTGTCGTTGACTATCAGCAGCCCCAGCAGCGCCGTGCCTATAAAAGCCATGACGGAAAGCGCCGTCTCGCGTTCCACCATCAGCATCGCGACGAATATCGAACTTAAAAACAGAAACCCGAGCCTTCCCGCCGGCACGATGCTCGAGAGGTACACGCAAATAAGCGTAAGGGATATGGTCATTGCGGACAGCGTGACGCGCTGCGACCCACGCAGGGTTTTCCGGCTTTGGTTCATTGCGTTCTCCTTCATGTCCGGGGCCGGCGCGCTAGCAGCAGGGGATGAAGTCGCCGCCCATGCACTCGCAGCAGCAGTCGGCGCACCAGAGCGTCGCGCAGATGTTGCACAGTCCGCCCGAGTCCCCCTGCATTCCCGAGCGCTGGTACGACCGGCCGTACCCGAAACTCATGCTGTTGATGTTGTTCAGGCCGGCGCGGTACTCGACGTTGTTCGGTTCCATCCGCACCGCCTTTTGCATGTGTTCGCGCGCCTGGTCATACCAGCCCTTCCTCAGGCACACGACCCCGTAGAGGTAGTGCCATTCGGCGTTCCGGCCCTGAATCGCGTTGAGCGCGCTCTCCGCGCCCTGTATGTTCCCGCGCACGATCATGTCCCTTATCTGCGCGAATTCCATGCCGGGGCCCGCGCCGGCGCCGTATGCGCCGCCGGACGGGCCACGCCCGTTATGCGATTTGTCGGCGAGCATGTCGTATGCCAGGTTTATTTCCTTGAGTTTCTCCTGGGCAAGGTCGGAAAGAGGGTTGTTGGCATACTGGTCCGGATGGTATTTCTTCACCAGTTCGCGGTATGCCGCCCTGATCTCCTCCTGTGTCGCGTCTTCGGACACTCCCAGCACCTTATATGGATCCATCCGCCTGTTTCGATTCCCCTTTCAGCACCCGCTCCGTCCTGTCCATGAGCCCGAGGTAGATGATGTTGTCCAGCAGTTCCTTGTACCGCCGCACGTTCAGAAGCTCGTACGCCGCGGCACACTGCGAGAGCGAAGTCTTCAGGTTGAACCCGACGGCCTCGCGCATCTCGCGCCGGCAGGCGGCGGCGTCGCCTTCCCTGCCGTACTGGAGCCATATCACGTTGTAACAGCCGCGCGCAACGTCCTTTTCCAGGTCGTCGAACGCGTCGGTGAGGTAGACCCATTTCCCGAGGTTGTAGGCCATCCAGGAAAGCGCGCGCGCATCGCCGCTTTCCGCCCCCAGCTCGGCGAACACGGCCTGCATCATGCGCGCGAAGACGTCGGCAGCCTCGTCCATGCGCGGGCAGCCTGCACGCTCGAGCACGGCCAGCTCTTCCATCAGCGTTTCCACGGCCCCGGCCATATCGGGGCGCGCCCGGCGCGCGCGCCTGTAGGCGCGGCTCAAAAAAACGCGTCCCGCAGCGGCCTTTTTGCTCCGTTCGTCGCGCCAGTCGTCTCGAAGTTTGTTGTATGCCAGGATGACGTTCGCATCGGCCGCGAACTCGGTGGCGGCGCACGGGCGCGCCACCGGTTTCTTCTTTATGGGGCTCGCGATGCATCGTTCGTTCCTGACCCCGGCGTCCTGCACGCTCAGCGCCGCGGACAAAAGGCCCAGCAGCGCCGTGTCGTAACTGAGGAACCCGCGCGCGATCGCGCCGTAGCGCCGGGATACGGCCTTGCACTGGCCGCAGTAAAAAGCCCTGTACAGCGCCATGTCCCGCACCCGGAGCTCGGGACGCAGGGGCTGGACGTAACCAAACATATTCTATCGTGTGTCCACCTTATTCACTATGTAGCCATTGTAACATCGTTGCATGCAAACCGCCACCATCAATTTGGGGGCCGCACCAATCAAGTCTCCCTCTCATAAAATACAACCAGCATAATCTGAGTTTTGGAGGTCTTAACGTTATGTATATGGATTATGATTACGCGTGTTCCGTTTGCGGCCACGGTGCTTATATTTGCGGGCCCGCCCTGTACGACAGGGACGAACGGGCGCTTAACGCCAGCGAAGCGAAAGTGTACGGAGGGCGGGGCGCGTACGCCGACCCCTGCGCCTGTCTGTACATGCAAGAAGAAGACCCGTGCCCCTCGCTCCCGCTCGCACAGGCCTGCGTGCGCGATCAGGCTTACGGGCGCATGTTCAATCCCCGCGAAGCGCTTTTGCACGGCACGCTGTTCCCCTGCCTGGTCTCCCGATAGTAAATAAGGAGGTTGCCTGACGATGCGTAACAAACAACACATGCTCAACGAAATACGAGCGGCCGAGTTCGCGTGTCTCGAACTCCGGCTCTTCCTGGATACCCACCCCGACGACGCCCGCGCCATGGAGGATTACAACATCTGCGCCTGCCGCCTGCGTCAGTTGATGGACGATTACAGCTGCAAATACGGGCCCCTGCTGGGAAACGGGCTGCAGCCCGCGGGCGAATGCCGTACCTGGGCGAAGTCGCCCTGGCCGTGGGAAATGTAGTTGAATAAGGAGGTAAACCCATGTGGATATATGAGAAAAAGCTTCAGTTCCCCGTACGGATCCGGAAACCCGACCTGCGCATGGCCAAGGCGCTCCTCGCCCAGTACGGCGGCCCCGACAGCGAGCTCGCCGCGGGCATCCGCTACCTCAACCAGCGCTATTCCATGCCCAACGACGCCTGCAAGTCGATCCTCACCGACATAGGCACAGAAGAACCGGTACCGCATTATTGTCGGGGAAATAAGGGGGGGAAGACCGGGTATTATTCAGCATCCATCCCTAATAAGCCTTACCGGCAATAAAATGCCCCGCAAGACACCGCCCGCGGGGCTTCTTCTAATTAGCCTATTTTACTTCAATAACAGAAATACTGGTTCCCGACCTTCTTCCACAGGCCTTTCCCCTGCCTGAACTCGCTCTGATACACCACTTTGGCCGGGCAGAACCGCTCCCCGTCCAGCACGCGCTTCGCGTTTTTCACCGCGCGCGCGTTGGGCTTCACGCGCCCCAGCTTGTATGCGCAGGCGTACTGCCCCCGCTGGTAGACCACGCCCCGGAGCGTGTCCGGGAACCGCCGGTCGCGCATGCGGTTGATCACGACGTTCGCGACAAGGAGCTGCATCTCGTCGCTGCACCAGTCGCTCCCCGCCTCGGCGTATACGACCCTGGCGAGCAGGTCGAGGTCGCCTTTCGAATATGATGGCGTCGGCTTGGGCGTTTGCGTCTGCGCGGGCGTCGCCGTCGGCGTTTGGGTCCGTGCGGGCGCCGGTTTCGCCGTCGGCGCCTGCGTTTCGGCCACGCTGCCCAAAAGTCCGGTCAGGTGGTTAAACACCGCCGCCGCCTGTCCCTGCGCATCCGCCTGCTCCGTTATCCCTATGGTTAACAGGCAGAGCGCGATCGACACGTATATCGCGGGCAGCCTGTATCCCGGTCTTTTCATTCAGCCTCCTGTCCTTCGTCTTCATGTTATTGCATTTATTCTTCGTTTTCCCTTCCCGTATGACCGTAACGAACGGCTTCGTGCGCTGCGAATGCCGGTACATACCGAAAAAGGTTATGTTAAGTGTATCCATTTCCTGAGAACTTATGCCGGACAAAATTCCCATCACTTCCATATCCTGGCTTCGATGACTGCGCCGGTTTTCGCCCCGGCCGCCCGCCTGCCGCCCTGCGCCCGGCATCCCGCAAAACTGCCGGACGCCGGACGCTTAACCGCACGAAAACCCGCCCCCCTATGCTTGTCCAATAAAAAAAGCGCCGCCGGCGCACCAAAGCGCGGCTTCACGCGTCCCCGCTTTGCTCCGGCTCAGGCCGCGCCCCGCTTTGCTCCGCTTCCAGGCAGGCGGACGCGGCGGCCTGCGCCGTCTTCCACGCGACGCGCAGTTCCTCCGGCGTCTTTTCCCTGTATGCGTCGTCTGCGATATGCACGACGGGCCCGTCCTCGTATACATATGTTTCGACGATGTTCGGTTTTTTCAATTGAAACCGCCCCCCCCCGAAACAGTCTATGACCGGCGGCACGTCCATTTTACGGGATTTACGTCAATGCAATCAAATCAAAAGGAAATAGACGATTGTGTGTGGAATCAGTATGAAATTGTCAAACCAAAATAATAAAAAACTAGGGAGATTCGATATGGCACAGATAAATCCGAATAATTTTGTTCGAATCGAAAAGCAACGCAACAACGTACATGAAAAAGTAAGCAGCACGTATACTGTGTTCGAGGAAAACGGCAAAAAGTACCTTCAGATTGACACATACGGCAAGCAAGACAGAGAAATGCCGGAAAAGGTTAGCCAGTCATTTCAGGCGGATGAGGAAACCGCAAGATTTCTCGTCAGTCTATTGATTGCGGAGTTTGAATTAGACAATGATTACCATATTTAACCGGAGTGAACTTATTGTTACCCGTTCAATGGAAAGGTTCAGCAATGTCGGGCAGGCGCTTGAAGCCAACGGCATCGACTACAGCAACAGGTTCAGGGACCTGGGCGTACCACAGCCGCCGGACCCAACTCTCGGAAGGTTCGGGCGTGGCGCGGCGACAGTCGAGTACAAGGTCTATGTGAAGCGAAAAGACTACGATAAAGCAAAACATGCCGCCGGCCTATAAGCAAAGAAACGCGCCATAAGCGCGTTTCAGCCGGCAAAGCTTTCTTCGGCCTTTCCTAAGCGTTCAGGACCTTCGAAAGGAAATCCTTCAGCCTCGGGTGCTTCGGGTTCGAGAAGAACTCCTCGGGGCTCGCTTCCTCCTTGATCCTGCCCTCGTCCATGAACGTCACCCGCGTGCCGACCTGCTTGGCAAAGCCCATCTCGTGCGTGACGACCACCATCGTCAGGCCTTCCTCGGCGAGTTCGCGCATCACGTCGAGCACCTCGCCCACCATCTCGGGGTCGAGCGCGGACGTCGGCTCGTCGAAGAGCATCACGTCCGGGTTCATCGCCAGCGCCCGCACGATCGCGATCCTCTGCTTCTGCCCGCCGGAAAGCTGCGCGGGATAGGCGTCGCGCTTATCCGTAAGCCCGACGCGATCGAGCAGCCGGTTCGCCGTTTCCTCGGCCTTCTGTTTCGTCTGCCGCTTCAGCCTGACGGGGGCCAGCGTGATGTTGCCGAGCACCGTCAGGTGCGGGAACAGGTTGAACTGCTGGAACACCATCCCCATCTTCGAGCGGACTTCGTTGATGTCCGTTTTGGGGTCGGTGATGCGCTGTCCCTCGAAGAAGATCTCCCCGCCCGTCGGGACCTCGAGCAGGTTGAGGCAGCGCAGGAACGTGCTCTTCCCCGACCCCGACGGCCCGACGACGACGATCTTGTCCCCTTTGTTTATTTCCATGGAAACGTCGTCGACCGCGAGCTGGCCGTCGAATTCCTTGCTCAGGTGCTTAACGGTTATCACTTCTTCTCAGTCTCCTCTCCAGCCTCATGAAAAGTTTCGCGAGCACTCCCGTCAGAAGCAGATAGATGAGCGCGACAGTCAGCAGGGGGACAAGCGCGGAGAACGTCCTGCTGCGTATGGTGTCCCCCACCTTGGTCAAATCCTCGAGCGCGATGTAGCCGACGATGGCCGTCTCCTTGATGAGGACGATGAACTCGCTCGTGTACGCGGGCAGCGCGTTCTTTATGGCCTGCGGCATGACGATGTGGCGCATCGTCTGCGTGTAGCTCAGGCCCAGCGAGCGCCCGGCCTCCGCCTGCCCCTTGTCCACCGAAAGGATGCCGCCGCGGATGATTTCCGCGACGTAGGCCGCGCTGTTGAGGCCGAACGCGATGACCGCGACGATCACCTTGTCGATGTCCACCGACGCGAACACCACGAAATAGATGATCAGCAGCTGGACCATCAGCGGCGTCCCCCGGATGATCGTTATGTAGAAGGACGAAATCTTTTCGAGTATCCTTATTCGAAAGAGTTTGAAGTTCGATATCCGCATCAGCGCCAGGACCATGCCGAGTATGGTCCCCAAAAGGATCGCGAAAAACGTGACCTCGACGGTGACCCACAGCCCCTTGAGCAGGTACAGCCACCTGTCCTGGTAAATGATGTTCCTGTATATTTCGTCGAACAAGCCGCATCCCCCCTGGCCGGCACCGAAAAAGCGGGACAGTTTTACGCTGTCCCGCATCGGTACTATCGTATGCTATTGCTTCAGGCTTTCCTTCCTGATGATGATGACCTGCGTTGAGGTATAGTACGGTTCGGAGAAATCGATGCTCTGCTCGCGCTCTTCCGTTACCGTCATGCCGGCGATGATCATGTCGATCTTCCCGGAGACCAGCGCGTTGATGAGGCTGTCGAAATTCATGTTCTCGATCTTGAGGTTCTGCTTCAGGTCCGCGGCGATCTCTTTTGCGACCTCGACGTCGAAGCCGACGATCTGGTCGCCTTCCATGTACTCGAACGGCTCGAATTCGGCGTTCGTCCCCATCACGATCGTTTCGTTATAGCTCGTAGCCGTCCTTTCGGGGAGCGCCTCCCTCTCGCCGGTCTCGGGGATGTAGGCGTCGAGGAAGGTCTGGAAGGTGCCGTCCTCCTTGATGCGCTCGAGGGTCTTATTGATGCTGTCTAACAGCTCCGTCTCGCCCTTGCGCACGCCGATCGCGTAGTCCTCCTTGACGAAGTTCTCCTTGAGGATCATCAGTTCAGGGTTGTTCTCGACGATCTTCTTCGCGGGCTGTTCGTCGAGGATCACCGCGTCCGCTTTGCCGTTCTTCAGTTCGATGCCCGCGTCGACCGCCTTTTTGAACCGCGAGATCTTCGCGTCTTTGATTTCGTCGGACGCAAGGATGTCGCCCGTGGTGCCTTCCTGCACCGCGATCTTCCTGCCTTCAAGGTCTTCCACTCCGCCGATCGTCACTTTCTCGGGCGTCTGTTGCCCCTCGTCCGTGCCCTCAGTCTGTTTGCAGCCTACCAGCAGAAGCGCCAGCATCAGCACTGCAATGACCACCACCATCGATTTTTTCATAAAATCCCCTCTTATGAGTTAATATATTAATTCAGAATACCATATGTTAAAACGTTAATGCAATCCTCAACCTGCGTTTAAACACTACGCATGGCCCGTATTTGCCGTCGGTTCGATCGTTGCAGCCGATCATGCCGCGGTCAGGCCCGCGCTCCTTCCGTCTGAGGCCGCCCATCCATTCTTATTCGTACCGTTAAATTATATATCCTCCGCCATGCCATGCGCACATGAAATACCTGGCAATCGTTTTTTTGTGTTGTGAAGTAGATACTTTCGCCCATTATCTGGAAATAAGAAGGATTCAGGCGGTTTATGTAGAATAGTTGTAAAAAACGTAAATTTTAGGAGAGAGGGATTATGGATTTTATAGATCAGATCAAGCAGTTTTCGAAGCGTGTCGAATCCCTTAAAGATTCAATCCTAACCGAGGAAGCGACCAAAACCTCAATAATCATGCCTTTTTTTTCCATGCTTGGCTATGACGTTTTCAATCCTGAAGAGTTTGTGCCTGAATTTACAGCCGATGTCGGCATAAAAAAGGGCGAGAAAGTCGATTACGCCATCTTTTCGGATGGTGCACCGACCATCCTGATCGAGGCGAAATGGATCGGCGAGAACCTTGACAACCATGATTCTCAACTGTTTCGCTATTTCGGAACCACAGCGGCCAAGTTTGCAATCCTCACCAATGGTATCGTATACAGGTTCTTCACGGATTTGGAAGAACCTAACAAGATGGATACCAGGCCGTTTCTGGAAATCAACATTCTTGACATCAAGGAGAACCTGGTGGAAGAATTGAAGAAATTCCAGAAATGCAACTTCGACGTACAGGAAATTTTCGATACGGCGTCCGAACTGAAATATTCACATGAAATCAAAAAGATATTCGCGGAAGATCTCAAAACCCCGTCCGAAGAAATCATCCGGTATTATTTGGGGCAAGTCTATTCCGGCCTGAAAACGCAAAATGTGATCGAGCGGTTTCGACCCATTATAAAGAAAGCCCTCAACCAATTTGTGACCGAACTCATGAACGAAAAAATCAAGACCGTGCTGGATTCAGGTGAAGACGCGGACCAACCGGAAGAACAGGAGACATACACCGAAGAACCTTCGCCAAGGATAATAACAACCACGGAAGAACTGGAAGCGTATTTTATCATCAAAAACCTCCTTCGTGATCTCGTGCCCATGGATGACATCGGCTACAAGGATACCGCATCCTATATAGCTATCAATTACAGGAACAATGCCCGTAAACGGATATGCCGGCTTATGATTAAAGAAAATCAACGAATTCTCATAATACCCGACGAGAACAAAAAAGATATTAAGATACCGATCAGCAACATTTATGAGCTAGAGAATCATAAAGATGCCCTCGTTGAAGTATTGAAACGGTATTTGTAGGTGTGCGTTTTTATGCAACGAAAGGTTTAGTCAAATGTGTCCGACCGGTAATCGCCAGCCTTTCTGGTGACATGTGCGTCAGGATCGGCAAAGAAACGCGCCTTAAAGCGCGTTTCAACCTGCCGAAAAACTGCTGACAAACCACAGGTTTGTCAGCATCGTACCCGCCATATCCGCCGCCTCGCCGAATACAAATATACAAAACCTCGCGGGCGGTGAAACGATGGCAAACTACTGCATCTACCTTCGAAAATCCAGGGCGGACGCCGAGGCCGAGGCGCGCGGCGAAGGCGAGAGCCTCGCGCGCCACCAGGCCGCGCTCGTTTCCCTCGCCGAACGCATGGGGCTGCCCGTGTCCAAGATCTACCGCGAGATCGTCTCCGGCGAGACCATCGCCGCGCGGCCCGTGATGCAAAGGCTCCTGTCCGAGGTGGAAGACGGCCTGTGGAACGGCGTGCTCGTGATGGAGATCGAGCGCCTCGCGCGCGGCGACACGATCGACCAGGGCGTCATCGCGCGCGCGTTCTCCCTCTCCCACACGAAGATCGTCACGCCCGCGAAGACCTACGACCCCGACGACGAGTTCGACGAGGAGTATTTCGAGTTCGGCCTGTTCATGAGCCGCCGCGAGTACAGGGCGATCAACCGCCGGCTCCAGCGCGGCCGTCGCGCCTCCGCCCTGGAGGGCAAGTTCACCGGCAGCGTCGCGCCGTTCGGCTACGTCCGCGTGAAGCTCGACGGCCAGAAAGGCTACACGCTCGCCCCGGACCCGGCCGCCGCCCCGGCCGTGAAGCTCATCTTCGAGCTGTATACCAAGGGCGAAACGCTGTTAAACGGAGACGGCGGGCGCCTGGGGGTCGCCCGCCTCGCCCGCAGGCTCAACGACCTGGGCATCAGGCCGCGGCGGGCTGCGCGCTGGACCGCGTCCATGCTCCAGCCGATCCTCAAAAACCCCGTTTACGCCGGGAAGATACGCTACATGGGCCGCCCGGCAGTAAAAAAGGCAAAAGACGGCGGCACGGCGGTCAGCCGGCCCCGCAACGGCGGCTGCATCGTGGTGGACGGCCTCCACCCGCCCCTTGTTGACCGCGAGACCTGGGACCGGGCGCAGGAGTACCTGGCCGGCGGGCATCCGCGGGGCACGCGCAGCGAGTCCCTGAAAAACCCGTTCGCCGGCCTCGTATATTGCGGGGTCTGCGGCGGGCGCATGTGCCGGAAGCCGTACAAAAACGCGCCGGACGCCCTCGTCTGCCCGGACACGGCGTGCGCGAACGTGAGCTCGGAACTGCGCCTCGTCGAATCGGCCGTGCTGCGCTCGCTCAAAACATGGCTGCGGGGATACAGGCTACACGCCGAAACCGCAGACGATAAAGCCCCCTCGGCGGCCGATGCGGCGGCCGGAAGCGCGCTCAGGCGCATCGGGGAAGACCTAGCGCGCCTCAGGGCGCAGTGCGCCGCCGCGCACGACCTGCTCGAACAGGGCGTGTACGACGCCGAAACGTTTTCGAAACGCAAAAAAGCGCTCCAGGGCCAAACGGAGGAACTGCAGCGCCAGAATAAAGCGCTCCGCCGCCAGCTGCAAGCGTCGCGGGCGCGCGAAACGGCGCGGCGGGACCTGCGCGCGCGCGCCAAAGACATCGCCGCCGCGTATACGCTCGCGCCCTCCGTCATGTCGAAAAACAGCCTGCTCAAAAGCGTCGTCCAACGGATAGACTACTACAAGGCCGTGCGGGGCGGCAACGGGCGGGCGCGCGTGTACAAGGGCGCGTTCGAACTCGTCTTGTACCCCAGACTCCCGGACCGCATCGTCACCGACAATAACGCGGCACCGAAGAATTGGCCCACTGGGAGATGATAGGGACGATGATCCACCAGTGCATGCGCGGCGCGTCGGTCGCGGGCATCCGCGCCTCGGGGATGGAAGGGTTCTATACCGAGCACGACTTCGGGCTCTTCCCCTGCGACCCGAACGGCGTCCCTTTCACCGCTTCCTACGTCGCCTGCACCGGCGACCCGGTCGCCGACCTTACCGAGGACATGGCCGCCGAGCAGAAGGCGCGCGCGACCTACGAGCACCTGATCCGCCTCTCCGCCGACCCGGACGTGCGCAACCCGCTGCTGTTCCTCAGGGAGCGCGAGGTCGTGCATTTCCAGCGCTTCGGCGAGGCGCTCAACATCGTCCAGGACGCCGGGATGAGAAGGAGAAAGCGCCGCTGATGCATAAAACCAGGACGCCGCCACAAAAGGACCGGCCGCCCGCCGCAAAACGAAGCCGGTCCTTTTACGCGTCGTCGGCGGCGGCTATGCCGGCAGCTTGCAGCGCAGGAAGATCTGGCGCATTTTGTCCATCGCCGCGTTGCGCGTCGCCTTGAGCGCGTCCGCCTCCCTGGGCGAGGGCATCTCCTGCCTGTACAGGGCGACCACGTCGCTCCACGGGTGTCCCTCGATGTAGAATTTCTGAACGACAAGGCGCTCCCGCTGGGTGAGCGCGCACAGCATCGCCTCCACCCGCCGGATGCGGTACCGCAGATGCCTCAGCCTGTGCTCCAGGGAGCGTACCTCCGCGTCGAGTTCCTCCCCGCCCCCGCCCGCGGCCTGCCGCAGGCCGCAGTGTTCCACGCGCGACAGCTTCATAGCGCCCTTCGCCAAGCTATGCTCCGCTCCGCCCAGGGACCCGGCCTCGATGCCCTCGTCCCGAAAGCCCCTGTCTTCCTTCATCCCCTTAAGCAGTTCGAGTTCGTTCTCGATGAAAGCGACCATGCCCTTCGCTTCGCGGTACCGCCGCAACTCCTGCTCGAAGTCCATGCCCGGGCCCCCTTCCTAGCCGTGCCGGGCGAAGCACTGGTCGTAGACGTAGACCCATTGCCCGTCCTGCAGCGCCTCCACCCGGCAGTGCAGAAACCGCCTGTACTGCCTCACCACCACCGCCCTGAGGGAGACCGGGACATCGTCTATGCCCCCCGAAAAATACGCGAGCACGTCCCCGCTGCGAAGCGCGCGCTCTGTTTCCACGGGATTCGGCATCACGCGCACCGGCCTTGCAAACGGCGACACCGCGCCCATCGACAGCACGGCTTTGTTTACGCTCTCGCGGGAGATGCCCAGTTCCCTGGCGATCGCCCTGTTGGAATACCCCTTCCTGTTGAGCAGCAGGATCCATTCGGCATTGCCGTACACACCGTTTCCCTCCCCGCAATCGGACGTGCATGCCGTATTCCGCCTCCGTGTGTCAAAACCGCATGAGATACAAAAGGCCGGCGTTCGCCGTCCCGTTCTGTTTTGAAAAATGAAAAACCACGTGAACGGCGCATGCCGTTGCCGATCGTGTCTCTATATGAAAAACCGGCGCCGCCGGGCCCCGCGCGAAGGGTCGTTGGCTCCGGGAAAAGAGCCGGACCGGCCTTAGGTGCATTATATTTATAGCATATGCGGCCGGTGGCAAACAACGGGTTTCAAAAAAAAGCCACGGTTTCCCCCGAGAATCTCGCCAAAAATGCGCGGCCCGTTTTCCGGCCTTTTGCGGCGCATCATAAACCCCCGTATTTCGACAAAAAACGAGCGCCGCGTTATTAATCCGGCGCCCTTTCTTTTTCAATAAAACCGGCACGGTGCGCGCGGCTACGGCCTCGCCACCAGGCCTATCTTTTTATGGACCTTCTGCAGCGTCCTTTCGGCCACGGCGGCGGCGCGCAGCGCGTTGTCCCGCATCACGCTTTCAAGGTACCCCTTGTCGGCCGTCAGGCGCCTGAACTCGTCCTGTATCGGCCTGAGGGTCTCCACCACCGCGCCTGCGACGGCTTCCTTCAGCTCCTTGTAGCCCTTGTCCGCAAAGTCGGCCTCCATCCGCTCGATGGCCGTCCCCGTAGCGGCGCAGTAGATGTGCATCAGGTTGGAAACGCCGGGCTTGTCGTCGGCGCGGCGTACGCTGCCCTCGGAATCGGTGACCGCCCGCCTGATCTTCCTCACGACGGCGTCCGGCGGATCGGTCAGCAGGATGTAGGCGTTCGGGTTCTCGTCCGACTTGGACATCTTGCTCCCGGGGTCCTGCAGGCTCATGATCCGCGCGCCGGATTCCGGGATATAGGGCTCGGGCACCGTGAACACGTCTGCGTACAGCGTGTTGAACCTGAGCGCGATGTCCCTCGTGATCTCCAGGTGCTGTTTCTGGTCCGCGCCCACCGGCACGAGATCGGCCTGGTACAAGAGGATGTCGGCCGCCATCAGCACGGGGTAGGCGAACAGCCCCACGTTGATGTTCTCGCTATGCTTCTGGCTTTTTTCCTTGAACTGCGTCATGCGCCCGAGCTCGCCTATGTACGTGTAACAGTTGAGCAGCCAGGCCATCTGCGCGTGCGCCGGTACGTGGGACTGGACGTACATCGTGTTGACTTCGGGGTCCAGCCCGCAGGCGATCAGCAGCGCCAGCGATTCGAGCGTCCGCCGCCTGAACTCCTTCGGTTCCTGCCGCACGGTCATCGCGTGCAGGTCCACGACGCAGTAATAGCACCGGTATTCGCGCTGCATGCGCACCCAGTTCGCGATCGCGCCCAGGTAGTTGCCCAGCGTGAACCCGCCCGACGGCTGTATACCGCTGAATATCACTTTCTGTTTTTCTTTGCTTCGTTGCTCCGCCATCGTCTCATCCTTTCGGCTGCGTATCCGCGAAAAGCAGCATACGCGCCTTGATCGTATCGGTACATAGCACTTCGGAAAAACGCACGGGCAGGTCCCTGAGCCCGAGGATGGCGTCCGGCGGCTCCAGGCCGCTGACTGCGCCAAGCCGCCGCGCCGAAGCGATTTCGTCGGTCTCCCCGGTCGCTATCCCCAGGGCGTCCAGTACGTCCGCGCTGAACTTGAACGGGCTCGCCGTGGAGACGATCACCGCCGGCGTGCCGTCGCCCGTGGATTCGAGGTAATCGTCGTACACCCGCTTGGCCACCGCCGTGTGCGGGTCCATCAGATACCCGTGCGCCTCAAAGACGCTGCGGATGGCCGCCTTCGTCCGCGCGTCGTCGCAGCACCCGGCCGCGAACAGGCCGGACGCCTCGCGCATCAGTTCCGGCGCCACGCTGTACTCCCCCTTCGCTTTGAGCGCGCGCATCCAGGCGCCGACCGTGCTCGCGTCGCGGTGCGCGATCTCGAAGAGCAGGCGTTCGAGGTTGCTCGAGATCAGGATGTCCATCGAGGGCGAGATCGTCCTGTAGAACGGGCGCTTCGCTTCGTACCTGCCGAACGAGAAGAAGTCGGTCAGCACGTTGTTCGCGTTGGACGCGCAGACCAGCCTGCGCACCGGCAGCCCCATCCGTTTCGCGTAATACCCCGCGAGGATGTTGCCGAAGTTGCCGGTGGGGACGACGAAGTTCACTTCCCGGCCGGGGGATACCGCCCCTTTTCCCACCAGGCTGGCGTACGCCCAGAAATAGTACGCGATCTGGGGCAGGAGCCTCCCCCAGTTGATGGAATTGGCCGAGGAAAGCTTCACGCCGCGCTCCGACAGCGCTTCTGCGAAGGCCGCGTCGCCGAAGACGCGCTTGATCGCCGTCTGCGTGTCGTCGAAGTTGCCCCGCACCGCCCCGACGAACACGTTGTCCCCCCCGTGGGTGACCATCTGAAGCTCCTGCGCCGGCGATACGCCCCCGTGCGGGTAAAACACCGCGATGCTGGTCCCCTCCACGCCCGAAAAGCCTTCGAGCGCCGCTTTCCCGGTGTCGCCCGAGGTGGCCACAAGGATGAGTATGCGCGCCTTTTCGCCCGCTTTCCCGCGCGAAACGCGCATCAGGTGCGGGAGCATCTGCAGCGCCATGTCCTTGAAGGCCAGGGTGGGCCCGTGCCAGAGTTCGAGCACGTGCTGCCCGCCGGTCAGGCGCACGACGGGCGCCTTGTCATCATGGTCGAAGCCTTCCTCGTAGGCGCCGTCCACGACGGCGCGTATCTCCTCGCCGGTAAACCCGTCCAGGTACGGGGCGATGATATGCCGGGCAAGGGCCGGATAACCCTTCCCGGCCGCTTCGAGAACCCCTTCGAGCCTTGCCTCGGGGAATTCTCGGGGCACAAACAAGCCACCATCGGGCGCGATGCCCTGTATGATGGCTTGGCCGGCGCCGGCGCTCCCGCCGCCGCCCCGGGTGCTGATATACTCCATACGTCCTCCAAAGTTCAGTTCATGAGATATTTTTTCAACGCTTCGGGGACTGTTTGGGGGTCCCCCTTGATGCTGATGATCACGTTCAGGTCGCTTGTGAGCCTGTCCAGGCGTTTGAAGAAGTCCACAAGGCTGTCCAGGTTTTCGGTGCGCACGATTTTGAGGAAGCCGTCTATGTACAGGGTCTCGAGGTCGTAGTCGCTGGCCATAAGCCCCGCGATGAAGCCCAGAAACATGGGGGCGCCGTCGATGCGGTACTCGGAAGCGTCGATGAAGCGGACAGGCCGTTTGATCTCGAACATGTAGCGGTTGTCATCGTCGACGAACACAGAATTTCCCTTGTTATCTCCGGATTTCTCGTTGGCCATCTGAATGATCCGTTTGGTCTTGCCCACGCCTTTCTTTCCCATCAGAATCTTGAGCATAGTCCGTTCCCTCCCCAGTTTATCCTTCATGCCGGCCGGCCTGAAGATAGGTTTATTATAAACGATTTGTCCCGGTCTTGCCAGCTTTGCGGCTTTTTCTTTTTTTTGAACCGGAGGAACGAACGGAAAATAAAGGCGCCCCCGAACGAGCGCCCCAGACTGTCAAAAAAACCTACCAGCAGGGGGTGTGGGGGATGCAATCCCCCACTTTCAATCCAATCTGACGACATGTGCGTCAGATTGGCGGAAAAAATGCCGCCTAAAAGCGGCATTTTAACCACACAGAAAACCGTCGACAAATCCCGAAGGGTTTGTCGACGGCCAAAAGCGCCCCCGAACGGGCGCCCCGACGGCCGGCGTAGGCTGATGCGTCGCAACCTTCACGACGAGAGTCACGCCGTCTTGTTCTTGTGGTGGCAGAGCATGATGTACGCCTCGACGTCGGTGTTGCGCACCATCTCTTCGAGTTCCAAGTCGCCCATCGCCGTGGTCCGTCCGCCTTCGTACTCCGCGTCGACCAGCGCCTTTATCTTTTGCACCATCTCCGAGCGCTTGTCCATCGCGTGCTCGCCTTTGAGGTCGAAGTAGCCGTTCATCCAGTGCGCGATGCCGGCCAGCCCGGAATGCGAGTCCACGGCCACGCTGGCGGGGCGGTTGAGAATCTTCGCGGTGTCGAAGATGTTGTAGATCTCCTCGTCCTTTAAAAGGCCGTCGGCGTGGATGCCCGCGCGCGTCGTGTTGAAGTTGCGCCCCACGAACGGTGTGCGCGGCGGGATCTCGTACCCCAGTTCGTATTCGAAAAACTCGGCGATCTCCGTGATGACCGAATAGTCCATGCCGTCGTTGGTCCCCCGGAGGGACGCGTACTCGATGGCCATCGCCTCGAGCGGGCAGTTGCCGGTGCGCTCGCCGATCCCGAGCAGCGCGCAGTTCACGGCGGAACTGCCGTAGAGCCAGGCCGTAGCCGCGTTGGTGACCACCTTGTAGAAGTCGTTGTGGCCGTGCCATTCGAGCTGCCGGCTGGGCACCTCGGCAAACCGCCTGAGCCCGTAGACGATCCCCTGTACACAGCGCGGAAGGGAGACGCCGGGATAGGTCACGCCGTACCCCAGCGTGTCGCAGGCGCGTATCTTGACCGGTATGCCGCTTTGCTTGGACAGCTCCATCAGTGCCCGTGCGAACGGGACCACGAAACCGTAAAAGTCCGCCCTCGTGATGTCCTCGAAATGGCAGCGCGGGCAGATGCCGTTATCCAGCGCCCCCTTTACGATCCCGAGGTATTTGTCCATCGCCTCGGCGCGCGTGAGGTTCATCTTCTTGAATATATGGTAATCCGAGCAGCTCACCAGGATCCCCGTTTCCTTCAGGCCCATTTCCCTCACCAGACGGAAATCCTTTTCGTGCGCCCGTATCCAGCTGGTAATCTGGGGAAACTCGAACCCGAAGTCCTGGCAGCGGCGCACGGCTTCGCGGTCCTTTTCGGAATAGATGAAGAACTCGCATTGGCGGATCAGGCCCTTCGGGCCGCCCAGGCGGTGCATCATCTCGTAGAGCCGCGCAATCTGGACGGGCGTGAACGGCGAGCAGGACTGCTGCCCGTCGCGGAAGGTCGTGTCCGTGATCCATATCTCCTCCGGGCATTCCATGGGCACGGAGCGCTTGTTGAACGCCGTTTTGGGGATCGAACCGTAGTCGAAGAACTCCCTGAAAAGCTCGGGTGCTTCCACGTCCTGCAATTCGTACTCGTACACGTTTTCCTCGAGAAGATTCGTTTTCGGATTGAATTCGATCATGATGCCCACCCTTTTCTTTGTGTATCCCTGTATAATTGTATACATTTTGACCGCATGCGCCAAGCCTTAACGGGATATTCTATGCGTTTTTTTACTTTAGACCCGCACAGAACGCCTCGATGCGGTCCAGTCCTCTTTCGATGTTGTGCATGGATACGGCATAGGACATGCGCACATAATCGTCCGCGCCGAAGCAGATGCCGGGCACGACGGCGACCTTCTGCGCTTCGAGCAGGGCCATGGCAAAGTCCATGGAACCCAAAATCCGCCGCCCTTCCCATTCCCTGCCCAGGATCTTGGAAATGTTCATCATCATGTAAAAGGCGCCGGAGGGCAGCAGGCAACCGAGGCCGTCTATCCCGTTGATGCGCGCGTGCATGAACCGCCTGCGCTCGTCGAACGCCGCTCGCATCCTGATAATCCCCTCATCGGGGCCGTTGAGCGCGGCAATCGTCGCGTACTGGGCGATGGAGTTCGGGTTGGACGTGGAATGGCTCTGGAAGTTCCCCATCGCCTCTGCGATCTCGTGCGGGGAGAGCGAATAGCCGATGCGCCAGCCCGTCATCGCGTAGGTTTTGGACGCGCCGCTCACGACGATGGTGTTCTCCCTGTACCTCTCGCCCAGTGTCGGTATACAGACCATCTCCGCGCCGTCGTAGACGAGTTCCTCGTAGATGTCGTCGGCCACGGCGCAGAGGCCGCAGTCCAGCGCGGCGTCCATGATCTCCCTGAGTTCGTCGCGGGTGTACACGCTGCCCGTCGGGTTGGCGGGGTTGTTGATGATGACCGCTTTGGTACGGGGAGTGGCCGCTTCTCTCAGCGCGCGGGGGGACAGCTTGAAGGCTTCGGCCTCAGCCGTTTTCACGGCGACGGGAACGCCGTCGGCCATCTTGACGATCTCCGGATAGCTCAGCCAGTACGGGGCCGGCACGATCACCTCGTCGCCGGGATTGAGGATCGCCTGGAAGACGTTGAACAGCGAATGCTTCGCGCCGTTGGAGACCACCACCTGGGCTGCATCGTAGTCGAGGCCGTATTTCCTTTTGTACCTGTCGCAGATCGCCCGTTTCAGCTCCGGCGTGCCCGAGGCGGGCGTGTAGCGGGTCAGTCCTTTGTCGAGCGCTTCCTTCGCGGCGTCCACCACCCACAAAGGCGTGCCGAAATCCGGCTCGCCCGCGCCGAAGCCGATGACGTCGTGGCCCTCCGCCTTCATCGTTTTCACCCTCGCGCTGATCTCCAGCGTCAGCGAACCGAGGATGTTCGAGCATCTCCTGGAAACTTCCATGATGATATGCCTCCCAAAACTTCTTTAGCATCCGTAAGCTATGAAGGACAGCGTAATGCATCATTCATTTTAACAGACGTTTCTGCCCCCGTCTGGATATTCTATTACATTTTTGCATCATATTCAACCATCCGCTGCATTTATGCAAAAATTTTCCATCTTCGGGGAGTCGGCCCGGTCCGATGCCCATGCCGGGACGAACCGTCGCTTGATTTTTATGTCCGATAACGGTAGAATGAATTTATCCTTATAGAAGGGAAATATTGCATGAAATGGCAGATTACGTCCTGATGACGGATTCGACTTCGGACCTCCCGGCAGCCTACTGCCAGGAAAACGGGCTCGCGGTCATCCCCCTCACCTATATCATCGACGGCGTCGCAAGGGCCGACAACGAGGGCGCAGCCGACGGCTACCATTCGTTTTATAACCAACTGCGCGAAGGCAAGCTCTCCACGACCTCCCAGATTACCGCGGAAGAGTACCTGGCGTTCATGACGCCCATCCTGGAATCCGGCAAAGACATCCTCTACATCGCGTTTTCCAGCGGCCTGTCCGGTTCTTACGAAGGCGCGCTGAGCGCCGCCGCAACGCTCAAGGATCGTTTCCCGGACAGGAGGATGCGCATCGTGGACTCTTTTGGCGCCTCCCTGGGAGAAGGCCTGCTCGTGATGCACGCGGTAAAAATGCGCTCCGCCGGTGAAAGCCTGGACGCCGTCGCCGACTGGGTCCTCGAACACAGGCTCAACGCCCACCACTGGTTCACGGTGGACGACCTCGGCCACCTCAAACGCGGAGGCAGGCTTTCGAGTTCGAGCGCCGCGATCGGCACGCTGCTGCGCATCAAGCCCGTGCTCAGCGTCAATACGGAAGGAAAGCTCGTACCCGTCGAAAAAGCGCGCAGCCGGAAAAAGGCTATTAAAACGCTCTTTAAAAAGATGGCCGACAACATCGAAGGATGGGACCGCGGGACCGTGGCGATCAGCCACGGCGACTGCCTCGAAGACGCGCTGAAGCTCAGGGAAATGGTGGAAAAAGCGTATCCGTGCGAAGAGATCGTCATCTCCCCCATAGGCGCCGTCATAGGCTCCCACGTGGGCGCGGGCACGCTGGCGCTTTTCTTCATGAGCGGGCCTCGCGGCTGATTCATCGCCAATCGGCGTCAAAGGGTTCGGGCCGGCCAAAACGGGCGGCTTTCATCGTCATGTTTTTCATTTCGCCTTACGCCCGTCCAACACCGCGCGGACCCTCAGCGCGACGTCCGGCCTGTTGCTCACCAGCCCGTTTACGCCTATCCCAAACAGCGATTCCATGGCCGCCTCGTCGTCCACCGTCCAGGCGTTCACGGCGATGCCGTGACGGCGGCAGCCGTCCACCCATCCGGGGAGCATCGCCACGGCATACAGCGGATGCATCGCCCGCGCGCCCAGCTTTTTCGCGTACTCCCAAGGCTCGACGAGGGCGCTTACGTGCAGGACCGCCGTCTGCGCCTGCGGCCAGGCTTCCCTGAGCCGCAGCAGGGCGAAGTGGTTGAAGGAGGAAAACAGCACGCTCTCTTCCATCCCGCACGCGCGCACGGCGCCTGCCAGTTTCTCCTCCATGCCCTGATAATTTACGCTCCCCGCCTTGATCTCGACGTTCACCCATACGCCCGATTCTTTTGCAAACGTAAGGACATCTTTTAGCAGCGGGATGCGTTCTTTTTCGTACCCCGGCCGCAGGATGCCCGCGTCCAGCGCTTTAAGCTCTGCGCAGGTATGCGCATGCACGTACCCGCTGCCGTTGGTCGTGCGTTCCAGCGTTTCGTCGTGGATGACCACGATCCGCCCGTCCGCGCTCATATGCACGTCCAGTTCTATAGCGTCCGCGCCCATCTTCACCGCCGCTTCGAAGGACGCCATCGTGTTTTCGGGATAGTACGCGGACGCCCCGCGATGCGCTATGACCTGCGTCGGCATATGACCCTCCTTCATGATCGGTAATAATTCACTTCATTCTACCATATTGTCCCCGGCGCGGCAGAAAAAGTATATAAAATAGCACGGCGCCCCGGCCGCCCCCGCGAAAAACCCCTGCGAAGCCGCAGGCTTTTTCGGGGAGTTGCCGGCCCGTTGACAAGGGCGACGGTAATCAGCAAAAAATAATGCCGGAACCGTTAAAGGCTAAGGCATACAGGGTGGGTTTTTCGGCGGTGCGAACCTTGGGTTTGCGCCGGGGCAACCGGAATCGGAGCTCCCGGTGCCGTTTAGTTTGTACATAGTTTGTAAACCGTGTTTACCAAAATCCTGGCGATTCTCTCCGGGGATTCACGCTCGTCCTTGTTGATCCATCTTTTTATGATGCTGAATCCGCCGTTTACAACAAGCTGAGATACGTACTCCAACTCGGCTTTATCGCGCTCTTCTGTCAGCTGTTCACTCAAGAGTTGCCGTATCATGGGGAGATTAAGCAGCTTTTCCGGGAATTCGGAATCCACGGTATTGTTTATCAATAGCCTGCACAGGTCAAGATTTTCCTGCAAATAGACAGCAATCCTGGTAAGGGCCAGCACATCGTAGCCGGGCTGGTCTTTGCTTACATTCAAATAGCCGTCAATCTGTAAAAGCACCTCATTTTCCATGTCCTTTAGCAGATCATATTGACTCCCATAATACTTATAAAAAGTAGAACGGTTTATCTCAGCATTATCGCAAATTTCCCTGACAGATATTTTATGAATGCTTTTGTTTGCCAGGAGCCATATCAGGCTATCCTGAAGCATCTTTTTCGTCAGCCGTACACGCTGATTCTCTTTCATGGCTTCCTCCTTTTAGACTTCGAATCATGTGCCAAATAACTGTCATGTGTCGCGAGAGCATCAAATAGCGCAAGATCGTCTTTCATACAACTGTCTCTAAATCAACAGTTGGTTTATTTTCATACACATGGTGAATATAATATGAGATATGGGAAAAGTCAACTCTGCGGAAGGTGACTCATGAAATTAAAAGATAAGGTTTTCGTTGTGACCGGAGGCGGAAACGGCGTTGGCCGGGAACTGGTTTTTAATCTTCTCGCAAAGGGCGCAAGGGTTGCGGCCGTCGATATTAATCTGCGCGCGTTAGAGGAAACTGCCGATTGTTCAGGGGAATATAAGGATAAGCTAACAACGCACGAAGCAAACGTAGCGGATCTGAAGTCCATTGCGTCGCTTGCTGAACAAATCATAACAAAGCACGGCGCAGTTGACGGAATAATAAATAACGCCGGGATCATCCAACCTTTTCTGGACGTTATCAACACCAGTTTTGATACTGCGCAAAGGGTTATCAGCATTAATTTTTACGGGGCGTTAAACATGGTAAAAACGTTTTTGCCATATCTGTGCATACGTCCTGAAGCATATATAATAAACGTTTCAAGCTCCGGCGCACTCACTCCTGTGCCAGGACAAACGATTTATGGGGCCTCCAAAGCCGCCGTCAAAGTTCTGACAGAAGGCTTACGCTCGGAACTAAAAAACACGAAAGTACGGGTCATGACTGTTTTCCCGGGTGGGATCAGTTCAAATATCATCGACAATTCCGGCGTGCAAACCAACATGAGAGAAGCGGAGTTGCGGAAAAAATTTTCATTTCTGCTATTAACTCCCCAGAAGACTGCAAACATCATTATTAGTGGCATTATTCGAAACAGATCGAGGTTGACACCGGGAATAGATGCCTGCATGATGGATTTCTTCTGCAGGTTATCCCCCGTCTTTGCTCCACGGATGATATATAAGATCATAAATGCGGTTCTCCAACAATAAACAAAACGATATATTAACCACCTTCCGGGGATATAAGGGTCTCCGTCGTTCGCGTTCCTCGTTAAGGCTCCCCCGCCGCACAGGGCACGCCAAAAGCGCATCCTGTCGAATGCGCTTTTATGTCTGGCTCCTCAGGTAGGATTTGAACCTACGGCCCTCCGGTTAACAGCCGGATGCTCTACCGCTGAGCTACTGAGGAATATTGGAATCCGGCGGCGACCTACTCTCCCGGGCGGTCGCCCGCCAAGTACCATCGGCGCAGGAGGGCTTAACTTCTGTGTTCGGAATGGGAACAGGTGGGGCCCCTCCGCTATAGCCACCGGAAACTCGTCGTAGCAAACTTCGCTTTGCTCTGAATCCCCTTTGCGCTTCGCGGTCGGGGATTCTTCGCCCCGCTCCGTTGCTCCTCCTCTTCCATGCAAAGCTACGCTTTGCATGGGTTACTCGGGAGGGG
>Ga0334896_1000407_pt1 | contig 54543 bp, 52 predicted proteins | sample GraSluR3_MG_8_FD_207734 | JGI IMG/M metagenome (GOLD analysis project Ga0334896, IMG submission 207734) | Sludge microbial communities from methane-producing bioreactor in Wageningen University, Netherlands - Granular Sludge_27_06-R3 | ecosystem: Engineered > Bioreactor > Anaerobic >... | reverse complement strand
GAATCCTGTAGATTCCATAAGGATTTCAAGCATCTCCCCTGCTCCAATATGATTTTTGAGATGTGACAGCCTCTTCAAAAGATCAGCTGTTTCCTCCATTATGCTGTAATCAATGCCATCAAGCTCAATGTCCCTTTCCTCCAGGAGTTTTTCAATGGCATGAGTCATCTGCAGAGACTCACCCTTTCCATATCGGTCCAGCAGATGAAATATCGCCTCATCGGACAGGCCTGCAAATCCACCTCGCAGAAAGCCCACCATGGATATCATGTCCCTGGGGTTGCTGATCACCTTTATGGCGTTTAGAAGATCCAATATCTCATCGCGTTGGTAGAAGCTTACCCCTCCTGTGCTGGTGTAGGGGATATTGTATCTTCTAAGAGCCTCCTCATAGACTGAGCTTCTTGTCATGGCCCTGAAAAGCAAGGCAATATCCTTGTACTGAATCCTCCTGTTACCGTGAAGCTCCTCATTGTCCACCATATACCTAATTCTTCTGGCAATCTGCTCAGCTTCAAATTCCTGGGTCTCCTGGGAGTTTCCTGAGAACTCCTCCTTGTACAGGACTTCAACCTCCACTGGCTGATCCACCTGCTTGTTAGGATTCAAGGGGTTGTACCTTTCACCCAAAAGTCCGGTGAATACTCTGTCAACAAGCTCAAGAACCGTAGCTACGGTACGATAGTTCTCTGTAAGTGTTATGACCTTGCCTTTTTGAGAGGATTCTATGTCCTGGACCACATCGTAGAAAACCTGAACGTCCGCACCTCTGAATGCGTAGATGGACTGCTTTGGATCTCCAACCACAAAGAGGTTTCCCCTATCCAGCTTCTCATCCCTGGATGCCAGCCTGTAGAAGATGTTCTTCTGGAGCTGGTTGGTGTCCTGGAATTCATCAATCATGATGTATCTGAACCTGTCCTGGTACTTATTAAGAATCTCATCCTCCATCAGCAGGTTGTATGCCTTAATCTGAAGGTCCTCGTAATCCAATACTCCCTGGTCCTTCTTCCTTGCAGAATACTCCCTGTCAATTGCCTTTACAAGATCAAGTATCAATATATATAGGTCCAGTTTTTCGCCCTCAAAGGTTGACAATGCAAGCTTTAGCACCTCCTTAAGCCTTTCTTGTGCTTCTGGGGCCTTCTTGCTGCTGCCCATGTTGTCACCAAGAAGCTGCAGTATGTCCCTGAGCTGGTCCCTGTTTTCCTGGCCAACAAGAAACTGCTGGACTGAAGGCTCCTTGAGTATACTTGCGAATTTACCCCTTCCCATTTCACCGCCCAGATAAAGGGCCGTTTCCCTTATTTCCTGAAGGACTTCATCATCAAGCTCCCTGCCGGTCATATGGGAAACCGTCTTTTCCATCGCCTCATCCATGGTTATCCCCAGGGTTCTGATCTTCTTGTAGATATCAATAAGCTCATCTGAAAGGGGCCCTATGTCCCTCTTTCCCAACAGGCTTATCAGCTTAAGGTTATCCTCCTCCCTCAGAGATCTGTCAAGGACCCTGCCGGCAGCCTCCCTTAGCATCCGGTCTGCAACATATTCCTCCAGGACAGAAAAACCCGGGTCAATGTCTGCCTGAACAGGGTTCTCCCTAAGGAGCTTTCCACAGAAGCTATGGATTGTCATGATATATGCCTTTGAAAAGTCCCTGTAGAGTCTTCTCCACCTCTCTCCCTGGTCCAGTCTTGCAGCTATTTCCCTCTCTATCCGTTCCTTCATTTCAGTGCTTGCCTTCTTGGTAAAGGTTATTGCCACAAGGGATTCTATCTCCCTGCCCTCATCCAGGTTTCCATTTTCAAGTATGTGTACATATCTCTCAGTAAGTACCTTTGTTTTCCCGGTCCCTGCCCCTGCTGATACTGCAAGGTTCATATTGATGGTCTGGATTGCCTGCTGCTGCCTGTCCATCAATCCACCTCCTCCTTATTGCCGTACCTGCATATGTCCCTGAATATGCAGTATGCTGAGCATTCCTTGGGAGCTACGGCAAAGTACCCATCCCTTATACCTTCCACCGCTCTGATAACGGTATTCCTGCTCCCTTGAAGCAGCCTCCTATACTCCTCCTCATCCACCGCTCCCGTATTCCTTCCCGTTACAAAGGGTGCTTTCCCTTTGATGGCCAGTGCAGGATACAGGTCTCCCGATGAGAGTATTCCATAGTAGCCGCCTGTCACCCTGTCCTCTCCCTGAGAAAGTATATACATGGGAAGCTGTACGCTCAATCCATTTTCTATGTCTTCTCTGGTCCTCTTCCCGTAGGATGAGGATTTGTAGTCAATCAGGATGAAGCTGCCGTCCTCCACCCTGTCTATCCTGTCGATGACCCCTCTGAAAGAGATTTCCATTTCATCTTGGGAGATTCTGAAGCTCCCGTCCTCTCCAAACTGCTTTTCCATAAGGTAAGGAGTCACCTTGATATTGGAGCCTCTCATCCTCTCAAGATCGGCGGAAATGTATCCGATTAGGGTTTCTTCCATGGACAAAATGAACAATCTGTCACCTCCAGATATGTTCTCCAACCCATATGCCTTGGCTTCACCTATAACCAGGGACCTTAGATAGTCCCTGGTGGCTTCCACCTGGAAGGCTCCAGGATCCTCTTCAAGGTCTTCCCTGTACCTTCTGTAGTAGGAGCACAAGACACTGTGAAAGATCTGTCCCCTGTCCATAGGCTTGGTCTCCTGCCATTCCCTTGGCGTTTCCTGAATGTTGAACAGCCTGCCCAGAAGAAAGGCATATGGGCACCTTATGTAGTCCTCAATGTAGGACACGGAATATACCTGATCCTCCATCTTACTTCCCACAAGGTCCCTGATTCTGTCGGAGTTGAGCACCCCGCTATACTTATCCAGCTCTCCTGTAAAACGGCTGTATTCTGAATGGAGCCTCCTGTTTATTCGCTCCTTAAGGCCAGAGCTATTATTGATGAAATATGCCAGCTCATCCTGCTCCAGCCTACCCTGGTAGTACCTCCACAGCGTAAGCGTGTTGAAGTCATCCTTGCTTGATAACTCATCTAGACCTCTGTTCATAAAGGATTCATGATCAGCTTCCTCCTGAATAATAGTGCTGTTTCCAGCGGTTCTAATGATTCTTGCCAGGAAAATGGATGGAAGGTCATCCTCTTCTCCGAAGGATGATGAGGTTCCCAAATACAAGGATTTTTCTGTGGAACCGATTATGCTTGATATTTTCAACAATTCGTTTTCAAATTTCTCCCTGTAATCCATGTGCTTCACTCCACCGCTCTTGAGCCTTTCAAGACTCTTTTGGGAAAAGAGGAAGTTGCTCTCATCAAGGCTGGGATATTGGCTCCTGTTAAGACCTATTACAAACTTATGGTCCCGCTTCAGTGCTCTTCCATTTGTGGGATTCAACACTTCAATTCCGTTAGTGGCGGGGTTCTGTACAACAATCTCCTCTTGGACCGTATAGTCCCTGAGTATATCCATGAAATCCTTAAAGGAAACCTCCCAGTCAATATAATCCATCATGGCAATTTCCTCTAATATTTCCCTGAATCCATTTAGGGCATTCATTTCGTTTATTGCCCATTTCCAATCATTTACATGGCTGGAGTTCTCCATTATGTACTGGTCCAGTTTAAGGGAATTCAGGAGCTCCAGAGCAAATTCTCCGTGAGCTGTGATTAAACCATCCTCTCCCGATCCGTCAACTATGCCCTCTATCTCTTCTATGAGGAGGCGCATCTTCTCAAGGGTGTCCACGTCAACATCCAACTTTCCTGTGGAAAGGAGCATGCCCTTAAGATCCCTCAGACCATCAAACCTAAGCCTTCTTATATTAAGCTCAAGGTCATTGTCAACGTACTCCCTGTTTGTTATGGGAGACTTGATCAGATTGATTATATCCTCCCTGCTGCCTCCCGACGCCCTAAGCCTAAGAATATCGATGAATCCTTTGATTATCCTGCTTTCCCAAAGGGATCGCTTCATGGGGGACTTGATATTAAGCTGCTCTCTCCTTGACAGGTCCAGAAACAGGTCCCGATAAAAGGCTGATGCTGCCACCACCTGTATTGAGCCTGGATCCACACCCTCCATCAGGAGCTCCTTTATCCTGGTTATGCATCTCTTGATTTCAAGCTGTGGGCTTTCACCCCTTATAATTGTAATATTTCCCTTGGGGTCAACTGTATCCCTTTGATCCACAAAGCGCTTTGCAAATGTGCTGAGAATGCTCCTGTCTTCTGAAGCATCCTCAAGTATCTCAAATCCCAGTCCCTTAAGTGTTTCCAGGGTGCTCCCAACAAGCTGGGTATCATTTCCTCCACCAAAGGGAAGGTTGAGCGTCAAGTCAAGGTCCATCCCCGATAGCTGCTTAAGTATCTCTATTTCAACAGGTCTGAAATCGTAGAACTGGTCCACTATAACCCTTTCAAGCCCTTCAAAATCTATCTCCCCCAGTCTTAGAAGGTCTACAGCAGCAATGTAGCTGCCCTCACGGTCAACAATGTCATTGCCCTGGAGAAAATCCTCATAGAAGCCATATATGGAGGAAACCTCCTCAAGATACCTGTCTCCCTGTGAAATTTCGGAAAAGCTATCAGGGGAAATCAGGGCCCTTTTGGCCTCCATTATCACTTCCTGAACACAATCAGCAAACCCCTCATAGTCTGCCATTTTATGAAAGACCTGCAGCCTACCCAACTCTGCAAGTCTCTTAATGGCCATTTTTACAATATTAAGCTGAATCGGTCGCTGGATGACATGGAGGTTTTTCCCCACAAGTATCCTTTCAACGATATCATCAAAGGTCATAATCCCTATGTCAAAGGCTCCACCAGTCTCCTGGATAACTCTCCTTCTCAGGGATCTGAGTAGCTCACCGTTTGGAAGAATGTAGTAGGTGCTCCGTCCCCTTCCATCAGAAAGGATTCCCATGTACTCCCCTATGAGCTGCTCGCTTCTATTGTTTCCGTAATCACCTGAGTAAACCTTTCCCCTGTTCAAGACTACACCCCCCAAACGAATCTATCCATAGCCGCTCTGGCAGCTCCAATGGTACCTGAAGCATTGAGATGCCTGGCAGGAATTATATCCATCCCAGGATTGTTGTTTACCTGGCTGTTGAAGTTTCCAATCATTTCATCCCACCAGCTTTCCCTGGACAATATTACTCCTCCACCGATTATCACCGCTTCAGGGTCAAAGATATTCTTTACGGTTACAAGGAATACTGATAGGTCCCATGCAAATTTCCTGACCACCTTCTCTGAAATCGGGTCCTCACGGAAGGAATCAAAAATCTCCCTACCTGTCCTTCTTAAACCGGAAAGCCTTTCATACTCATCCTCAACGGCGGTTCCTGAAACATACTGTTCAGTACAGCCTCTCTGCCCACAGCTGCACTGGTGTCCTCCCGGATACAAGATGGAATGTCCTACCTCAGCGGCCTGGAAGTGACTTCCTCTCCAGAGGCCCTCCCCCTTGGTATACACAGCTCCCCCCAATCCAGTTCCAATAGTGAGCATAACAAAGCTCTCCCTGTCCCTGCCTGCTCCAATCCATGCCTCGCAAAGACCTGCAACATTGGCATCATTCTCCACCTGGACCGGTATTCCAAACTCCCTTTCCAAGGGTCCCTTTATATGGGTTCCAGCCCAGCCTTCAATGTTTCCACCAACAGATAGAACCTTGCCATTCTCCGAATCTATAAAGCCAGGTGACCCAATGCCAATTGCTGAAATTTCCTCATCCTCCATAAGGATTCGGATAAGCTCCTTGATGCCAGCCATTACCTCCCCTGGAGAGCCTGACTTGCTTGTGGACACTGTATTCAACTTAAGTATCTCACCGGATTCATCCACCACTGCACCATTTATTTTTGTTCCACCCAGATCAATTCCAATTACCTTTTTCATACAAGGTATCACTCCCTAATCAAATAGTCCTTCAATCCTATTGTCAAGCTCATCATCAAAGGTATCCCTGACAGCTTCTTCCTTTAAGTCAAAATCCTCCTTAAGCCTGATTATCCTTACAACCTTACAGTCTATGTCTTCCTCCAGAAGGCTTCCCTCCCCAACTGCTGCCTCTATGGCTTCAAAGGCCTCAACCAGGTTGGTCTCTCCGTGGCAAATTAGGGCAACATCTCCTCCTGCCGCTATAAACTCCACAGCAGCCTCACTTACAGTCATGGATCCCACAATGGCACCCATGGTCAGATCATCTGAGAAAAGGACTCCATCAAATCCCTGGTCTTCCCTTAGTAGTTCCTTCATGATAATACCTGACAGGGAAGCCGGCTTGTCATCCAGTGCAGGTATTAAGAGATGACCCACCATAAGGGCTGGTATTCCATAATCTATTGAGGCCTGGAATGGAATCAGCTCTGTACTCAAAAGCTCCTCCTTGGACTTGTCTATCACTGGAAGTAGGGTATGTGAGTCAACATCAGTATCCCCATGACCTGGGTAATGCTTCCCAACCGGTACAACCCCCTGGTCAGAAATACCCTTCCAAACCTTGATTCCCAGCTCTGAAACAACACCAGGGTTTTGGGATATTGCCCTGTTTCCAATCACAGGATTATCCGGGTTTGAATCCACATCAAGCACCGGGCTGAAATTTACGTTAAAACCAAGTCTCCCAAGCTTTTCACCCTGTATGGCTCCGTACTCATAGGCAGTATCAGGATCGCCCCTTTCACCCAGCCGGGACTGTGGAGGAAGGTTCCTAAAGATACCTGAAAGTCTTGTTACGGAACCACCTTCCTCATCCACAGCAAGGAAAAGAGGTATTGGGCTGTTGTAATTAATTGACTTCAAATCTCTGATGAGATTCCTTGTCCCTTCTTCATCTGTAATATTGCGTCCAAAAAATATAAATCCACCAATGTGGTAGTCTTCAATTAGTGAAACTTCCCTTTGGGAAATCTCAGTTCCCTCAAATCCCCCCATCAGGAGCTGACCTATTTTTTCCTGGAGGGTCATGGCCTTGACAGCCTCAACCAGGAGCTCCTCCCTTGTTGGCGGCTCCTCTGCCTGGTGGGGAGGATTCTCAGCTGGAGGTTCCACAGGAGTCTTATCCTGATCAGCCTGTCCACAGCCTGCAAGCATAAACACCAAAAGCATCATGTACACTAGCTTTTTCATAGTCCCACCCCTCAGCTTCCAATGAATTCCCTGATTATTGAATTAGGCGGAATGCAGCCCTCATCCTCTATCGGATTGAAATACTTAAGAAACTTAAGGAGCTTTTTTGCCTCCGAGTAGTGTATGCTTTCCGGTGTTATCTCCTGAAGCAGGGGCATTATATACTTCTTCAGCACAGACATTTCATAGACCAGGGAGGAATTGAACATGGCATCAGCCTCCTCCTGGAAGGGGAATATATACTTCTCCTCCCCAGCTCTGACTCCCTGCCACAGCTCGAAGGTCCTGGAGGGTTCATTTCCCCTGAACTTCACATCCCTGACCATCCTTCGGATAAGTCTGGTGTCGGTTGTTGATATCCTGTTGTGATTGTCTATGTTAAGCTGTGTCAAGGCTGATATATATACCTTGAACTTGTTCTTTTCTGGAATGTCAATTGTCAGCTTGGGATTGAGGCCGTGAATCCCCTCAATTATTATGGGATGGTCCTTGTCCACGCTTATCCACTTTCCCGAGGGTTCCCTTTTTCCTGTTACAAAGTTGAACCTTGGAAGCTGGACAGACTCACCCTCAAGGAGCTTTACAAGATCCCTGTTGAATAGCTTCAGGTCTATGGCATCGATTGACTCAAAATCTGGCTCCCCATCCTTCTTCAAGGGTGTATCCTCCCTGTTGACGAAATAGTCGTCCATTGATATTGAAATAGGTCTTTTTCCGTTGACCTTAAGCTGAACTGAAAGCCTGTTTGCAAAGGTTGTCTTTCCGGAGGATGAGGGTCCTGCAATGAGAATCATGTTGATGTCCTGGTCTTCACACACCTTGTCGGCAATCTGTGCAATCCTCTTTTCGTGCAGGGCCTCTGAAATCAGGATAAGATCCCTCAGATGACCGTTGTTTATCCTTTCATTCAGGGAGCCAATGTTGGCAAGGTCAAGTATTTCAAGCCAGTTGTTGGATTCCTTGAAGATTTTTGCAAGCTTCTTCTGATCCTTGAAATTATCCATATTGTAATGGTTTTTTCTGCTGGGGAAAAGTATGATTACCCCCGGATAATAGTACTTAAGCTTGAACTCCTCGACAAATCCCGTGGAAGGTGCAAGATATCCATGGAATGAATCGATGTGGTCCCCGATTCTGTATATGCTTACGGTGTCCTTGTCCATGGAGGAGATTAGCCTGATCTTGTCTGAGTAGCTGTGTTCCCTAAAGATTTCAAGGGCCTCTTCCCTTGTATAATCGGAACGCTCAATTGAAATGTCCCTGCTGATGATCTCCTTCATTTTCTCCTCCAGAATCTCCGTCTCCTTGAATGAAATTCCATGCCTGTCATCAAGCTCAGCATAGAGTCCAGGACCTAGAAAATGATGTATAATTGCATCCTTGTCAGGATAGAGCTCCTTGCAGGCCATAATAAACACAGCTGATATGGTCTTAGTGTAGATCCTGTATCCGTCAACATCCCTGTTGTCAAGAAACTGGATCCTAAAACCATCCTCAGCATCCTTGTAAAGAGGATAGATTTCATTGTTGATTCTGGCTCCCAGATATCTCATGTACTCTTGACCCTGGACCTTTTTCAATACCTCAAGCAGGGTTGAACCCTCCGGCATCTTCAGCTCTCCATATCCTTCCACTGTCAACTTTATCTGCTTTCCCAAATCAATCACCTCGCAAATTAAACAAATCCTTCTCAATACGTGCGAACAGTCCGCCTGAATGGGCTGTGAACTCCCTGCCATTGAGATAATCCAAGGGTTCCTCCATTCCCTGAAGAACCAGTCTATAGCCGTGGAGCCACTGGTCGGTCAGACCGTATTTGCTTTTGAATTCCTCATTTACTCTTCTGTTGCCGTACTTTCTGTCACCTATTACAGGATATCCAAGTGATGCCAGGTGACTTCTGATCTGATGGGTCCTGCCTGTTATCAGCTCCACCTCAAGAAGAGTATAGCCGCCTTCCCTCTGGAGGACCCTGAATCTGGTCCAGATCTCCTTACTGCCATCTGATTCCTCATCACTTATCTGCACCTTGTTCCTTTCCTCATCCTTTGTCAGAAATGCCTTGTGCTCAAAGTCCTTGTCTATTGTACCCCTGACGATGGTCATGTAGAATTTGCCCACCTGTCCCTCCTTGATTGCCTGGTTCACAATCTGAAGACTCTGGTAGTTCTTTGCACCGATTATTATTCCTGAGGTATTCCTGTCCAGCCTGTTGCAGATGGAGGGTGTAAATGTCTTTTCAAGCCTTGGGACGTAGTCTCCCTTGTCTATGAGATAGCCCACCAGGGCATCCACCACATTGTCCTGAAATTCCTCTCCCGTTCCATGGGCAAGAAGACCCGCCGGCTTGTTAATAAGCACAATGTTCTCGTCCTCATAAACTATGTCAAGGTCTATTCTGGACCTTTTATGCTTCCTCTCTCCCTTGAATTTCTCTATGGTTTCCTCTGCAAGGTATAGCTGCACAAGGTCCCCTTCAACCAGCATCATATCCGGCTTTGCCCTTTCATTGTTGACCTTGATGTTCTTCTTTCTGATCATTTTGTATATGAAGCCCTGTGTCGCATCCGCCATGTACTTCTTCAGAAACCTGTCCAGCCTTTGCTGACTCTCATTTTTTTCTATCCTAAGTTCTCTCAAAGTTTATCTCACCTTTTCCTCTCTTTTATGTTATAATTATACTACAATATGAGTAAAAAAGGAAAGAAACAGGCGTTTTAAAGGACATAGAGGTGAAGCTGAATGAAGTTTATGGATAAAATAAGAGATGTGTTGTATGACTCGGTTGACTATATATTTATGATTGTTATAGTTCTGGTGGTAATAGGTGTTATCGGCTGGAGACTTGACGTTCTGTTCGCTAAGGATGCACTGGGGTCACAGCAACCTGGACAGGTGATCGTTGACAACAGCGGAAGAGAGGAATATGATCCCGACCAACCCTCAGATGAGCCTGAGGTCATTGTTGAAGGTGAAGAAGGGTCTGAAGATCAGGTAGCACAGGACGGGGAGCCTCAGGAAGAGCCTGGGCAGCCTGCACAACCTTCAATCACCATAGTACAGGTTGAAATTCCTGTAGGCAGCATGCCTGGAAAGATTGGACTTATTCTGGAGGAGAAGGGCGTCGTAACCAGCAGCAGGGAGTTTATTGCCAAGGCCGTTGAGCTGGGACTGGACACCAAGCTTAAATCCGGAACCTATAAGATCCAGCTAGGACTACCAACTGAAGAAATAGTAAGGCTACTTACAAATTAAAGGACCGGCTTTTTAGCCAGTCCTTTTAATATGTCTCGTTTATATACTCATCTATTACAGATACTCTTCTCTTCTCTGAAAATACCCCTTCCTCCTTGAGAATATCAAGAAGCCAGATTGCCTTGGAGTGGAATATTGCCTCCTTGTAGTCCAGGAGCAGTATTTCGTAAAGCTTGTCCTTGAGACCCTTGGATTCACACTTGATAAAGTATGCCTCAACCCCTTCAAAATCGATCAGCCTAAGAAGGGCAAGGGCAGACTTGTCCTTTTCATGATAATAGTTGTTTCCCTTGTTTAGGTACTGAACATAATACCTTTGATGCTTTCCAGAGGCCTTGACCTCCTTTGCAAGCATTCTGAAGTATTTTGCCAGGACATTGTAGTACTGGTAGTTGTACATCCCCTTTTCAAAGCTGTCAACCTTGAGGAAGGGCTTTACATTCATCCTTCTTACAAAATCGTAGTTGTATTCCAGAAACTCCCTCTTGGTGATGTCTCCATTTTCATACTGAGTAATCAAAGAAGACCTGTGTTCAAAGAAGGTCGTAAACAATCCTTTTTTCCTATGATAAATCAAATTATACACCCATTCTAATATTAAACTTAGTTCCTAGTGGTTATTATACCACAAATCACCTATCCAGCAACAATCTAATTTCCTCCTCAGTCAACTCCCTGTACTGGCCAGGCTCCAGAGACTGGTCCAGATGCAGTGGCCCCATCCTTATCCTCTTTAAGTATGAAACCCTCATGCCGAGGGCCCCAACCATCCTCTTGACCTGGTGGTACTTGCCCTCCTGAATTGTTATTTCAGCGGTTGAGACAGGTCCTGAGGAAATTATCCTAAGCTCTGCAGGAAGTGTATGGTACCCGTCCTCCAGCAGGATTCCACGGCCAAACTCCTCCACGTGCTCTTCTGTAAGCCTGCCCTCAATCCTTGCAAGGTAGGCTTTGTCCACCTTCTTCTTGGGGGATAGCAAATCGTGAGCAAGCTTTCCGTCATTTGTTATGAGAAGAAGCCCTTCAGTATCCTTGTCAAGCCTTCCCACCGGGAAGGGTCTGAAATTCCTATGGAAATCATCAAGCAGCTCTACAACCGTTGATTCCCTTGGGTCATCCGTGGAGGAAACCATGTCCTTTGGCTTGTTCATCTGGAGATAGATGAACTCCCTGTATCTGATCCTTTTTCCACCACAGATGATCTCGTCTTCTTCAACATCCACCTTGAAGTCTGAGGCCTTCATGACCTTTCCATTGACAGTGACCATTCCGGCCTTGACCATCTCCTTGACTTCCTTTCTGGTGCCTACCCCCATGTTGGCCAGGACCTTGTCAAGTCTTTCCTTTCTCACATCCTCACCTCCCCTTTCTAAAAACTAAAGGAGCCCGAAGGCTCCCTCCCTTAAACTTCTATTTCCAGGCAGTATGGTCTAAGATTCTCAGGGACCTCAGCCATTGTGTAATCAATATTGATGTAGAACTCAACCTCATACTTCTCTGAAATCCTTTTCAGAGAATCAATTAAGTACACCATGTCGTTGAATTCAACCTTCATAACCTTGTAGATCCCGTCCACATAGATTTTTTCCAGATCGTAATCCATGGCCATTATCCCACATAAAAAGCCATAGAAGGACCGCACATTAAGCACGTTGAACTCCATGGCATTAATCAATCTAACATTATAGTTCAAGCTGAATATGTGATTATCGTCCACATCAACAAAAGCAATATTGCCATTGCCCTCTGCCATATCCTTGTTGGCGTTGTCGATTAACCACTTTGTCTTCCCTGACCCCTTCTCACCTAAAATGAACTTAACCATGATAAACCACCTTACCTTTCTTGTCTTAATATTATCTTTCTTCAGATGATTAATTAAAGATTCCTAAGGCTTTGCCACCAAGGTAGTTGAATCTTTTCCCTTGGCAAGTATTTTCATGCTTCATGCGGTGAACTATTTCATCCCTGATCTTCCACCAGGATTCCTGCCAGTTGACAAAAATCGCCCCTTCCTCAGGAGCTCTCCCGATGATTCTCTGTACTACAATTCCGGGATCCAGATACTCCAGAAAGGTTATTGCCCTCTGGATGTACTCTTCTCTGGAATGAAGCTCAAATTCACCCTTTTCATACTGTTTTGCCAGTATGGTGTTTTCCATCAAGTAGAGACTGTGCAGCTTAACCTCGTTCACCCCAAGAGCTGAAATCACCCTTGCTGTTTCAATTACATCCGTCATGTCATCCCAGGGTAGGTTAAGAATCACATGGGCACATGACCTTAAGCCAAAAGCCCTGATATTGATTGCCGCATCAATAAACTCGGCAAGTCCATGGCCTCTGTTTACCTTCCTTAGGCTATGATAGTTTACAGACTGCAGGCCCAACTCGATTGTTATATCTATACCCTTATTATACTGGATATCACTTAGAAATTGCAAATATTTAAAATTGATGCAGTCAGGTCTTGTGGATATTGAAATTCCAACGATATCCTCCTGTATTGCCTGATTTACATAGCTCTTGAAATCCTCCAGAGACATGTATGTGTTGGAAAAATTCTGAAAATATGCTATGAATTTCTTCGCCTTGTATTTTTTCCCTATGTGGTCCCTGTTTATCCTCAGCTGGTCTCCAACAGACATGCAGGAGGACAGATTCTCAAAGGAACCCCCCTCTTCACCACAAAAGGTGCAGCCACCCTTGCTCAGATTTCCATCCCTGTTGGGACAGGTAAGTGGCAGCTTGACGGGGAGTTTGTAGACCTTCTCTCCGTATTTGTCCTTTAGATAGCTTGAATACACATTATATACTTCCTTTTCCACATTGCACCTCTGCTTTATAAATTTAATACCTTCTCCAGAATATGGGCAAGACCTGAATGGTCATTGTCCCTTTCAGTTACAATATCCGCCGCCGCCTTTGCCAGTCCGCTTCCATTCTTCATGGCTATTCCAAGGCCTGCATTGAGAATCATATCCACGTCGTTGTTGTCGTCTCCAATTGCAATTATCTCATCCTGCTTGACCCCAATGGATTCAGCATACTCATGGAGGGTCTTCCACTTGCTTCCCCCCGGATTCATTGCCTCATACATTGCCTCGGCAATATATATGTTCTCCAGAACATGGGAGCTGTACCTGTCAGGATACTTCTCTCCGATGATTTCGCTGAAGCCTTTTACGGCCTGATAATCTCCCGGGAATACAACTGCAAGAACCCTGTCAAGCTTGTAAAGCTCCTTTTCAGGGACTACCAGGTATCTCTTGTCCTGCTCGGTGAGATACTTCATGTGGTCACCCAGAAGGTCATCCTGCTCCACCACCATATCTATCCCTTCAAGATACTTGTCAACGTGGACAATTCCCCTGAGTCTGTGTTCCTTTGCTTCCTTGAGAATATCCAGATAAGATTCCCGGTCCAGGAACTTTGATATGAGGACCACATCGTCCAGGGAGCTCCTGACGATGTTCCCGTTGTTGGCCATGATAACAAGATGGCTGTCAAGGTCCTTCACCAGCATCTTGGCTGAATAGTACCTTCTCCCAGTGGCTATAACAACCTGGTAGCCAAGTCCAATAAGCCGGTTAACAGCATCCCTGTTCTCATCTGATATTTTTTTACTGCTGTTCAGCAATGTCCCATCAAGATCAATGGCAATTAGTCTATACAAAGGTCTCACCTCATAGAGAAAAGAAAGTACCTTGCGGCTGCAAGGTACTTTCAGATTGGATTATTCTTCGTCTTCCTCGTCTTCATCCTCGTCAGTGTATAGAGCATAGAATGCTTCTGACACAAGATCAAACTCCTCTTCGTCCTCAATCAAGGCAAGCTCGAATTCCTCTTCACCAAGCTCCTTGTATTCGTATAGAAGAACCTCGTCTTCCTCTTCCTCTTCTTCATCTCCAAGTGGAAGAAGGGCAATGTATTCCTTGTCCTCTACCTCGAATATTCCTATTACTGCACATTCAAGTTCAGAATCATCATCAAGTGTAAGGGTTATAATCTCCATTTCCTCATGCTCGTGGTCATGATCGTGGTCATGGTTGCAGTTTTCGTCGTGCACGTGTTTGTTATCGCTCATCATCATTCTCCTTTTCTTATATTCTACTGTAATAGTACCTTATTTTGGGTACTTTATACAAGTGAAAACTTAATTTATTTTTTTTAGTGCCTCAAGAAGCAGTTCGTAGGTCCTCTCTGTGGATGAAATGCTCAGCCTCTCTCCAGGTGCATGTACTCCTGCCATGTTGGGTCCAAGGGATATCATATCAACATCCTCCATGACCTCATCAAAGAGACCGCATTCAAGGCCTGCATGTATGGCCTCAACCTTTGGTTCCTTTCCTGTAATATCCTTGTGGGCCTCTATAAACACATCCCTTATATATGAGTCCTTCCTGTACTCCCAAGCGGGATAATCCCCTGAGGTTTCCCACTGAAGACCCAGACCTTCAGAAAGGGTCCCTATTTGGGCAGCTATATACTCCTTCAGGGTCTTCACTGAGCTTCTGATTGCATTCTCAATTGTGACCCTATCCTGGTGGGTTGCCACGACACCCATGTTGTTGGAGCTCTCAACCAGGCCTTCAATATCCTGGCTCATGGACTGAACCCCCGTCGGTATAAGCATCATGGCCCCAATTATCCTGTCTCTTGTTTCATTTGGCATTGCCTTGCCTGAATGGTCAATCTCCTCCAGAGATACCTGTACACCGCCATCACTTGCAGCCAGCTCCTTCTTGAAGGCTACCTGGTAGCTTTGAACAACCTCCTTGGCCTTTTCATGATTCTCATCATCCATTGAAAGCTTGGCAATTGAAAGCCTTGGTATGGCATTTGATTTTGAACCTCCCTCGATGTGGAGAAGCTCATAGTCAAGCTCCTTCATCCCAGCAAGCACCCTGGCAAGGAGTCTGTTTGAATTTCCTCTTCCCTTGTCTATCTCCATACCTGAGTGTCCACCCTTAAGACCGCTGATTCTCAATTCATAGGCCTTGCCTTTCCTCTCCTTCCACTGGACAGGTGCAGTAACCATAAGTCTAGTCCCTCCGGCACAGCTCACAAGAAGGGTTCCTTCCTCCTCGGAATCGATGTTCACAAGGATCTTCCCCTTAAGGTTGTTCACATCCAGCTCCTTGGCTCCAGTCATTCCCGACTCCTCGTTTGTGGTTATCAAAAGCTCTATGGGTGGATGTGGAATGTCCTCCGACTCGATTATTGCAAGGCCCATGGCAACGGCTATGCCATTGTCCGCTCCAAGGGTTGTTTTCGGTGCAACAATAAAGTCCCCGTCCACTTCAAATGGAATTGGATCCTTTGAAAAGTCGATGTCACAATCATCCGCCTTTTCACATACCATGTCCATGTGCCCCTGGATGATCACAACGGGCTTGTCCTCATAGCCTTCTGTGCCGGGCTTTCTGATTATAATATTCAGAGCCTCATCCTGGATCACTTCAAGTCCCAGTCCCTCTCCAACGCCTTTCAGGTAATCACTCACCCTCTTTTCATCATAGGAGCATCTGGGAATCCCGGTCAGCTCCTCAAAATAATGAAAAACTCTGTCTGGCTTAAGTCCCTCGGTTTTCCTCATACTATACCTCCAATTCTCTCTCAGCAACATTTCCAAATATATCTATCATCCTGATCATGATGCGGTCATCCTCCTGTGGAAAATCCTCCAGAAGGATCTCAGGCTCCACGTCCTGGCCGTACCACTCACCTATTGAATCTCTGTGGTTATTTACCCTAAATACCCCAAGATAGTCAATATACATTGACGGTCTTTCCTTGAGGAAACTCATTGCAAGGTCTGGATCAGATGCATCCCTTTCAATTGATTCCGTGTCCAGTACCATGTCATGGATGGTTACCTTCAAGGCTTTTCCCTTTCTGGAGACCCTAGCCCTGAAGTCCAGCCTGGAAGAAATCCCTTCATGTACATGATACAGTTTTAGGCCTGCTGCAGCTCCAAGCCTCCTTTTACATGTGACTATGCTGTGGATGCTGCTGTCCCCTCCAATCCAGCTCCTACCCAGGTCTTGAGCAACCTTAATGGTGGTTCCACTACCCATGAAGAAGTCAGCCACAATTGAGCCCTCCTCTGATGAAGTCTTTATTATTCTCCTAAGAAGGGATTCCGGCTTCTGGGTTTCATAGCCTACCCTTTCAGAGGAGGTCCTGCCTACCATGTCCAGACTCCATACATCCTTCATGTTAACCAGTGTATACCAGCCCAGATCATCCTGGTACTCAGACACGTTCTTGAACCTGTAGGGCTTCATGCCACGATTGTATGATTTCTCCCTCTGGGGGTTGAAGATATAGTCCCTGGTCTTTGTATATACAAGGATGTTGTCATGTTTTTTTGAAAAGCTCCTTCTTCCCGCTCCTCCTGATTTGTAGGACCATATTATCTCATTGAGAAACCTGTCCTCACCAAACACCTGATCCAAGATCAGTCTCAGGTAATGTGATGTCCTGCCGTCCACATGAACGTATATGGTTCCCCTGTCCGAGAGCAGGTCCCTCATGAGAAAAAGCCTGATTGAGATCATCTGAAGATACTCCATGATCCCATCCTCCCAGGTGTCTCCATAGGCATGGTTGTAGAAGACCAGCTTCTCATCGCCCTTTCCCACAGTTATTCTTCTCTTGTAGTCAGACCCTGAAAAGAAGGGCGGGTCAATGTAGATCAGGTCTATCTTCCCCTTCATTCCGCCCTTAATAAGGTGAATTATGGTATGGAGGTTGTCTCCAAGGTACAGCCTGTTGTCCTGGACTGCCTTCCCGTGATGCTCAAGGGTCATATCCGCTGCCCTTCCATCCATGAGCTCCAGGGCAAGTGACCTTGAATTTTCAATTATACTGCCAAGCTCAAGAATTCTGTTCATACCTATAGCTCCTGTCCTTGAAATCTATTCTGTGACCTTCTCCCAGTCAGTATACTGGTTTAATATCTCAACCAACTTCTCGAAGTACACCCTGTGAAGCTCCTTGAATCTTCCCTTGACTGGACTGTCAAGGTCCAGAACCCCATATGCCTTTCCTTTCTTTATGATTGGAACTACCAGCTCTGAGTTGGATGCCGAATCACAGGCAATATGTCCAGGAAACAGATGCACATCGGGAACAAGCTGAGTCTTCCCTTCCTCTATGGCTGTTCCACACACTCCCTTGCCAATTTCTATCCTGTTGCATGCAGGCAGACCTTGAAATGGTCCAAGAACAAGGTCGCCATTCTTCATAAGATAGAAGCCCGCCCAGTTAAGGTCCTCCACACATGCCTTTATGATTGCAGTCACATTCGATATGTTGGCCAATACATCCTTTTCTGAGCCCACCTGACCCTTTAACAGGAGAAGCATATACTTCAGCCTTTCCTCCTCGTTCATTTTATCCACTGCATCTACTTTAATCACTTTATCCCTCCTACAGGCTCATGTCCACGTGACAATAGCCGCCTGGATTCTTCTTCAGATAGTCCTGATGATACTCCTCAGCGGAGTAGTAGGAGCTTAGGGGCTCCATCTCTGTCACGATTGGCTCCCTGTACTGGTCTCTCACCTCTTCCATCTTCTTGAGGATAACTGGAACATCCCCTTCATCCACGTAATATATTCCCGTTCTGTACTGGTTTCCGATGTCTCCACCCTGTCTGTTGAGAAGGGTTGGATCGATTATCTTAAAGAACTTCTCCAGTAGAAACTCCAAGGATACAGCATTTTCTTCATATTTCACGTAGGTTGTTTCCGCATGTCCAGTAGTTCCAGTGCAAACCTGCTCGTAGCTTGGGTTTTCTCTTCTACCGTTTGCATAGCCCACATCAGTGTCAACAACACCCTCTATTCTTGAAAAGTACTCCTCCACACCCCAGAAGCACCCTCCTGCAAGATAAATTTCCTTCATCGCTATCCCTCCATTAAATTATATTCAATAGCCATAACACTCCCGGTACCATAAGCACCGTAACGATTCCTGCTACGCTTATTGCCAGGGAGCTCATTGCTCCTTCCACCTCTCCAAGCTCCATTGCCTTGGCAGTACCAACCGCATGAGAGGTGGTGCCAATAGCTATTCCCCGAGCGATGGGGTGATTCACTCCAAAAAGCTTAAGAAGCTTTTCTCCAAACATATACCCACTTATTCCCATCACCGACACAAAAATTGCTGTGAGGGCTGGATTTCCATCCAAGAGGGTGGAAATTTCCATTGCGATGGGGGTTGTGGTGGATCTTGGCACCAGGGATGCAATCAAGAGTCTATCCAGTCCAAGAAGCCTTCCTGCCAACACCACAAAGATGATTCCCGCTGCAGACCCGACAACAATTCCCACAAGAATGGGGATTAGATTCCCCTTCAAAAGGGCCCTCTGCTTGTAAAGAGGCACTGCCAACACTACGGTTGCAGGTCCAAGGAAGAAGGTTATCATCTGTCCTCCAAGGTTATAGGTCTCATAATCAATGTCAAATGCCAACAGAATTCCCACTACTATGATCATTCCAACCAGGAGGGGATTAAGGAGCATGATCTTTGTCCTCCTTGCAATGTAGCTTGAGATGGTAAATGCCAGGATAGATATCCCAACTCCAAATATTGGCGTATTTATATAATCCAGCATCCCATCAGCCCTCCTTTCTCTCTCTTCGCCTTACAAGCCACTGAACTGTAAGTCCTGTTGTAACCATAACCACAACAAGGCTGACTCCCAGAATCAACAGAAGCCAAACCAGATTGTCCCCCAGAAGGTGGGCAACGGTTATTATCCCAACTACCGTAGGCAGAAAAAGAAAGGTCAGGTGTGCAAGAAGCACATCTGAAATCCTCTCAACCAGCTTAAGGGGCAATATCCCCGTCAGGAGCAGAAGGAGGAGTAGAAGCATCCCAAGCACATTCCCTGGAAGGGAAAGGCCAAATACCCTCTGAATAGTCTGCCCTGCCCAAAGTATCAATAAAATCAGTCCCAATTGTTTCAATGCGGTCATTAATTTTCATTCCCTTCTACAAAGAAATAACAGGGTAGCCCCTGTCATTTCAAATCTTAAAACGGTGCAAAGCCCTGGTCTGCCCACCAGTCTTCCTTGTACATGTTGTACTGCTCCGTAAACTGCTCAAGATGTACTCTTTCCCATTTTATCAATGTATCGTAAAGCTTTCTTGCCTGTTCAATTTCAGTTTCTTCCTTGGCCTTTGTATAGAAGTCAACCGAATCCTTTTCCATTTGGATTCCAATGCTGAAAACCGACATTGCCAATGATGTAAGGTCCTTGTCCAGCTTGTCCCACTTGTATATCCCCGGTGACGGAGGTCCCTCCATAAACGCCATTTCCTTTTCGTCCTCTATTCCATCCTTGATCTTTACAAACAAGGCTTCCAGGTATTCAATATGCTTTTTCTCCTCGCTTGCAAGCTCTAGAAATGCATCCCTGCTTCCGCCTTCCCCTGCCTGCTTGGCTGCCATCCTGTAGAATTCAAAGCCTTCTACCTCGTTCATGATAGCCTGCTTGATTACCCTAAGCTCTTCCTTTAACATACGATCACCCTTTCTTTTTGATTACCCTTGTATTGATACCCAAATCAGGGTTAAATAACACTGCTTTTTCTATTGAACCATTCCCAATTCAATGATTGCCTCTCTTATGGTTTCCCTGTTTCTCAGCCAGTCCTCGTAGCTGTTCAGGGGCCCGATAAGATGCAGGAGTCTGTTCCCCAGAGTTGCTATGGAGCAGTTGTTGATAAAGTCTATGCTTGCCTCAGGATAGAAGCTCTCATAGATATACATGAGTAGGCAATCCTCAATATCGCTTCTGTCCGAATCCTGCAGCTTCATTCCCTCCATTGACCTATGGACAACCTCCAGGTAGCGATATCTAAGGTAGTGCATAAAGCCCTCGAAATCCTCGGCATTTGTCCCCTCCTCAATCTCGTATATTATCTTGAAGAACAGGTTCCACCTGAAATCCTTGTTCAGCACGTCAAGAATCCTGTTGCCGAATTTCCTTGAAAACTGGTCGTTGTATGCAATTTCACGGTCAAACTCAATATAGTTGTTGAAATCAATGTCGCTCTTGCCGATATCATTCAGTCTGTTCATTACCCTCAGAAAGTTCTCGCTGTAGCTTCCGTAGCCATCCTCAACCCGCATAAAAACGAAGTTGACTATGACGTCTGTGGACTTCTTGAAATCAAGGACAAATCCCACCTCATGCCTTACCTTGACGATGTATATGTCGTGGATTATCTTGGAGAGAAGACTCTTCATCTGGGCCCTTTTGGCCGGTGTGCTGCTGGCATCCATGCTGCTGAGGTGATTGTATATCAGCATCAGCTGCCTGTCTATCATTGTTAGGTTATCCTTGATGGATGACATGATGTCCCTGAAGAAATCCTCTGTGAGCATGTAGTTGAAGTTCTTGTAAAGAACCCTGTGGTCGATGTCTCCCCAGAACACGTTTACCATGGACTTTATCTGAAGCTCAAAGTTGACCACAACACCCTCCTTGGAGTATTTGCCGTCAATCTTGTATATCTCAAAGCCGTTTTTCTGTATCTGTGGCTGCTTTTCATCCAGAAGCAGGGATATGCTCTCATTAAGAGGGTTGGAATAGTAGCCCCCTTCCTCCCGTCTGTTGAAAAGCTTTACAATATCCTCATATATCTTGGCCTCGTCCTCTATGAATCTACACTCAATCCTGAATCCGATAAGGTCTGAAAGGTCATCCACCAGCTTTTGTGGAGTCTCGTACTTCAGGTAGAAGTTGTGCCTTAAAATCTTCTCCTTAAGGCTTTCAGAGGATTTGATCCTGTAGTTGACGTTCAAAAAATGATCCTTTATAAACAGGCTGTCGTTGAAGAACTTTTCCAGCTCTCCTGCCACCCTGTCCAGCTCGTCAGACTTGTCCTCAATAAGGGACAATGTTTCATCAATAAAATCAAATAGCTCAAGTTTCATGTTAACCCTCCCCATAGGCTCTCTCTTCATTATACCATATAGATAGAGGAGATAGTATCACTAAAGGACATGAAAATCCCCCGGAAATTCCGGGGGATCCTAGTCTAGAATTTGTCGTAGTATATCAGTTCTTCAGGCATTCCCTTCTCTGTTAGGCTCTTTACGACACTGTCGATCATAGGTTCATTACCGCAAAGGTAGGCCTCCTTGCCTTCCCCTTCCTCCAGCATCTCATCGATGGCGTTGTTGACACGTCCCTTGAAGCCATCCCACTCATCCTCTTCTCCAACACGTGATAGGCAAGGGATGAACTGGAAGTCTGGAAGATCCTCCTCCAGCTCCTTGAAATAATCCAGCATAAAGAGGTCTGAAGGAGTCTTGGCTCCAAAGTAGAACCTTGCCTTCCTGTTGATCCCCTTTGATCTCATGAAGTTCAGAAGGGACAGTATGGGTGCTACTCCGGTACCAACTGCCACCATGACCATTTCCCTGTCGTTGTCCTGGTAGTAGAAGTCTCCAAAGGGTCCGTTTATGGTTACCTTGTCCCCCACCTCAAGATGGTGGTGAACGTAGGTTGTTGCAATACCCTCAGGCACAAAGCCTATTACAAGCTCAATGTATTCCTTCTCCAGTGGAGATGAGGCTATTGAGTAGGCCCTGTATACCTCTTCGTCGTTTCCTTCGTAGAGAGGTGCCTTAAGCTGCACATACTGGCCAGGCTTGAAGCTGATCTCCTCTCCCTCCGGCAGCTTGAATCTAAGCTTCTTGATAACATCGGTCAAATCCTCGATTGCCTCCACTGTAGCTTCGAATTCCTTTACATTGAAAAGCTCCTCAGGTATCTGGATCCTGATGTCCTGCTTGACCTTGCACTGGCAGGAAAGTCTGACATTGTCTGCAAGCTCCTCCTCGGTCATGAAGGGAGTCTCTGTTGCAAGAACAGGACCTCCACCTTCAAGGACCTGAACCTTGCAGTAGCCGCAGGTACCCTTTCCACCACAGGCTGAAGGGATGAAAATCTTCTCCTCTATAAGCGTGGATAGCAGGGATGAACCTCCGTTAACTGTAAACTGCTTGTCATCGTTTATTGTCATGGTCACCTGACCGTAGTTTCCGATTGTCCTGTCAGCAATTGTCAAGAGTACAGCGAACAATGCCGTTATAATGGAAAGTGATACGGTTGAGATTACTATTGAACTCATCTAATCCCCCCCTAAGATATTTGTACGATTCCGGAGAAACCGATAAATGCCAATGCCATCAAACCTGTAACAATCAGGGTGATGCCAGGGCCTTCAAGTCCCTTTGGAACGCTTGCTCTCTTGAGCTTCTGTCTTATTCCCGCAAGGGCAACAATTGCAAGGGTCCAGCCAAGACCCGATCCAACTGCAAAGCCGAATGACTGCAGGAATGTGTAGTCACGGATCACCATAAACAGGGATACACCAAGGATGGCACAGTTTACGGTTATTAGCGGAAGGAATATACCAAGTGCATAGTAAAGATTAGGTATGTACCTTTCCAGGATCATCTCTATCAGCTGTACAAAGGCAGCTATACTGATGATGAATATGATGAACCTCAAAAACTCAAGATTGTATGGAACCAGCAGGTAATGGTAAACCAGGTAGTTAATTATTGAGGTACCTGCAAGTACAAAGGTTACAGCCTGTCCCAGACCCAGTGAAGTGTTGATCTCCTTGGAAACTGCAACAAAGGAGCACATTCCCAGGAAGTTGGACAGAATCATATTGTTTGTGAATATTGCCGCTATGAATATTACAAATGGATTCAGTTCAATCATGATTTAGCCCCCTCACTTTGATGCTTTTCCCTTAAGTTATATGCAATCCAGATTGCAATGGCCAACAGGAAGAATGCGCTAGGTGGCATTATCATGATTGTCCATGCAGTCCACCAGTCTCCAAATATCTGGATTCCGAACAGACTCCCGAATCCTAGAAGCTCTCTGAAGAATGCTATAAACAGAAGCACTCCAGTGTATCCGATCCCGTTTGCAACTCCGTCATAGAATGCCGGAAGGGGTGGGTTCTTCTGTGCATAGGCCTCAGCACGTCCCATTATTATGCAGTTTGTTATGATCAAACCTATGTAGGGTCCAAGAGCCTTGCTCATTTCAGGCATGTATGCCTTAAGGAATATATCCACCATTATTACATATGCTGCTATGATAAGAACCTGAACCATCATCCTTATGTGCTTTGGTGTGTAATGTCTTATTGCGGAAATGGTCAGGGATGAAAATGCCGTTACAAAGGTCAGTCCAATACCCATTACAAGGGAGTTGACCATCAGGTTGGTTACGGCAAGGGCAGAACAAATTCCGATCAGCTGTCTTAGGATCGGGTTGTCAAGCCATACACCCATTGAAAAAATCTCTCCAGTCTTCTGTTTTGCCATGACCTATTCCCCCCTTCTTTCCTGCAAGAAGCTATGAATGTCGTCATTCATAAAGTTTGCAACAGATTTTGATGTCAAGGTGGCTCCAGCTATTGCATCAACGTTGCCGCCAGGTGCAGGATTGTACACCACATACTCCCCTTGGGAAGACTCCGATATGTCAAGTTCTCTGAACTGACTGAGGAAATCCTCCTCCTCGATCCTTCCTCCAAGTCCAGGGGTTTCAGACTGCTGGGTAAAGGTAAGACCAAGTATGGTACTGTAGTCCTCTGAAATTCCCACATATCCAACTATGCTTCCCCACAGGCCGGACCCTGCAACAGGAAATGCGTAGCCCTCAATGGAATCCCCTTCCTGGTATATGTAAACATCATCCTCCAGGGTTATCTTTTCATTGAAAAGGCGGTCAACCCCCTCCACACTGCTGTCCTCAAAGTCTATGTCGAATACGTAAAGTATCTTTGTCTGCAGCTCGTACTCCTCATTTGCTGCCACCCTCTCTGCTGTTGAGTAGTCCATGTAGGCCAGTACAAAGGTGAAAATGGCAGTTAGTAGAGCCATGAAAACTATTGGGTACCAGAATGTCTTTTTCATGCTGTCACCTCTTTCTTGCCTTCAGCCTTTTCCTTCCTGTAATTCTTGTATGCCTTGACGCTTTCATCGATGATTGGTGAAAAGGTGTTTCCAACCAGTATTGCAAACATGACCCCTCCTGCAAACAGGGCAAATCCCCTTATTATTACAGTTACCACACCGATTATTATTCCGTAGATCCACTTGCCTTCCTTGGTCTTGGTTCCTGAAACAGGGTCAGTTGCCATAAACACCGTACCGAAAAGGAAGCCTCCTGCAACCATTCCATAAAGTGGGTTTGGAACCGATGGAACCCCTGCAAGGTATAGGATTGTGCTAAGTGCATTGAATCCAACCAGACAGCCTGCCATAATCTCCCATGATGCAACCTTCTTGTAGATTAGGTAGGCTCCCGCAAGAAGAACAATGATTGCACTTGTCTCTCCGATTGATCCCGATACGTTTCCAATAAGCAGGTCCATAAACGGAAGGGTTGCCCCCGAGTCCCTATATAGTAGCATTGGGGTTGCCGTTGAAACCATCTCAATTCCCTGGTTTAGGTATGTAGCAAAGCCTCCCGGGAATCCCATGGACGGGTTTGTCCATTGAATTGTAAGGGGCTCTGGGAATGAGACATAAACAAAAGCCCTGGCAACCAAGGCAGGATTGAAAATGTTCTTTCCGAAGCCTCCAAAAACCATCTTGCCGAATAGTACACCAAAGACAATCCCCACAGCCGCTATCCAGAATGGCGTTGACGGCGGCAGGGTCATTGTATATAGAAGCACTGTAATCAGGACCGCCTCCGAAATCTTTTTGTTGTTCTTCTTTTCGTAAAGGTATTCCGTTCCTATACCAAATACTCCAACCACAAATAACAATAATAATACCCTCAAACCGAAATAATATGTAGCCACCAGCAGAAGTGGAATAAGTGAGACTATTACCGTTCTCATCATTTTCTGCTTAATAAAATATTTTGACACCAGATCTGAAAACAAAAGATCACCTCCAAGTTGATATAAGTAATAAATTCCATACTATATTAATACCACATTTTGGATGATTAATTCAATATTATTTAGATACACAAAACTATTATGATATTATTACATTATTTAGTGGTATAAATGAAAACGAGGTGATAAAAGGATGAAAACATTTGAGAAATACAGTATTCAAGGCCTGGAGCTGAACAACCGGATAGTCATGCCCCCCATGTGCATGTACTCAAGCGACGACACGGGAACTGTAAAGGAATTCCACAGAATGCACTATGGAGCAAGAGCCCTGGGTGGTGCAGGACTGATAATTCAGGAGGCAACTGCCGTTGAGCCCAGGGGAAGGATATCCGACAGGGATTTGGGACTTTGGTCTGACGACCATATCCAGGGAATGTCGGACCTGGTGGAGATAATAAAGGGCTACGGAGCAAGGGCAGGGATCCAGCTTGCCCATGCAGGCAGAAAGTCAGAGTCAAAATCCGATATACCCGTGGCACCATCGGCGATACCCTTCTCAGAGGATTACAGAACCCCCAGAGACCTTGGCATTGATGAGATAAAGACAGTGGTGGAAAGCTTCAAGGCTGCCGCCAAAAGGGCCCTTCTTGCAGGCTATGACCTTTTGGAGATCCACGCAGCCCACGGCTATCTGATACACGAGTTCCTCTCCCCCATTACCAACAAAAGGGAGGATATGTATGGAGGCTCACTGGAGAACAGGACAAGATTCCTCAGGGAGGTACTGGAGGCAGTCAAAGAGGTATGGCCGGATGACATGCCCCTTATAATAAGGGTTTCAGCCACCGACTACCTGCCCGGCGGGATAGATGGAGATGAGATTGTAAGGATTGTGGACCAGGTGAAGGAAATGATCCATATGGTACATGTGAGCACCGGAGCAATCGCCCCTGCCCAGATGAACCTGTATCCGGGATATCAGGTTCAGTACGCTGACAGGATAAGGAAGGAATGCCAAATACCCACAATTGCAGTTGGTCTTATCAAGGACCTGGACCAGGTGGAGGAAATCCTCCAGAACGGTCGTGCTGACCTTGTTGCCCTGGGAAGGGAGATCCTCAGAAATCCAAACTGGGTTCTCAACAAAATGCACAGCCATAGAATTGAAACCAGATACCCTGACCAGTACTTCAGGGCCTATAGATAAGGGCAAAGAAAAACCCACCTTGCGGAATTAAATTCCGTAAGGTGGGTTTTAAGTCTCTTAGTAGATTTCCACTGGATACTTGATCTTAAGTCCTGATATCTTGTTCTGATACTTCTCTTCCTGCTTTCTTGCAAGAACCTGCTGCTGAACCTGGTCCTTGACATCCTCGAAATTAGGCTCATCCGCTTCGTTCTTGGCATCAACCTTGATGATGTGGTAACCGAACTGAGTCTTTACAGGCTCTGATATTGAACCGATCTCCATGTTGAAGGCCGCTTCCTCAAACTCCGGTACCATCTGGCCTCTGCCAAACTCGCCCAATGCTCCTCCAGCTTCCTTTGAAGGACATGATGAATAGTTTGCTGCAGCTTCCTCAAATGCAAGTCCCCCGTTTAGCTCCTGGATTATCTCCTTGGCCTTGTCCTCGTCATCAACGAGAATATGGCTTGCCTTAAGTGTTTCAGGCTGGCTGAATGCAGCCTTGTTCTCCTGGAAGAACTCCTTCATCTCTTCCTCCTGGGCATCGATTCCCTCAACAAGCTTGCTGAAGGCATAGCCCTTGAGAAGGTTTTTCTCAGTTGCTTGGAGGGTCTCCTTGAACTCAGGCTCCTGGTTCATGTTCTGGTCAATTGCATCAAGATAAAGAAGCTCTTGATTCACCAGTTCCTCAATAACTCTCTTTATTCCCTCTGGGGATTGAAACTGCATGGCCACCTGAGGTCCCATGTCGTTAAGGAACTTCAGAACGTCCCCTCTTGATATTTCCTTGCCGTTAACTACTGCAACCAATTGTTGGTCAGTCATCTAATCTCTCCTTTTAAATATATTCCTCTAAACCTTAACACAGGCTCAAGGCCTTGTCAAACCTCCATACACAAAGAAAACCTCCTGGATCAGTCCAGGAGGTTTATTGGTCTTAATTAGATTACTGTTATATCTTCTGCTTGAAGACCTTTTTGACCTTCTACTACGTTAAACTCAACTTCTTGACCTTCTTCAAGAGTCTTGAAGCCGTCTTTTTGAATTTGTGAGTAGTGAGCAAATACGTCGTTGCCTTCCTCAGTTGTAATAAATCCAAACCCTTTTTCTGCGTTAAACCATTTTACTGTACCTTTCATTGCATAACCTCCAAAAATTTATTTATTTCTTTAATTCATGTAACCTTTACAACAATAAATTTGAGTTATACTCTGAAAAGGTAAACCAAAATTGTTGTTTCTTTTTATTACTCCTGAATTAAAGCTCATGTTCATAATAACACCTTTAGGGCCAAATTGCAAGGGATTTTTGCCAATTTACTAAAAATTACCGGAATTCATATGCTTTTCTGACAATTTTACTTGTTGAACAGTCTAACCCTGTCCTTCAACACATTTTCGAAGTCAAACAGGTGCCTTTCATACTCCTTGTCCATATATGGCGAGCTGAGAATGAAATCTGCCGATGCCCTGTTGTTTGCAACGGGGATGTCATAAAGGACCGCAATCCTTAGAAGGGCCTTTACATCTGGATCATGGGGCTGTGCCTCCAAAGGATCCCAGAAGAATATCATGAAATCTATTGCTCCCTCGGCAATCCTGGCACCCACCTGCTGGTCTCCCCCAAATGGTCCGGACATGTAGCCTCTTACTGGAAGTCCGGTCCTCTCCTCGATCAGCCTTGATGTTGTCCCTGTTCCAACAAGATGATGCCCTGAAAGTATCTCCTTATTCTCCCTCACCCATTCAATCAGCTCCTTCTTCATGTTGTCATGGGCAATCAGGGCGATTTTCTTCTTTTTCCCCAGTATTGAGCTTGCTCCTACCATCCGCATCTCCTCCTCATGATATGATTGTACCACAGGTGAAAAATATTTCCATGAAAAACAATTAAAATGCAATATTTATCCTTACTGTTTTTCAGTTTTGTGATAGAATATAACTAACATACTATAAGAAGGAGTGATCCCATGAATCCAATGATTCAGAAATTTGTAGATCAGAAGTTTATGACACAGGACCAGGGTGAGTACATCGAGGCTGCAATAATGAACAAGGAGTCAATCGTTGTTTCCGGACACAGATCAGCTGGAATAAGACCACTGATGGCTTCACTGATGGCCGTTGCAAAGAAGGAGTTCTCAAACGTACAGGTCAAGGGCTTTGAGGACCTTGAGAAGGAAACAGAGTTCTTCCTTATTCCAGGACTTGACAATATTGATTTTGAAAAGCTAGTTGGGGATGCCATCGGAGTTGAGGGAACTGCATTCGTTTCACTTAAGGAGCCTGAGCATCCAGTATCACTAATGAAGGTAATGAAGGCCAACTTCAAGGCAGGCAAGGCTGTTGGAAAGAAGATCCACACCCTGGAGTGCATCAAGGTTGACGACGTGCCGGTTCTTGATAAGATCACAATGATGGTCCTCAATGAAAAGGGAAAGATTGAAAAAACAGACTTCTAGATTATTCTAGAAGTCCTTTTTCTGCCCATTTAGTATAGCCCTGCGCATTTGTTTCTCCATCAACTGAAATTACATGGTCAATATGACCTGATTCTCCCTCTTTTTCAGCCCAGCCTACAGTAAAGGAATCCCCCAGGAGAACCTCCTTCTTATATACTATCCCAAGCCTTTTAATTCTCATGTTTCCCAGGATCTCCTTATCAAGCCCCTCCTGCATCCACTCAATGTAGCGGATGTTGTTTACATGGTCGTTGTTGTCGATATCACTTCTTCTGACCCTGTAGGGTTTTGACTCCACAATATCCTCATGGACCTCCTTCATTTCAGTGAAATGTGGGAAATTGAATTCCTCAACGAAGCTGTAGCTCCTTTGTATATCCTCAGGGATCCTCTTTGGTCTCCTCTTTTCAATATCAAGGAAGAGCCATTTTGTGGTTGCCTTTGCTAGAAGGTCCCCCTCTTCACCTGTCAGGACGAATTCCCTGGTGGCATAGAATCTGTCAAAGCCCGATGTCCAGGTTCCAACCCTCACCCTATCCTTTGCCCTTGGATACTTGAGTATCTCAGCCTCCCAACGGAGAAGCATCCATGCATGTCCATTGCTGGACAGGTCCTCAAAACCCACCTTGAGACTGTCCGAGTGCCAATTTGATGTTTCAGCCATATATGCCAGTATATTTTCAGGCTTAATGTAGCCTTCCCTGTCTGTATCGTAGTATGGTATGGTAAACTCTTTCCAATATTTGCTCATTTTTCATCCCTCCAAGGGATATTATACATTAAAATAATTGTATAGGAAACGATGCAAATGAAAAACATCCCTGAAATATCAGAAGCTTTCCGATTTTCAAGGATGCTTTTTTAGTTGAAGCAACCATCAAGGTTATACTTCACTTCAACTATTCATATTCTTTTTTCTTGAAGCAAATTCCAAGTCCCATCAAAGCTATCCCTATACTCGCAAATAACATTGATCCATGTGAACCTGTTCTTGGTAATGTGGCTTGTGGTACTGGTTCTTCTACCACTTCTACAATTGGTTCTGGTGGTGTCTCAGGAATTGGTTCTTCAATTATTACTTCAATTTCAGGATCTTCAGGCGGTGCCTCCGGAATTGGTTCTTCAATTTCTTCCTCTGGCTCCTCTGGCTCATCTGGCTCATCTGGCTCATCTGGTCTTTCACGGTTCTCAATGGTTATTGTAACATTTCGATCGTTCTCTCCTACATAGACTGTCATAGTTCCACTGATCCTTCTATATCCTCTTGGTGCTGATATTTCGTCTATTTCATACTCTCCATATTCAAGATCATCAACTCTTGCTCTTCCATTTTCATCAGTGGTCACAGTTGTCTGGAAATTCTCTCCAGTTATTCTGAATCGTGCACCTTGTAATCTCTCCCTTGTATCCTCGTCCACCTTTATAATAGTTATGCTCCCAAGTGGATCTGGCTCTTCCGGAATTTCAGTGTTTTCTATTGTTCTTACCACATTAGGTTCGTTTTCTCCAATAAACACTGTGATTAATCCTGGCATAGACTCATATCCTTCAGGGGCTGAAATCTCCTCGATCTCATACTCACCGTAGACTAGTTCGGATACAATTGCTACTCCATCTTCATCTGTGGTCACTGTAGTCTGGAAGTCTTCTCCTGTTATTCTGAATCTAGCTCCCGAAAGTCTTCTCTCGGTTTCACCATCAATTTTTATGATTGTGATGCTTCCAAGTGGATCTGGCTCCTCTTCAGTCTTGATGTTAATTACTTCAATTTCTCCCATCTCTTCATGGAATTTGAATGGTTCCCCAGCTCCTGAGAACAATGAATATCCTTCCTTGTCCTCTTCCTCTATCAGGTATACTCCTTCTTCATATTCCCCTTCAAAGCTAGCATGTCCTTCAGAATCTGTTGTTGCTGAATCCATAAATATCATGGATTCTCCCTCGATCCTATAAAGGTTGAATACAAATCCTGATAGATCCTCCATATCCATTTCCAATAGGTCCACGTATGTGAGCTCCTCTTCAACAATGGATTGAATTTCAGGAACTAACATTGTATTCATAAGCATCTCTGCTTCATTGATATCCTCTGGGATAACTTCAGTGACTTCCTCGATAGGCTTACTCTCATCAGTCGGTTTATTAACCTCAATAGCCCCTCCTGTAGTTACTTCTTTATCCTGCTCAGGAGATTCTTCAGTATCATCTTCCAATAATGATGTTCCATCGCCCACTTCGGAATCATCGCTTGATGTTGCGTCTTCTTCAGCTGATGCTTCGTCACTTTCTTCGGAATCATCGCTTGATGTTGTGTCTTCTTCAGCTGATGCTTCGTCACTTTCTTCGGAATCATCGCTTGATGTTGTGTCTTCTTCAGCTGATGCTTCGTCACCTTCTTCGGAATCATCGCTCAATGTTGTGTCTTCTTCAGTATCATTTAAATCTGCATTGTATATCTTCATTGTCAACGAAGCTACTCTTATTACTTCATTGCTCCTTATTATACTAGCAGATCCTTCAATTTCTTCATCTTGTTCTTCTTTATCTTCTGATTTTTCTGATTCCTCAGCGTTTCCTGGTTCCTCAGTGTCTCCTGGTTCCTCAGTGTTTCCCGATTCCTCAGCGTTTCCTGGTTCCTCGGTGTCTCCTGGTTCCTCAGTGTCTCCTGGTTCCTCAGCGTTTCCTGATTCCTCGGTGTTTCCTGATTCCTCAGCGTTTCCTGGTTCCTCAGCGTTTCCTGGTTCCTCGGTGTCTCCTGGTTCCTCAGTGTCTCCTGGTTCCTCAGTGTCTCCTGGTTCCTCAGTGTTTCCTGATTCCTCAGCGTTTCCTGACTCCTCAGCGTTTCCTGGTTCCTCAGTGTTTCCTGATTCCTCAACTTCTTCTAAGACTTCTTGTTCTGTCCCCTCAGGTATAGGCTCCATCATCATATTCATAAACATATCAGCTGGTGCTTCTGCTAGCTCATCCAATTGATCTCTGGCTTCCTGAATCAAACTCTGTCCAAATGCTTTTGCATTCGCTCCAGGCAAGCTGTTTACAATCTCTTCAGCTGTGTCTATCTGTTCTTCATCAACACCTTCATCTAGGATTAATGGATCTGATAAGGCTCCTCCGATAAATAGATCGTTCAGGGCCTGGGCTGCCATTTGAGCTTTGTAAATCTCATCTTCACCCATTATAACTCTCTTAACTATCTCTATCTTTCCCTTCCAAAGTTCTTCCAAGGTGTTGGTTACAATAAATTCACCTTCATTTGATGTCCTTATCCACGAGTCATATCCCACTGGAATCTGGCTGGTATTTTCTTCAACACTATAGGTGTATTGTCTTCCCTGATTATCGGTAGCAGGTAAGCCCTCCCAAATATATTCATATTCTGATGGACTTATTTCTGTAACGACTGGATCAATGTTTACCACTTCCTCATTAACCCCTGATCTTACCAAGGTCAAATCTACTGCGAAATGGTCTTCTTCATTTCCTCCAACCCATAGTTTTCTTGCAATAATATCTATCTCTTCTGGTTCATATCTGTTGAATACATCCAAGCCATCTGGATAAGAAGTATATCCATCAGGTATATCCTCCTGGTCCTCTTCAATATAATAGAAGAATTCGGATCCCTGATTGTCATATCTTGGAAGGTCTTCCCAGGTATAAGTGAAAGTTGGAGCCTGACCGGTTATATCAGGATCTTCGTCCAAGAGCTCATCCTGTACATTGTCGCTGCTTCTGTATAAGTCTAGATCTACTTGAACATGTTGCCTAGGATTTCCGCCTTCCCATATTTTCCTTGCCACTACATCCCTTAGTTCTGGACTATAAGTGTTTTCAACAATAAAACCTTCCTCTAGTGATTGAATGTCCGTGTTGTAGTCGTCCAATAAGTCTTCTGAAACAGTGTAGATAATCTTATCACCAGACTTATCGTACTCTGGTTTTCCCTTAAAGGTATGAGAAATCTCTCCATCCTCAAGTGTTATGCTGTCAACTTCCACGTTATCTGCTAACAACCTTATTGTAATGTCCTCTCTAGGAATAGGACCTCCTACCCATACCTTGGTCACTGGGATATCTACTGTTGCCGTGCTTGTGTTTGTTACTTCGTACCCATCTACGTTGCTTGAATATCCCAATACTGCATCTTCTGTTATGGTGTAGTCTATCAATTGACCTTGTCCATTGTATTTTGGTAGACCTTCAAAGGTGTGATTAGTCTCACCACTAATCAATGTTACATCATCAACCTCTTCTCCGTCTGCCAGCAAATTGATCGTTACATCTGGTCTTGGACTTTCTCCTCCTACCCATATTTTTGTTACTGGGATATCTATTGTTGCTATGCTTGTATTTGTTACTGTGAAGCCTTCTACTTCACTTGAATATCCCTCTACCCCATCTTCTGTTATGGTGTAGTCTATCAATTGACCTTGTCCATTGTATTTTGGTAGACCTTCAAAGGTGTGATTAGTCTCACCACTAATCAATGTTACATCATCAACCTCTTCTCCGTCTGCCAGCAAATTGATCGTTACATCAGGTCTTGGACTTTCTCCGCCTACCCATACTTTTGTTACTGGGATATCTATTTGTTCTAATAATGTGTTAATAATCTCATATCCATCATATGTTGTAATATATCCTGATACACTGGATTCCTCGATGGAATACTCAAATTCGCTCCCATAAAATGAATATTGTTCTGGATCGTATTTAGGCAATCCATTAATTGTAAACTCCCAATCTTCACCAGAGACAGTAAATGGATTTGTGAATCCATCAGCTGAATATATTTCCCCATTCTGATATAAGGTTACTTCAATTGATTCAGGTCTTGTGTCATATTCGTTGTTGTCATCAACCCAAGTCTTACTAACATCAATACTAATTGTTGGCACTGGCCCCTTAACGCTGGGCACTTCAAATTCCCTCAGAGTATCAGGTTCTGTCCCTATTGGCTGCAAGGTCGTAGTTCCGTTTGCCCTGAAGTAATATTCTCCAATATAATCTTCATCCTCGGTTTTAAGTCTTACCCTATACTGAACATTAATCCACTCATCTTCACCAAGATTGATATTTTCAACTCTAATCTTATTATTGGTGTCAGAAACAGTTACTGTTGATAATAGTCCAGTGGCATCTGTAAGTGCTGATCCATCCGAAGCTGTTGCTAAATAGCTACCTTCAATAAGGTCAATCATCGGTCCCATTGGATCCTCAATAATGCCTCCTGCTATTGTATTTGTAACTGTGGATGATATCTGTTTCAATACGTCAATTATATCTGATGTCAGCGCAGCATTCTTGTAGTACCCTGCTCCTGATGAGATATTTGACATAATGTTTTGGGCTACACTTCCACTTACAGAGTAGTTTCCAAAATTTTGGGTTCCCAATTCTATCCCTATGCTATAAATCTCATAATCACCTTTATACAGTATTGCTTCAGATATGGTTGAAAAAGCATGGTCGTTGACAGTGTATCCATCTACTGAGTAGGGATCATGGGTGTCTCCTTGTGCATAAAACAATCTGTAGTTTGTTCCGTTACCCTTGACTTCTGAACTGAAACTAGTTGCTCTTCTACTTGGAGCACCATCTCCATCGTAATCTGTTATTGCTCCTCCATTACTATCAGAGTCTGTTGCTTTGTAGCTTAAAGTTGGCACACCATCACTAAGAAGAACAATTATCTTGTTATCAGCTTGACTGCTGCTAAGCATATTTGCAGCAGTTCTAATTCCTACCTGGGTTAATGTTCCTCCATTTTCATTCCCCGTATCTGACCTGTTTGGCAGTTTGGTAGTAATGTCATTTGGATTTGTGGTCAAACCGCTTTGATTTGAAGCTTTAATTGAACTCCAGTATGTCACCAATCCAATCCTTATATCCCCATTTGGATTTACGGTAGAATTCAGTAGCTCGTCCACAAACAACTCAATTGCATCATTTGCAACCGCCTGTCTTGATGATGAGCTTCCAGAAGCTGTCTGTAGCATACTGTTTGAATTGTCCAATACTAATACAATATCGGTTGTTTCAGTAGTTGACAGCTTCTTACCTTCAACCTTTAGATTTACTAAAAATTCATCTGGTTCATTTGTTGGTTCAACATACTTGCTTATCCATCCTTCGTCAATCTCTTTAATATCTGGATCTGGATTTCTGATGCTTTCTCCATTTTGTTCATAGGGATTTGGGTAGTCCCCTAAATCACTAGCAGCTAATCCAACAAATCCTGATCCGAACAACATTGACAAAGCAACTAAAAAAGCCACCCCTTTTCTAGCTAAACGTTTCATTATTTCTCACCTCTTTCTGTCTTTATACAATCTTCCAAAAAAACTAACCTCCTTTATCTTTATTTTGTATTATGACAGCAGCCTGACAATCATAGCATTGCCTTAGATTCATGGCTTTGCGTCACTGATTTTCACCAGTTTTGCCAAATTCATATATGTCTATGCAACATTATACCCCCATTGAATTTTATATTAGTTTTATATCAGTTTTATTTCAATTTTATTTAAGTTTTTTTAAAATTTTATTGGGATTTTATTGGCTATTCTTGCTTTTAAGATATTTTTTAATTATTTCGGATAAATGTTACAATCTACTAATTTGTGGTATATAAGTATTAAGATAACGAAAAGGGGGGTAACTATGGCAAAAATCAATGCAATTGAAGGAGTAGGGGAAGCGTACGAAGCAAAGCTTAAGGAAGCAGGGATCGATACTACAGAAAAGTTACTGGAAGTTGCAGCTGATAAGAAGGGTCGCACAAAGCTTGCCAAGGAAACAGGCATCAGTGAGAAGCTCTTACTTACATGGGTAAATCATTGCGACCTTTATCGAGTCAAGGGAATTGGCCCCCAATATGCTGAAATACTTGAAATTGCAGGAATTGATTCGGTTCCTGAGTTGGCAAGAAGAAATGCAGCCAGCGTATTGGAAAAAATGAAGGAAGTAAATTCAAGCAGACCGGTAGTCAGAGGTCTTCCAGCGCAGAAGCAGATTGAGAACTGGATTCTCAGGGCTAAGGATCTGCCCAAGGTTGTAAAACACTAAAGGGGAGGCTACATAAGTAGCTTCCTTTTTTCATTGTAAAAATTCTTCCACTATAATACAATAATACAAAAGAGACCAAAGGAGGACTAAGAAATGTCGGAAGGCTATAGATTCACAATCGGAAAGGGCGACAATACAGTAGAGCTTCTTTCCAGGATGAGCAACAGACACGGACTTATAGCAGGTGCAACAGGTACCGGTAAGACAATATCACTTAAGGTTCTGGCTGAGCACTTCAGCGACATAGGAGTGCCTGTATTTCTAGCAGATATAAAGGGAGACCTGGCAAGTCTTGCCGAGCCTGGATCCATGAACGACAAGCTGCAGGAAAGGATAGATACAATCGGACTTGAGGGCTTCCAGTTTGGATCCTTCCCAATCAGGCTGTGGGACGTTTACGGAAAGCTTGGCCACCCCGTCAGGACGGATATTACAGAAATGGGACCAATCCTTCTTTCAAGGCTTCTGGACCTTAACGAAACCCAGACGGGAATTCTCCATATAGCCTTCAGGGTTGCAGATGAGAACGGCTGGCTTCTTGTTGACCTTAAGGACCTGAGATCAATGCTCCAGTATCTTGGAGACAACAGAAAGGAATACTCCCTTCAGTATGGGAACATAGCACCCCAATCAATCGGTGCCATACAACGGTCATTGCTTACGCTGGAATCCCAGGGAGGAGACGTGTTCTTCGGCGAGCCGTCACTTGATATCCAGGACCTTCTTATGACAGACCCTAACGGCAAGGGGATGGTTAATGTACTGGAATCCCAGGACCTTTTCAATTCACCTAGAATATATTCCACCTTCCTCCTTTGGATGCTGTCAGACCTGTTCGAACAGCTACCTGAGGTTGGGGACCCTGAGAAGCCCAGGATGGTCTTCTTCTTTGATGAAGCCCACCTGCTCTTTAACGACACACCCAAGGCCCTCATGGAAAAGATAGAGCTGGTTGTAAGGCTAATACGTTCCAAGGGCGTTGGCGTTTTCTTTGTGACCCAGAACCCTGCAGATATCCCGGACAATGTCCTTGGACAGCTTGGAAACAGGATTCAGCATGCCCTCCGTGCCTACACTCCCAAGGAGCAAAAGGCAATAAAGGCAGCTGCAGAGACCTTCAGGCAGAATCCGAGCTTCAAGGTTGAAGAGGCCATAACCCAGCTTAAGACAGGGGAGGCACTTGTGTCCTTCCTGGATGAGGAGGGCAAGCCCTCAATTGTTGAACGGGCTCTAATCGCTCCCCCAAGGAGTGTCATCGGAACCCTGGATCCAGCCAAAAGACAAGGGATCATAGACAACTCCCCAATGAACTTCAAGTACAAGGATGCCGTTGATGAGGAATCAGCCTATGAGATAATCCAGGCAAAATATGAGAAGATAGTAGCTCAGCAACAGCAGGAAGAGGAAGCGAAGATCCAGGAGCTTGAGGAAAAGGAAGCTGAAAAGCTGAGAAAGGCCCGTGAAAAGGAAATCGAGAAGGAAAAGAAGGAGCGTGAAAGGGCAAGAAAGAACAACCCCCTTTACAAGGTGGGACGGACAGCAGTAAACACCTTGACAGGAGATGTTGGAAGAAAGATTGCAAGAGGACTTCTTGGCAATGTGGGAAGTTTCTTTAAATAAAAAAACAAACCAAGGGAGCAGGCGATCGCCTGCTCCCTATTTGAATTCCAGCTTGTCTCCCACATTGACATCATTGAAAACTCCCGCTTCAGCCTCCATAACAAAGTGGGACTTGAAGACCAGAGGACCCATCCTTCCAGGCTTGAAATCCTTTAACACCTTCACCACAACATTATCCCTATCCACAAAGAGCACATCTATTGGGAACTTCATCCTGTAGGTGTGGATCGAGTTGCAGGGGAGGATCATCATCCCCTCCCTTTCATCCAGTCCCTTTCTTCCAAGAAGGCCCTGAAGCCTTTTTGTGTAGGTATCAGCCATTATTATCCTTTCCAAAACGACTTTTCCGTTTACACTCATCCTAGAAGCCATTTGTACGACCCTCCAGAATATCCTTGCCTGCCTCTTCTCCCTTGGACCATTTCTTGTCCCCCATGGAGTATTTGAAATTGAAGTCTCCTGACACGAATTCCATTCCATCATAGAGGTTCATCTCAGTGTATATGTCATTTCTAAAATTCAGTATCCCTGGCAATGTTGTCTTTATATAGGTGGATGTCATGGGCTTGTTGGAGAAGAGCTTCTTCCATCCAATGATGAATTTTCTTCCCTCTACCAACAGCTTCTTCCCTATAATGATATCGTGGCTGTATCTGGTGCTGCCCAGATTGAAATCAGCCCTGTCCTCAATATCCATGGAGATCCTGACCTCATTTCTTTTTGCAGCCTTAAGGTTGAACTCCTTCTTGTCCCTCTCCTTGCCATCCTTCCAGTACTGGAGTGTTCCCCTGATCTTTGTTGCGGGAGCAACAAGGATCATGTAGAAAAGATTTCCAAGAACAAATATTAGAAGTGGCAGAAGGATAAAGATTCCTCCAAGTATTGAAACCAGGAGCATATTCTCCCCAATGCTATTTATAATGTTTCCAAAGAAGCCAACTGTCTCCACCTGGTAACCTACCATGCTGCTGTTAAGCTCTGTTTCAGGATGAAGGGGTCTTGCTAAGATCCTCAGGTCACTTGTTCCCTTTGATATACCTGAATCCGTATCTATAAACAGGTTTACGGTCCTGGTGGCTCCAGGTCCAATCTCAACCTGACTGCTTCTAAGGTCACCCAGATCACCTTCAGCCCGCACATCAAGGACCTCCGCAAATGGAGACCTGTTTTCCACTATCAGTGGTATTGTCAGGGTCTCGCCGGCTTTTACCCAGAGGCTTTCCTGCCCTGCGGAAATTGTCACCCTACCTGGTGCAGCTGTGAATATCTCGCCAAGGTCCTTTTCAAGGTCAAAGGCCTCCTCCCTGTAGGTTCCTGATGCCTCAAGGTAGACCCTTGCTGAATACTCGCTGGTAATGCTCCACCTTGTGGTCCAGCGGCCATCTCCAGCCATTATATCTCCACTGGCCTCTCCTCCGTCATCAAGGAGGGGAAGTCTTGATACCTCTCCGTTTTCCTTGTCCACAACAAAATTGAAGCTATCCACCTGCAAAAGGGGACCCTCTCCAACGCTTCTGTTCCCAACCCTTATTGAGGCAACCACTGTTTCAGCCTCACCTAGGCGGTAGCCTCCCCTTTTGGGCCAGAACTCGTTTATCAGCTGAGGCTTTCCTATGGCCTCCTGTATTATTGCAGGAGCCAGAAGCTCCTGGATTATCTCTTCCCTTGACTGCAGAATCTGGATCAGGTTTTGGTCAAGCTCTGCTGCATCCCTGTAGATCCTAACATCTCCACCTGCTCTTCAGCTATCCTGTTCAGTATCTCAACGTCGATGCCATCTGAGAAGGCAATTGAATAAACCGGATAAGCCTTCCCTGATATTGAAGCCGTCCTGGTCCACAGGGTGTCCATATAGCTTTCCATCTGGGGTGAGCCTAGTGGAACATTCACCGGATCAGGGTCAGGTCTTCCATCGGTCAGGAAAATTATAAGCTTTCTAGCATCAGAATCCGAAATGCCATCAAGCTGATTTTCCGCAGCAAGAAGTGCCTGGACATAGTCAGTGTCTGCCGTGCCGGCAAGCCTGTCCTGGATGCTTTCCTTGAAGCTGGTCCTTACTGCCTCACTCTCCATCCTCCGTGGTGGAACAGCCAGGGTTACCTCTGAATTGAAAATGACAATACCCAGATAATCATCGGGATTTAGCATCTCTATGAATATGTCTACAACCCTGCGTCTAAGCATGTCAGGGTCGGTCCGGATCATGCTCCCGGATGTGTCAACCACAAGTGAAACCGCCAGCTTCTCAGAGTTAAGGTCCTCCAAATGGTCGGCATAGGCAGGGAATGGCATAGCCATTCCCAGTATTAGTAGTATTAAAATTGCTTTTTTGACCGCTGCTTTTTTTATCACTGTCATCACCCCTGATTAGAACATATCTGAGAATACCCTGATTATCCTTATGACAGCCGGTCCAAGAATAACTATAAACAAGGCTGGAAACATAAAGAAGACCAATGGAAAGAGCATCTTTACGGGAACCTTCATAGCGGTCTCCTCTGCCCTCTGTCTCCTCTTCTGCCTCATTGAATGGGACTGTACCCTCAACATATTTGCTATATTGCTACCCAATTGTTCAGACTGTATAACAGCAGTCATAAAGGATGATATATCATCTACACCTGTCCTCTTATATATCCCCCTTAGGGCATCCTCCCTCCGTCTACCCTTGTTGATTTCATCAAGGGCTCTGTTGATCTCATCTGAAAGAGGTCCAGGCATCTTTTCCGTTGTTCTCTTTAGGGCCATATCAAAACCAAGGCCTGCCTCCACTGATACGAATATCAGGTCAAGCATATCCGGAAGGCTCCTCTGTATCCTGGCTCTTCTGCCTCTTGCCTTGATGTTAAGGATGTAGTAGGGAAGAATAAAGCCTGCAAGGGCAAGGATAATAACCATCAAAATATTTACTGTGGACCCTGTTGCCTGTAAAAGAAGTATATAGAAGGCAGGAAGTATAACGTCAACCATAAACATCATTGAAACCAGCCTGTTTACATTGATATTCCCCGGAGAACCGGCCTGGATTATAGTCCGCCCCATGGCCTTGCTGATTCCCTGTGGAGTTGTCCTTCCAAGGAATGCTGTGAACTTCTGGTAGGCAGGTTTGATAATCCTTTCCTTAAAGGGCTCCTGAAGAACGGATTCATCCGTGGGGTCCACAAAGTCTTGCTCAAGGTCAAATAATCTACCCTTAACCTTTTCCCTCCGCTTAAATACCACCCCATACAGAATCAGTACAAGGTATGCCACAAATGCTATGACCGATAAATATGCAAGTATCATCATAAGATCACCTTCTCGTCTCTCATTTTCTAGATCTCAATATCCGCAAGCCTCATCATAATAAATGCTCCTACTATCTGGAAGAATATTGCCAGAACTACAAGTATAACTCCTATTGTACTCTGGAAAAGCTCCATAATATATTCAGGGTTTACTGCAAGAAGGAAGATTGCAATACCAAAGGGAAGCAGTGAAATTATGATTGCAGAAATCTTGCTCTGTGCCGTCAAGGTCTTTACCTCTCCCCTGATTCTCGTCCTGTCCCTTATGGTTGCTGCAATTGTATCAAGAATCTCAGCCAGATTTCCTCCAACCTTACGCTGGATAATCAGGGCTGTTACAAACATGTCTATATCCTCATCATCGGTCCTGTTTGAAAAATCCATCAGGGCATCGTCAAGGGTCTTGCCGATGGAATTGTCCCTTATAATCCTCAGGAACTCATCCCTTATTGGTGATTCCATTTCCGTTGCAGCCACATTCATGGCCTGAATAAAGCTAAAGCCTGCCCTAAGACCATTTGAAAGTATAGTCAAGGATTCTGGAAGCTGAGAGTTCAACTGCCTCATCCTCTTTTTCTTTGTATTTGTAACTACAACATCAGGAATTCTAAAGCCCAGTAGGAAGCCTGCAAGACCGATAAACCACATTCTGGTCAAGAGGAACAAGAAGAGTCCCAAACCAGCCGCAACCAGGAGTGAAAGTCCGAGGAATTCCTCAACCCTCATAAAGATATACGCCTGCTGAAGCTTGGTCTTCTTATCCTCCATGTATGACTTCCTTGAAACCGCCCTTCCAACACCTCCGATTGTCCTTAGGACAAATTCCTTAAAGGTTATGTCCTCTTCTTCTCCAACCTCCTCCTCATCAGCCAGGTACATGTCCATCCTGTTGGCTACCTTTAGCTTTTTATTGAAAAGAATGGAATAGAGTCCGAGAAAAATAAAGAGCACTGTCAGAAATCCCAAAATAAATATAAGATAAATCATGGCTATAACCTCCTGTCAGTGTTAAAAACAGATGCAGGTATTGTTTCGCCATAGGCCTTCAGTTTTTCCATAAACTTTGGTACGATTCCGGTTGGAACGTGTCTACCCAATACATTGCCGCCCTCGTCAAAGCCCTCCTGCTTGAAGATGTAGAGATCCTGAAGGGTTATGGTATCCGCCTCCATCCCTACAATCTCAGTTATTTTCATTATCTTTCTTGTACCGTCTGTCATCCTTGCAACAAAAACAATTAGATTGATTGCAGAGGAAACCTGTTCACGGATGGCCCTTGAGGGAAGATCCATTCCAGACATCATTACCATTGTCTCCAGCCTTCCAAGGGTATCCCTGGGGCTGTTGGCATGTATTGTTGTAATGGACCCGTCATGGCCTGTGTTCATGGCCTGGAGCATGTCCAGTGCCTCTCCACCCCTGACCTCACCGACGATTATCCTGTCAGGTCTCATCCTAAGTGAGTTGATCACAAGGTCCCTTATTGCCACGTGTCCCTTGCCCTCAATGTTTGGAGGTCTGCTTTCAAGGGATACAACATGGTCCTTCTGCAGCTGAAGCTCCGCCGCATCCTCTATTGTAACTATGCGCTCATTGTTCGGTATAAAGTTTGATATTACATTAAGTAGGGTTGTCTTACCGCTACCGGTACCTCCAGCAACTATGATATTGATCCTTCCCCTTACACAGGCCTTTATAAGCTTAGCAATATCAGCCGTCAGGGTACCCATGGTTATAAGGTCCTCAAGGGTATATGGCTCAACTGCAAACTTACGGATCGTGATGGTAGGTCCCTTGATTGACAAGGGGGGTATGATTACATTCACACGGGATCCGTCTGGAAGTCTGGCATCAACCATTGGAGAGCTTTCATCCACCCTCCGTCCAAGTGGGGAAATAATCTTGTCAATTGTATGCATAATATGGGTGTCGTCCCTGAAGGAAACCTCCGTTCTTGTTATCTTTCCCTTCCTCTCTACAAATACATCCTGGGGAGAGTTCACCATAATCTCTGTTACTGTGGGGTCGTTTATTAGGGGGGTGATTGGACCGTAGCCGAAAACCTCATCCATCACATAGCCTGCAACCCTCTGCTTGTCCCCGAAGGAAAGATTACGCTTGGACTCCATTAGAATATCATTTATTATCTTGTTTGTATCGTCAAGGACCTGCTTTTTAAAGAGCTTGTCCTCTGTATTCACAGTCCCTGAAATGGTTTCGATGACCCTGGAAAGTGTCTCAGTGGCTATCTCCTCCAGCTCCTTCCGCTTTCGGAGCAATATCTCTCCTGTTCCCTGGTCATGTGCTGTCTGTTCTCCATTTTGCTTTAAATTCTTGAAGTTAAAGGAACCGTTTCCCATGGTATCACCTCCGGCTAGCTATGGCCATTTCCTCCTAAATCAGTGTTGATCTTCTTTGCCAGTGAAAGAAAGCCCTTGCTCACTGGACTTCTTGGTTTTGAAATCACCACCGGCGTCCCGCTGTTCAGGGACAGCACCGCCAACTTGTAATCCGCATCTATTACAGAGTAGAGACTCTGACCCAGGGTGCTTTCAACATCCTTGGTCTTGATCTGACTCGATGCATCCGCTCTGTTTAAAAGAATCTTTATCTTGTTCTTTGGAAAGTTCAGTTCATGCAGGGTCAAAATCGACGCCTTGATGTTTCTAAGTGTTGAAATCTCAGGTGTTGTCACCATAAGCAACACATCCGCAAATTGGAAGGCCGGATTTACAGGCTCATAGAACCTGGCTGGCATATCAACCACAACATAATCAAATGCTCCCCTGAGGGCCTTCAATATTATCTCTATATGCTCTGCTGTTATAAATTCATTGATTTGAGGCTTTGCATTTGCTGGAAGAACCTTTATTCCCGATTCGTGTGGAATCAGATATGATTCTATGATATCCTGGTCGATGTTTCTGATATCATCAACTATGTCCATGATAGTAAACCTTGGCACAAGATTAAGTGCAAGTACGGTGTTTCCAAAATCCAGGTCCAGGTCCACAAGACAGACCCTCTTTTCATTGTCCTTTGACAGTGCAATGGCAAGGTTTGTTGAAATAAAGGTCTTGCCCACCCCTCCCTTGGTGCTGAATACGGTTATTACATTGCCGTTTGTGGCTCGCCTTCTTCTTGTGGGAGATGTTTCCCTGTGAACAACCTCCTTGTCCTTAACAAGCTCAAAGGACCTGTAAATGGAATCCACAAGCTTGGAAGATGTGAACGGGGAGATTATTACATCCTTGGCACCCACAAATATCGCCCGGTACATTGTATCCTCAAGAAGCTGGGTTTCAACCAGAACCACTGCTATTTCAGGGTATTCCTTGGATAAAAAGTCCGTAAACTCATATCTGTCAAAATCAACGTTTGTACCAATAAGGACAACATTGGGATATTTCTCGCCAATATAGTAATTTGCCTCCTCTGTTGTAGTGGCATCCCCCACCAGATTGACGTAGTCAACCTTGGCCAGGGTTTCCGTTACCAGGTCCTTGTCATCACTGCTCTTTTCTATCAATAGTACCTTTATTTTATCCAAGTATCTCACCTCACTCTAAAGGTTTCAAAGTTGTCGCTTCCATAATGGTCAAGCTCGTTGATCTGGTTGTCAACAGGATTCCTTAGTGTCAGATGGAAGCTTCCGTTAAGGTTGACCCATGCCATGACCTCTGCCTGTTCAGGTGTTACAAGAAATGTTATTGATCCAGGCTGTTCGTAGCTCTCTTCTGTTGTTGGGGCCTTTCTACTTCCCAGCTCCAAAACCTCAACATTCTGGAACTGTGTAAAGGTCGTTGAACCAACCCTTTCTCCCTCTGCAGGAGGCTCAGTCTCCTCCAGGTTTGTTTCATAGGATACAAGGATATCCACCCTGTCTCCCTTCTGGATAAAGTTTGAAACTCCGCTGATTGTGGAAAGAGGCATTGATATTGCCCTCATGTTCTCAGGAATCCAGTAGGACAGGCCAGCTGCCGCATCATCCATTACAACCCTTCCAGAGAGGATCTGCTCTCCGGAAATGATGTCTGTCCTTGTAATTGCTCCAACCACTGAATCCAGTTCAGTAGCTGCATCAGGATGAACTCCTTCTGATGGAACGGATGAAATCTGTACCATCTCCTCGGTTATCCTAATATGTTCAGGTATTGCTGTTGTAGCTACAACCACATTTGAATAAGAGGTTGCAGCCACCTCCTCGGGATCCACCCTGAGGGATTGAATATACCTGTTTAAGAAAAATATTGTGATTATGCCTAGGAGTACTCCAATCAAGAGTACCTTTTTATTCACTTTCATAGACTGCACCTCTTTCTTAGTAGTATTATTCTAAATTATATTGATGAAATTAATTTATTAGTCTTTTAGTGTATTCATTGCTTAAATGTTCAGTTGGAAAGTCAGGCAAAGGATCGCCTTCGATATCATTCCCAAGATCAAAAACATTTCCAGTATATTCTAATTCTATATCATGGAAATTGTTCCAGTTGCTAGTATCAAGAAACAGGACTTCAATTAGAACAAGTTGATGTGGATCTACTACATCGTTATTACTTAGGAATTGTAGTTTGTCGAGCTCTACTGTTTTAGTACCATTATTTACCGTAAACTCTCCACTTTGGATAACACTATCCCTTAGGCTGAAAAGATAAAACAACTTAACTTCCTTATCATCCTCACTTATCATTTCATCCAATCCATCCTTTAATTTGCTATCATCTAGACCTTTGATACCATTTGAAAAGCCAGGACTTATTTCAATTCCATCTGACCATTCTATTTCGAAATATGTGTTTTCACCAGATCCGAGTGTATAAAAATCATAAATGGTCCCTTTTATACTTTCACCTACATGTGTCCACGCTATTGGGTCTATAGCAGAATAATCAAAGTCAATATTCAAGAAAGGCAATGATTCACCCTCCCAAATTCTTATTCTCTCTGCAGTTGCTGTTGCAGATATTACTTGGTTATTAACACCTAAAACCTTTCCAAAAAAAGTCTCATAGGTATGACTCACATCTACTTTTACTTCTTTATTGCTGTTTTGTCTAAGAGCTACTATTTCTGTATCTGCTAGCTCAGGCGAATTCTTTTTCGCATACTCATTGGCTTTACTGTTGACACTTGTTTCACTAGGCAATTCCCATGCAGCAGCTAAAGCAGCAGAATCAGCAGCATTTTGAAGACTTCTTCTTTGATAAGCCAAATAACCATAATCAACGGATATAGCCGCAAAGCCTAGTAACACTGTCAACCCTAATGCAACTAAAACAGTAGCTTGTCCTCGATTGTCATAGAACAAATCTTTTAGTCTTTTAAACATTTTAAAAACCTCCTAATTCTCTTGGCTATGGAGCCTTTTCTAATCTCATAGAAGCTTTACCACTTAGATTTATTGTGTCACCTGGAACAAATACATCTGGTACAGGTACAATTAATGTTAATGGTACATTTACTATTTCAACGGTGATCTCATTTCCAACAACTGGACTAGGTGGTGTTATTTGTATATTGCTACTTGTCAACTCAGGTAAAAAAATATGTCCACCAATTGAGTTGTTTATCCTAGTAATAACTTGAGTATTAGATGCACCAACAGAAGCAACTCTTGCACCTTCCCTTGCCGCATTGGTTATTGCAATTTGAGAACTGAAAATAATTCCAAATTGAATAAGTCCTAACACTAAAAGTAGTAATACAGGCAGCACCAGAGCAAACTCAACTAAACTCTGTCCTTTTTCATCTCTTTTTAATTTACATACCCGGAACATCCCTCTCACCTCATATAAAATATGCTGCTACCGCTCCAATCCCTATGGCCACTCCATAGGGAATATATCTCTTCTCCCAGTCTACCTGGGTTTGAAGAAGCCAATTGTTCACTCGATTCAAAAGATCACTATTAAATGTCAATGTAAGAATAAAAAATATAGGTTTTAGTATAATTGCGATTACTCTCTTTAACGTGATCCAAAGCTTCTTTTCTTTGATTAGAATCAAGATTACAATTACTCCTCCTGCTAGTCCTGTGTAGATTGTGGTATAAAAAACAAATTGCCAGCCCTTCAAGGCACCTATCGCAGCCATAAGCTTTACATCCCCGCCACCCATCCCTCCTAGTATGAACGGAATAAGAAAAATTCCCAAACCTATAAGAAATCCAAGCCCGCTAAATTTCAGTCCTGAAATCCATCAAATATCGTATATGTTAATAAACCCCAAAGTATTACTGGAAATGTAATACTTTGGGGATCTTTTTCTTAGTAATATCAAAGTATGTTGATAATCCTATTAAGATAACTAGTATAATATTGTTTATGATTTCTGTCATATTTTTCTCCTAAGTCAATGCCCCTATAACTATTGTCTTAATATTTTCATACATATTCTCAACACCATCACCAAATAATTCAACTGCTCCAATCGCAGCTAAGACAATTAATGAAATAATCAACCCATATTCAGGCATAGCTTGTCCCTCTTGCTTTGATTTCAGTTCAATAAATATATTCTTCATATAATATCCTCCTGATACTAAAGATTGGAGTCGCCCAAAGGGCGAACTCCACATTTAGTCTTTTCACTGAATTAGCATCTTATCCTCCTGCAGGTGGAACTATTGCATTCTTAATTTGAGTAAATATGGTATTTAGATTAGTTCCCATTAAACCTAAAACAGTTATTACTGCTATGGAAACCAAGGCTAAAATCAAACCATACTCTACCATGCCTTGTCCTTCTTCATCCTTCCACAATCTCATCATAAGATTCATCATCATTTTTCCTCCTTTACATGTACTTATCCTCGTTACCTATGTTCTCTCCCGTACCTATGTTCTCTCCCGTACAGTTGAAATCTTTAATTAGCGTTCACTTCATCCAACCACCCCGCTAAAGTATTCTGGTCTAAAAAAGACCGACTCAAATTCTGCTGAGGTCGGTTACGTCACTGGTTTATGAAAATTTTATTCAATTTGATGGTTAACAGATTTACGCACCTCTATTTGATTCATTTTATTTGCCAAAAAGCTTCTGGCAATGACAGTGCCAAGTACAATGGCTCCACCAAGCAAAGATACAGGTCCTGGTCTTTCTCCTGCAATAAGAAAAACCCATATTGGGTTAAGAATTGGCTCAAGAAACATAATCAGAATGGCTTCAAGGGCCGTCAGATGCTTGACTGCAAGGGAATAGAAGATGTAGGCTATTCCCACCTGGAAGGTTCCAAGGACAAACAATCCAACAATATCTCCTGTTGTAAATGACAATCCAAACAGAAAGGGAATTCCTATCACAGCTGTAATCATGTGACCCAGAAGTGTTGTCTCAACTGGCTTTTCATCTTTCTGGAATCTCAGTGAGATGGTTACACCTGCAAGTGCAATCCCACTTCCGATTGCAACCATGTTACCTGTCCAATTTCCTCCCGATACTTCATCCATAAAGAATAATACCATTCCAATTGCAACAGAAAATATTGCTGCTGTGTCATACCATCTTATCCTTTCCTTCAGAATCCAAACGCTAAGTATAGCAACCCATATAGGTGCCGTGAACTGAAGGATAATTGCATTTGCTGCTGTTGTCAGTTTGTTGGCAATTACAAAAGCTGTTATCATTGTTGAATAGCAAAGGGCTCCCGAAACCTGGGCCTTTGAAAAGGTGAATTTGGGCTTTCTTACATATAGCCAAACTACAGCAGCTGAAAAGATTGCACGTCCCCCAGCTATTGTCATGGGAGGAAGGTCAATGAACTTTATTATTATCCCGCCTGTACTTAAGAGGGTTGCTGCAATAACAATATATATTATGGATCTTAATCTGTCCTTGTTCATTTCTCTACCGTCCTCTTTACTTTTTCATCCCAACTGTAAGGAAGAATGCCTCTATTCCCTCTATAAGGTCATCCACGTCACTTACATTTCTTGAGATTGTTTCAATTGGGCACATTCCATCCCTGTCCCTGTTTAGTATATGAGGGACCTTTTTCCCGTACTCCAGTGCTATTCCCTTCTGGTTGAAAATCTCCAAGGCCGGCTCAGAAATGAGGTCTGTGTAGATTCCTCTAATCCTGCCCTCAGCAAGGAGCATTGCAGCTGCCTTTCCAGTAATCCTGTCTGAGACAAAGGCTCCCTCAAGGTCTTCAAAGCTCTCTGTATACACATCATAGACAGGCTTTATACCTCTGTCAGTTGATTGTGCAACAAATTTTCCATTATTATATACGACCATTTTCAGGTCATTCTTTTCCATATAATCTTTTACTATTTTGATTCCTTCCAACTTGTCATCTCCTCCATTATGTTCTTCATATATTCTACATCAATAGAGTTAAATATGAAACAGTTTTCCCCAGATACTTTACTATTTCCTCCCACTTCCTATATAATAGGATATTATGTACAAAAAAGAATATCCGAAAGATGAGGTAGATTATGTATCCTGATATATCATACAGCGAGCTGGAAGAAAAACTGAAAACCGATGAATATGTACTTATAGATGTACGGACCCCAGATGAGTATGCCCAGGAGACCATTCCCGGGGCAATAAATGTTCCCCTGTTTTCCAATGAGGAAAGGGCCATTGTAGGAACCGCATACAAGCAACTGTCCGTTGATGAGGCCAAGATGATCGGTGTGGAGGCAGTGGCAAAAAGGCTACCTGACATGTTCAAGACACTGCTTGACATCAACAAAAACCACAAGCATCTTGTGTTTTTCTGTGCGAGGGGAGGCTTCAGAAGCGGAAGCGTTGTTGCATTCCTTCAGAGCCTTCATATAAGTGCATTGAAGCTTCAGGGTGGCTACAAGGCCTACAGGGCATATGTAAACGAAAGGCTGCCTGAGGTTGCAAAGGATATTGAATTGATTGTCCTTTACGGAAACACCGGCACTGGCAAGACCCAGGTCCTTGAGGCACTTAAGGCCAAAGGTGCTGATGTCCTTGACCTTGAGGGCTGTGCAAACCACAGGGGCTCAACCCTTGGTGCTGTAGGTCTTGGCGAGCCAAATACACAAAAGATGTTTGATGCCCTGCTGTATGAGGAGCTGAAGGACAGGAAGGGAAATCTGGTCTTTACTGAGGGTGAAAGCAAAAGAATTGGCCGGTCTGTTATTCCAGATTACCTCTTTGAAAAGATTCGAAGTGGAATCCATGTTGAGATTACGGCTCCAATGGATATCCGGGTTGAGAACATTGTGGGAGATTATGTTTATGAGACAGACCATGAGCTGATTGAGGCTCTTAACCATCTTAGAAAGAGGCTTGGAAATGACAGGATTGACCAGTTTATTGAGCTGGTCAGGCAGAATGATTACCGGTCAGTTGCAAGGGACCTTATGATTGAATACTACGATCCAATGTATGAGCATAACCCGAAGAATTATGTTTTCCATGTAGAGAACCTGGAGCCGGAGAAGAGTGCGGAAATACTTATAAACGAGTTTATGGTTGAAAGTGGAAAGTAGAAAGAAATGACAATTCACATTTCACAATTCACAGTTCACAATTAATTTCTGTAAGGCTCTGGGGTATAAGATACTTCAAATTCGTTCAGTATGACAATTATATGAAACTTTGGAAGATTAGCAAGGAAAGTCATGATGCTGAAGCGAACATATGCAGAGGTCAGCTAGATTTTTCACTCGAAGTGAGAAAATTGTTCTGGTTTGCGTGATTTCCATTACAACCACTGGCAGCGTTAGTGCTAAAGAACTTGGTGCATGTTATTGGACAACTTTAAGATAAATCGATAGCAAACCAATTTTCGAAGCGAGTGTGATAAATCACTGAGCTCTAATCCGAGAGCGGATCATCTGACTTTCCTAGGACTATTAAGCAATTTCTCGATCTTCAGCATCCAGAGACAAACGCAATAAAATTCCCAGGAATACCCAATAGATATAGGCAACTGTGATTATACTTAGATTGAAAAATGCCTGAATCAGATATCCAATGATTGATGCCATCAATGGTATTATCATTGGATTTTTATGTCTATTCATGTATGCACGCTTTAAAATACTGAAAACAAAAGCTAGATAGACAAACAATGAAGGTATCCCTGTAGTAACTGCAACGTGAAGATACTCGTTATGAGCTTTGTCAAAAATTCTTTCCTCGCCATATTTCGCAATAATATCATCATGATAACGCTCAGAAAAAACCTCTCCAAGTGTTTCCGGACCAAAGCCCACTAATGGTCTCTCGAATATCAACGGAATAACTCTCTCCCATATAAAAATCCTGTTTGCTCCCCCTTCTTCATATCCGTCAGCCTGAGTTAAAACATCTCCCGCTTCTTCCACCAAGCTTAGTGCTCTTAATATGACCCTGCCTTCGCTCTCAATCTCCATGGCAACAGTGATAACCAATAGCAAAACAAGTAGATAAACTATATATTTCTTGTTGAATTTGGTTTTGAATGAATAATATAGGATTATTCCAAATGCGAAAAATGATCCAACCCATCCGCTTCTTGTGAAGGAGGTTATAAGGGAAAAATAGATTGAACCAGCTGCAATAAAATACAGAACCTTACCAGATTTCAGGTACACGTAGGCAGCTATTGGAAGTACAAGGGTCAGATATGTTCCATGAAAGTTTGGATTACCAAAGGTGGAGTGTCCTCTTCCTACAAAAATAACTCTAGCCACCTCCTTGGGCATCGGATCAAACCCGAAGTATTGAAAAACTCCATACAGTGATAGAAGTATAGTAGTAATAATGAATATCCTGAAAAATTTTTCATTGAACTCGAAATTCCTGTAGGCAAGGAAGAAAACAAATATATAGATTATAAGTGTTATAAGACCTTCAAATCTTGTTGAGTAGCCGATTAAGGAATACAGGTGATTATGGGAGAATATTGTTGAAAGAATAAGAAATAACAAATATAGTATCAAAAGTTTGTCTTCACGATAGACAGGATAAGTCTCTTTTGATTTTCTAAGAAGCATAGTGATTGCAATTACTATTGTCAGCAGGAGAAGGAATAAAAACTTAGGCAAAGATGAATAGCTTATGACATTTGGAAAATACATAAATGGAGTGACTGCAACGATAACCAATATGAAAAAATTCATTTTTCTCTGTAAGCCATGTTTCCACCCCTTGTAATTATTCTGCATACTCTAAATGTTCAATATTACTAATCTTATTTATGAGGTTATACCCAAAATGGAAAGATAATTCACAATTCACATTTATTCTGTCCAAGATTTAGGGTACTAGATCACCCCACTGTGAACTGGTAAAATATCTTAGAACAAAATCTTTGTTTTTAATTAAAGTAAAATCCTAGACTTTGAGTAATTATATATCCGGACAAACACTATAATAATTACTTGGATCGAGTTTTTTGGTCTTAAATCCTTCAGCAAGTCTCAGGTTAATAAGGCTATGGAGATGATACATAATCATCTCCATTAGTTTTACAAGCATAAATTTTTTTGTGATTATTTTATGTCTATTGGTGGTTTTGGATGTGGTAGTTGTTCGTTATTTCTCAGATATGGATAAGAAATACCCTCATCTATATGCCAAACTGTATCAAAGTTCCAACTTGGCCTTCCTGTCGTTGGGTATGTTGACTGTTGCTTCATCTCATTAGTAGTCTTGCCTGTTCCCCCTGCTGATATAGTCTGATTAGAAGTTTCTGTGTCCCAAAATGATATACTGACAGAACTGTATTGCCCAATAGCTCCAATAAGGCCTCCTGTATCTTCAACTCCAGAAACCACACCAGTGTTATATGTTCTTGATATGTCTGCATAACTATCAGAATTTTTCCCCTGGTTAAAACCAACAATTCCACCAGTGTAATCACTTTCTCCTATTACTTCAGAGCAATTGTAACTATCTAAAATTTTTGAGCTGTTAAATCCAACTAGTCCTCCTGTATTCTCTCCTGTACCAGTGATTTCCCCAGTATTATAACTATACTCTATATACCATTCACTCTTTCCTGCCAATCCACCAGTACAGTGTCTTTTTCCTGTCACAGCTCCAGAGTTAAAGCTGTACTCAATATGCCCACTATTGAAATTATAACCTACCAATCCACCAGTATAATCTCTATTTCCCGTTATGTTTCCGGTATTATTACTGTAAATTATGGGGGTTGAACTGCTCCCAACTAGGCCGCCAGTATAGTCTCCAGCACCTACAACAGTCGATTCATTTAAGCAATACTCTATACTCCCAAATATTGATTTTCCTGCAATTCCTCCAGTATGTTCTCCATTTATGTTGTTTGATTTTACAATACCCATAGCGATGGAATCCTTAATACTGCCAGTTTCATTTAGCCCAAGTATTCCTCCTATATGACTGTACCCTTCGACCATTCCGTCAATTGTTATTTTTTCTATAACTCCGGTACTTCGTCCAGCTAAAACACCTACATAACTCTTTCCGGTGATATCTGCGTCTTCAATGTTCAGATTCATTATTTTACCCTGTCCTGTGGTATAGCCAACTCCTCTAAACAATGCAGTATAATTCATTTCTGGTCTATTGATGAAAAGATTAGATATTGTCTTACCATTACCATCAAAAACGCCTGTGAAATATTCATACCCTTTAGCTTCAGTCTTTTCACCTATAGGCAACCAGCCTGCTCCTCCATTGTAACCATCACCACTTTCACCAAGATATTCTGCGAGATTAATATTTTCTATAAGTTTAAAATGCTTGTCATTATGCTCTGATCCAAGATAATTACGGATATTATTCAGATGTTCCGCTTTTGCTATTTGATATGGATCACTCTCTGTGCCATTCCCTCCGGCAAAAGGACTTGGAGGATATGGGATATTTTCACTACCCTGCCACTTAAGGTATGGATAAGAATTGTCTTCATCAATATCCCAAACTGTATCAAAATCCCATGAGCTGAAATTATTCGAATTGGTCATCTGTTCAGATGTATATCCTGTACCTCCTGCTGAAGTTGTCATTTCTGATTGATCCCGATCCCAATAACAACCGTCAACTACTCCTGATTGGTAATACCCCAGAAATCCTCCGGTTCGATCTGTCTCTCCCACAACTTTACCAACGCTGTAGCAGTTCTCAATATCGTCTGTATTTCTTCCAATAAATCCTCCTACCTGATCATTCCCTTCTACATCTCCTATGCTATAACTATCATAAATATAACCAAAGCTATATCCAGTAAATCCTCCAACTTCAGAGTATCCCTTAACTTCTCCTGTTGCAAATGATTCTTCTATAATACCGGAGTTCCCTCCAACCAATCCCCCAACTCGACTATAGCCTTCGACAACAGCGTTAGAGTAGCTTCTTATTACCTTTCCGTTATACTCTATTCCTCCTGATAAATAACCTCCAGAGTTATCACCAACTAATCCTCCTACCAGTCCATAACCGTTTACAGTTACACTGGCTGTTGTATAGCTTTCTTCGATTATACCCGTTGTTCCATCCCAGGTTGTAGTATCGTCATCATATGAGGCATATGGATAGCTTCTTCCAACCAAGCCTCCAGAGTTACTGTCTCCAATCACAATCATACCAGTTGTAAAGCACTCCTTAATAACTCCTCTGTTTTCACCCACCAAACCTGCAACTTGGTAATCATTTCCGGTCACAT
>Ga0334896_1000379_pt1 | contig 57411 bp, 45 predicted proteins | sample GraSluR3_MG_8_FD_207734 | JGI IMG/M metagenome (GOLD analysis project Ga0334896, IMG submission 207734) | Sludge microbial communities from methane-producing bioreactor in Wageningen University, Netherlands - Granular Sludge_27_06-R3 | ecosystem: Engineered > Bioreactor > Anaerobic >... | reverse complement strand
CTTTCAATCAGGAAAACGGTTTTTTTGTTGTGTGCTTCTTGATTCAATTCTTTCTAAAAGTCTTTCATTCTTTTCTTGACATATCACCAGATTGCTTATCGAAGGGAATGCCCCATGGGCAGGGCATCTCGTATACTATAGTACAACTCCATTTGCTTTCCTTCCTCTTCCACCAAGAAGCACCAGCATGTTTCTATTTTACCCACACCTTCCTCGGTCTTGGAAAAGCGAGTCTCCACTAATCGAATGCCCTGAAGACTTTGCAGCACCAACAAGAAGGGGTCCTCTTTTCTTTCTTGAAAAAACCCTTCTTCCATGAGAACCTCCACCATCTCAGGATAATTGGTGGCCAACACATTGACTGCAGTGTAATCTCCTGCAGAGAAAGGCTGGGTTTGTGTTTTTTCCGGGATATAAAAATCTCGTATAAAGTCGGTAACCTGCTCTCCCACCACGGTGATGGCTAGAGCCCCTCCTCCTTCATATCGTACGGCGCTTTCCTCCCACAAGTCAAATACAAAGCTCACCGAAGAAGGTCGGCCGGATTGCTGCTGGATTTGGGTGAGATGAAGGGCATAGACCTTTCCCGAAGGATCTTCCGTTCCTCCATGTTTCGACAAGAATTCCAATGCGATTTCTAAGCTTTCCAACAGGCTGACATCCTTGGTCATGGCCCCTTCTTCCTTGTATCGAAAGGTACCATTCTTCTCCGCTACCAATACCCGCTGGCCGTATCCATACATGTACGTATTGGTACCTTGGGCATCCTGTATGATTCGCGTAAAGTCAAAGGTGTCTCCGAAAAAAGTTTTCGCCAGACCTCGTTCAAATTCTTCTCCCCCAACGGCTCGTTCGTTGGTATAGGTGGTGATAGTGTAGGGAAATTCATTGGGTAAGGGAACCAACACCGGGTTGGCCTCTTCCTCCCCCAAAAGAAGGGATAAGGGGTATGCCACATGGGCATTGATGGCCGTTCTTTGATAAAGAGATAGGAAGGGCGTTTGTTCCACTCGCTCCCCGCTACCGATAATACGATAGTATTTGTTCTGGCCTCCATCCTTTACGAAGATGCTCTCCATACTGCCAAAGCTATATGCCATTTCTGAAACTTGTTGAATGGTTTCCGTGGCGGAAGGGCAGTCCCACTGATAAATCTGGCAGAATAATTCCATCGGTAGGCCTTCATCAAAAACTACCTTGAGAGATTCCATGGCCACCACCTGATGGTATTGATCCCGAGTAATCTCTTCTACAAAAATATCTTGCTCCCTGAAAAACTCCTGAATACTATAGGAAAAAGTAGGGCCTTGCCCCGGGTCTTCACCTGTCCACCAATAAGGCCGGGTATCCATGGTGATGACACCATAACTTCCATCTCCGTAGGAAATTTGAAGCTCATCGGGGGCCAACACCTCTGCTGGCTGTAGGACGGGATGGGCTGACCCCTCTTCCGTCCATTCTCCCAAGGTCATTTGCCCCGGATTAATATCTTCCCAAAAAACATACAAAAGTAGTATTGTTGACAAGAACAATACTACCATCATCACGCTTTTTATAAATTCCTTGGTGGTTCCTTTCTTACCGGGTTCCTTCATTCCTTCTTCTCTCCCCCAGTCTCCCAAAGGAGGCTACCTCCCGAAAATAGACTTTAGCAGGTTTTGAAGAAAGCTAACGGTACCGGTCTGCGAGTTTTCAAAAACGTTGGCCTGAACCGGCTGAGCCGCTCTTTCCTTTATGAACACTACCTGTTCCGTAGTATAGAGTACCGTGTCTTCGGGTCCCATGGTATCAATCTTCACCTTGTACACGCCCACGGAAAGATTTTCTACCTTTTTGGTAAAGAAAGCCAAATTATTAGTGGCCGTAAAGAAAACCGGTTCCATAACCCATCCTTGCAATACTTGGATAGATGTTTCTGTTGCAACGGCTGTGCCGGAAACAATGGCGGCTTTTTCGGACTGCACTTTGTCCCATTCATCCACGGTTAGTGGTACCGGATTGCCATCGGCGTCATTTTTAACCTGCTTATATAAGTTGACTCGAATGGTTTCCGGCGCCGTCAGCTTAACCGAAATCAGCAAGCTGCTGGAATATACCGTAGAACCATCCAAGGGGTTTACCACCGTTACGGCCGGATCTTCGGCGCCGTAGGCTTCGGAAAGAGAGAAAAATGAACCCATAGCAAATACCAGCGCCACAATAAGTAGCCCTGTTATAAACTTTTTGCTGATAAAGTTGTGGTTTCTTTTTTGATAAATCATGACACTTCTCCCTATCATACAGGTTCAATATACCACACCAATGTTACAACCGTATTACAGGGGAATTAAACTGCCTTTACATCCGCCCGTTGAAAGGTTTTCACAGGGTCGGATGGGGGTCGGATGGGGGTCGGACCGGGGTCGGGTCCCAACGGTTGCGCCAGGTCGGGTTTCTGGTGTACAATAATGGTATGAAACCATTAAACATTTATACGGACGGCGCTTGCTCCGGCAATCAAAACCAAGAAAATATCGGTGGCTGGGGAGCCATTCTGGAATTCGGTGCGGCTCAAAAGGAGCTATTCGGCGGCCAACGAAATACCACCAACAATCGAATGGAAATGACGGCACTCCTGGCGGCTTTACAGGCGGTCACCAAGGAAAATCAGCATATTCGAGTTTTTTCGGATTCCGCATATCTGATGGATTGCTTTCGAAAAAAATGGTACTTGGAGTGGCAAAGTAACGGGTGGCGTACCAAGGCCAAGAAACCGGTGGAAAACAAAGATTTATGGGAACCCCTGTTGGTGTATTTGTCTCGGCACCAAATGGACTTTTACCGGGTGAAGGGCCATGTAAGCCTGCGCCAAGGCGAAGCTCTGTTGCGACAAGGATATGCCCAATTCCTGGAATGGAATGGCACAGATTTTACGTACGAAGAGTTTCTCTACATCACGGAAAAGAATCATCGGGCAGATGCATTGGCCAACCAGGGTATCGATGAAATTCGCAAAGAATCTCTTCCGGAAACTCTTTCCGATGCTATGGATATTTAGAACCCTTATGGGATGATGCATGATAGAAAATGCTGAATGATAAAATAGAAAATGAATTACAGGGAGGAACGGATATATGACGTCAGATAACTTTGGATCAAATGCAATTATGGCCTGGATTCTGGCCGGAGGTCTTTTGGCCAAACTGGTAGTGGCCGTCCTGATTTTGTTAGCAGGGTGGATTATTATTCGAGTGGCAAAGCGGATGATTCGAAAAGCTCTCGCCAAAAGCACGTTAGACGAGTTGCTCCATCCCTTCATTTTTAATACGGTTCGAATTGTACTTTGGATATTGCTGCTGCTCACCATCCTCAGTTGGCTGGGCGTTCCCATTACCGCCTTTATTACCGCGCTGGGTGCTGCCGGTGTAGCCATCGCGTTGGCTTTGAAAGACAGTCTCTCCAATTTTGCGGGAGGCATTATTATCCTGTTTTCGAAGCCCTTCAAAAAGGGAGACTATATCGAAGATTTGGAAGTTTCCGGTCTGGTGGAAAAAATCGACCTTCTCTACACCACCATCACCACCTTTGATAAAAAAACCATCACCATGCCCAACGGGAAATTAGCCAATGCTACCGTGATAAACTACTCCAAAGAGCCGGTACGAAGAGTGGATTTTACCTTCACCGCTTCTTACGAGGCCAATACAGCTCACGTAAAAGAAATTCTTCGGGAGGTAGCCACCTCTCACCCGTTGGCACTAAAAAACCCGGAACCTTTTGTGGCGGTTTCCGGGCATGGAGACAATGCCATCAGTTATGTACTTCGAGTGTGGAGTAACCAGGAAGATTACTGGGTGCTCTACCATGATCTTTTAGAGCAGGTGAAGAATGCTTTGGAACAAGCGGGCGTCAACATTCCTTACCCGCAATTGGACGTACATATGGTATAACTTTATCGAATCTGTGTGAGAAAATCTTGGAATATCACCACAATAATATTGTTATAGTATAACTCCTTGGTAAGCCAAGAATCATTAATAATGGCCGATAGAAATTCGGACAGCTGAGGTCCTGCCAAGGAGGAAACCGGAATCAACAGAGCCAGCATCACATATACCAAAAGGAGCCCGGTAATCCCACCGGCTATTACGCCAAGGATTCCATCCATGGCTCCAGTGATGCCCCCTCTGTTTTTCTTTGACAACAAGCTGACCAAAACGAAAAACACCAGCTTCACCGCCAGGATAACCAATACAAAGGATAGCACGGAAAACAATATATCGGCTCCCCGGGTAGCCATGGCATCGGAAAAATCTCCGGTAAAATTCCCAATGCCTTCCGTTAACGCTTGGGGCATTTGCGTAAAGGTATCATTGGCCTGAGGCAAAGAGTCCGAAAATCTCTTATCCAAAACACCCTTCATTTTGTCGTAGATCTCCGTATTGGCCAAAAGCCATTCCTGAACCTTGGGAGACCAAACAAAAGCCAACACGATGGAAAGAACCCATCCGATGGCATGCAAAAAGGATCTCACGAAGCCTCTGGTATATCCGTTCACCATGGCCCACAGAATCACCAACCCTATGAAAATGTCCGGTAAATAGTTTACGATTGTCATGGTACTATTGTATGCGTTTCTTCCTTATGTTGCAATTAGTTTTAGTAATTTCCTGTGTTTTAGTAATTCCCTTTATATACGCGATGAAGATGTTTGCTGGCGATATCCACTAGCCGGTCGATGGTCTCCCGGGGCGTCGATTCTTTATCCGTCATCAGGTAATGAGGGAAGAAGCGACTGATGTGGTAGGGTATTTTAGGGTCAATTTGGGAAATCCATCGACTCAAAGCTTCCATTTCTTCTTCGCTGTCATTTTCTCCCGGTATGATTAAGGTGGTGATTTCTACATGGCAGTGGTTTACCGCTTCTGTCACATTATTCAGCACCACCTGTAGGTCTCCTCCAATCTTTCCATAAAACGCCGATTGGAAACTTTTAATATCGATGTTCATGGCATCCATTCTTTGGGCCATATCTCGAAAATATTCTTGTTGAAAACAGCCGTTGGTGACCAAGATATTTTTTAACCCCACCTTTCCGGCGAGACCGGAAACATCCCACACATACTCATACCCCACCAATGGCTCGTTATAGGTATAGGCAATGCCCACATTCCCCCTGCCCTTGGCCGCCAGGGCCAAATCCACCAGGGCTTGTGGCAGAATGGTTTCATAGTTGGAATAATATTTTCCCGTGGATTCCACCCACTCTTCGCCGCCTTCTCTTGAAATATGATGGTTTTGACAAAAAGGGCAGGTCAGGTTGCAACCATAGCTCCCCACGGAAAGCACATAGGAGCCGGGATGGTATTCTCTCAGGGGTTTTTTCTCAATGGGGTCCAGCATAATAGCGGAAATTCGTCCATAATTTGTGGATGTAATCTGCCCTTCTAAATTGCTTCGGGCACCACAGCTCCCCGTTTGTCCCTCCGCCAGAACGCATTCCCTGGGGCACAGGGTGCATTTCGTTTTCATTGGTGTCTCTCCACGGTAAATCGTTCCATAGTATAACTTTCTTCCGGAGATATGCCGCCTTTTCGAAGGGCAATGGATACTTGCTGTTCCGGGGTATTAACCCCTTCGATGTGGGGAAGAAGGAGTCCCTTTCGGTGACCCTTTTGCACCACTACTCCGTACTTCTCCGGATCCAGCTCTTCCATGGATTGGATGGCTTCTCGAGGTCCCAGTACATCCACGCTGTATTCCAACATCTCCAGCTCTTCCTCCTCTACCGGGTCAAACCGAGGGTCATCCAGTCCTGCACTAACGGCATTGTGAAGAATTTCCTCTCCCAAACAGCGCCGGGCACCGAAGGTGGTTCCAATACAGCCACGAAGATCTCCAAACTTCTTCAGGGTGACAAAGACACCGCCCTTTTCTTTTCGTAAGGCCTCCGGCAAAGTGCTCTGGTCCACTTCCTCCCAGGTCAGAGGGGTTCCTTCCCGAACGGTTTTTTCCAAGGATTGACGGGCTAACGCGATATATGGGTCTTCTTCTGTTCGCAATTCTTTGATTCGCTTTTCTTCATCCTGGCGAAAGGCACGGCCAAATCGCCTTTCTTCTGATTCCTCCCCCGGAATGAAACGAGCCACCATATAACCCACACCGAAGGGACCTTCGTATGAAAGAACCGAAGACTCCACTTCCCGGCCATCCAAGGTTCCTGCCAAGGTGACCAGAGATCGATATCCACACTCCCCGGCCCCTTCACATAGGTCCGGTTTCATGCGAAGCAAGGTGAGAAAATCCGCCTTCTCACAAACACTGCGAATGGTTTCATCAAACACCGGGCCTTCTGGTGCATAACCATAAGGGCCTTCTTCCGCTAACCGGTGAGACATGTCTCCACTGGCAATAAACACTATCGACTCCCCCAGTTCCGAGGCAGCTTCCACTACCAGCTGACCCAATCGATAATGGTGCAGCACCGACAATCCGGACATGCCCATCCGCACCACTTTGCAGGAAGTGGTTTCTTCCATAATTATGACCAGAGGAACCAGTATACCGTGATCCAGGGCGGGATCCTTCTCTCCTTCGGTGCCAACCGGAATTCCGTGCGCAAATCCTTTTTGGGAAATCCTTTTCACCAGCTCTTGGTCGTACTCTACTTTCATCTTCTCTTTGCCGCCTCCAAAAGATGAAAAATCACCGGACCCGTAGTTCCCCGGTGACAGATGAAAATAGTCGGAATACATGACTGTATGGGGAGACATGATAACCAACGTGTCCGGGTTTAATTCTTTGATTTCCCGGGCCACCTGTTCATATGCCTTCCTAGTGGCTTCAATTTGTCGCTCCCGACCTCGTCCTACCTGCTGGTGAATCAATGGTGGATGCGGCACTAAATACGCTGCCTTTAAGGTCATTTCTTACACCTCCCTGGCGATGCAACCTCCTTCAACAATGGCATGATAGGCCAATATTTCCAGAGGATCTACAAACACTTCCTGGATATCTCGAATGCGATGAGACACGGTAGAAAGCTCGGTGCACCCCAGCAGAAAAAGAGTGGCACCCTGTTGTTTCAATTCCTTCACCGCTTCTTCGATTCCGGCAAGGGTCATATCCAGCTGCCCGGATTTTACGCCTTCATATATGAAAGCCATCACATCCTTCTGATGTTCTTTAGGGGTCAACACCGAAATGTGCTCGGTTTCAAAATATTTATGATATGCTCCGGATTCCACCGTTCCATCGGTGGCCAATAGCCCTACTTTTTCTCCCGGGTATTTCTTTGCTACATGCTTTACCGTTTCTTCCATCATATTGATGAAAGGGATTTTCGTGGTGGCTTTGATTTCTTCAATAATATGGTGAGCGGTATTACAGGGCATAATCAAAAAATCGCATCCCGCCGCTTCTAATCTTCGAATAGATTTCACAATCTCCGGCAAGGGGGAAGGTCCTCCATGGAGAATGTATTCGGTACGATCCGGAATCCAAGGGTTGCTATCAATGATTACATGAACATGGTCCTGGTCTTTTTCCGCCACGGTACCTTCAATCATTTTACGATATAGGTCTGCCGTAGCCAAAGGGCCCATACCGCCGATAATGCCAATGGTTTTCATCATGAAGCTCTCCCTCCTTTCTCCATTTCCTTTTTTAATAATCCTTAACTACTATCCTTATTATTTCATTATATCAAACGATAGCAAGATCTCGCTATAAAATTCCCACAAGCTGCATAATAATGGTCCATATAAATATTGAGATAATCGAAAACAGAGAGGTAAACACCACAATCTGGCTGGCCAGTTCATAGTCCGCTTTCAACTCTCTTGCCATTGAATAGCTAGCCACCGCCGTAGGAACCCCAAAGGTCACAAAGAGAATGACGATTTCCGGAGAGGAAAATCCCATCCATAGCGCCATGCCAATTACTAGGCCGGGTATGAAAAACAGACGGACAAGAGTTACCCAAGCAACATTCTTTAAATATTTTTTCGTGGATGCAAAAGTAAAGGATGCTCCCAGTACAAAAAGTGCAAAGGGGCTGGCTACCTGAGCAATGGATTCCAGGCCTTTAAGCACCATGCTGGGAATAGTAATATTGGTTAAAACCAATACGACAGCCAACAGAGTGGCCAGGATCAGTGGGTTAGTTACAATGTTTTTCATTAGCTGCTTTTTGTTGACGGATTCTCCCCGAAAATATTCCAGGGCGAAAATAGAAAACCCGTTATACATTAGCACCGCAAAAGCAACCACAATAGACATGAGTCCCAAATAGGATGTACCTATCAAAGACACCACCACGGGAAATCCAAAGTAGACCTCATTGCCCCTGATTAACCCTTGGATAATCACACCACATCGTTCTCTTTTCTTCTCCAACCGAGGAACAATCAGAAAAGAAATCAAGAAGACCAAAAAGGTTCCCACCACGGAGAATACCACCACCCCCACATTGAACACTTCCCGTAAGTCCGTCTCGTAAATGCTTACCAGCAAAATGGCCGGCAAAAAAACCCAGAACAGCAAACGGTTTACCGCTCCCACTCCCATGTCGTTGATAATGCCAATCCGCCGGGTGATATAGCCCGCCGCCATTATAATAAAAAGAGGAACCACCACATTTAGTCCCAGTACAATCATCTCCACGTCTTATCCTCCTCGTATAATATGTTTTGCAGACAAGCTTCAACGAGTTTGCAAAGCATTTTTTGCGTTAACGGATGTATTGTTGGATACCCTGATGCTACAATAGGATTCATAGGAATTCTGGCTAAGGTTAAGTCTTATTCTCCTTGCAAAGCTTTATGCTATTGCTTAATAAGCATGACGCCTGACTTGAATATCAAATTCTGCTAACACAGATGTTGCATCCCTAGCGGGAGCCTTCCAGCAAAGTTACTCCCATAGGTGAATGCTTATGATGCGAGGTTGCAGTCAATGTTCAAGATCAGGGTATCCCTTGCTAAATTCCTCATCCAACGCGGGAAGGAGGTGATTTTGAATGAAGAAATTAGATTTTCTTTCTACTTTGTTTGTAGGTATTGATGTAAGCGCTAAGTCAAATGTCGTTTGCGCACTTGATTTTAATGCGAACAAACTGCTTGAATTCACTGTTTCAAATAATCAGCCTGGAGCCATCGAGTTGTCTTTGAAAATCCGTACCCTGATGTCTGGCAGCAAGTATAAAGCGGTTGTCTTTGCCTTGGAGTCCACCTCTTTTTATGGGATCCACATTGCTAATTTTTTATCGTCAGATGAGGATTTGCTAGTTTTTAATCCCTTTGTGTATTGCCTAAATCCAAAGATGATTGCCAACTACAGAAAGTCCTTCATCGGTCTTGATAAGACGGATCCCAAAGATGCTTTTATCATTGCTGATTTTGCAAGAGTAGGCCGCATCACGGTAGCTCCTTGGCGCGGCTCTCAATTCCTTGCCCTTCAGCGTCTAACAAGACATCGTCTTCATCTTGTGGATTGTATCACTCGCGAGAAAACCTATATGGTCTCCAACATCTTTTTGAAGTTTAGCGAGCTTTCCATTCTCAAAGAAGAAGCACACCCTTTTACAAGCAACCATACTGCAACTGCGGCAGCGATCCTCACTGAGATGCTAAGCCTTGAAGAACTTGTTGCTATGCCTATGGAAGACTTGGTTGCCTTCATAGGGAAGGTCGGTAAACATCGTTTTGCCGATCCCGAAAAGGTTGCTGATTTACTCCGTCATGCAGCCAGAGATTCTTATCGCTTGGACAAGTGTCTTTATGAGCCTCTTACCATTTCCCTCGCTTCTTCCTTTAACTGTATCTCAGCTTATCAAACTGAGATCAAGGCGATCGATCGTGCGATTGAAAAGACCATCAAGGGGCTGAATCCCACTGAGTATCAGTGTCTGGTTTCCATCCCCGGAATCGGGCCTGTCTACGCCAGCGGGATCTTGTCTGAAATTGGCAGCATTACTGCATTCCATTCTCATGACGCTCTTGCCAAATATGCAGGGTTAGTCTGGAAGCAGAACCAGTCAGGCGATTTCAGGGCTGATGACACCAGGATGTCGAAAGCCGGAAACAAGTATCTTCGGTATTACCTCATCGAGGCTGCCAACAGTGTTAAAAACCACATTCCTGAATACAGTGACTTCTACCGGAAAAAGTTTGATGAAGTTAAAACTCATCAGCACAAACGAGCACTCGCGCTTACATCCCGGAAACTGATCCGCTTGATCTTTGGGTTGCTGGCCAATGATCAGCTTTACTCTGCGAAACGAGTGAACCAAACTTCATAAATTCCATTTATTACCTTTTTTGCTTTCAATCAGGAAAACGGTTTTTTTGTTGTGTGCTTCTTGATTCAATTCTTTCTAAAAGTCTTTCATTCTTTTCTTGACATATCACCAGATTGCTTATGTTTGATGGGATATTCAAGTGCGATTATTTTGTAAAACCACATTTATTACACCATATTTTCCGCTATTTTTCCAGACCTAAATATGATGAAGGTTCCAAAGCCACATAATATGGGGAATGAACTGCTGTTCAAATTGAAATTTCCATGAAAAGTAGTATAATGTTTCTATGGTTACATTGGGAAATGATTGGGATTCGCTCCTGAAAGAAGAATTTCAAAAAGAATATTACTTGACCCTTCGAAAGTTTTTAAAAGAGGAATATCAGAAGGAAACGGTATATCCTGACATGCATGACATTTTCAATGCATTGAGACTCACTCCATACCGGGATGTACGTGTGGTTATTTTTGGACAGGATCCGTATCACGAACCCAATCAAGCCCACGGACTTTGTTTTTCAGTGAAAAAGGGAGTTCCTAAGCCCCCGTCTCTCCTCAATATTTTTAAAGAGTTGCGAGAGGATTTGGGAATCCAGGCACCGCCTCACGGTTGTTTGGAATCCTGGGCAAAAAATGGAGTCCTTTTACTGAACTCAGTATTGACTGTCCGCAAAGGAGAAGCTAATTCCCACCGGGGGAAGGGGTGGGAAATCTTTACGAATCGAGTGGTCGAACTTCTTAATCAGCGAGAAGACCCGATGGTATTCATATTGTGGGGGAATCATGCAAAAGAGAAAGGCAAGTTAATAACGCAGCCGCAGCACCTGATTATAACAGGTTCGCATCCCAGCCCCTTGTCCGCCCACCAAGGGTTTTTTGGAGGCAAATACTTCAGCCGGGCAAACCAGTTCTTAGAAGAGGTGGGACCCATGGTAAATTGGGAAATCCCGAGCTAATGTTTAATGGAGGAAATAGGAAATGGAATTTTTAATTGGTTTAATTGTAGTCCTGGCAATAGTAGCTATCTGGGGTGTCAGTGCGTACAATGGTTTCGTCCGCATGAGAAATGTTGTGGAAGAAGCCTTCTCCACCATGGATGTGTACATGAAAAAGAGATACGATCTCATTCCCAACCTGGTAGAAACTGTAAAGGGATATGCCGCTCATGAACAGGGTACTTTTGAGAAGGTGGTTCAAGCCAGAAATGTGGCACAAAATGCCACTACAGTGGAAGACAAAATGGCGGCAGAAAACATGCTGACGGGAACATTAAAATCCCTGTTCGCTTTGGCAGAAGCCTATCCGGACTTAAAGGCAAATGCCAATTTTATGGATTTGCAAAACCAATTACAGATGGTGGAAGTAGATATTGCCAATTCTCGTAAATACTATAATGCCACTGTGAAAGATTATAATACAAAGACGGAGCAGTTCCCATCCAATATTATTGCGAATATGTTTCATTTTCAACGCAAAACCATGTTTGAACTGGAGAACGAGTCGGAGAGACAGAATGTCAAAGTGGAATTTTAAGAGAGCCCATGCTTCTGCACTGACATTATCTGTGATCATCCTTCTTTTCTGTGTGTTTGCCGGCATGCCGGTTGCTTATGGCGCCGACGGGACCATGGAGACATTGGGCTATGATGTTCATGTGCAATTGGAAGAAGACAACACCTGCTATATTACAGAAACCATTACCGTGAACTACTTGACTCCGCACCATGGGATATATCGAAACATTCGTTATCGAGGGGTGGCGGAAAGCAGTTATGAGGGAGAAGTATTCTCCCGAAACTATTCCAACCGAATTCAGGATGTAACGGTGGCGGGCTATATGACTCAAACCTATGTAGAAGGAGACTACTTTGTGGTACAAATCGGTAGTCCGGACTTTCAAGTGGATGGGATTCATACCTATACTATCGGCTATCGATGCATTATGCGAGATGACAGAATTTCAGCTTTTGACAGCTTTTATTGGAACTTGCTGCCGTTCGGATGGCAAATGCCCATTGCATCCTCTCAGTTGACCGTGGAATTTCCCAAGGCCATACCAGAGTCTCAATTGGAAATCATTGCGGGCGGATATGGTAGTACAGAAACCATCCCCTTTGATCTTTCCCAAGATGGAAGGACACTAACCACGCAGGTGTCGAATCTGCCAGAGGGTTATGGTGTAACGGTCCATTCCGTAATGGAAGAGGGGTATTTTATTGGAGAAGCCAATTTGAATTGGGCGTTATGGTTGATGCTGGTGGGTCTTTTGGGTGCGCCCATATTCGTCTTCGTTCTTTGGCTACGATATGGTAGGGACCCCAGAATTGTTCAAACGGTAGAGTTCTATCCACCAGAGGGAACCACCCCGGCGGAAGTGGGATATATCGTGGACGGGGTGGTGGACAAAAAAGATTTGGTCAGCCTCATCATTTATCTGGCGGAAAAAGGACACCTCACCATTGAACCCATTGAAGAGGGTCAAGACACACTATTGCGACGAAGGAAAGACCTCCCGGAAGATGCCCCTATATATCTGAAGACCTTCTTTGAAGGATTATTTCTGGGGGAAGAAGATGAGGTTTTGGATGAAGTGAAGATTTCTCAATTAAAGGAAACCTTCTATAGTCATTACCAAGCGTCTCTGGGCCAACTGAGAAGTCACTTTACGTCCCGGAAGGAAAACCGGATATATAAACCTAGCTCCCTGGTGGCCAGAGTGGTGGGGGCTCTATTCGTTGTGGTTCCTCCCGTTTCCATCATAGCATTCGGCGCCATCTATCAAGGAATGGGTTATATGGCTTTGTTGGCCATGCCGGTACTTTTCTTCCATCTACTAGGGTTTGGTATTTTGCTCCGGAATTTTGATAAGCGGGATGGTATGAAAAAATCCGCTCGGATTGCCGGTAGCACACTGGCCATCATATTGATGGGAGTGGGTGTGTTGATTACTACGGGTATCGGGTTCTTCCTCGAGCTGCCATACTATATCATTCTTTTATCTGTAATATCCTTCCCCGTGGTAGTCCTGTTTACCATATTGATGAGAAGGCGAACGAAAAAGGGCGCGGAATGGATGGGAAAGATTCTGGGGTTCAAAGAGTTTATTAAAAAAGCGGAGTTGCCTCGAATCGAGAAATTGTTGGAGGAAGACCCTCAGTATTTCTATCATGTATTACCCTATGCGTATGTCTTTGGTTTGACCAACCAATGGTCGAAAAAATTTGAGAGCATCGTGATGGAACCTCCCACTTGGGTGGAAAGTAACTATATGGGATCCCATATGTTTAGCACCATTTGGTTGGGAAATATGCTGGGCAGCACTACGCGAGCCATGGAACAAAGTATCATCCCAGCTGCATCATTAGGAGACGGCTCCAAAGGCGGATTTGGTGGTTCCGGTGGCGGTGGTTTTTCCGGCGGCGGCGGTTTTGGCGGCGGCGGCATGGGTGGCGGCGGTGGCGGCGGCTGGTAGACACCGGCCACCTCCTATGGTATACTTTTAGGAAAACCAAAGGAGAAGAATCGTATGGGAAACGGAATCATAGGGAAAATCATATATTATTGGATTTTTATCCTAGGAATTCTATTTATGGCTCGAATATTTGGTTTTGCCGACAATAGCAGCACCATGATTATGGCTTTGGTGGTGGGTACACTGGTTTATCTGGGCTGGCAACTGATAAGATACGGATCCAGAAAGGAATAGGAATGAGCGTCGGAAATTCCGGCGCTTTTTTTAAAGGAAATGTCATTTACACATTTACATGTACATACAGAATATAGCCTGCTAGACGGAGCAGCCAGGATTCCGGAGCTGGTGAAGCAGGCAAAGGCATTGGGCATGAACTCTCTGGCCATCACGGATCACGGCGTGATGTTTGGGGTCATGGATTTTTATCGTGCCTGCAAAAAGGAGGGCATTAAGCCCATCCTGGGCTGTGAGGTATATACGGCGGCCAGAAGTCGATTGCAAAAAGAAGGGGACCGGGATAAGAATCAAGGCCATCTGGTGTTGCTGGCTTCCAATGAAGAAGGATATCGCAACCTGATGAAAATCGTCTCCATTGGTTACACACAGGGGTTCTATTACAAACCCAGAGTGGATAAGGAAGTGTTGCAGCAGCATCACAAAGGAATTATTGCCTTGTCGGCTTGCTTGGCCGGAGATGTGCAACGTCGTTTGCTCATGGGAGATTATGAGGGGGCGAAGGAAGAAGCTGAGGCCTTCTCGAATATTTTTGGAGAGAACAACTTCTATTTAGAGCTACAGGACCAGGGATTGGAGGAAGAGGCTCAAATTCTGCCTCTAATGAAGAGGTTGAGTCAGGAGACGGGGATCCCATTGGTTGCCACCAATGACGTGCACTATGTGAAACGAGAGGATGCGGAAGCCCATGATGTGCTGCTATGCATTCAGACCGCTTCTACAGTGGATGAGGAAGATCGCATGCGATTTCCCAATGACCAATTCTATCTGAAATCTCCGCAGGAGATGGAGAAATTATTTGCCCAGATTCCTCAAGCCTGTCGAAACACGGAAGAAATAGCGGACCGTTGCAATGTGGAATTCACCTTTGGAGACCTTCATTTGCCGGACTTTACAGCCCCCGCCGGGAAAAGCAACGGGGCTTATCTAAGAGAATTGTGCCATAGCGGGCTAGTGGAGAGATACAAAGATGCCTGGAAAGAGCATCAGGAACGTTTGGAGTATGAACTGTCTGTCATCGAAAGCATGCATTATGTGGAGTATTTTCTCATCGTCTGGGACTTTATTCGTTATGCACGGAGTCAAGGAATTATGGTGGGCCCGGGACGAGGCTCTGCCGCCGGTTCTTTGGTGGCCTATGTACTGGGTATTACCAGCATCGACCCCATTCAATATGGGCTGATTTTCGAAAGGTTTCTCAATCCGGAGAGAATATCTATGCCGGATATTGATATCGACTTTTGCTATGAAAGAAGGCAGGAGGTTATTGACTACGTCATTGAAAAATATGGTTCGGACAAAGTAGCTCAGATCATCACCTTTGGGACAATGAAAGCCAAAGCTGCCATCCGGGATGTGGGAAGAGCTTTGAATATGAGCTACGGGGATGTAGATGTGATTGCCAAAGCGGTACCAAATGAGCTGGGGATGACCTTAAAAAAAGCATTAAAGACCAGCCCGGAGCTAAAAGAAAAGTACGAAAATGATTTGCGGATTTCCAAGCTGGTGGATATGGCCATGGCGGTGGAAGGAATGCCTCGTCATGCCTCCACTCATGCGGCCGGCGTGGTGATCTCGAAGAACAGCATCGACGAATATGTGCCTCTCTATTTGGCAGACAAAGGGATATCTACCCAATTTCCAATGACTACCATTGAAGAACTGGGGCTCCTAAAGATGGATTTCTTAGGACTTCGCAACCTTACGGTTATTCGGGATGCCATCGATTTAATTGAAAAAAATGAAGGTATATGCATCGATTTTTCCGGAATGGATTATAATGACCCCAAGGTGTATGAATTGATTTCCTCCGGCAACACCGATGGAATTTTTCAGTTGGAATCTCCCGGCATGACCCAGTTTATGAAAAATCAAAAACCGGATAATTTTGAAGATATTGTGGCGGGCATTTCTCTATATCGCCCCGGACCCATGGCCTCCATTCCCACCTACATTGAGAATAAAAAGCATCCGGAGCGGATTGAGTATCTTCATGAGAGCTTGAAACCCATCCTATCTGTGACCTATGGCTGCCTGGTGTATCAGGAGCAGGTCATGCAGATTGTAAGAGACTTGGCGGGGTATTCTTATGGCAGAAGCGACTTGGTGCGAAGAGCCATGAGCAAAAAAAAGATGGATGTCATGTTGAAGGAACAGGAAGCCTTTATCCGTGGCAACGGGGAGGTTCCGGGCTGTAAAGCCAGAGGAATTCCGGAAGACGTGGCAGAGGAAATATTTCACCAAATGGTCAGCTTTGCAGAATATGCCTTCAACAAGTCTCATGCTGCTGCCTATGCGGTGGTAGCTTACGAAACCGGTTATTTGAAAGCTCATTACCCAGTAGAGTTCATGGCGGCTTTAATGACCAGTGTGATGGGCGATGCTCCCTCCATTGCCAAATATATTCGAAATTGCGTGGAGATGGGTATTAAAGTACTTCCTCCGGATGTGAATCTGTCCGGGAAGAAGTTCACCGTGGAGGGGGGCCAGATCCGTTTTGGCCTTATGGGTGTGAAAAATGTGGGGGAAGGTGTAGTAGATGCGATTATAAGGGGCCGGGAAGAAAGAGGGTCGTACCAAGACATTGTACATTTCATTCATCAAATCAACATTCAGGAACTGAATCGCAAAGCGTTGGAAAGCCTCATCCAAGCCGGCGCATTTGATACCATGCATCCCAACAGAGCCCAATTGCTGGCAATATGCGATGGCCTGTTGGAAGCGGCCCAGAATGATGCGAAGAAAAACATATCAGGGCAGCTTTCCTTGTTTGGTGGAAGCCCGGCGGAAACTTGTTTAGAAACCCCTACGTTATGCGTTCCCATGCCGGAGATTTCTGACTTTGACAAGAAGATGAAAATGGTGTTAGAGAAAGAAAATTTAGGGGTATATTTATCCGACCATCCACTGAATGATTTAGAAGAAATCATCGCCAAACAGACAACACTGACCAGTGAGACTTTGCGTCGAGCCGGAGAGCAGCCGGAAGTAACAGAGGTTAGGGATGGGATGGAAGCCACGGTAGCCGGTATCCTGGTACAAAAAAAGACTTTGGTCACAAGAAACGGGCAGTTGATGGCCTTTATTGATATGGAAGATTTCTATGGGTTGATTGAAGTGGTAGTGTTTCCCAAAGTGTATGAGGCCTGTAGCAATTGTTTGCAGGAAGACAACATACTTCTCATTAAGGGAACGGTGAACTTCAAAGAGGAGGAGTCTCCCAAAATTTTAGCCAACCGCATCCGGCAATTGGAGACCGATGAGAATCCGAAGGATTCTTCGGTTGGGATGGAATCTCCCATTCCCTCGTCGGGGGGAGAATTGGTGAAGGTGAAGATTCCTTGCCAAGGAGAAAGCCCGGATGGATTGGATGCCATCAAGGAAGTTTTCAGTCAACATCCAGGAACCTGTCCTGTACTGGTATATTTTGGGGAAACCGGGAAGAAATTTCGAACCAGTCGAGAATTATGGGTAAACCCTTGTAATGAACTGATGCAAAAGCTGGGAGAAATCATTGGAGCGGATAATGTGAAACTGTGTGAGGAGAAGAAATGAAAACCATAGGTGTATTGACAAGCGGAGGGGATTCCCCGGGAATGAACGCAGCCATACGAGCGGCAGTGAGAGGTGGCATCTATCATGGGATGAAGGTTTATGGCATAGAGAGGGGATTTGCAGGTCTTATTGATGGAGAAATCAAGGAGATGGATGTCTCCTCGGTATCCGACATTCTTCATCGAGGAGGAACCATGCTTCGCACGGCTCGTTCCGAGAGATTCATGACGGATGAAGGCTTTAAAAGAGCCTTGAACATGCTGGAAAGTTTTTCCATTGAAGGTGTTATCATTATTGGCGGCGATGGATCTATGATGGGAGGGTTGAAAATATCGGAAGCCGGATTTACCGTCATGGGAGTGCCGGGAACCATCGATAATGACTTGGCATATACGGACTTTTCCATCGGGTTTGATACGGCGGTGAATACGGTACTGTCGTCCATCAGCAACATCCGGGATACTTCTTCCTCCCACGAACGAAGTACGGTAATTGAAGTGATGGGAAGACATTGTGGAGACATCGCGCTGTATGCCGGTGTTACTGGAGGAGCCGAAACCATATTAATTCCGGAAATCCCAGTAGACATCAATGCAGTATGCCGAAAAATCATCCAGGGTCGAAATCGTGGAAAACTTCATAACATCATTATAAAGGCGGAGGGAGTGGAAATACGTTCGGAGGACTTGGCAGACATGATAAAAGAGCGGACCGGAGTTGATACGAAAATAGTCGTATTAAGTTATGTACAACGAGGCGGCTCGCCTACTGCAAGAGACCGTTTGTTAGCCAGCAGGACGGCCTACAAAGCGGTAGAGTTGTTGCGGGATGATAGCTCCAGTAAAGCGGTGGGAATTAATGGGAATGAAATAGTGGCATATGATCTGGGAGATGCACTGAAAATGACTCGTACCCACGACCAGAGTTATATTGAATTGGCGGATGTATTGTCGATTTAACCCTTTATACCGATGGGAATCTGATGAATGGTGTAGATAGATTAAGAGGAGGATGTCAATCCTCCTCTTTGATTTCCTCTAAATCCAGCCCAATATCATTATGAAGAAGACTTCCAAAATGAACGGAACCCAAGCCATATTTTTGCCGAATTTGATCCAAGGTACGTTCCAACCGTTCCTCTCCAAAACGAGAAGCTTCTTCTTCTGAAAAAAGACTAAGTTGTTCCGATGTGGCTTCATCTACTAGTTGAATCCCCGTAATGGTGAGCAAACGAATAGGTTTGGTAGGGTACCCGCATGCTTGAATCAATTCTTTGGCAACCCGGGTAATATCGTGGGCTAACTGAGTGGGCTTTTCCAACTGTGTTTGGCGGCTGATGGAATGAAAATCCGGGTCTTTCATTTCGATTCGAATGCCCGAGGCTTTTACTTGGTATTGACGAAGCCGGGAAGCTACCGTATCGGCAATTCCCACAACGGCCATATCAATATCCTTTTGTGAGGTAAGATCTCTGCGGAAAGTGATGCCATTTCCTACCGATTTGATTTTTCTGCGATGAGAAGCCAGGGCAACCGGTTCGTTTTCTTTTCCATTGGCATATTCCCATACCATGACTCCATGCTTCCCAAACATAGCAGACAGGGTATCTACATGGGTGCGTCCCAAGTCTCCGATGGTTAAAATGCCTATTTTTTGAAGCTTTTCCGCCAGGGCTTGGCCTACAAAAAATAGCTCTTCAACGGGTAATGGCCATAATATATCCCGATAATTTTCTCGTGTAATTTCTGTGGTGGCATCTGGTTTTTTGTATTCAGAGCCCATTTTTGCGAACACCTTGTTAAAGGACACACCCACAGATAGTGTTAAATGTAATTGCTTCTTCACGGTCTCTCTGATATGATCTGCGATTTCTACTCCATTGCCCCACAGCTTCTGGCTATGGGTTACATCCAACCAGGATTCATCGATGCTGAATGGTTCAATTACGTCCGTATATTGGTTATATATTTCATTGATTCGCTTGCTATAATACTCATACTTTTCGTGGTGAGGAGGGACTACGGCTAAGTCCGGACATTTTTTTCTCGCTTGCCAGATGGTTTCTGCAGTCTGTACTCCCGCTTTTTTGGCCAGTTCATTTTTTGCCACAATAATACCGTGGCGGTTTTTGGGGTTGCCGCAAACGGCCATGGGACGATTCCGAAGCTCCGGGTGATCCAATAATTCCACAGAGGCAAAAAAACCATTCATATCACAATGCAATATTACTCGATCCATGGTTCTATTATATCTTTTCTTTACAGAAAAAACAGAGAAAGTGCACCAAAAATGGAGACACCCTGTGGTATAATAAATGTAATACTTATATAGGAGCCAATCATGGAGAAAAAATCCAAGCCCATTGTGGCGTTGATGTACGATTTTGACAAAACCTTATCCCCGGAAGATATGCAGAACTACGGCTTTATTCCGGGTGTGGGAATGGCCCCCCGGGATTTCTGGGCCCTGTGTACCAAAACGATTCAAGACCATAAAATGGATATGATTTTGGGATATATGATGGTGATGTTACAAGAAGCCGAGGGGAAAATGCTCTTAACCAGGGATGTTTTTCGCGCCATGGGAAAGAAGGTTCGATTGTTCCCTGGAGTGACCACCTGGTTTCAGCGAGTCAATGATTTTGGGACGGATCGAGATGTCATCATCGAACATTACATCATTTCCTCCGGATTGAAGGAAATCATTGAAGGGACCCCCATTGCCAAGGAGTTCAAACGAGTGTATGCTGCAGAATTTGTATATAATGAGAGAGGTGTTCCAGTATGGCCGGCCATGGCGGTAAATTACACGTCCAAGACGCAGTTTCTTTTTCGAATCAACAAAGGGGAACTGGATGTGACGGACCATAAGGGTGTCAATGAGTTTATTCCGGAATCACAGAGACGGATTCCTTTCCAAAATATGATTTACCTGGGAGATGGAATCACAGATATACCTTGTATGCGCATCGTGAGAAACGGGGGTGGGAATTCTATTGCGGTGTATGAGGACAACCCGGAATTGGGATTGCGCATGAAGGAGCAAGGACGGGTGAATTACGTGCTTCCCGCCGACTTCAGAAAGGGGAAATCCCTGGAGAAAAAAGTGTTTGAAATATTGAATGAAATATCAAGCGATAGCCACAGAATGTAGATGGGAGTAGTAATATGTCAAAGAATATTATGGTTTGTGTAACGCAGCAAAAGACCTGCGATCGGCTGATTAATTATGGATTTCAGCTTTTGGAAGAAACCAAAGGGGAGCTGTATATTATCCATGTAGCACACTATGAGTTTAAATTTTTGGGAAACACCGAAGAAGGAGAAGCCCTGGATTATTTATATGAGAAGGCCTTGGAATATGGAGCCAACCTAACGGTGGTGCGGTCTAACCATGTGCTAGATACCCTGATTGATTTAGTGGAAAAGAATAAAATCGGCCATTTGGTTCTGGGACAATCGGGGGAATCGAATGACGGAAACAATATGGTGAGCATGCTGGAAGAGAGACTTTCCAAAAAGACGGAGATATTGGTGGTACCGTCATAAATGGGTCGCAATAGGGAACCTAGAGGAGCTTTACACCATTGATGTTCAGTTGAAAATCGGCTCCGAGAAACAGGGCGGCTTGCCGGCACATAGACATTCGCACCAGAAAAATTTCAAAATATTCCATGACTGCGCTGATTTTTGTGTCAATGGTAAGTTCTAAAATGATTTGTTTGGCTTCCGGCTCGATTTGCAGATGAGCTTTCTGTACTGCGAAATTTACCCGGTCATGAATATCCTGAGATAGCTTTACCCGGTTTCGGTTTTTGTATCGAACCCGGGTTCTTCTTACATCGGATTTGTCGGCCAAGATTATGGCGGCAGAAATGGGACTGACGGCGGTTCCGGTGCCTTCGTCATGATTACCGATGGCTTCTACCACCTCCGCTAGATCTTCTGGGGCCATTCCCATTTTATCCAGAATTCGAAAGGCCATAATAGCTCCGCTTTGGGCATGATCATTTCGGTTAACGCAATTTCCGATATCGTGAAGGTATGCCGCAATCATGGCCAATTCCTGATCCCGCTGGGGATATTGGAAAGCAGCTAAAATTTCGGCGGCTTTATGGGCGGTTTTGGTGGCATGGGCAAATCCGTGTTCCGTATAGCCGATAGCCCCCAAACCATCATTGCCTTTTCGGATATATGCGGAAATTTCTTCATTGTTTTTTACTTCTTCAAAGGAGATATGGGGTGCACTATCCGTTGGGTGTGTGTTTGTCCTGGTGGATTCCATTTATAGACCTCTTTTCTAATGTATTGTTCTTAAAATCGACACCATATTATATCATGCATTTGCATCGAGTGGATAGACAGCAATTCTTGACGGGTATCGGTAAAAAAGATATAATGACCACAGCATTCAAGGAGGTACGTTCTATGCGGATAGCATCCATAATAATCGGTGTTTTGCTTGTATTTACTAGCGTATGGTGTTTGGCCCATCCGGGAGCCACTTATCTGTCGTTAGCTTTTTTATTAGGTGCGGTGATGTTCCTTCATGGGGTGACCGCTCTGTTTGGATACCTGATGATTCGAAGACTTCACAAGAAAGGCCAAGGATGGTTACTGGCAGATGGAATATTTACCACAATGCTATCCTTGGTAGTATTGTTTAATCAAATCGTGGCGGACGCGGTGGTTCCTGTCTTTTTCGGATTGTGGTTGCTTCATTCCGGGGTGGCGCGCATCGTGAGTACGTTGAATGAACGTGGTATTAAGGAAGGCTTTTGGCTATTCTTCCTTGGGATGATTAGTATGGTAGCGGGGCTGTATCCGCTGGTAGATGCGATTTTGTTTGACTTATCGTTGATGATGATGATTGGAATCATATTCCTGGTGCAAGGTGCGAATATGCTGTATTTGGGGGCATCCTCCCTAACGGATGCAGAAGAGTAGGTAAGAATGGGCCAGAGCTTGATTCCGGAGGAAAAAAAGCAGAAGATAATATCTTTGGTTGTCATCATCGGACTTTTGTTAACCGTTTGGTACATGCTGGATTTAGTATTGTTAACATTTTTGTTAACATTCATTTTTTATCATCTATTGGAGAAAGTACAATGCAGATATGTGAAGATACTGGGGAGAAGACTACCGGACCCTTTGATTATGGTGGTTCTTTATGCTTTGTTTATCGCCGCTGTCAGTATTCTAAGTATTGAAGTTTTTCCGAAGTTGGTGCATCAGGTGAATATCATCGCCACGGCTTTGTCCAACTTTGATATTGCAGCAGTTCAAGCGGCGGTGGGAGAAAGAGCGGCGGCATTATTATCCGGTGTGGATGTGAATAGCTACATCGGCCAGGCGGGCACTCTTCTTGCGGAAGTATTTAGTCGGTTGAGTGGTTTCTTGCTCAATATGTTTATCGCACTCATTCTCAGTTTTGCCATTATTGCGGAGAAGAAAAAGATTGCACAATTCGGAATTAATGTATCTAAGAGTAATATATCCTTTCTATACGATTATTTTGTAACCTATGGCGGAGGATTTTGTCAGACCTTCGGGCAGGTGATGAAAGTTCAGGTTACCATTGCGTTTATCAATTCCATTATCACCACCATTGCTTTGAGCATCTTTGGATATCCGGCGGTGGGAGGGCTGGGATTGATGGTATTCCTATTGGGCTTAATTCCGGTGGCCGGTGTGATTATTTCTTTCATTCCGCTTTCCGTGATTGGTTTTACCATTGGCGGGATTATGATGGTGTTGAAAGTTGTCATATTCATCCTGTTGCTACATGCTTTTGAAGCCTATATCATGAATCCGAAACTGATGTCACGCAAAACCCGTCTTCCGGTTTGCTTTGTGTTTCTGATTCTATTAATCGGGGAACATTACATGGGTGTTTGGGGTTTATTAATCGGTGTACCCATCTTCATATTCTTAATGACTGCCTTTAAAGTGGATTATCAGGTAGTGGGGAGTCACGGTAAGAAACAAAAATGCGATCCGGAGGACCAGGAGCCCCCCCCGGCCAACTTGCTATAAGCCGCCAAAACAGGCGGTTTTTTTATGAATATAACCGCTTTTATAATGGGGCTATGATATAATAAAGTATCTATATTACACGAGGAGAAATAAGGTGAAATCCATTGTTGTTATTGGGGGCGGGGCATCGGGAATGGCCGCTGCCATTGAAATAAAAATGAAAAACCCTTCCTTGGCTGTGATGCTCCTGGAAAAGAACGAGATATTGGGGAGAAAGCTACTTGCTACGGGCAATGGCCGGTGCAATATTAGCAATGCAACCATTGAAGGGGAGGCTTTCGTTTGGGATTTTATCCATCGAGTGGGAATTCTTACTCGAAGGGAAGATGAGGGGCGCATGTATCCGTTTTCCGGGAAGGCATCGGATGTAGTCGCAAGCTTGGAAAAATCCCTGAATCGGTATGAAGTAGAAATAAAGCGTAACTTTGTGGTGAGTGCCATTTTGCCGGAGAAAGAAGGCTTTCGAATAAAGGGTCATCAGCATGAAGATGTATATGCGGAAAAAGTGATTATGGCCATGGGTGGTAAAGCAGCACCTCAATTCGGAACTTCCGGAGAAGGGTATGGTATATGTGGTCAGTTAGGGATTATGGTGAAGCCGGTCTTTCCCGGATTGACACATTTCCAGGTGGAGGATTACCGGGAAGGTCTTCATGGAATTCGTATGAAGGGCAGCGCCACCCTTCTGAGAAACGGAGAGACCATTGCTACGGAACGAGGCGAGATTCAATTTAGTAAAAGAGGCCTTTCAGGTATTTTGCTAATGAATTTGAGTTCGCATGTGGTGCTACATGGAGAAGACAAGTTTTCCTCTTATCAAATCGCATTGGATTTTATGGAAGGGTTTTCCCTGGAACAGGTTCGGGGTATTATGAAGCGGCGAGCCAGGGAGAATGGGTATTCGATCCAAGATATTTTAGCCACCATCGTTCCCTGGGGGTTGGGTGCGACCATCTTGGAAAAAGCAGGAGTTTCTTCCGAAAGGTGGGAAAATGAAATTGGCACATTAACGGGGGAAGAGTTGGATCAAATATCCCTTCACCTGAAAGAGTTTCGGTGGAAAGTACGGGGGTTGGGTGGTTGGAAGGATGCACAGATTACGGTGGGCGGTGTATCCTTGAATGAAGTTGCCCTAAATACATGGGAAAGTCGTCGTTGGCCGGGGCTTTATATCGTGGGCGAACTTCTTGACTTACAAGGCCCCTGCGGCGGGTTCAACCTGCACTTGGCCTGGAAGACAGGGATTCAGGCAGCAGATCACTTAGTGGAATCTATTTAAAGAATCAGAGGAAGTTTCGGGAAAGAAGTAGTATATATGTATCGCATTCATCAAATAAAATTGAGATGGGATGAGCCTTTGGAAGAAATTCCCCGCAAGATTGGTAAAAAACTGGGGTGGAAGGGGAATCATCCGGAAATATTGGAATGGGTCATCCGGAAAGAGTCCATCGATGCCAGGGATAAAAGTCAGATTTTTCGGGTTTATACCATAGACTTTCAGCTATCCGAGCCTTTCAAACAGGGGAAGGACGGCCTGGTAGAGTTGGTGAAGGAAGATCCTTGGATGCCACCACCCTACGGAGAGAAACAATTAGAACATTCGCCCGTGATTGTGGGATTTGGACCGGCAGGAATGTTCGCCGCATTGGTTTTGTCAGAAGCCGGATTTCAGCCCGTTATTCTGGAACGAGGCGCCTCCATGGAGGACCGAATTCATAAGGTAAATCAATTTTGGAGAGATGGTATCCTGGATGAGGAAACCAATGTGCAATTCGGAGAAGGCGGTGCCGGAACCTTTTCCGACGGAAAGCTTACCACTGGGATAAGGGATGTTCGAATTCAAAAAGTATTCAAGGAGTTGGTGGAAGCCGGCGCAAATCCAAATATTCTATACAAGCAAAAACCCCATGTGGGAACGGATGTGTTACGAAAAGTGGTGGTAGAAATTCGCGAGAAAATCAAGAGGGCCGGGGGCAGTTTTCAGTTCCAGACGAAATTGACGGATTTGGTCATCGAGGAAGGAAGAATCATGGGGGTTCAGATGGGAGAGAAGGGGACCATTCCTACAGAATCTTTGGTTTTGGCCATCGGCCACAGTGCCCGAGATACCCAGGAGATGTTGCACAATAGAGGATTGGCCATGGAACAAAAACCTTTTTCCATGGGTCTTCGTATAGAGCACCCGCAGTCTTTGATTGATGAGAGTCAGCTGGGAAATGTTTCCACAGCAGTTTTGGGGCCGGCGGAATACAAGCTGGTATATCGGGGTTCATCGGGAAGAGGGGTGTATACCTTTTGTATGTGCCCTGGTGGCCAAGTGATTCTGGCCTCTTCCGAAAAACAATCATTGGTAACCAATGGCATGAGTAATCACGACCGTTCCTCTGGAAAGGCCAATAGCGCATTGCTGGTGGAGGTGGGTCCAGCGGATTTTCCCTCTTCACATCCTTTGGCCGGTGTTTGGTGGCAGCGGGAAGTGGAAAAGAAGGCATTTCAACAATCCGGGAATCAATATCGGCATCTGACTTGTTCGGTAGAAGAGTTTGTTGAAAACAAAGGAGCGGGTAACAAAGTAAGAGGGTGCCTTCCGGAATTTGTAGGAGATCATTTAATCGAAGCCCTTCCATTTATGTCTAAAAAAATTGAGGGGTTTGACGGACCAAAAGCACGTCTTTATGGTGTGGAGACCAGAAGTTCTTCGCCGATTCGAATCCGAAGAGATGAAATGTATCAAAGCAACATTAAAGGGCTATATCCCACCGGAGAAGGCGCCGGATATGCAGGAGGTATTATGTCTGCGGCGGTGGATGGAATACGAGTGGCGGAACAGATTATGAAAACATATTACATATAAAATATAAAGGGAGGACGGATCATGCTTGAAAGAGGATACATTCAGGTCTACACGGGAAATGGCAAGGGAAAAACTACGGCGGCCTTGGGGATTGCTCTGCGTTCCGTGTGTGCCGGTAATCGAGTATTTATGGGGCAGTTTATGAAAGGGCAAAACTATAGTGAATTGAAAGCCCCCTCTCTTCTAGATGGACTGGAAATCGAACAATTCGGAGATCCTGAGTTTTATCATGGAGAGCCAAATCCCAAGGATTTCGAAAATGCGGAGAGAGGCTTGAAACGAATGGCGGAAGTGCTGGTCAGCGGGAAGTACGACCTTGTGATTCTGGATGAAATAAATACCACACTGTACTTTAAGCTGTTGAAAGTGGAGGATGTGCTATTATTAATGGACCAGAAACCGGAAGGGGTAGAGCTGATTCTAACAGGTCGATATGCCCCGGAAGAAATCATGAATCGAGCGGACTTAGTTACCGAGATGAAAGAAATCAAGCACTATTATACCCAGGGAGTGCCCGCAAGAGTTGGCATAGAGAATTAAATTAATGAGAGGTTTGGACACATGAGAAAAGCGGCATCTTGGATTATTGCTTTAACACTACTATTTACTACAACGGGAGGCGCAGCGGCTGTTGAGTTATCAAAGAATCCTCAAGAAGCGTTATACCAACAGATTCAAGCAGGGGCTTACGATATTTTCACCAACTATGTTGACGGTTATACATTGCAGATTGCACCGGGTATGGAAGTGGACATGAGTTGGTCAAAAATAGGAACGTCACTAGAAACACCGGACCAGCGCATTGAAATATATCGGCAGTATGTGGGGGATGGATTGGAGAGCTATCTAAGTTATTCCAATGGTTTTTTAGCCAACGAAACGGATCATCAACAAGTGGAACAGGGATGGGAATCTTATGGGGAAAATCACGTCTTTGTCACCCGTTGGATGCGTGCCCCTTTGGCGGGAGTACCGGGTGACCGGAACTATTATACTGTTTTGGATTTGCCTGTGGGAGAGTATTGTTACACCATCGTTGTTAAAACAGTGGTGCCAATTCAACAGCTGGGGGGATATGCCAACCTGGTAAGTAGTTTTACCACATTTTATCCTTACCAATCGGGGGAGAACGTAATTCGGACAGGGAGGTCTCCGGAAGAGCGAAATTGGAATGAGGAAACGGAACATTTCTATCATCAATATTTCGGCCCGGAATCCCAACTGACATGGGGCCTTTACGAACCCCAAACCAACTACGATTATGGTACGGGGACTTATGATTTTGGCCAGATTGCTTACTATGAGTCCTTGTTTAAGTACGAGTTTCCGGTGGTGTTGAACTATTCGGAGTTTGAGAATAAGACGCACCATCCCAATCTGAAGAAGAGATTGGAACAAGCATGGGAGAAGGGGAAAGTATTAGAGCTCACACTTCAGACTAATCGCGGATCTTCCGGCAATCAGGTGTATCAGGTTCTACAGGGAGAATATGATATGTTCCTTAGGGATTATGCCAACACGATCCGTGATTTTGGCCATCCGGTTTTGTTTCGACTGGCCAATGAAATGAACGGAGATTGGTGTCCTTATTCCGGGTATCACACTTCCAGAGATCCGGAGATTTATCGGGAGTTTTATCAGTATGTGTTCCGTATTTTTGAAGAAGCCGGCGTAGATAATGTGATATATATTTGGAATCCCAACTCGGAATCCTTCCCCGATTTCAAGTGGAATCATTCGTACCAGTATTATCCGGGAGATGCATATGTGGATGTGGTGGGGATGACAGCCTATAACACAGGGACATATTACTGGCAAGTGGGAGAGCGCTGGAACACTTTTGAAGCCTTGTATGAAGATTTGTATCATGAATATAGTCATCAATTTGCAATGCCACTCATGATAACCGAGTTTGGTTCTGCCAGTGTAGGTGGAGATAAAAGTCAGTGGATAGAGGAGATGTTTGCTAAAATCTATGCTTTACCTGGAATTAAAATGGCCATTTGGTGGGATGGGAATGATTATGATGGAAATAGTATCTCCAGAAACTATACCATAGACGAAACCCCGGAGATTTTAGAGACTTTCCGAAATCGTTTTGACCCGCCCTGGCATTGGAATGCCTTTGCATGATTTCGGTGTACATGATAAAGTAAAGGGGAAAGGTTCCAGGGAACCGGAAGGGGGTTCGAACAATGAAAAAACCCATCATGTTAATGATATTAGATGGCTTTGGACTGAATCCAAACACGAATGGAAATGCCATTGCCATGGCCCAGGCTCCCAATATAAAAAAATGGATGACGGAATACCCGAATACCAGTTTATCGGCTTCCGGTTTGGATGTTGGATTACCGGATGGTCAAATGGGGAATTCGGAAGTAGGACATCTGAATATAGGTGCCGGGCGAGTGGTGTATCAGGAATTGACGAAAATTAGCAAACATATTCAGGAAGGCACCTTTTTTGAGAATCCTGTGCTGAGAGATTCCATGAGGAGTGCCAAAGAGAAGGGTGGAACGCTGCATCTTATGGGGCTGGTATCTGATGGAGGGGTGCACAGTCATTTGGAGCATTTGAAAGGACTCTTAAAAATGGCCCAACAGGAGGGAATAGAAGATTTGTCCATCGGCTGCTTTTTAGATGGCCGCGACGTACCACCTAGATCGGCCTTGGAATATTTAGATGAATTAAATCAGTATGTAGAGGAATTATCACTGGGACGAATCGGCTTCATATCAGGACGCTATTATGCCATGGATCGAGATCGACGCTGGGATAGGGTTCAGAAGGCCTACGATGGGCTGACGCTGGGAGAAGGTTTGCGTGCGACTGATTACCGGGAGGCCGTTCTAAAAGGATACGATCGAGGAGAGGATGATGAATTCATCATCCCTACCATACTGGATGGAGCCACCCCGGTATCTGACGGAGATAGTGTCATATTTTTTAATTTTCGACCGGATCGAGCAAGAGAATTGACACGTAGCTTTGTGGACCCAGCTTTTCATGGATTCTTTCGAAAGAAGACGTTCCAAGACTTGAATTTTGTGTGTATGTGCCAGTATGATGTGACCATGCCCAACGTATCGGTTGCTTATCCCCCGGAAGAAATCCGGAATACATTAGGGGAGTATTTGGCGGAGAATGGGCTACGTCAGCTTCGCATTGCCGAAACAGAGAAGTATGCCCATGTGACATTTTTCTTTAATGGGGGAGTGGAAGAACCCAATCCCATGGAAGACAGGGTTCTGATTCCATCTCCGAAAGTGGCCACTTATGACCTGCAACCGGAAATGAGTGCCTACCTGGTAAGAGACCGGGTGATAGAAGAGATAGAGAGAGACTATTATGACGTGATTATTTTGAACTATGCCAATGCGGATATGGTGGGACACACCGGAAAAATTCCGGCTGCTGTGAAGGCCATCGAGGCATTGGAAGAATGTGTTCCGCCGGTGCTAGAAAAGGTACTGGAAAAGGGAGGTCAGGTTTTGGTTACTGCCGATCATGGCAATGCAGACGAGATGCTGGATGAAGAAGGGAATGTGATGACGGCCCATTCGAAGAATCCGGTTCCTTTGGTTTATGTGGCAAGAGATAGAATGAAATTAAGAGAAGGTGGTCGTCTTTGCGATTTGGCACCTACAATCCTTGCGCTATTGGGATTGGAGAAACCCGGCGAGATGACCGGAACCAGTTTAATTCAAGAGTAGGGGAAAGAGAATATTTTGATGGAGAAAAGGACCTTCTTAAAAGGGGCGGTAATTCTTGGGATGGCAGGATTGATGGTTCAGGTGTTTGGCGCATTTTTCCGAATTCCATTGGCCAATATCATCGGGCCTTCCGGCATGGGATACTACCAAACAGCGTATCCCATATATGTGTTTTTGTTGGTTTTTTCCACCAATGGTGCACCGGCAGCCATATCTAAAATGACATCGGAACGACTGGCAATGGGCAGACTCAAAGACGCACATCAGGTTTTCAAGAAATCTTTTTTGTTGATGACGGGGTTAGGTTTTGTCGCCTTCGTAGCAGTATTCTTTGGAGCGGAAACCATCGTTTCAGCCGTGGGGGATCCCGGTGCGGTTATGGCCATGAAAGCCATAGCGCCCGCTCTTTTGGTAGTCCCGATTATGAGCGTATATCGGGGATATTTCCAAGGAATGCAAAACATGGGTCCTACGGCCACTTCACAACTACTCGAACAAGGTGTCCGAGTAGCGGTGGGCCTGACATTAGCCATTGTCTTAATGAAAGAAAGTGTGGCTTTTGCGGCGGCTGGTGCTACCTTCGGTACTTCCGTGGGGCCAGTGGCCGGAGTGCTGGTTTTGGCGGTGATATATGGCAGGCGAAGGCAAACTCTGTTGCAGCAACAGACGGAAGACGTTACCAGTCAGGGAGAGTCGTCTCGGAAAATTATGGGTACCCTTCTGTGGATTGCAGTACCTATTACCATTGGAGTATCCATTCTACCTATCATAAATCTAGGGGACTTGCTGGTGGTGATGAAACGGCTGGAAGGTTCTGGGTTTTCCTTAGAGCAGGCTAATGTTTTATATGGACAGTTAACCGGTATGGCAGGACCGGTTATTAATATTCCTATGGCCCTGGCCCTTTCTATGGCCTTGTCTATGGTTCCGGCCATTGCCGCATCCAATGCAGCAGGGGATCGAGAATTCTTGAAAAAAAATGTGCAGCTAGGTTTCCGTACGGCCATGATAGTCGGTGTCCCATGTAGCTTTGGATTAATTATCTTGGCGGAGCCTATTATGACACTTTTATACCCGATGGAGATGGAGAGTGCGATATCCGCTTCCAATAGTTTGGCTTATTTGGCCATGGGGGTTATATTTCTCTGTGTGGCACAGACCATGGCCGGTACCCTACAAGGATTGGGTCGCCCCGGTATCGCTGTGATGGGATTAATGCTGGGTTTTTTGGTGAAGTTGATAGGCACATATTTCTTGACCGGCATACCTGAATTGAACATTGATGGTGCGGCCATTGCCAGTGCTTTGGCATATACCACGGTGGGAATATTTAATTTTTCGGCGGTGAAGGCCTTGACGGGAATTCGTTTTGACAAAAACCTTACTATGCTAAAACCGCTACTGGCTGGATTAGTGATGTTCATAGCCGCCGGATTGGTGTATCGATTATTGGATGGATTCCTGGGGAATGCACTTGCCTGCTTGCTGGCAATTGCCATAGGGGCTGCCGTTTATGGAATCGTATTATTAAAAATAAAGGGTATTGATTCCGATGAAATCAAAGGGTTTCCAAAAGGGGAAAAAATTTGGAAGCTGCTTCGAAAAATCAAGTTGGTGAAATAGGGCATATTCAGAAAATTAGAACTTTGTGAAACCGTTGAAATAAGCCGGTTTCAACCTTGACAGGAAATTATCAGGGTGATATATTCAAGGTGTGCGTACAGCACAAAACAAACCTTTGATATATGTAACACATATGAAAGAAAAGAGGAGAAGAAAATGTCGAATTATGTTGATCGCTGCATTGAGCTGTGCAAAGAAAGAAATCCGGGAGAAGAAGAATTCCACCAGACGGTAGAAGAAGTTTTAGAATCCTTAAAGCCCGTCATGGAAAAACATCCGGAATACGAAGCAGCCGGCATTCTGGAAAGATTAATCGAGCCGGAAAGAGGAATTACATTCCGTGTGGTTTGGGTAGATGATGCCGGAAAAGTACAGGTTAACAAAGGATACCGATATCAGTTCAACAGCGCCATCGGACCTTACAAAGGTGGTCTTCGATTTGCGCCCAATGTATATCCTGGAATTATTAAGTTTCTGGGGTTTGAGCAGATTTTCAAGAACAGTTTGACCGGGCTTCCCATTGGCGGAGGAAAAGGTGGAGCAGACTTCGATCCCACCGGGAAATCCGATGGGGAAGTGATGCGGTTTTGCCAGGCGTTCATGACTGAATTATATCGACATATTGGACCGGAAACCGACGTACCGGCTGGGGACTTGGGTGTAGGCGCTCGAGAAATCGGTTATATGTACGGGCAGTATCGAAAAATCGTAAACCGTTTTGAGGGTGTTCTCACCGGAAAAGGTCTGACTTGGGGCGGATTACACGGCAGAACAGAAGCAACCGGATATGGTATTGTATATTATGCCAATGCCATGTTGGAAGCCAATGGAGAAAAGTTGGCTGGAAAAACAGTGGCCATCTCTGGATTTGGGAACGTATCCTGGGGAACGGCGCAAAAAGCAACGGAGTTGGGGGCAAAGATCATCACCATTTCCGGACCCGACGGATACATTTTGGATGAGGCTGGAATTTGGGGAGAAAAGATTGACTACATGTTGGAACTACGAAACTCCGGTAAAAATGTCTGCGCACCTTATGCTGAAAAATTCCCGGAAGCCAAGTTCTTTGCAGGGAAAAAGCCTTGGGAAGTAAAGGCAGACCTCTATATTCCATGTGCTACACAGAATGAAATCAGAATTGAGGATGCACAGACCATCGTTGCCAGCGGCGCAAAATTCGTCTGTGAAGGATCCAATATGTCTTCTACCAATGAAGCCATCAAGTATATGCAAGAAAATGGCATCATTCTTGGGCCATCTAAGGCTGCAAATGCCGGCGGAGTTGCATGTTCCGCCATCGAAATGGGACAAAACGGGGCGAAAGCCGTTTATAGCCCAGAGCAGGTTCATGCCCAGCTTCGAGAAATCATGTGCGGTATCCATGATGCTTGTGCGAAAGCTTCTCAGGAATATGGATTTGGATATAACCTGGTTGCAGGCGCAAATATTGCCGGATTCTTAAAGGTAGCCAAGGCCATGATGGACCAAGGTCTCTAGAAGTTACAAATGACACCAATGATACCAAGAAAAGTATAAATTTTCGTGGTAAAAGAAACGGTGAAAACAATCAAAGAAACAAAGGTGTAGGAGTATTTCTACACCTTTGTTTTTTGTGCATCACATCAAGAACTTCTTTTCTTAAAAAGATAAAAAGAGCCGGAATACCAAAGGGGTTAGGGTTGCGAACAGATTGGATTTAGTGATATAATTTAATGTCAATGAATCGCCAATAGAAAGGAGTGAAAGCTGTGGATAGCGGACCGAGTCACGAACGAATCAAATTCTATAAAAACAGCCCGAATCCCGGCTTCTCAAATTGTTCTAGCCGGGGAAAATAGCAGAAAGCGAGGATAACCGGATGGAAAACGAAAAAACATTTGAAGAACGTATCCAAGAGATTTTAGATTTAGTGTCCGAGAAAAAATACATCAAGGCCAGAGATGCTCTGATTGAAATGAATAATGCAGTGGATGTGGCAGAAGCTTTGGAAGAGGTGATGGAGCACGTGGGATTGGAGCGAGCGGTGATTTTATTCCGCAGCCTTCCCAAGGAATTGTCGGTGGATGTGTTTTCTTATATGCCCATTGAGGACCAAATCAGCATTATTAATACCATTACAGACAAAGAAATCAGCTTCATTTTAGAAGAACTGGATTTTGACGACATGATTGATGTGTTGGAAGAACTCCCGGCCAATGTAGTGGATAAAATTTTGGAGAAAACTCCAAAGGAAGAACGGAAACGGATTAATACGTTTTTAAACTATCCTGAAGGTTCGGCCGGGACACTGATGACACCGGAATACATCAGTTTACGTCAAACCATGACAGTGGAGGAAGCGTTAGCTTATATTAAAAAAGAGTCGTTTGATTCCGAGACCATTTATACATGTTATGTGAAAGATAACGGTCGGAAGTTGGTGGGAATCATCTCATTGCGATCCTTGGTGATTTCCGAGGGAGACACCATCATTGAAGACATCATGCAGCAAGACTTTGTTTCCGTCAATGTGCACGATGACCAGGAAGTGGTTTCGGAAGTCTTTAAGCGATATGGATTTTTGGCCATACCCGTGGTGGATAATGAAAGCCGGTTGGTAGGGATTGTTACCGTAGACGACATTTTCGAAGTCATTGAAGAAGAGGCTACCGAAGACTTTGAACGTATGGCGGGGGTTTTGGATAGTTCCCATTTGGAATATTTAGACGCCAGTGTGTTTTCGCATGTAAAGAGCCGATTCCCCTGGCTGTTATTCCTGATGATTTCTTTGATGGTGACAGGGCTCATTATTAGCAGGTTTGAAGGAATGTTATCCCAGGTCATTATTCTTGTGGCATATTTACCTCTGTTGATGGGTACTGGAGGAAACAGTGGGTCTCAAGCAGCGACGGTCATTATTCGAGGACTTGCTACTGGAGAAATCGAACTGAAGGACGGAATGAAGGTACTGTGGAAAGAGTTGAGGATTAGCTTGGCAGTGGGAGTTTTGCTCAGTGCCATGAATTTTGTGAAAGTAATCTTCCTGGACGGTGAAAGTGTTTTAATTGCTCTCACCATCTCATTGTCCTTGCTATTGATTATATTCTTTGCCAAGCTAATTGGAGGAATGTTGCCACTCTTGGCGAAGAAGTGTAAGATTGACCCTGCGCTAATGGCCACCCCCATGATTGCATCCATGACGGATATGGTGTCCGTAGTAACATATTTCTTGCTGGCTACACTGATTTTAGGTCTGTAGACGGAACGAAGTATTCTCGATAGGAGAATCGAATCATGATTACGGTAGATGGAAAAGTGGTTTCCGGATGGTTTTCGCCGAGAAAACAAGAAACCCATAAAGGAAGTTATGGAAGAGTTCTTCTCATTGCCGGGAGCAAGGGGATGGGAGGCGCTGCATTACTTTCTGCCAAGGCCACATTGAAGTCGGGTGCAGGCCTGGTGTATGTCAATATTCCGGAAGAAATGTTCCCTATCGTACAAAATGGTGTTTGGGAAGCGGTTTTAATGGACCGAGGTCAGCCCCTGACAGGCCTGGATTCGTACCAAGCCATTGCCATAGGCCCGGGATTGGGAATGGGTACTCTGGAGGGAGAGGTTATAGAACGGGTTTTTTCTGGCTATACCGGACCGTTGGTGTTGGATGCAGACGGATTAAATCAAATCGCGCAAAAGGAAAAAATCCCGTGGATCCGGAATTATCCAGGACCTGTAGTCATCACACCGCACGTGAAGGAAGCACAGCGGCTTTTGGCCGTGGAAAAAGAAGATATGGGCCGATGGAGCCGGGAAGAAATTGCGGCGAAATTGGTGGAGGCCACTTCCGCTTGGGTGGTATTGAAAGGACATGGAACATTAATCATGTCGCCCGATGGGAAAGTGGCCATCAACACCACCGGAAATCCAGGTATGGCCACAGGCGGCACCGGGGATGTGCTTACGGGTATCATTGCAGGACTACTGGGGACGGGCCTGCCACCTTGGCAGGCATCGGTAGCTGGTGTATATATTCACGGAATGGCAGGAGACTTGGCGGCAGCACGTCATGGAATGATTTCCATGACCGCAACCGATCTTCTGGATAATTTGTCGGCGGCTTTTATTCAAATGGAACAGGAGTAAAGAATATGAAGAGAGTAGGATTTGGCGTATTGGTGCTTTTGCTGATTCTGTCTATCGGATGGATGACGGCTTTCGGAGATACTTCCATACCAGGATCCACAGATGATCCTGTGGTAACGAAATCCTATGTGGATAGCAGACTATCTTATAAAGTTCTGCAATTGCAACCAGGACAAACCGTGATTGGCGGAGAAGGAACGGAAATTATTGTACGAAGTGGTGAGGTGACAGCCATTGACAATGGAGCCAATGGGATTTCGGATATCACGGGAGGACAGGACCTGAGAACCGGACAACCTTGCAAGACCAACCATTTGTTGTTGGTACCCCGAAGTGACGGAAGAGGGGTTAAAGCCTCGACGGAGGCCTATATCATGATTCGAGGAAGCTATACCCTGAATTAAGGAGTGATTGGGATGAAGGAATACATCAGACATAACAGGGTTTTATTAATATTATTGGCTTTAGTGATGGTGGTCAGCCTGTTTGTGATGGCAGGTCGTTTTGGGGTAGAAAAGAATAACAAAACATATGATATCGTGCTGGACTATAATGAAATTCTGGCTATGGCCCAACAATCCACTCACTCAGTGGACTGGTGGTTGGCAGAATTTAAAGAGATGGGAATTCGGCAAGTAGGCTTAACAGAAGAAAGCATCGTAACGTTAATGGAGGAAACGGAATATCCGGTGACTGGGGTCATGATGAATCAGCTGCTGAAAGAATCCCATTGGAGTGAAAAATATCCCCAAGGATTTGTGGATTCTATGGAACTTCGCGGGTATGACGTTTTTGATGTGGTGGTTTCTTGCCAAGGACCGATTCGAGAGTTTGTGAAACAAGGCATTACGGAACGAATTCAACCAGATCGATACATTTTGTGGGAAGAAGATGACGCACTCTTTGTGTTCCTGGACGGAACGGCAGATGTCACATTATATTCTGAAAAATACAAATATCAAAACTCGGATAATACCGGCTACCAGGAGCGAATTGATATTGTAAGTTCAAAGATTATGTTTATCAGCTTGGGATTCTTACCGGAAAAGGTAGCAGAAATTCAGAAAGCCGGGATGGATATTGTTCCCAGAACTATGAGCTATAATGGTTGGAATGATACAAAATTTGCCCAAGCTGTGCTAGAGGGATACCAAGAGTACGATATTCAGCCAGACTACATCATTGTGGGAGGTCAGGCGGTTTTCGGTTACGATGAGGGCCTGGATTTTGCCCGGGAGTATATCTTGAACAACAACGTGACCATTGGTTTGATTGAAAACACTACTCAGAGACAGAATATCATGCAATTCGGAGTAGAAGAGGTGGCACAAAGCTCTCAATACGATGCAGTTCGCGTATTTACCGTGTGGCCTTACATTCAGAATCGATATCAATATTATGGATATGAAGGAGCCAAAGAAATTGAAAACACACTGTTTCGGGCGGTGGTAGAACGAAATATACGAGTGATTTACTATAAGCCCATATTCGAGATGGAGGATTTGCATACCTACGTAACCGATGTGGAGGAATATCGGCAATTGTTTTATAATCTGGAAGAGCGATTGGCAGAACATGGTTTTACTCCCGGTAAAGCGGTACAGATGTCACCGTATCAGGTGGGCGCCATCCAGAAGATTATGATGGGCTTGGGGAGTGTATTGGGTGTGTTGTTATTACTAGGCATCCTGTTTCCTATCCCCAAAAAGGTGCAGCTTGCGCTGGGCATCGTAGGGGGTATTGGTGTGGCAGGCATGGCGTTGGCCATGCCGGAGTGGTTTGAATTAACCGCATCTTTCTTCGGCTCTGTGGTGATATCCAGTATTGCCGTCAGTTTTTTTACCTACCAAGCCAGGCTGGCTCAGGACCATTTGTCGGAGCAAGAACCATTGGGGAAGATTATCGTATTTGGAGTGGGTACTCTGGTGGTGGCGGTGGCTATTGCATTGCTGGGGGGATTGTTCGGTGCGGCACCCATTTCTTCGATTCCATATATGTTGGAAATCGATATTTTTAGAGGAGTGAAAGTGGCACAGCTATTGCCCATGGCCTTCTATGTGTTGGCATTTCTCGCTTTTTTCGGATATGGAGAAAGCAAGAAGAAGGTGGGGCGCTTGGAGTTTCATGACATTAAGGAATTATTGAACTTAAGTGTTAAAATTTGGATGATAGTATTGGGCATACTTGTTTTGGGATTGGGCGCCTACTACATTATCCGAACTGGGCATTCTTCCAACATTGAAGTAAGCAGTTTGGAGATGGTGGTGCGAAACAAAATGGAAGATCTCCTGATTGCCAGGCCGCGAACCAAGGAGTTTCTCATTGCATTTCCCGCCATCATTATGATGATTTATGCTTCCGTTCGTCGATTTAAGTTATGGACCATTCTTTTTGGATTGGCGGGGGTTATTGGTATGACCTCCGTATCAAACACCTTCCAGCATATTCGAACCCCCTTGTATTTGGGTGTGTATCGTACGGGGTACGGACTGTTATTTGGCATAATTCTTGGGGTTCTGGGTGTGTTGCTATGGGAAGGTTGTTATCGCGGCTATCATAAGCTATATAGAAAATATATGGAGAATCATGACTAAAATTCTAATTTCGGGGTACTATGGATTCAATAATATCGGGGATGAATCGATTCTGCAAGCCGTGGTTCATAGTTTGCGAGAGCAGCTTTCAGATATAGAAATTACTGTGCTGTCCCAATCTCCGGCTTCTACCCGTGAGAAATATGGGGTAGCTTCCGTAGATCGAAAATCTCTTTGGCAAGTATTGAAGGCCGTGAAAACACATGACTTGCTGATTTCTGGTGGGGGAAGTTTACTGCAAGATGTTACCAGTAAAAGAAGTATCCTCTATTACCTAGCCATTATGTGGATGGCCAAGGTTTTTCGAAAGGACTTTTTTATATATAGCCAGGGTATTGGCCCAATTCATTCCAAGTGGAATCGGCTTCTTACGAAAAACACCCTGGCCAAAGCCAGTGGCATTGTGGTGAGGGATCAAGCCTCTAAAGAGCTGTTAACGGAGATTGGAATAGAAGAAGAGCAAATTATCATCACGGCGGATCCCGTACTGCGAATCGATCCTGTGCCCTTGGAGTTGGGGAAAGAAATATTGGAGTCGGAAGGATTCCAACGCAAGGAAGAATGCAAAGTGGTGGGATTCGCAATCAAGGAAAAACAATTGAATTCACCCTTTGTGAAGGAATTGGAAGATAGTATCCGAGCTTTAGTGGATGAAAAAAAATGTCAAGTAGTTCTGATTCCATTTCATTATCAAGAGGATTTGAAGGTGATTGAGGAATTGGAGCGACGGCTTTCCAATAAGGTCTTTGTGGTAAAGCATAAATACCTAACCAATGAAATGCTGTCTCTCATCGGCAATATGGACGTTTTAGTGGGAGTTCGACTCCATTCCCTCATCCACGGAGCCATTATGGGAGTCAAACTCATAGGTATCAGCTACGACCCGAAGATCAATGCTTTCATGGGATCCATCGGGCTTAAGGCCCTATCCACCACGTTGGACTTTCAAGCTCGGTTTTTCCTGGAAGAATATGAACGGTTATGGGAACCGGGCTATGGCGAAACCGATAGAATTGTAGAAAATCGGGTGAAAGAGCTGGTGGATCGTCTTGTTACCAATGAAGCCATGATACAAGATATCATCAATCAAAGAAGGGCATAACAGGTATGAATCAACGATTTATCTTATGGGATATTCCCATCCATCGCGTCAATCAGGAAGAAGCCTTGCGAAGAATGCGGGGATTTTTCAAAGAAGAAGGGGTGGATTTGATTGTGACGCCCAACTCCGAAATCATAGTAAATGCATTACAAGATTCCGAACTGAAAGCGATTCTTCAAAGCGCCTCTCTCGTTATTCCGGATGGTATCGGTTTGGTATATGCTTCCAAGTTAATGGGGGAGCCCCTAACCCAACGTGTGACGGGAATTGATTTTTTGGAAAAGGCCTTGGAGTGGCTGGAAGAGCAGAAAAAAGGTATTTTTCTTTTGGGAGGAAAGCAGGGTGAAAACAGAGAAAAAGATGTGGTGAACATGGCGGCGCTGGAAATGAAAGCCCGATTTCCTAACCTTCTAATCAAAGGAACCCATCATGGATATTTTCGCCCTGAGGATGAAGAGGATATAGTCGATAAAATTCGACAATCTCAAGCAGAATTCCTTTGTGTGGCCATGGGCTCTCCAAAACAGGAAAAATTTGTGCATCGGAATCGATACCGATTGGGGAATGTTGTTTGTGCCATTGGAGTAGGAGGCAGCTTGGACGTTTGGGCAGGGATTTCAAAAAGAGCACCGGAGTTTTATCAACGCCATGGAATGGAATGGTTGTACCGATTGGTGAAAGAGCCGACCCGGTATAAAAGAGTGTTAAAACTGCCTGTTTTTATGGCGAGAGTATTGATAACCAGAGGCAAATAGAAAAAGGAGAACAAAATGGATAAAATACAATTAGAAAAAAAGGCGGCGAATATACGTGCGGGAATTATTCTTGCCACCGGCGCGGCAGGCTCGGGGCACCCGGGGGGGTCTTTGTCATGCGCCGATATCTTAACAGTACTATATTTTCATGAGATGAATGTAAGCCCGGAAAATCCCACCATGAAGGATCGGGATCGTTTTGTATTGTCCAAAGGACACGGTGCCCCGGCTCTTTATGCAGTGTTAGCAGAAAAAGGATACTACCCTAAAGAAGATATCCTGACACTTCGAAAAATAAATAGCAAATTTCAGGGACACCCAGACACCAAGAAATTACCGGGCGTAGAAACTTCTACCGGTTCGTTGGGACAAGGGTTTTCCATGTCTATTGGAATGGCCTTGGCCAACCGGTTGGATAAAAGTCCGGGTCGAGTATATGTTCTCTTGGGAGATGGGGAACTGCAAGAAGGACTGGTTTGGGAAGCGGCTATGGCAGCGGGTCACTATGGATTAGATAATTTGGTGGCTTTTGTGGATTGGAACGGACTTCAAATAGATGGAAAGAACGACGATGTGATGAAAGTCACTCCCATTGAAGAGAAGTTTCAAGCTTTTGGTTGGAACGTATTATCCATTGATGGCCATGACTTGGACCAGATTATGGATGGATTAAATACGGCACGCAACACCAAAGGAAAACCGACGGCAATTATTGCCAAAACCCATAAGGGGAAAGGGGTATCCTTTATGGAAGATGAAGCGGGGTGGCATGGTAAGGCTCCCAACACTGAGGAAGCGGAAAAAGCGCTTGCGGAAATTGGAGGGGAATGGTAGCAATATCGCCTCAATCCTTTGAAAATGAAAGGGTTGAGGTTTTTTTATGTTCTATTTGACCAACTTTTGACCAATAATGGGAGTAGACGTAGGGGGAAACTAGAAACATCAGTAGGCATGGAAAAAATAACATTTTAGGTAAATTAACACAATTTTACAAAATTAATGTATAATTTGATTGTAATCTGTGCAGCTTTTCTAGAACACTAATGATATATGTAGTTATTTTTGGAAATCCGAATGGATACAGAAACGAGGTCGCACTAATCCTTGGTGATCAGAGCAAGTGAGGTGCTACCCGAAAACTGCTCCATCCTGTATGCTATTTGGTTACGATATTGTCGGTAGTACAAAGAATAGGAGCAGCTTATCACAATAACCGCTGGAAGTTGCGGCTTGATAAAAATATGAAAAAGAAGAACTGGTGGCGTCTTTCTAACGTCAGCTCAGCTACCATCTCAAAGCTTGCCGGGCCTTTGATATGAACCGGAACACATACCGATATGAGCCGAAAAACTGCCTGACGAAGACGCTAGCACCTCAGACCTACACATTCGACGACCTTGAAATGACTGATGCGTTGGGCAAAGCTATCTGGAATGTTGTGCTTATATCAGAGGAGAAGGGAAAGGCTACTTAAAAACGGTTCGAACTAACTTTTAAACTGGGTCAAAAATCGGGACCGGATCATACGCGGAATGGGAGGAATCACAATGGGAATGTATTATGATTGCGAGGCTGTAGCAGTAGGATTTGAATATGAAATAGTAAATATGTTGCGGGCAATGATAAAGAATTACGAAGCAGCCATCAACTTAAAGATTTCTACGGATTTGGATGCTATTGAGGATGTCGATGCTTTGCATGGTATTCTATTGAAACTCACTGCAAAAGAGAATCGAGAATTGGAGTTTTTACCTGTGATGATAAACCCGGATGCGAGATGGGGATGCAATGTAAATTCTCTTAGTGTTAGCAAATTTGGCGATGAATTAATAGTGTGCAAATTTGGTATTATTTCCACTAAATACCCATGGTGTGGTACGTTTAAAGCCCTTCATGATCAATGTGACGGGTTGTATTTTTTTGGGAGCTCTCTGTATGAAGATCCAACAAATGGAATAGAATACGACGAACTCTCTAAAGTCTCTATACATGAAGGTGAAGTTGGTGAAGAGGTACACCAAAGAATTTGTGAAAGAATGGGAGTAGACCCCGATTTCTATGGAGAAGAATTGGAAGACGATGAATGGGAGGAGTTCTATCAAGAGTACGAGGACAATCGATTCGTTGTGTTCAATGAACTATTTAAAACGGTTCTGAGTCCGAAAATGGAATTAGCCAAGTTGTCTGCTAAAGAAATAGGCAAACTAAAATATTATGTGGCTAATGCGGTTTTGTATAATATCGGATTCGATTTTCTTTCAATGGATCCTAACAGCACGGTAGATTTGAATAAAAAGAAATTTCACATTACCAATGCCGCTCAGCTTTCACCACATTCTAACGACAAGATGGATACGAGTGGACGTAATGATAACAATGAAAAAAAATCTGAAAATTTGGTGGCATCAAATAGTTTTGAAAAGACACTTCTAAGCAAAGTAGAATCTCAGGAACACGACATCGATAACATTGTGTGGTCCAGGGTTGATATCGATGATTGTGAGATTGATGAAGAGGGGGCGCTAGTAGATTGCTACACCGGGAAAGAAAAAAACATTATATTACCTGACGGTATTTCCGCTATTGATGACTTTGCGTTATCAATGAATGATAATATTACCTCTGTTGTTATCCCTGAAGGTGTTGAAACCATAAGAGGCAATGCTTTTTATAAGTGCAGCAACCTTGAGAGTGTTGAGCTTCCAAGTACTATTCGTAAAATTGGCGATAGTGCGTTCTCTGAGACTGCGCTTAAGAAAATTGTGATTCCGGATGGGTGCGAAGAACTCGGAACAGAGTGTTTTTATAGTTGCAGCAACCTGGAGAGTGTTAAGCTTCCAAGTACTATTCATAGAATTGGCTATGGTGCGTTCTCTGAGACTGGGCTTAAGAAAATTGTGATTCCGGATGGATGTGAAGAAATCGAGGAAGGTTGTTTTGCTGATAGCAGCAATCTTGAGAGTGTTGAGCTTCCAAGTACTATTCGTCAAATTGGCGATTATGCGTTCTCTGAGACTGGGGTTAAAAAAATTGTGATTCCGGATGGATGTGAAGAAATCGGAGAATATTGTTTTGCTGGTTGCAGCAACCTAGAGAGTGTTGAGCTTCCAAGTACTATTCGTAAAACTGGCGATCGTGCGTTCTCTGAAAGTGCGCTTAAGAAGATTGTGATTCCGGAAGGAAGTGAAGAAATCGGAGAATATTGTTTTGATGGTTGCCATAACCTTGAGAGTGTTGAGCTTCCAAGTACTATTCGTAAAATTGGCAATCGTGCGTTCTCTGAAAGTGCGCTTAAGAAGATTGTGATTCCGGAAGGAAGTGAAGAAATCGGAGAATACTGGTTTGCTGGTTGCAGCAACCTGGAGGGTGTTGAGCTTCCAAGTACTATTCGTAAAATTGGCGATCGTGCGTTCTCTGAAAGTGCGCTTAAGAAGGTCGTGATTCCGGATGGATGTGAAGAACTCGGGACAAGTTGTTTTGATGGTTGCCACAACCTTGAGAGTGTTGAGCTTCCAAGTACTATTCGTAAAATTGGTGATAGTGCGTTCCGTGAGACTGGGGTTAAGGACATTGTGATTCCGGATGGATGCGAAGAACTCGGAGAATATTGTTTTGATAGTTGCAGCAACCTTGAGAGTGTTGAGCTTCCAAGTACTATTCGTAAAATTGACAAAGGTGCGTTCTGTCTGACTGGGGTTAAGAAAATTGTGATCCCGGATGGGTGCGAAGAACTCGGGGAATATTGTTTTGCTCGCTGCAGCAACCTTGAGAGTGTTGAGCTTCCAAGTACTATTCGTAAAATTGGCAAAGGTGCGTTCTCTGAGACTGGAGTTAAGAAAATTGTGAGTCCGGATGGATGTGAAGAAATTGGTGCTGACTGCTTTATGGGTTGCGAGGATTTAATAGATATTTATTGTCGGATTGATGAAGAGGGGGTGCTAGTAAAATACTCTGGCAAAGAAAGAAACATTATATTACCTGACGGTATTTCCGCTATTGATGACTTTGCGTTATTTAAGAATGATGGTATTACCTCTGTTGTTATCCCTGAAGGTGTTGAAACCATAGGAGACAATGCGTTCGCTTGCTGCAGCAACCTTGAGAATGTTGAGCTTCCAAGTACTATTTGTAAAATTGGCAATAGTGCGTTCTCTATGACTGGGCTTAAGGACATTGTGATTCCGGATGGATGCGAAGAACTCGGAGAATATTGTTTTGATAGTTGCAGCAACCTTGAGAGTGTTGAGCTTCCAAGTACTACTCGTAAAATTGGCAATGAGGCGTTCAGTTCTACTGGGCTTAAGAAAATTGTGATTCCGGATGGATGTGAAGAAATTGGTGCTAACTGCTTTAGATTTTGCAAGCATTTAATAGATATTTATATTCCGAGATCTGTAAACAATATTGGTGATGGTGCATTTCCTAAGTATAATGATTCATTGACAATTCATACTGAGAAGGGTAGTGTTGCTGAAGAACATGCAAAAGAGAATAACATAAGAGTTGATTACAATAATTTTAACAATGAGGAACAGGCGCTAAACTTGCAACCTGATGTTCAAAAGGTGTCCGAAAAGATTGAACCGTGTGTAGATGAACCTGGAAATATCACTACAAAGGCCCAAGGTACACAAGTATATCCAAATGGCGATAAATATACAGGAGAATGGAAAGATGATATGAAACATGGCCATGGTACGTATACTTATAATAACGGTGAGGTATATGTAGGTGAATATAAAGATGACATGAAACATGGTGAAGGCATGTATAGCTGGCCTGATGGGAACAAATATATTGGAGAATGGAAAGATGATATGAAACATGGCCAAGGCACAGCTCTCTTTCATAGTGGAGACAAATACACTGGGGAATGGAAAGATGATATGGAAAACGGTCAAGGTACATACATCTACTCTAATGGGGATAAGCATACCGGAGAGTATAAGAATGGAAATCGAGATGGCCACGGGACGCTAACTCTGCATGACGGATCAAAATATGTAGGTGAATTTAAAGGGGACGAGGGGCATGGTCAGGGTACCTACATCTATGCTAATGGAGACAAATATACCGGCGAGTGGAAAGATGGTAAGAAACATGGATATGGTATATTGGTGTTGCACACCGGAGAGAAATATATAGGTGAATTTAAAAATGACGAGTATGTCGAAAAATAGGAGTGGTCTTTTAAAACAGAGCCAATGAATACAAAAACATGTCGCTACTAACAAACATAGAACTCTTTTGATGGATTTACTAACTGCAGCTCGTTATTGTGTCGCTGAAATATATGAGGTGAAAAGAAAATGAATGATTATGATTATGTGGATGAGCATGGGTTTGTTATCAAAGATGGTGTGTTAGAAGATTATCGAGGCAATTCCAGTGTTGTACGTGTTCCCGATGGTGTGAATAAAATAAGTGAATATTGCATGAACAAACTGTTTGAGAGGGGGAACTCATACAAGGGAAAAGGAAGTGTAAAAATTACCCGAATAATATTGCCAGATTCCATAAGAGAGTTTGACGGTAGGTTTTGTGCCTCTTTAGATACAACGATTGATGTCAACCTTCCCACAGGATATCTACAGCAAACAGGTAAACTTAACATTTACTTAACTCTCGAATTATTAGAAAATCAATGGAAACAAAAAGCGACTATATATGATTATGCTTCTATATATTTATTTAACCGAAGTCAGTATTTAAGGGAACCCTGTGCAAATGAATTACTTAAAACACCTAACGAAAGTGCTAAAGTCTTTATAGAAATACTACATAAGAATGGTAATCCTACATACTATGCTAAAGCAGCAGAATCATAGCGTACAATAGTTTGTGTAAATAGAATTAAAAGAGAAGCTCAGAACTTCATGGTATACTGTTTAGTGACCAAACAAAACATGTACCTGAAGGAGGAACTTCTCTATGCCAAAGCATACCACATTTGACACAAAAAGTCTTGACCTCAGCTCATCCATGGAAGAATTTATCGTTGGTCTGATAAAAGAAACCATGGAAACCCTTATGAAAGAAGAACTAACCAATGTTCTCCAGTATGAAAAATATAGTTATGATGGCCGTGCCACCGGAAACTCGCGAAACGGGTTTTACCAACGGGACTATGAAACGCGCTATGGAACAATCGAAGATCTCAATATCCCACGAGACCGAAACAACGAGTTTGAGCAGCAACTCATAAAACCTTATGCCAGGCGTGACGACTGGTTGGAAAACCTGATCATCCGTATGTATGCCAGAGGGGTCTCCACCAGAGAGATTGCATCTCTAATTGAAACGCTCTACGGAAACGCTTACAGCCCCACGACCATCAGCAATATTACTGATGTAGCCGTAGAAGAAATTACTAAATGGCACCAAAGACCCTTGAAACGAAGGTACAGTGTTTTGTTCATCGATGCCCTACATGTCAAGATTCGAAGGGAATATGTTGCTTCGGATGCCGTTTACTTCATCCTTGGTGTAGACGAAGAGGGCTATCGAGCAATCCTTGACTTCTTCATAGGGACCAATGAAAGTGCCTATGTTTGGGAAGAAACCTTAAAATCCATTAAAGAGCGAGGAGTAGAAGAAGTCCTACTGTTCGCAATGGATGGGTTAACCGGTCTGGATGAAGCGGTTCACCGGGTTTATCCCAAAGCTGACACTCAGTCTTGCATTCTTCATAAGGTTCGATCCGCCTTAAGGAATGTGCGAAAACGGGATGTAACGGAATTCGCAGCGGATCTAAAATCCATTTATCAAGCTTCGGATAAGCAAGAAGCCTTAGATGCTCTAGACAACCTCTACGGAAAATGGAAGAAATCTTATCCGCGGATTGTGGAATCCTGGTACCAAGATGAAGGCCTTCTTACTTACTTCGATTATCCGGAATCCATACGCAAGAGCATCTACACCACTAATTGGATCGAGCGTTTTAACAAGGAAGTCCGGAGACTCATAAAAACCAAGGACAGCTTACCTAACGAAGAAGCTTGTAGCAAATTAATTTACTATAAAGTAGCACACTACAACGAAAAATGGTCATCTAAAAAGTTACGTGGGTTCGACATGGCATATGATGAGCTTCAAGAGCTATTTCTCAGGAAGTACTAATAGCTATTTACACAAAATTGTTGACACTAGGAGCAGAATTCATTTATGATAATAAATCACAGATAGATGAAGAGACTATTAATGAATTCTATAAGGAAACCATTGAAGCAACTGCAAAAAAGGCGACACAATTAATTAAGGAAATTGCAACTATAGATGAGAATGGAAATCAAATCGTAAGAGGAGCGAACACCACAAATAATCCAATAGAGGTATTCTGCCATGAAAACTTTTCTGAATATTATCTTGACAAGTTGCTGAGAAAGGCTGGAATATCCGATCGAAGTTTAGAGGGTGTTTTATACAAAGGTTCAAAGGATAAGGTTCCTGCTTTTGTGGTGAAATGCATAGTAGCTCCATATTTGGAATTAAAAGATACATATAGCTTTGCCTACGTAATTGATATAGATTTCTGTGAGAACTCTGACAAAGTGGCAATGGAAGTTGACTATGACTCATTAATTACGGTATTGGAAAGAATAGCTGATCTACCTCACTTAGAGCAGAGATTCGGGATATACGAAAAGCCAGAGTGTCTGATTCCACTTTGCCGTTACGGGGGCGCAGAACATATTCGAGCAATCTCGTCGGCCATGAACAAATGGAAGGATTATGGTAGCAGTGGCAAGCGGGCAATTTATTCTACAAAAAAAGCAATTTTATTAAACGATTCTCGTGAAGCAATGATCATTGCCGATAAGATAAAGAAACTTGGACATTACGCAAAAATACGCGGAGTAGATGAAGAGAGCATTAGGGATAATCAACTATCTAATTTCGGACTAGATAAAAATGGCAAGAAGTGTATTGATATAGGAAGCACAACAGTTGATATATCTATTGATAAAGAAATGACTATTACAGTTTATGACAATAAGGCAGAAAAGTTTGTCAGGGCTATTCCTAAAAGAGGGGCTGATCCGAGCAAGTATGAAGACGCAGTAAAGGACCTGGCCGATTTAAAGAAAAATCTAAAAAATGTTGTTAAAGGCCAGTGTGGAGCTCTTTTTGAATTGTTTTTGAATGAAAAAACGAGGTCAGTAGAGAGTTGGAAATCATCCTACTTTGGGAATCCAGTCTTACATAGAATTGCAGAGTTAATTGTATGGAACCAAAATGAACACACTTTTACGCTTACTTCAACAGGCATTATAGATTGCCATGGGAAAGAATATGAAATAGCTGATGAAATACCGATTGGAGTTGCCCACCCGCTAATGATGCAGCCAGATGAAATCAAATCATGGCAATTGTATTTTACGTCTAGTGGAATTAAGCAACCATTTGAGCAGATCTGGGAGCCGGTTGTTGATCCTGGAACAATTCGGGAAAACCGATATGAGAGCAATAAGATTCCGTTTTTTAGATTCCAAGGACGTGAAAAAGACGGTGTTATAGTAGATTATAGTGATGAATACATGGGCCCTCAAATTTGGTTTAGGAACTGTAAAGCTACTGTTAACAGAATCGGAAGCTTAAGGATTGGGAAAGATGAGCACAGTCTCTATGAAGTGAAATCATTTTCTGTTAGTGGAAGATATACTAGATTGGCTAATCATATAGTAACATATCTTGATCGAATCACAGTGTACGGTCGCATTCTAAATGATGATATATCTGTTTCAGAAATGTTCCCGTTGTTCACCTTTGCTCAGCTGAACGACTTTTTAAAACTTGCAGTGGATAACAATGCTACAAGTGTAACAGCCAGTATTTTGGAGTATAAAAGAACTCACTATCAAGATTACAATCCGATGGATGAGTTTGTTCTCGGATAATGGTTAGGGTTGTATTATGTCCATGAGTTCAATTGAAAAATTTACAAAGGCCGATAATATTTCTCGCGATGTGCTACAACTATCACGCAATATTTTGCTTGTAAATTTAAGATTTCTTGATGTAGCTTTTAGCCAACTGAAACCAATTCCTATTTTGGAAACAACTATGTTTACAGACGGGAAGCATCTGGGGTATGGCCCTAGATTCGTACTGAAACGATATATATCAGAAAAGGAAGCAGTGGTCAGGGATTATTTACATGTTTTATTACATTGTATCTATCGGCATATGTATATTCACACATTAATAAATCAACCTTGCTGGGATCTTGCATCGGATATCGCAGTTGAGTATACGATATCTAATATCGGGCTAAATGCTACATTAGCTTCACGGCAAACTCGACAAGTGGATACAATCAAGCTATTAAAAGAGAATATGGATGCACTCACGGCGGAGAAAATATACCGCCACTATTTAGAGTTAAATTTAACGGAAGAACAGATTAGAAAAATCCGTATGGATTTTATGGCTGATGATCATACCGTCTGGTACCGCCCGCCATCAAAAGACACATCTCCTAAAGATAACAGCAGTAGCAATGAAGGTGAAGCCAATAAGCAGGATAGAACATCGACAGGATTAAGTAACTACTCTCCCAATATAGAAGCAGAGTGGAAAGCTATATCTAATAGTATACAGCAAGATTTAACAACTTTTTCAATGAAGAAGGGTAACAAAGCCGGGAACATGGTACAGAACCTTGCTGAGATAAACCGAGAAAAATATGACTACATATCATTTTTGAAAAAATTTGCAGTAATAAGCGAGACGATGCAGATAAATGACGATGAATTTGATTATATTTACTATTCTTACGGGTTAAAACTGTATGATAAAACTCCTTTGATTGAGCCCCTAGAATATAAAGAAGTAAAAAGGATCAAAGAATTTATTATTGCTATTGATACATCCGCGAGTACTTCTGGTGAGCTAGTCAAAGCTTTTATGCGAAAGACTTATAATATATTAAAAACCACAGAAAGCTTTTTCCACAAGAAAAATGTACATATTATTCAGTGCGATGCTGACATACAAGAGCATGTGAAAGTAACATCCGAGAAAGAATTAGATGCTTATCTTAGTAATCTTAGTATTCACGGGGGAGGCGGGACGGACTTCCGCCCTGTATTCGAGCTGGTAGATTCATTGTTACATAACAATGAATTTACTGATCTCAAGGGTTTGATTTACTTCACAGACGGATATGGTACATTCCCTGTGAAAAAGCCAAAATATGAAACAGCATTTGTTTTTTTGAGTGAAAACAGTGATCACAATATTATTGTTCCACCCTGGGCGATTAAATTAATCCTCCGGAGCGACGAAATATAGTCACCGAAGAGCGAGGGAGATATTTTTATGAATATTAAAGAAGCGAAAGAGCAGATAAAAAATGCAATAACTGCATACTTTTGTAAAGACATATACGGCGAATATGAAATCCCCATTGAAAAGCAAAGGCCGATATTTCTAATAGGGCCTCCCGGCATTGGTAAAACGGCTATCATTGAACAAATAGCGCAGGAACTTGGTGTGGGATTAGTAAGCTACTCCATGACGCATCACACACGCCAATCAGCTCTCGGGTTACCGGTGATTGAAAATAAAACCTATGCGGGTGGAGAATATCAGGTTTCTGAATATACGATGTCTGAAATAATAGCTTCTGTATTTGACACCATTGAGGCTACTGGAATACAGGAGGGAATTTTGTTCTTGGATGAGATTAACTGCGTCTCGGAGACATTAGCTCCTTCGATGCTTCAATTCTTGCAATTTAAGGTATTTGGCCGCCACAGTGTTCCCAATGGCTGGATTATAGTAACGGCCGGCACTCCATCAGAATACAATAACTCTGTAAGGGAATTTGATATTGTTATCTGGGATCGGATGAAACGCATTGATGTGGAACCAGAATACCAGGTATGGAAAGAATACGCCCATAAGAAGGGGATTCACGCGGCAATAATAACTTATTTAGACATCAAAAAAGATAATTTTTATAAAATTGAAACTACAGTTGATGGTAAAGCATTTGTGACCGCACGTGGATGGGGAGACTTATCTGATATGATCAGATTATATGAAAGGAAATTCATAAAGGTTGACGAAAAACTGGTGTCACAATACCTGCAAAATAATAAAATAGCAAAAGATTTTTCGCTATATTATGATTTATATCAAAAATACAAGTCGGACTATCAGGTAGAGCATATACTGAACGGAAATATAGGCGATGATGTAAAAAACCGCGCAGCAGCTGCCAAATTCGATGAGCGGATTGTTCTGATTGGTTTAATGATTGATAGCATTAAGTTAAACTTACGTAGCATTTCTGATTCTGAAGTTGTATTAACGGAGCTACGGGATATGCTAAGAAAAACAAGGATGGATGGCTCCCACTCAAAAATAGATTTTGCTGACATAATTAATAAACAACTCGCATCCAAAATATCTCAAGGAGAGAGGTTAAAGAAAGCGTCCACATTATCAGAAGAAGATTTGAGAAGAATTTATGAAACGAGGACTGCCCTTGAAGAACAATTGGGATTATTGAAACGAAGTGGGATTACCATTGGTGAGGAGGCCTATGAAATTCTCAAGGAGAACTTTAATGAAAGAAAGGCAGAGCTAGAAAATAAAGTGGCAGAGGCAAAGAAGTGTCTATCAAATATGTTTGCATTTTGTCAGGAAGTATTTAACGAGGGGCAGGAAATGCTGGTTCTAGTTACGGAACTGACTATCGGGTATTATTCAGCCCACTTTATTGGACGATATGGTTGTGATGAGTACTTTGCGCATAACAAAGAGCTAATGTTTTATGAGCGGCAAAAGGAAATAATTGCGGAAATAGGAGACTTGAATCTAATAGATTAAGCCACAAATGGTTAATCGCTTTTCAATGTGGCTAAAAATGAGTTACCGAACCTAGTGAACCCATATTGGTACTATAGTAAAGTAACACTCTATACATTGTTTTCAATAAGTGAACTGGCAGCCAAACAAAAGAATAAATTGAGCAAATGATCTATTTGTTTCAAATACTAAAGGAACGAATTGACCTGTCTCCCGAAAGTTGCCCCAGTTTCAAAGTTAGTAAGCAATAGATATACTGACTTTGAAAGGATGGGAAAATTATGGCAAGAAAAACTATGCGGTGGAGCAGGTCATCGTAATCCTCCGTAAAGTGGAAGTACTTTACGGGTAAGTCATGACAGCGAAGGAAGTAGCTTTGGGATGTCGGTGTAATCACCACATACATTGAGTCTGGAAACCCTGGAGAGAATGGACATGTGGAAAGCTTCCATGCTAGAATGTGGGATGAGTTTTTGAATGGAGAGTTGTTCGGGAATCTGTACGAGGCAAAAGTGTTGACCAACCGGTGGGTGCACTACTACAACACCGTAAGGCAACATAGTTCTCTTTGTGGAAAGACGCCAGCACCTCAGACCTATGCATTCGACGATCTTGAAATGACTGAAGCATTGGGCAAAGCTATCTGGAATGTTATGCTTGTATCAGAGGAGAAGAGAAAGGCTTCTTAAAACGATTCGGAATAGCTTTGAAACTGAACCAAAGATCGGGGGCGGATCAACATGATGGGATATAGTAATGAAACATCAGTAAAATACTTCGCTACAACATATTCAAGCTGATTATTCAGACATTCATCCGAAACAGTGCTACAAAATGAGATATAACATAATCACCATAAGCGGAGGAAAAGTAATGGAAAATGCACACCAATGGGTGCCTTTTTATGAGGCACTTGCAGACAAGCTGCTTGAATACAGCAATAAACGAAACGAACTCTTCGAATTGATAAAAATGGTTGCCTCGGAGCAGCCACTTATGAATTATCTGCATTTTGAACGGGAGGATTGGTGGGGGCCGCGTAACCATCAAATTGACCCGTTCTCTATAATTGGCATTATGAATCGTGGTACGACGGACGCGAACCGCACCGTTCTAGCAAAAGTTCTTGCTGTAACTTTTGATATCAAACTCTCCGCTCCCACAAGGTTTGAGGGCATTCCAGTTCTGAATAATATGAACTCATTTTTAAGTGGGGCGGATGAGGTTTGGGACTTGTTCCTGCTGGCCATGAAGGCCTCTGAAACAAATGAATTTACAGCCGAATTTAAGGTGGCATTTGAAAAAGCGATCGCAGTCAGCGGTAACGGTCTTGCTTATATCACAATGGGGTTGTATTGGATACGTCCCAATGTTTTTATGCCACTTGATGGTAATTCTCGCTCATACGTTTCTGCTAAGTACGGAGTAACTGCTCCAAATGGTAATTGCACGGGAGATGAGTATGTGGCTTTTCTTGATATGCTCAAAGCAAAAGTAGCTGAGCAGACACCCAGTATTACATTCCCTGAAATTTCATATACTGCTTGGACAGAAAAAAAAGAAGGATCTCCAGAAAGTGGGAGCGGAAGTAATAAGGCTAAAGTTGTCGACGAACGGCAACAACGGGCTGCATTTAAACAGTGGTATGTAGACAATGGCGGTTCGTCAAATTCTGCAAATACAATGTCGACTGCTATTGGCAAAACGAAACTAAAAAATGGACGACCTGTATTTGCTATTGCTGTATTTGATGATCTTAATAATGAGATAAAAAACGGAGGTCTCGATGGGTATTTCCAAGCCAGTGGTGGTGAGTACTCAAAGATGGAAGTGATTTTCGATATTGAACCGTCAGTCCAAAGAGATGATCTGAAAAGCGGCATAAATCATTATCTCAGTTTCTTGCAAAGTGAAGGGGCATCAGTTATAGCAGATGGAGTTGAGACACGGGACAACTCGCCCACGGGACGAACTATCGGTAATAAAATTCCTAAAAATCTAATCCTTTTTGGAGCACCTGGCACAGGTAAGACCTATAGCGCAATACAATATGCTGTTGCCATAATCGAGGAAAAACTATTTGCCGATGTGAAAGCCGAGGATTATGATGCAGTGTTTGCCCGGTATCTGAAGTACAAGGAAGATGGACTTGTTGCATTTACGACATTCCATCAGTCGTTTGGATATGAGGAGTTCATTGAAGGTATTCGACCTGTTGTATCGTCAGAGGATAAAGCCGAATCTGGGCGCGAAATCGAATATGAAGTTCATGATGGAATTTTTAAGGCTTTCTGTGACAAGGCCGGTACGCCTATTGGGAGTGGTGGAAATATTGACTTAGGGATTGGTAAGAATCCTAGCGTATGGAAAGTATCACTTGAAGGCACAGGTGATAATCCTACCCGGACTGAGTGCTTTGCAAATAGCCACATCCGTATTGGGTATGACGGCTATGGCGAAACCCTGCCAGACACCTATGAAAAGGGTGATAGTGGGAGAAATATTTTAAACGCTTTCTACTACAAAATGCAAATCGGTGATATTGTTCTGTCATGTTATTCAAACAAAACAATCGATGCTATCGGCATTATTACCGGTGAACCGGAATGGCATAATGAATATCCTCACTATAAAAGGCTACGAAAAGTAAAATGGCTTGTAAAAGGTATCAATGAGGATATCTACGAACTTAACTCCGAAAAACTAATGATGCAGCCATCGGTGTATAAGATGTCAATTTCCGTGTCAGACGCCCTTCAACTAATTAAAAAGCTTAAGCCATCCATATTTACGCAGAAGGTAAAAATCCCGAATCGCGTCTTCATAATCGATGAGATTAACAGAGGAAACATATCGAAAATATTCGGCGAACTGATAACTCTCATTGAACCTACAAAACGCATTGGTGCAAGCGAACAATTGAGAGCTTCTTTACCGTACTCAGGGCAAAATTTCGGAGTGCCTGATAATATTTATCTTATAGGTACGATGAATACCGCTGACCGTTCCATTGCTCGAATTGATGCAGCCCTACGCCGACGATTCATTTTTGTTGAAATGTTGCCAGAATCGGAGACCCTCAAGGATATTCTTATCGACGGTATCGACATAGCTAAAATGCTCGATACCCTCAACAGGCGAATTACGGTCTTACTCGACCGTGAGCATACCATTGGTCATTCATATTTTCTACAATCGTTGAAAGCTGATCCGAGCATTGACCGTCTTGCAATGATCTTTAAAAACGAGATAATTCCGCTCCTGCAAGAATACTTCTACGACGACTATGAGAAGATCCAACTTGTGCTAGGTTATAACCAGAAGCCGGATGACAGTACTCGTTTCATTGTGAAAAAGACCGATGCATTGAAGCTGTTCGGGAATGCTGACATTGACTTTCCAGAATACTATGAGATAAACAGTGCGGCGTTCAGGGAGGTCGACGCATATGCGTTTATCTAATAAGACCTATACCATAACTGAATATGGCGGGTTTATAAGAGGTGCGTCGCTTAGTGGATATCAGAATTTACCGGAGCGAACCTTCGATGCGCTGGAAACATTTATTCTTGCTAATACTGCTTGTGCAGAAACGGAAGCAATCGAATTACTCTCCTTGTCTGCCCGTCGCGGAATCGGCAAAATTATCACTGCTCGTAATTATGTTGGTCTGATAACGATGACTGACGGAACAGTCATAGAGATATTACCGAAGATAGCAGGTGCCGACATTTCCGTGGGTGACACAAAGCGAATTTTTCTCGAAATGCTTAAGACACTCAAAGATGTTACTTTCAAGGACTTTAACGCCTCGAACTTGCGCGCTGACAAACTGAGTCTCTTTGAGATCTTCATCAAGATGTTTCTTGATGAGGTGTCCGTTCTGACGAAACAAGGACTAAGAGCTGCATATATACCCGTAGAAGCTAACGAACGGTTCTACAAAGGTAAACTGCTGGCTTCGCAGAACATTAAGCATAACCTAATGCACTATGAGCGATTCTTTGTTCGCTACGAAGATTTTAGCTTCAATCGACCTGAGAACCGACTGATCAAGTCCACCCTGCACTTTCTGTTGAAACAGACTGCGGATAGTCGCAATCGTCATAATGCTGCCCGAATGCTCACTTTTTTTGAAGGTGTAGATTTCTCAGAAAACTACGAATCTGACTTTTCGAAGTGCATCAGCGACCGTAGTATTAGTCACTACGACAAAGCGCTTTCGTGGTGTCGTGTTTTCCTCAAGGGAAACAGTTTTACTGCCTTTGCCGGAAGTGAGGTTGCTTTGGCGCTTCTGTTCCCGATGGAGAAAATTTTCGAGAGCTTTGTTGCAGCTAAGTTTCGCAAGCACCTTGGGAGTGGTGTCACTCTTAGGACGCAAGACAACAAATATAGTCTGTTTGATAGCCCGACCCGAGCCTTTGCTCTCAGACCCGACCTTGTTTTAGAATCTGAAGATCGCAGAGTCGTTTTAGACACAAAGTGGAAACTACTATCCAGCAATTTAAGATATAACGGGATTTCACAGTCTGATATGTATCAAATGTATGCTTATAGCAAGAAATATGACGCGGACGGGATCGTACTCCTTTATCCACAATCTGACAGCGTGAGCAAAGGTGAAATTAGGTATGCATCAGATGACAAAGTTAAAGTCGATGTTTCTTTCATCGACCTGAGAAATGTGGACAGCAGCATTGTAAATTTGCTATCGACAGTATGCTGAAATGCATCATATATAAGGGATAATTCAAATGAGACCAAGTGATCATTCAATAACCAATCTAATGTCATTTTTTATTATATTACCAGAAACACTAAGAAGGGAACACCCTAAAAGGCTATCTGATTTGGTTGATAAAGTATTCAGTGTTGTTTGCTTGTTGCGGAGAGAAACGCTTTTAACGGTCCAGAAAACCTAAGAACAGCGATGGTAGAGAGTAAGACCCAAAGATTGGAATGTGCTCAGTAAGATAGAAGTAATGAACTATGTGGATGTAATTAATGGGATAAATCAAGTAATAATAAGAGTGCTATTCGTCGGTAGCATTTGATACAATAATATTGATGGTTAATTGAAAGCCGAGATTCCCCTTTGTAAAACTAAAGTCACGTTTTGAAAATGACAGGTGAAGTTTTGTAAACAGAAATCCCGATTTGAAAATAACAATCCCGATTTGAAAACGAAAATCCATGAAAAACAATGGTTTGAAATGGATATTTTGATATAATGGCGTTACGGACACAAAAAAGC
>Ga0334896_1000366_pt1 | contig 58412 bp, 45 predicted proteins | sample GraSluR3_MG_8_FD_207734 | JGI IMG/M metagenome (GOLD analysis project Ga0334896, IMG submission 207734) | Sludge microbial communities from methane-producing bioreactor in Wageningen University, Netherlands - Granular Sludge_27_06-R3 | ecosystem: Engineered > Bioreactor > Anaerobic >... | reverse complement strand
ATCACTAAATCGGGATCCAGTTTGGTACGTCCCGATCAAGTGCTTCTTGGCTTTCAGCAAAGGACTACAACCTTAAAATATGTAGAAACAGTGCCTTGCTAACATCAACGAAACTAATAGCTGAAAGCTTAGAATCACTAAATCGGGATCCAGTTTGGTACGTCCCGATCAAGTGCTTCTTGGCTTTCAGCAAAGGACTACAACCTTAAAATATGTAGAAACAGTGCCTTGCTAACATCAACGAAACTAATAGCTGAAAGCTTAGAATCACTAAATCGGGATCCAGTTTGGTACGTCCCGATCAAGTGCTTCTTGGCTTTCAGCAAAGGATTACAACCTTAAAATATGCAGAAACAATGGCTTGCTAACATCAACGAAACAAATAGCTGAAAGCTTAGAATCACTAAATCGGGATCCAGTTTGGTACGTCCCGATCAAGTGCTTCTTGGCTTTCAGCAAAGGATTACAACCTTAAAATATGCAGAAGCAATGGCTTGCTAACATCAACGAAACAAATAGCTGAAAGCTTAGAATCACTAAATCGGGATCCAGTTTGGTACGTCCCGATCAAGTGCTTCTTGGCTTTCAGCAAAGGACTACAACCTTAAAATATGTAGAAACAGTGCCTTGCTAACATCAACGAAACTAATAGCTGAAAGCTTAGCATCACTAAATCGGGATCCAGTTTGGTACGTCCCGATCAAGTGCTTCTTGGCTTTCAGCAAAGGACTACAACCTTAAAATATGTAGAAACAGTGCCTTGCTAACATCAACGAAACTAATAGCTGAAAGCTTAGAATCACTAAATCGGGATCCAGTTTGGTACGTCCCGATCAAGTGCTTCTTGGCTTTCAGCAAAGGATTACAACCTTAAAATATGCAGAAACAATGGCTTGCTAACATCAACGAAACAAATAGCTGAAAGCTTAGAATCACTAAATCGGGATCCAGTTTGGTACGTCCCGATCAAGTGCTTCTTGGCTTTCAGCAAAGGATTACAACCTTAAAATATGCAGAAGCAATGGCTTGCTAACATCAACGAAACTAATAGCTGAAAGCTTAGAATCACTAAATCGGGATCCAGTATGGTACGATTGATAGACCAATTGCTTGCTCAGGTGCGCAAATCCATACCTGGTTTCAATTCCAGTTTGGTACGATTGATAGTTTTAGGTGCGGATCTTCGGCGGCTTTTGTAATCAGGTGTTTCAATTCCAGTTTGGTACGATTGATAGATAGGTAGAGCCGGCATCAATCAATTTAAACTGATGTTTCAATTCCAGTTTGGTACGATTGATAGTAGTTGGGAATGTAAAACAGTTGTATGACAATGCATGTTTCAATTCCAGTTTGGTACGATTGATAGACGGGCGAAAAAGGTGTGTATGCCGATTTGATTGCAGTTTCAATTCCAGTTTGGTACGATTGATAGTTCTGATACTGGTTTAACGGTTACCCCTGTTTGAGAGTTTCAATTCCAGTTTGGTACGATTGATAGTTGCAATGCTTGGTACATATTATAATCCCAACAATCTGTTTCAATTCCAGTTTGGTACGATTGATAGTTCCCTTGCTGCACATTGGCTTTTTCAATTTCTTGTTTCAATTCCAGTTTGGTACGATTGATAGTTCCATAACAATCAAAGGCTTCAACTTTCCACTCAGTTTCAATTCCAGTTTGGTACGATTGATAGGTTGCTTGGCTAACTTCTTTATGTCTGATATGTGTAGTTTCAATTCCAGTTTGGTACGATTGATAGTTCTTCATCTCCCGCACAACCAACTGGATATTCAATGTTTCAATTCCAGTTTGGTACGATTGATAGTCGTCTGTAAATATTCCCGTTTCTGCTGAAATTGTGTTTCAATTCCAGTTTGGTACGATTGATAGTGAAATTAGAGCCTTTCCGAGCCCTCTCAATCGACGTTTCAATTCCAGTTTGGTACGATTGATAGAAAAATTTTGTGATGAAGTGAATAAAGCTTTTGATGCGTTTCAATTCCAGTTTGGTACGATTGATAGTCTGCTTAACCTTGCCTTCAAGGTCTGTAACCCTATGTTTCAATTCCAGTTTGGTACGATTGATAGCGATGCATCGCTGGCATGCGCGGGCTGCTTATCTTTTGTTTCAATTCCAGTTTGGTACGATTGATAGTAGGGTTATCTAACAAATCCACATCCAAACTTAGTTGTTTCAATTCCAGTTTGGTACGATTGATAGTTAAGATCGAACTTCAACTTTTCTACTGCTCTTGTGTTTCAATTCCAGTTTGGTACGATTGATAGTTACCCCTGTTTGAGATGGAGTCTTCCTATTCTTTAGTTTCAATTCCAGTTTGGTACGATTGATAGAAGATCAAAATTTGTTAATTCAAGAGCCCTCCCGTGTTTCAATTCCAGTTTGGTACGATTGATAGTTGCTTGAGACACCAGAAGCTACAATAGAAATGTCTTGTTTCAATTCCAGTTTGGTACGATTGATAGTCTGAAACTCTTATGACATCACCAACTTGAAGCTTAGTTTCAATTCCAGTTTGGTACGATTGATAGCAGCGTCGGTATAGTATCGTAACACAAAGCTATTCTTGTTTCAATTCCAGTTTGGTACGATTGATAGTTATTCCCTTGCTGCACATTGGCTTTTTCAATTTCTTGTTTCAATTCCAGTTTGGTACGATTGATAGTACGTAAACACCTACCCATTGCTGATAAGCTTATAAGTTTCAATTCCAGTTTGGTACGATTGATAGAAACAGAAGAACCAAACTTCGACCATGTTAATTACTGTTTCAATTCCAGTTTGGTACGATTGATAGGAATCTGAAAGTATATCCAATACCAATATTGATAAATGTTTCAATTCCAGTTTGGTACGATTGATAGACTGTTCGCTTTGCCCTACAACATAGTGTATGCGTAGTTTCAATTCCAGTTTGGTACGATTGATAGTAGCGTGAACCCTACATCACTTGATTATTTATACAGGTTTCAATTCCAGTTTGGTACGATTGATAGCCATCACCAACCATTCCATATCTGATTGCTCCAGAGTTTCAATTCCAGTTTGGTACGATTGATAGTTCTGATACTGGTTTAACGGTTACCCCTGTTTGAGAGTTTCAATTCCAGTTTGGTACGATTGATAGTTGCAATGCTTGGTACATATTATAATCCCAACAATCTGTTTCAATTCCAGTTTGGTACGATTGATAGTTCCCTTGCTGCACATTGGCTTTTTCAATTTCTTGTTTCAATTCCAGTTTGGTACGATTGATAGGTTACAACAGTTTATTTAACTTAAAACTTTAAATCAGTTTCAATTCCAGTTTGGTACGATTGATAGAACAGTACCGGATGCAAATCCGAAACCGATAAAAGCTGTTTCAATTCCAGTTTGGTACGATTGATAGCGCCATTATCCAAGTCGATGAAAACACAATATATCTGTTTCAATTCCAGTTTGGTACGATTGATAGAGGAATGACCGTTACAGACATTGACGGGAATATTTAGTTTCAATTCCAGTTTGGTACGATTGATAGTTGTAGCGTTGAAAAGTGACGCCGCCCGCTGATCCGCGTTTCAATTCCAGTTTGGTACGATTGATAGAAAATATTTCTAATTTAATTCAATTCTAAATAACAAAAGTTTCAATTCCAGTTTGGTACGATTGATAGACGTTCTTGGGTTTAGCTTGAAAGCTGCTGTAATCTCGTTTCAATTCCAGTTTGGTACGATTGATAGATATGGGAAGCACTTTAATAAGATGCACATAAACTGGTTTCAATTCCAGTTTGGTACGATTGATAGATAAAATTACTATTTATTAGTTAATAATTATTCGTTAGTTTCAATTCCAGTTTGGTACGATTGATAGGGATGAACTAAAAGACCATTTCGATTGCTACGATCGTTTCAATTCCAGTTTGGTACGATTGATAGCAAAAAAAGTGAACAATTTCAAGCCAGCAAGCGAAGTTTCAATTCCAGTTTGGTACGATTGATAGTATTTCCAAAAACCGCTAGGTGCATACGGTAATAAAAGTTTCAATTCCAGTTTGGTACGATTGATAGCCAACTCAAACGCGTGACGGTCTTGCGATACCGTCGTTTCAATTCCAGTTTGGTACGATTGATAGCCCCTTACCTTACCTTCAAACTCCTTGTCGTACTTGTTTCAATTCCAGTTTGGTACGATTGATAGTTCTGATACTGGTTTAACGGTTACCCCTGTTTGAGAGTTTCAATTCCAGTTTGGTACGATTGATAGAACAAAACAAGTTACATTTTATTATTATTTATCAATGTTTCAATTCCAGTTTGGTACGATTGATAGCTTTTGCCAACAGCGTAAGTTATAGCACTCTCCGAAGTTTCAATTCCAGTTTGGTACGATTGATAGTCATATTACCCTTATCTTTTGAGTAAACATTACCATAGTTTCAATTCCAGTTTGGTACGATTGATAGCCGTTGGTAAAAACAATAAAAAATACTGTTCTTCAACAGTTTAGTTTTGCAAAAATAGCAAATTTCTGCGCTTTTTAGCGTCAATATCCAATACCATGTTTTTGACCGCTTACTGACAGATTTGTTATCTTGCTTATTTTCAGGATGTCAAAGAGCAAAAGCTTGTTTGTACTTGCGAAATCTAGTTCTTTAAACGCTTAATTTTATCCACCGACAACTAAATAATCTGATCCAGACTGCTTCGCTCTTTCCCAACGATCTGTTTTTCAAGCCATTTTGCCTGTCGGGATTTGAAAATGATCAAACTGTCATATTCTTTATCCATAATGCCTCTTGCTTCGGCAATAAGCTCTTTTAACTTCACCTCGCTCAGATCGCCTTCAAAAACCGAATTCTGTATCCAATTCAAATATCGACGGCACAATTTAAGCATTTTTCCCACGCGTTTTTGTCCGATGTCATAGACCAAAATTACGTACATTTTTTAATGATTGAATGATTTAATGATTGAATTATAGAATGATTGAATGAGTGAATGAGAGAATGATTGAATGAGAGAATGATTGAATGGGCTATCTGTTGCTGGTGGTTTTACGGGCTTTTGCGAGGATTGATGTTATTTCATTGGCTTCTGAAAGCAGTCGGTGTGCTTCTTCAGTGTTTTGTTTTTCTGATTCAATGAATAGTTCGAGCCAGAAACCACATTCGTCGCCTTCTTCAACTACAATGGAGAGTTTACTGAAAAATTCTGCTTTGGATCTTGCTCTGCAGGCTGCTCTGTAGTTTGCCCCGACTGATGTAGCTGACCTTAGCAGTTGATCTCCCATCCTATAGAAAGTGTTGCCTTTTGGAAGTGATTCACAGAATTTGATAGTATCAATGGCAAATTGCTTTGTCCGGATTTTCATTCTTTCTATGAATAGTTCTTTTTCGGTCATGTTAAGGGGTTTTTAATGATTGAATGAGTGAATTAATGAGTGAATGAGAGAATGATAGAATGAGAGAATGATTGAATTATTGAGTGAATGATTGAATGAGTGAATGAGTGAATGAGAGAATGATTGAATGAGAGAATGATTTAATGATTTAATGGGTTTTTACCACCACATTTTGAAGGGTTTGTAGTCTTCGATTTGCATGAGGTGTTTTACGATTTTGTAGCATTCGAGCCGGATGAGGTAGCGGTAGCTTACGCTTTTGCCAAGGCTGCGGTGTTGTATGGTTTCGCTGAGGCGTTGTTCGAATCCGGTGACGAAGGCCTTTTTGCCTTTCTCTTTGAGCACAACAGCATTCACTTTGGCATCAAAGTCGTCGGCTTTTAACTCACGCCGGTTTAGCATACTAAAAATGAGCCGGTCAACGAGCATGGGTTTAAAGATTTCGGCCAGATCGAGTGCCAGACTAAAACGCCGTTCGCCAGGTGTGTGCAGATAGCTAATGGTAGGATTAAGCTGTGTTTGCTGTATGGCTCGCAGACATTGGGTATAGCACATCATATTGCCAAACGAAATCAGGGCATTTACTTCGTTGAGCGGCGGTTGTTTGCTGCGCCCTTCCATGCTGAAATGCTGAATAATAGTATCGAATTCGCTGTAATAGCGCTGCCGTATATTTCCTTCGATGCCCATCAGGCTCTCGATATTTGGCACAACATCAATTTGCTGGCTGTATAGTTTGATGTCAGCTATGGCATCATCCAGATCTTTGCCACGATTGCGATAATACATCAGGTTTTTCAAAATATTGTGCGCTGCACCATTGATAAATGCGCGTGCAAGTTCTATGCGTTTGCTTTTGCTCAGGTGATGTTTTACCTGATTAACGAGCAGTTTTCCTGACAGCAGGTGTTCGCGTGGCATAAAAGAACCTGTGTAGTTTTCGTAGTAGTCGAAAAAGTGAACCCCTATCTGGTTTTTGCCTAAGAAGTTGTATAGGCTGCTGTTGGCATCCAGCGACCCAAAACAATAGAACTCTTCCACATTTTCAACAGGCAGGTAACGAGGCTGGCCTTCATTGCCATCTTCATCAACAGGTGTAAACCGAAGGGTGTTGTCTTTTCGCGACAGGCGACCCGGGTTCATCAGGTAGTAGGTTTTCTTCATGGTTTGTCGGTATTTTCGTTTGTCCAGCAGAAATCGTGATAAGCACACTTTTTGCAGATTTTCATTTTTTGCTTTTCAGGACAATGTTCGCTTTGGATGATTTCTTTAATCTGAAAGATCATCTCGGCTATGGCTTCTTCATCAAGACTGCTGAGCAATACTTCTTTGGTTTGACGGGTTCGCGGGTATTCCAGGATTCCGCTGGCACCCTCAATGCCGTGCTGTTTCATCACATAAAGGTAATACTTGACTTGCCATTCGTGTGCCGGTTCCAGGCTTGCCGATTTCTTGATTTCGTGTATGCATTTTTTGGCCGGATCGTAATAGTCGATTTTTATGCCATCAATTTCCAGTTCTTCATACCGATTAGGCCGCTGCTGATAGCTGGTTTCGTGAATCAGCCTGCCTTCGTCAACCAGTTCGGAATGTTGTTCCATATTGATGCCATTGCTAAACAACCAGAGTTTGCGATGGCAGATCTGAAAGTAAGCGAAATGTGTTCCGGTGATGCGCATGATGGAAGAAAGTTTAATAAAGGATTGAATGTTATTCTAAAATGGGTGCTCGCTTTCATTTAAGCCTTCGAATTTGCCCATGTCGAGGTGCTTGTCTTCAATTTCAAATTCATCGCAAGTGGTGCAATAGCCGGGGAAGGGACAGTTTGCTTTGTCGTATTCGCAAAATTCGATATAACTGAAGCCAATCCGCATGGGTGAATGTTTTTCTGTCCAAAATTTCTTGATAAAAGGATAGCACGAATGGCTGGGGTAGTTTTGGGGAAAATCAAGAACAAAATGAAAATAGGCCAAAAAGCTTTCTAATTCTACTGATAATTGTGCCTGTTGTGATTCGTTGAGCATTTCGGGAGGTGGCAGTTGCTCAGGCAAGATACCGGTGATTTCTGAAATTGGCAGTTCTTCGCCATGTAAGTAATTTTCAATGTCTTCAAGGTGTTTGAGAAATGTTTTATCGTCGTGAACCGTTTCTTCTGCTGTTTTGCCCGATGGATGCGTTATTTGCGCAATTTCGTGCAGGTCTTCAATGAGTTGGGTAATATAGCGTTGCATAGGTTGGTTTTTTATTTGTGGTGGTTGAATTAAAATGTAAGTTCATTTTCATAATGCCGCCTCTATGAGGCTGTTTTAATCCTGCCTCTATGAGGCTGTTATTCAAAGAATTCGAAGACATAATTGTCTTCGAATGGGATTTCAAATTTTTCAAGTAGTTCAAGGTATTCTTCCCGAAATGTTTTTTTGGAATGATGCTTTTCCTGATTCATAATATATTTAATGACGTTGTTTCTTTGCGAACGGGAATAGGAGAATGCGCCAAATCCTTTCTGCCACGAAAAATGCCCTTTTACAAAATGTTTTTCATTGATCCATTTGGATGAATTGGTCTTGATGTCGCGCATTACATCCGATAATGCCAATGAGGGGTTCAATTCGAAAAATGCGTGAACATGATCCCTGTATCCGTTGACAGCGAGGGAATAATTCCCGGTTTTATTGATGATACCGGCAAGGTAGGAATACAGCTGGTCGCTGAAATTTAGGGTGATAATGTTTTCTCGTCTTTTTACGCAAAATACTGCGTGGATGTTGATTTGTGTGTAGGTGTTTGCCATAATGTTGATTTTATTTTAATGCCGCCTCTAACGAGGCTACCGTAATGCCGCCTCTATGAGGCTACCATAATGTCGCCTCTAACGAGGCTACCATAATTTCGCCTCTATGAGGCTGGTTTTGGGGTGAAACTTTATTGCTTTATTGTTGCGCTTATAGGGGTATTTTATGTTGAAAAATTGTTGGTGCACACACTTGCTTTCTCTTATGAGCATAAATGCCAATTCTACAGTTCGGCAGTTTGATAAAAAAACCTCTCCAAATGCTTCAAAGCTTTTTAAGAGCCACACCGGAATATCCTCCTTGGGTTTTTTTATGTTTTCCATCTGCTGCATAATTTTGTCATAAATCTCTATTGTCCAATATCTTGTAGTTTTCTCGTTCGTTTTAGTGTGCCAGTTCCGGAGGAACGGCACTATGGTACAAAATAATCCTCCCTAAATATCTCAAAGCTCCGTAGGAGCGACACAGGGATAGCTTGTTTGGGGTTTTTCGTATTCTATTTGCTACATGATTTGTCTTAAATCACTATTGACCAATATTTTGTAGTTCTCTCACTCATTTTAGCATGCCAGTTCCTTAGGAACGGCAGTATGGTACAAAATAATCCTCCCTAAATGCCCCAAAGCTCCATAGGAGCGACACAGAAATGGCTTATGTATTTTTTTTCATCTGCTGCATGATTTGTCTTAAATCACTATTGTCCAATATTTTGTAGTTTTTTCAATCATTAATGCATGCCAGTTCCGTAGGAACGGCAGTATGGTATAATCCTCCCCAAATGCCCCAAAGCTCCGTAGGAGCGACACAGAAATAGCTTGTGTCTGTCTATCTGCTTTAGCTTTTCCCATGAAGTTTTGTTGTTCATGATGGTGGGTGTTTTGGTTAAGGTTTCCTGTTGGTTTATTCTGATACAATTAAGCTGTCAGGATCGGTTATAAGATGTTGTCAATTTCTGTTTATTGAAATTGATCTTCTTCCATAAAGGATACTCCTTTCACTTTATCGTAAAAGCCTTCTCGGATCATATAAATAATCTCGTATTCATCTTTAATCCTTATTTTTTGAAGATCGATCATATGCAACTTCTTGCCCTTCTCAATTAGATAAACTGGCAATTCTAATGAGTTTTGTAGTTTCCAATTTTGAAAACCTAAATAGTTATAAAAAAACTTTGATGTTGGTTTTTCAACAAATACTGTGTCTTGAGGTGCAATATTTCTACTTTTCCAAAAGTTAGTATCTGAATCATCGGTTGCTGTTATTTGTTTAGGGTTAATTAGCCAGTTCCAAGAAAAATATTCTTTCAAGCTTTTAGCATTGTTATTTGCTTTTGGAGAAAAAGAGTCTTGTACTGCATAAACATGATTAAGAAGACTTACAAGTTTTTCTGCACTGTAAAGTGTAGTTTCAAGAATTTCAGATGTTTTTACAAACGCTTCGCATGGAATCCAAGCCTTAATCTTTCGATCGTATTCGCCATAAGGTGCAGGGTAAACTAAATCGTTTTTTTGTGGCACTAACAAATACAATTCACCAACTTTTGTTTTGTCGAAACGGCACAGGCGGCCAGCACGTTGAGTTAAACGGTCAATCGGACAAAGTTCCGAAATCATAATGTCAGCACTAATATTAATGCTCATTTCTCCAATCTGAGTTAGAATAGCTATTCCATTGGCACAATTCTTCTCCCAGGCTTCTTTTCCTAATGCATTGATTAGTTCCTGCTCCTTATCTTTTTTGTGCGGTTCTGTGAATCGACTGTGGTATAAAATTGGGTTTGCCTTTCTCTTTTTGAACCAATCATAGAACATCACAGCTTTATCAACAGTGTTTGCATAAACGATTGCAGTCCCTCTCTCTACGCACAACTCGAGCAAATCGTTGATCTCTTCTAAGTCAGAATATTCTTTGATCGATTTTATCTCAAAACGATCTCTTGAATTGTCTGAATTGTCCTCAACAATCTTGTCGATTTTATATCCCAGCTTTTGATAAGAAGACAAAACCGATTCTGGCAATGAAGCACTCATCAAAAGAACGGGAACATTCCAATATTTCAGGATTTCGAGTAAAACAAGAATGTTTGCTTGTGTAAAATCATCGTAGAAATCTGCTTCATCAATGACCAGACAAGAATTGGCCATGTTGAACGAAATTAAATGGTGATCCTCTCTTGTCAGTGTCAAGGCCATCAATAAATGGTCGATGGTACAAACGGTTATTGGAGTTTGCAACAACCGGGCAAATTCATGGATTTTTTCAGCTTCTTGTTTTTTTATAGCCCCGACATCAACTTGTTCCTGAAATTTTGCAAACCATGCACTTGAATGGTAAAGTCCAGTATCGGATAAGCTTTCGGCAACATTAATAGCCAAGGCATTCGATGTAAAACGAGTAGGCATGGCAATAACCAACCGATCAGCCCGCTTATTTTCAATTTGCAAGGATGCCCATAACAACGATGCATCTGTCTTTCCGGCGCCTGTTGGAGCGCGAACAAGCAATAAATCATCTTGCCAATGTTGCTCTATCATTTTTTGAACCCCTCTTTTTTCCTTATGGGGAAATTGATAGCTGAATTGTTTGAAATTAGGAACAACATCACCTTCTTCTTTAGCACTCGCCCGGTGATCGACCAATTGCAATAATCCTCGTGGCCCTGCAAATTCATAATGTGATTTTGCACTCTGTTCCAACGAGTATTGCTCAATAACCCGATTGCTTTCTCTTTTAAAAGAACCCCAAAAGTCAGATGCGTTTTCATTTGCCCAACGCTCTTCAAAATTGTTTCCTAATTTACCATGATGTGCAGCAATAGCAGCTTGCTGGGGCAACGGCAATTTTTTATTCTCGACCATTCGCAACGATTGAATTTCGTGTCGAACTCCTGCCTTACGAATATTCTCGCCTGCATTTTCCGTTTTTGAATATTCTTTGAAAGTGCCACCATGTTGGGATTGCCATTGAAGAAAAGCGTCGTAATCTTTCTGACACGCAATTTGCCATTTGGGATTTTTCTTCCCCAAATCATGATATTGGCACACCCGCTCTAAACGAATTGCCAAACTTTTCCCAATGCGTTCCTGGTATTTCTGAACGACAAAAGGCGTTTGTTCCAGCAATAGCTTTCCTTCCGACACTACACCTTGGGTATGTTGCTCAAGAGTAATGCCGGAAGGCTTAGCCAATATGGGATACTTGAAATTACTCACCTCCGAATGCTTGTTCAAATGTTACTACTTCTGTACCTTTTGCAGGATCATAAAGTGGATTTGCAGCTAAAAACGCCAAGGCTTCTTTGTAGGCCGTGTAAACACTTTTATCAGTAGTGTCATCGCCGATGAAATATTTAGCGCCTCTGGCTTCTAATTCAGCTAAGATATTTTTCTGTTCCTGCTCTCCAGCAACAAAATATCGGCTTGCTTTGCGACTTAAAACAGTATCGAAAACAATTAAAACTTTTTGAGGTTCACCACTTACCGCATTGCGGGCCTGGCTGGCATAGTCATTCATCGATTTGGTCGCTTCCAAATAAAGCCGGGCGCGACGTTTCCGTTCGTCATCTCGGGCATGTTTAAAATATGTTGTTCCTATATTGAAACTTCTTTCGTATCTGAAGGCTTTTGAAATACTCAAAGTACTAATATCCAAAAAGAAATTCATGTGCATCAAATCGTATTCACTGAACTCTTTTGTAGCCAAAGCTTGTTTATTCTCTCCACCTTCTTCAGCTTCATCATCATTCCTGATAATGTAACCGTCAGAATAAACATGTTCCCCTTTGATGTTATTCTTTATTCGTATCAATAAGTCACGCCCCACTTCACTTTCATTTATTGCAACAGCGGGTGTTACCGATAATGGAGCAGTTCTTCTTCCAGAGTAATCACCTTTTGAAGGATGCATAAAACCGCCCATATCAGCACGCAAGTCTTTCTCGATTAAATTACTAATACCATCGCCATTTGAAACAAAGGTTTCCCCTTTCGCCGTATCTGCTGAATTTATTCGGTCGATTGCAGAAAATAGAACATGACGCTGCATTTGTCCCGACACATAAACTCGTCCGTCTGGCCTTCTTTTAACTGAAGATGCATTGCCTAACAATTTTTCGCCACCGTTTGCAATATGGTTTTCGAACGGGGCAAGAGCTGTAACTAAAATTCCTTTAATTTCCATTGTATTTATTTTTATAGGTTTAATTATTCGTCACTGTGGTTATCTGTTTCTTCTGTATCGTCTATATCGTCATTCGCGCCGAGTGGATCAATCCTCTTTTGGTAGGGATTTAGTCTTAAGTACGCAATTAATAGATTCTTCGCATCATCCCGTAATAAATCGCCACTATTAGTTTTATCTATGAATAGTGTTGCTTCATTGGGAGCTTCAGTTGTCGATAAACGACCAGCCCTGGTTATCGTTTGGGCAATTAAAGCCGTCCCTGATTTGGCACAAAAGATTGAACTTTCGATTTCAGTTAAACCTTTCGATTTTGCTTTTCTTAGTTCTTCTTTATAATTCTGTATGTTCTCTTTAATTTCAGCTTTTGCTGCAAAATATGCAACTTGGTTGAGCCATTTTCCCATAGCCCTTGCTGATGCCACAATTGCTGGATCAATTTTTTCCATTTTTATAAAGTATGTGTTAAACAATATTGTTACTTCTTTGGGATATTCAGCACGTAAGGCAAGAAAATCCTTAAATGCTGCATGATTAAATAATTGAAGGAAGCGACTTGTGAACAAATCGAATTTTTGGTATTCATTTACAAGCGCATTCTTTTCTGCAGGTTTTAAATCTTTTCTGTGTCTATTCCCATGTAGAGCTAATTCCGAGTAGTAAATACTATCAACTATTGTTCTTAACTTTCCAGCTTTTGCTATGTCTATTACATGATTATTATATGTGAACGTAGTTGCATCTCCTGGTTTTATCATGTATATGTTAGCATCCTTTAAGCTATTTAAAACTCTTTGAGTCAAGTCTGATACTTTAGCATCTTTTGATAATTCACCGATCGCTCCTAAAAGGGCTATACTTCCCATTGCACTGCTTCGCGGAGGATTTGGAAAGTTGCCCTTATATATCAATGGCCGTTTGGCTTCATATTTAGTTCGTTTATTTTGTCCTGTTCCTCCTGGTGGCAAAACATTTCCTACAAAAAGATCCTTTGTTTTGGTTACCAATAATTGTTTAAAGAGTCTGATGAAGTTTTCTATATCACCATCACTTAAATCAGGGATAATACACGCATTATATCGAACTTCTTTCTTTGGGTTCGAATTCGGCAAATGATATTGTAAACAAGGTTTCTTTTCTGTAATTAATGATATCAGAAGAAGTATATAATCTTCGTAAGATATTTTGGGCGTAACTTTTCCTTTCCCACCCTGCTCAGAAAACCTAATATAGTCTCCTGCTACAGCTGTTGTCGAAAGTAATGCGTCAACGTTCTTATCTTTTTTGGTTTCAAACTCTTTGTCAATTGCCTCTATTTTATCCCAAGTGCTATTTGCATTTCCATCCTCTAAGATTACATTAGGAGCTAAAAATATTCCATAATTTTTGGTATATGGGGTTTTCTTTCCGACTACGCATTCATTACTTGAGTAGGCAAATTTGACTTTTTCTTTTCCTTCATATGACTCAGCTGGTACAAGACGATAGTACTCCTTTTGTCCATTTAGGATATTAAGACAATCATTAATAGATATCTTGTCTTTTTGAGTTTCAACTCTGACGAGAGCCTTTGCATAACGCAAAAATGGATGCTGAATAATCATAGCTCATAAATTTTAAGATTAATCCATCCTTCACTACTACCTAAATAGGCCATATTTGATGACAGTAAAGATTTCGATAGCTGTTCTCTTAATAGATTATCTATACTTAAGCCTATCTTAATGCTCCCTGAGTAGGAAAAATATTCTCGAGTTGTAGGTGTCGTATAATACATAGGAAAACTTCCTAAATATCTTTTAAATAAGTTATCTAGAAGCTTTGTCTTTTGTTGGCTAGAGCGCTTTTCATTGCTACCAACTGATTTTTTTATTTGAGTCCACTTTTCAATTAAAGATGCATCCATAAACATTGCGCCAGCGGCATGCCTTGCAGTATCTGTCCTTGCAAAAGAACGACTCCACAAGTCATTGTAACTAATAGTTGCCGGAATTACAGGCAGTCCGACATTAAAATATTCATACAATAAAGGAATATAGGTTGAGCCAGATTGCAGGCTTTCAATACTTGTTTTAATGCCTTTCTTCTTATCTTCATTTTTAATTCCCTTTTGACGAACTTTAACCAAGTCTTTTTGAATAAGTCTTCTGTCGGCAATGTCAATATGCCAACCCAAAACGTTTTCAAAAAGTCCACAAATCATTTTTTTGCTAGGGCTTTTTAAAGACTTATAAAATGAACCGGGCAACTCACTCACCATCGAGAGTGGTGCTAAGGGTTCAATTTCCAGAATTACCTTTAGGTTCGGTTCTGGAATTTTTTCAAGAATTGATAAATCTATTTTGGTCATTCCTTTAATATTTAGTGTTTATTTCCGATCATTTTGTTTTAGCACGCTTTCATATTTTTTAAGGCCTCTTGCCCCCACCTTCCCCCACACACCCCATTCCCAAACTATTCTTTTCGCCAAAGCCGCCCAGATAGCCTATTTTGTGCCACAGCTGGGGAGCTTGCAGCTGGAAATGGTAGAGGAAACCCCGGATTTGTGATTCGTTGGGGGTGTCGGCTTTTATGGTTATCTTTTTGGAGTGCGCCTCTCCAATTAGTTTAAAGGTGGGTTGTATGTCATTTTGTTTGCCTGGTTCAATCAAGCCATGATGGATTGCTGCCCGGGCTTTGTTTTGGAGGTTGTTCACGAAAAGTGATTCATATTCCGGCCGGTCTGGTGCAAGGTATTGCGCGTAGCGGCTTTCGGCTGTTTTGGTGCTGATGATGACCGGACTAAGGCATTTATATACCATCACCGGTTTAAATGCTGGCATGGGAGTAGCTTCCACTTGTTCTACCCTGAAACTGACAACAGATTTCTTGTCGCCAAGCCTGAAAGTTTGATTGCTAAACAAACCACTGATGAAATGCTGCATCACCTCTGGTGCCAAAAAGCCAACCTCAAGTGATAATTGTTTGGTTTTTAATATAATCCTGTCACCGGCTATCATCATCCCTTTGCGGGGAATCATCAAATGCGAAAAGGTAAAAAACTTATAGGCTTTGCCTGCATTGCTAAATCCTTGCTGGTGTAAGAAATTAGCAAACTCATGATTGCCATAATTTATGGTCTTATAGATCCATGCCGATAGGGGATACTGATAATTGATCGGCAAAATGACGTGCGACGGTTCTGTCACAACTAACGAGAGTCGGAATCGCATGTTTATTAGTTTTGGTCAGGTTGTACCTTCAGGCTATGACTTCAGGTTGTGCCTGGTGTTTTTTTGGAGGGGTTAAAAGTAAGCAATAATCAAAATATTTCAAAAATATTTCAAAATTTTATTAAGCAGAATGAGCATCAGCATCTGTGTTGTTTGTTTTTCTTCGTTTGAATAGGGCTTCCAGCTCGTCAAGTTTGTACCAGATTTTTCTACTCTTGTCAGCAGTATAAAAACTTATAAGGTCATTATCGCGATAGTTTTGTAGTGTTCTTTTGCTAATTTGGAAGATTTCTGTTACTTCGCGGCTGCTTAAATAACCTCTTTCCCGCTGTAAATTTTTCAGTTCTGCGTAATTTTTGGGTTGAACTGGATTAGCTTTCTCATCAGTGGTATTGGATTTTGATTCAGGTTTCATTGTTTCTTTTTTTATAGGCTGTTGCTTTTCAAAGTATAATCTTTTCAAAAGCGTAAGTTCTTTTTCAAATTTTTCCATCCTTATTTTCTGTTCTTGATTTTCCTTTTCCAATTCATTTATTTTACTTTTATTCTCATGAAATTCTGTAAGCAATTCCAAAATATCCTCTGCTTTAATAGAAACAAAGGCTGAAGTGTTTTCTGATTTTTGGAGTTCGCTCATCTTATTAATTCAAGTGCTGCTAAATAAGTAAATTCATTCCCTTCTCAACTGTCTATTTGTCGGCAATTGATGTTTAATTGACATTTTTTTGGCAAAGAAATGTGGAACGACAAGCATGTGCAAGGCCACTTCTATAGGAGAGCTTATTATCTGATGATACTTGCAAATAATAGCATTGCTAACATTAACAGCGGCACTTTTTGAAGGATTATCATTTTTCGAATTGAATTTAACACCATCATTACTTATTACTGTATTGGTGACATTAATAACAGTAATTGCATAAATAGCAGCTTTTATAGGCTGTGTATGATTTTTATCCTATTTAGGATTCACCAATGCCTTAACAGCAGCAGTCGGATAATAAATTTTACCATTGAATTTGGTGAAGGGAATTTGTTTTCGGTTGCGGTAGTTTTGAAGCGTGCGTTTGCTGATACCCAGATAGGCTGTCACCTGATTGGATGTCCAAAAATCGGGATGCGGGATATGATGGTTTGGGTTAGGCTTGGTTATGCTTTTTCGGCTTGCAGGCTCATTAACTGTATGGGTTGTTTCGGTATTCATTTGCATGAAGTGTTTAAAATCTTCCATTAACTTTTGATGTTCTTCGGCAACTTCCAATGCCAGGGTATAGATCTGATTATCCATCAGACTTTCCCGGGCCAATTCCTTCAACAGATATGGAAGCTCTTTATTCAACCTGGTTTTACTTTTTATGCTTCCGAAAATACGTTGGGCGTGAAATTTATCAAAGGACACATCATTATAATGCTGAATAACAGTGATATAATGAAAACAGTGTTTTTTAAGTGCTTTTTAGTTGAGGCATTTCTTTGGGAGCATACCCTGGTTTCGCTCCTGACGGAAATAGAATCCCGTAGGGATGACATTATGGTTGAATAAATTGTTTAATAATCTAAAAAGTGCCGTAGGCACGACACTTTTTAGTATCACAATCTTTTTTGAAACTAAATGAGACTGACCATTATTTAAGTGTCTTTTAAGATTAGCTTAGTTAAGAGCTTAACCCTACTAACACCTTATCAATTCCCCTGCAACACCCCTTAATGTCCCCTATTACTCCCCTTGAGATCTCCTGTTTGAGGCTACTAATAGGTATGATGATGGAAATTTGCCTGCTGATAATTTCGGTTTTGACTCAACGCTCACGCTTTGCTCCCTGCTGTCGGCTTTTGCACCTTTTTGCGCTTTGCTGTCAGTTTTTGAAAAATTGATTTATGCTGTGTCCTGTCAGCATTAGGAATTCTGATGAATTGCAGCGCAAAATCTTTTTGGCATACTCAAATGAAGCGGTATTTGTAAGGAAGGATGTGATATTCTTTTTTATAAATCTAAAACCCTATTAGCATGGGAAAATTTAATCAAGGAGCCTATGGAGGCTTCAAAGGAAGAGTTGGCAATGTTGTTGGCTCGAATTGGAAAGGCACGGGTGTGATGCGAATCCGCCCTGCTAGTGTAAGTAACCCCAGAACTGATCTTCAACAGAACGTGCGCACACGTTTTGCATTGATGGGGCATTTTTTATCAACACAGCGTGCACTGGTACGTATTGGCTGGAGGGCGATGGCGTCTGAAACCACGCCTCACAACGAGGCAATGCGTTATAATCTGGCAAACGCTATTGGTGGGGAATACCCGGATTTGTTTATTGATTTCAGTAAGGTGAAGCTGAGTGTGGGCGAACTGTATGTTCCAACCAGTTTACAGCTGAGTGCGGCTTCGGCCAAGAGCTTGAACCTGAGTTGGCAACACGAACAGGGAACCAACCGTGGAGGAAATGACGACCTCTTGATGATCGGCATTTATGACGCTGAATCAGCACAAGGTTTCACCCAGCTCGGTGGTGCAACACGACAACAGCAATCAGCAGTGGTAACGCTGCCCGATAACTGGATCGGTCGAACAGTAGAGGTTTTCGTTTTCATGGTTTCGAGTATGGCACTCACGGATCTTAATAATCCGGCACATATCAGTCAAACCATGTATGGCGGAAGTATGCAACTAAACGACTGACTTACAGCCAAAAACAAAACCCCCAAAGTTTATTAGAAGCTTTGGGGGTTTTTTAGTTAAAAATAGTGCAATGTATCAGGGGGTAGTATAAATAAGATTTTCGTTGCGGAAACCACTGATGTTTTGATACCAGTTAGGAAACAACACGCCACCGCTGGTGGCCCATTCGGCAAATTTTAAATGAACCATAATGATGTCTTGTTTTTCGATGGGATAGTCAAAAGTTTCGTAAATATTAATAGCCCAGGGCAGGTTTCCGCGTGTAACATAGTATTTTCCGCTTGCCGGATTGCTGTCATCTTCATTGCTGCCAAGCAGTGCTGCGTCAGCCAGATCGGTGGGTGGGTAATAAGGCAGATGAATCTCCACAGCTCTGTCCATATTGATGATCAGGAAAGGGTTGAAATTGCTAATATCCAACTGATTAAGTGTATAAGTGTTTGAAGGGAAATCAATTGTAACCGTGAGTGTTACAGGTTCTACATAAGGAGCGTTGGGTTCCGTATTTACACCAATTCCCATTCCGGAATGTTCCATTTGACCGTATGCATTATCAAATACAATAATGGTGGGTTTTGACTGGCCTGCTTCAGTGCCGTTTGGATTAAGCGTGATATAGTTTTCCGTGAGGCTAAATCCGCTAACATTTAAGTCGTTGGGGTCAATGGCACTACTTAACTGGAATCCAAAACCATTCTCGAAGGAAGCACCAAAAGCTTTGATGATGAAGCTGGCCTCTACTTTTTCTACAAAATTTGAGGTAGTGTTAGTAATCTGGAACTGGTAGTCAATCACCAGATCATTAAAATCGTAATCGCCTTTGTATGGCCACAAGTCTTCATAAGCAAGTGTTCCAAAGCCGGTAGCGGGGTATAGATTTGTCGTTCCGGCAACAATAATTACTTCAATCGTAGCTATTGAGCACAGGTTATTCTGATCGCAGATCTGATAATTTATTGTGGCTGTGCCGGTATAGTTATTGGCAGGGATAAAGCTGACATCAGCAGTTGAGGAATTAAATGTAAAAGTACCCACTGAAGGATCTGGTTCTGTGCCACCAACGAAGCTGAAAGTGTTAGTAACTATAGGTGTTGAGCCGGCGAGATCATTGTCTAAAACAGCTATTGTAACCGGTGTATTGACATCAGTAGTTGAAAAATCATCAACAGCGGTGGGGCCGATTGGGTAGGTGATAGTTACAGTAGCCAGGTTAGATGCAAAATTGTTTTCGTCTTTCACGAAATACTGGATGGGAGTGGGGCTTCCGACCAGTGCAGGATCCGGAGTAAAGGTAATAGCACCGGTGGAGGAATTCACCGACCATACGCCTTCACCGGCTACTGTCAGTGATTCACCGGGATTAGTTGTGCCATTGATTTGAACGGTTGCAGGGTCGAGTGGTGCATCCCCGGGGTTGTCGTTATCCAATACAGCCAGGGTAATGATTTCTCCCGGCATTCCTGATCCTGAATCGTTGGTAGCAGTAGGTGTATCAATATTGATCAGCTCCACCCAACTGCCGTTCATTTGCGGATACCCATCGATCATGATGGTATGGTTGTCATTTTCGAATTCTCCTCCGGCTCCCATCGTGAGTTCAACGGCATCAAAAGTAAGATCCGGTGTTGAAATGAAATGCAGGAATGCATAAGGTTCGTTGTTATTTTGTCCGGTATTTGGTTTCCCATAATATTGACCGGTGATGTATTGTGTTCCATTGATGGACGTAATCTTATACGTATTAGATTTTGGTATCAGGGCGATTACATCTGAGGTTTCGAAGGTGCCGATCACCTCACCCTGGCGGATGATCTTAATCGTGTTTTTTCCGTCACCGGCAGGCCAGGCAAAACCAAAATAGTTGACAGGCTCTTCAAAATTCAGCATCACCTTACCGCCAACCTGAATTGACATGTATTTCGGGCTGCCAGTGCCATATTGATCATCGGTTTTTACATACGAATTGCCACCAGTTTGATAATACGTGCCTACACCTGAAGTGTAGCCATTTGGCTGAGGAGCCCAGTTAAAGTTGGAAGGTGGAACCGCAAAACTTTCAAAAGTCTCCGAAATGAGTGTGCCACCAATGGCATCCGATTCCATCATTTTTGGAGGACTGATCAGCACCTTAAGGCTTTCCTGTGCATGAAGTTCAGCTGTTGGAATAAAAAGGAAAAAACTTAATAATATTGATACGGACAATATGCCGCTCAAAAGTGTTTTATTGTGGGTTAAAATATCTTTTGTTTTCATGATAGTTCTTATTGTTTTGTCAGGAAACCAACTTGTTAAAATGAATAATTCAATTTATCTGATTGTAATTCAAGTTCAACTGTTTGTCCTTGATGCCTTAGTTTAATGGCTGTTTCGTAGCTGGGTACATTAAACCTGATTTCATTTTCCTGATTGGCACGTATATATGATTTCCAATAAATAACGCCTTTGGATGAAATGATCTCGATCAGGCCGTTTGCATTACCTGATACTGTGAGCGTGATATTTCTAGTGGTGGTCCATTTAAAATCCACTGGAACTTTTAATTGTTCTGTAGATATCGGTTTTGGCCCGGCTTGTTGTTCGACATCCTTTTTGCAGGATACTAGTCCAAGTGTAACAAGCGAGATAAGCAGTATGATTCGTTTCATATATATTATTTTTTGGGGGGATTAAACAATATTTGTGCCGTAATATTAGTCAGTTATTTAAAGTATTGAAAAACATGTATATATGCTGTATTATTAATTGGAGTAATTGATATTTAATGAATATTAAAATTCTTTTTTGGGAATCGTAGTTTTATTTTAAAACTTCAAAAGCCGTCAATAACCCATTGGAGATTTACTTATTTTTGCCAACCATTAATAGCTTACTATGATTTCAGTTCAAAACTTGTCGATGCATTTTACGGGCGATGACCTCTTCACGGATATCACTTTTTTGATTCGTGAGAAGGATCGTATTGGTCTGGTTGGCAAGAACGGAGCTGGCAAAACAACTTTGATCCGGCTTTTATGCGGTCTGGAGCAGCCTCAAAAGGGTGAAGTGATCGTTCCTGAGGACACCAGCATTGGCTACCTGCCTCAGGAGAAAGAGCTAAAAAGTGAGTTAACGGTGCTTGAAGAAGCCTTGACAGCTTTTGAAGAACAGCAGCAGCTGGAGGCACAATTGAAAAAGCTTGAGCATGAAATTCAGCATCGCACTGATTACGAATCTGATGCTTATCATAAACTGATCGAAAAGCTGAGTTTCCTCAACGAGCGTATTGCCTTGCTGGGTGCTAATGCCATCGAAGGAGAGGCCGAACGTATTTTAGTCGGCCTTGGCTTTGAGCATGAAGATATGCAACGCCGGATGCCCGAATTCAGCAATGGCTGGCAGATGCGTGTGGAGCTGGCGAAAATTCTGCTGCAACGCCCCGATCTCTTGTTGCTTGATGAGCCTACCAATCACCTGGATATTGAGGCTATTCAATGGCTCGAGGGGTTTTTGCAAAACTATAATGGTGCCATTTTGATGGTGTCGCACGACCGTACTTTTCTGGATGCGATCACCATCAGAACGATTGAGATCAGCAATGGCAGGATTTACGATTACAAAGGCAGTTACAGCTTTTATGTGGAGGCTCGCCAGCAGCGTATCGAAACAGATATGGCGGCTTACAGCAATCAGCAGCGTGAGGTGAGGGAGATAGAGCGTTTTATCGAGCGTTTCAGGTACAAATCCACCAAAGCCAAGCAGGTGCAGTCGCGGGTGAAGCTGCTCGAAAAAATGGACGAAATTGTGGTGGACGATATGGATCGCTCGGCTATACATTTTCGTTTTCCACCGGCACCGCATTCCGGAAAGCTTACCCTCGAAACCATAGGTTTAAGTAAGGTTTACGGCAGTTTGCAAGTGCTGAAAGACATCAATCTGCTTATTCCGAGAGGCGAACGTATTGCTTTTGTGGGACGAAACGGCGAGGGAAAATCTACCCTTTCAAAAATTCTGGCCGGAGTATTGGATTATACCGGAGAGCTAAAATTCGGGCACGAAGTAAAGGTGGGTTATTATGCCCAAAACCAGCACGATATGCTCGATATGGAGAAAACGGTTTTCGAAACCCTCGACGAAGTAGCTGTGGGCGAGATGCGCACCCGTATCAAATCGCTGTTGGGAGCCTTTTTGTTTGGAGGTGAGGCGATTGACAAAAAAGTTAAGGTATTGTCAGGAGGCGAGAAGGCAAGGCTTTCGCTGGCCCGCATGTTGCTTTTTCCGGTGAATCTGCTGATCATGGATGAGCCTACCAATCACCTGGATATGATGTCGAAAGATATATTGAAAAGTGCTTTGTTGCAATATCAGGGCACCTTATTGATTGTGTCGCACGACAGGGATTTTTTGCAGGGGTTAACCCAAAAAGTATATGAATTCAGGAAGCCTGACATCAAAATACACGATGGGGATGTTTTTGCTTTTCTGGAGAAGAAAAAGCTGGAGCACCTGCGTGAGCTCGAAACAGCGCAAAGTAAAAAACGGGATGAAAGCACACCTAAATCAAATAATAAAATCCAATACGAAGAACGAAAACAACTGGATAAAATTCTGCGAAAATGCCAGCGAGAGATAGAAACACTCGAACAAAAAATTCATCAGCAGGAAAAAGCAATTGAAACGATGGATGCTTTGCTGGTCTCACCCGATGCGCATAAACAAACCAGCGATCCGGCCTGGTACGGGATTTATGACAAGCAAAAAAAACAACTTGAGCAATTGATGAAACAGTGGGAGATCAAGCAATTGGAAAAAGAAGAGCTTGAGCAGCAATATCAGGCACTTTAGTAATCTCTGCTGTAAAGAAAACTCGCATAATCTGCCAACTCCTTCTTTTTGACTTCATCGGCTTCAAGATGAGCTAAGATTTCAACGGCCTGTTGATAATAGGTCTGCATTACTTTTTCAACTTCATTTTGTACATTCAGTTGCGCAAAGATAGCCTTTACCTGCTTTATCTTTTGTGTTGTTTCTGTTTGGTTATCAGATCGGTATAAGCTTTTTAAGCTTTTCCTGGTTTGATCATCAGCCAGTTGAAGTGCCTTGAGCAGCAGATAAGTTTTTTTATTGCTGGCGATATCACCTCCTGATACTTTCCCGAAGTCAGCTTGCGTGCCATACACATCCAACAGATCGTCTTTCAGCTGAAAAGACATTCCCAGGGCGATACCAAAATCGTAAATTGCTTTTACCTGCCCGGGTGAGGCCTGTGCGACCACAGCACCAATTTCGAGGCTGGCACCCAGCAAAACTGCAGTTTTGAGCCGGATCATATTCAGGTATTCGGCAATACTAACCTCTTCCTGTTTCTCGAAATCCATGTCAAGCTGTTGTCCTTCGCATACTTCTATGGCGGCCTTGCTAAAAACCTGCAGGATGGAAGGCACGAGCTGTGTTTTTGTTTTTAAGGTGTACTGATATGCCATGGCAAACATAGTGTCGCCGGATAATATGGCAATATCGGCATTCCATTTTTTATACACTGTTTCTTTGCCACGACGAAGCGGAGCTTTGTCCATGATGTCATCATGAACGAGTGTGAAGTTATGAAACATCTCAACAGCCAATGCCGGATAAAGGGCATCAGGAATATTGCCTTCAAAAAGATCGCAGGCCATCAGCGTGAGCAGGGGCCGCAGCCGCTTTCCGCCTTGCTCCATGATGTAGGCAATAGGAGCATAAAGTGCAGGAGGGTTACCGTTGAACTTTTGACTGCTGATAAGTGTATTTATCTCTTGCTGAAGTTGTTGTGTACGGGTCATTAGCTTATTTAAGTAAGTTCATCAAATAGGTTCCATAACCACTTTTAAGCAGGGGTTGTGCCAGCAAACGCAATTGATCGGCTCCAATAAATCCTTTGTGAAAGGCGATTTCTTCGATACAACCTATCTTTAATCCCTGCCGGTTCTCGATTACTTCTACAAATTGCGAAGCTTCCAGCAATGAGCTGAAGGTACCGGTATCGAGCCAGGCAGTGCCACGACCCAACACCCCAACTTTTAACTTATTGTTTTCGAGGTAGTATTTGTTTACATCCGTGATTTCATATTCGCCCCTGGCACTGGGTTTTATGTTTTTGGCTACTTCCACCACACTGTTATCGTAAAAATACAAACCCGGAACAGCATAATTCGACTTGGGATTCGTGGGTTTTTCTTCGATGCTGATGGCATGTTGGTCTTCGTCAAATTCGACCACCCCATAGCGTTCGGGATCAGACACATGGTAGGCAAAAACTACGCCACCCTGTGGATCGCTGTTTTCAATCAGCAGTTGTTGCAAGCCCCTCCCATAAAAAATATTATCACCCAAAATCAAGGCTACCTTGTCGTTTCCAATAAAATTTTCGCCAATCACAAAAGCCTGTGCCAGGCCATTAGGAACAGCCTGTTCGGCATACGAGAACTTGCATCCCAGCTTTTGTCCATCGCCCAGTAGTCTTTCAAAATGTGGCAGGTCGTGAGGCGTTGAAATGATCAGTATCTCACGAATTCCTGCCATCATCAGTATGGAAAGCGGATAATAAATCATGGGTTTGTCATAAATAGGCATCAGCTGCTTGCTAACAGCCAGGGTGAGCGGGTGCAAACGGGTTCCGGATCCGCCGGCAAGAATGATTCCTTTCATTTTTTCAAATTTTGTTTCATTAGCTATTTCAAATTTTTATAGCAAGGCACTTATCTGCTATTATGGACAGACATTGGTCGGCCCTAAAGCAATCTTAACAAAGTTATTCCTTTTTAGTTTCCTCATCGCCTTCAATTTCAAGATCGTCAAGTTCGATATCGTCTTCTTCGTCCAAAATTTCGATCAGCGGCTCTCTGAAAGCCTTGGTAGTGATGCGTTTATCCAGTGTAAGCAACAAGGACGGCAGCACAAAAAGATTAGATAACATGGCAGCCAGCAAGGTAAACGATACCAGATAGCCCAGTGCCTCGGTGCCTCCAAAGGATGAGAGTATGAAAATGGCAAAGCCAAAAAACAATACTACTGCGGAATAGATCATGCTAAAACCGGTTTCGAGCAAGGCCGCAAGCACCGATTCCTTAATCTTCCAATCATTTAAGAAAAGCTGCAGGCGATAACGCGCCAAAAAATGTATGGTATTGTCAACGCTGATACCCAATGCAATGCTAAATATCAGAATGGTAGATGGCTTGATCGAAATACCGGCATAGCCCATCATGGCTGCGGTAAGCAATTGAGGGATAAGATTGGGAATCAACGAAATGATCACCATCTTGAACGAAGAAAAAGTGAGTGCCATCAATACGGCTATGACCAGCAGAGCCAGTAATAAGGATGAGATCAGGTTTTTGACCAGGTAATTGGTTCCTTCCAAAAATACGATGCTTCCTCCTGTGATGTCAACATCAAAATCTTCGGGCGGAAATATCTCATCAATGGTCGGTTTCAGTTTTTTTTGCAGTGTATCTATTTCGGTAGTGCCGATATTGGCCATTTGCACGCTGATACGGGTTTTTTGCAGGCTCGAGTCAACAAAAGCATTGATGATTGATTTGCTGTCGGCGGTTCCTAAATTGGGCACATAGGATAAGATGAAGTTACGTTCCTGATTGGTAGGAAGTTCATAATAAGCAGGATTACCTTTGAAGAAAGCTTGTTTTGAGAACTTCACCACCTCCACCATCGACACCGGCTTGCTCAACTCCGGATAAAAGGCCATACTGTCCTGCAGGGTTTCCAGTTTTTGCAGGGTGGAGGCACGCAACAGTCCTTTTTTCTTTTTGGTATCAATACTGATTTCGAAAGGCATCACCCCCTTGAAGTGTTTTTCGAAAAACATCAAATCCTTATACAAACGGCTTTTATGCGAAATGTCATCCACCATATTACCCGTTGTGCGAAGTCTCACCACGCCAAGTACACCAGCAATTACAGCAATTACTGTGATGATATAAACCACATTGCGGCGGTTGAGAATAACCCAGGCAATTTTTTGCAACAGTTTATTAACGTTGCCTTTTTCGAAATGCTGAATATGTTGCGGTTTGGGATTGGGCAGATAACTAAAAATAATTGGAATAAGAAATAAGCTGACCAGATAGGCAAGTAAAATATTGATCGAAGCAATGATGCCAAACTCAACAAGCAAAGCGTTTCCGGTGATTGTAAATGCAGCAAAACCGGCAGCTGTTGTGGCATTGGTTAGCAGGTTGGCAGCTCCAATCCTACGAATAACACGGCTCAATGCCTTTATTTTGTTGCCGTGGATCGAGAACTCGTTGTAATATTTGTTGAGCAGGAAAATGGAATTTTCAACACCGATTACTATCAACAAAGGAGGTAAGATTCCTGTTAGGATGGTGATTTTAAATCCAAATATCGACAGGGTTCCAAACATGACCACAACGGTGATCAGCACAATTACGATGATAAAAAATACTGCCCTGAACGATCGGAAGAAAGCAAATAAAATGATCGCAGCAATAAGCAGCGAAAGAAATACAAACATCACCAGCTCCTGTTGTATTTTTTCGGAGGTGATTGTTCGGATGTATGGCATACCCGAGTAGTAAAGCCTGATGTCGTATTGCTCAGAAAATTTATTGAGGGTCGATTCTATCTCATGGATAAGGGCTACCCTGTTTTTTGTGTTCAACACATTTTTGTCGAGGGTGATCATCATCATGCTCACATGGGTTTCGCTGTTGAATAGCCGGCCTTCGTAAAAGGGTAACTGAAAAATCTGGTTTTTTAGCGAATCCATCTCTGCCTGCGATTGAGGCTTTGCATCGATAACAGGCACAAAATCGAATTTTTTCAGGCTGTCGTTGCGCACGAGCTGAAACATACGGGCTACCGAAATGGCTTCTTCGACGCCTTCTATATTGCGAACTTCGTTTGTTAAATCATACCAGGCCTGAAAATGATCCAGCTCAAACAGCTTCTCATCCTGAAGCCCGACAAACATCACGCTGCCGTCTTCGCCAAACTGTTTTTTAAAGTTCTCGTAAATTATTATTGTAGAGTCTGTTTCGGGCAACATACGCGCCATTTCGTAGCTCATCTGCACACGCGTGCCCAGCCAACCCATCAAAGCAGTAAAAAAAACAATGACGATTAAATTTGCGAGTCGGTTCCGTAAAATAAAACGGGTAAGAATTGTCCACATATTATGATCTTAAAGACATTGCAGGATGTGAACCTGCTCATTTTTGAAATGACGAAAATACTACTTTAATCCTTAAACATAAAAGTTGGTTCAAAATTTGTATGTTTTTACATTTCAAAGCATTTTATGCCCGGCTGGTTTTAAGGGTGCACTTTTATTCAGTTGAGTTCATAGCTTGTTTTTGTATTACAAATAAAATTAAAGCCTTATGAGATTTTTAATGTCAGTGTACAGAAGTGGTAAGCTACTTTTTTTGGTAGTGCTTCTGGGATTTATTCAATGTAGTTCGCCTCAAAAATTGATAGATCAAAAACAATACGACCAGGCTTTTGTGATGCTTATAAATAAAGCCCGCAATGGCCGGTTAAGTGCCACGCAAATCATGCAGCTTAAGCAGGTGTATCATCAGACTAATCAATCAGATCACGAAGCGGTTAGTGCTTTAAAAGCCAGTGGTTCTCCTGACATCTGGCCCAAAGTGTATGCCCATTTAAAAAATATCCGGCAGCGAGCTGGTGCGATTCAGTCCCTGCCCGGAGATCTTAAGCAGCAACTGGAGTACAAACCCCTTGATTTGGAAGAAGAAGTGTTGGCAGCAAAGATAAAGACAACCCAATACTATAGCCGTTTGGCTGAGAAGCTTTTGGAGGCAAACGATGCTAACAGCAGTCGGGAAGCACTGGATTTGCTGGGGAAAGTTGAACAGCTTAATCCTGCCTTTCCTGAATTGGATAAAAATATGCGCAGGGCAGTTTTCTCAATGGCAGATCACATTTTAATTGGTTTTAAGAATGAAACGGGTGTGAATTTACCTGCCGGTATCGAAAATCAGGTTCTTGAGAGGGAGACTTTTTCCGAATCGCCCTGGCAGCAGAAAATTATCTCAACTCCAGAACAGGCTGCAGGAATAACCTATCGGATGATTGTTGTATTGGAAGAAATTGAAGTTTCGCCTCATAAAACCGGCCAGACAACCTATACCGAACAACATGAGACTGCAAGGGCAGAAGTAAATCAGTATGAATTGCAAAAGTCTGCCAGTTTGATTGGTTATGTTCAACTTGTTGGAGCAGGTCATTCAAAACCGTTTTTGGTGAGTCCTTTCAATGTTTCTTCGCAGTTTGATTATGCCTATGCACGCTTTTCGGGTGATGAAAAGGCACTAACTGAGGCAACAAGGGATTTAACTAAAAAAGCAGCCTTGCCTTATCCCTCTGATGAATCCCTGATACGGGATGCCGCTGCTGAGTTGAATAAAATAGTAGCTTTACTGCTGAAATAAGAATGTTATTTTTATGAAGGTTAAAAAGGTACTTTTCATCGATTCGGCTCATCCTTTTCTTCGCGATCAGCTGGAAGCCATGGGCTTTGTTTGTGAGGCCTTTGAAGAAAAAAATCCGGAGTATTACCGGCAGATTGCCAACCAATATGTGGGTTTTGTGGTGCGCAGCAAAATCGCACTGGATCAAACAATCCTGCCACTTGCCACACAACTAAAATTTATTGCCAGGGTAGGAGCGGGCATGGAAAATATTGATGTTCCCCTGGCCGAGAAACTTGGAATTGTCTGCCTCAACGCTCCCGAAGGTAATCGCGATGCTGTGGGCGAACAAGCCGTTGGGATGCTGCTCTCGTTGCTAAACAAACTGCCTCAGGTGGATCGTGAGGTGCGTCAGGGAATTTGGAGAAGAGCAGAAAACAGGGGAACAGAAATCAAAGGCAAGACGATCGGGCTAATTGGTTATGGCAATACTGGAAGCGTTACGGCACGAAAACTTTCGGGATTTGAAGCCGAAATCCTGGCTTACGACAAATACAAAAGTGGCTTTTCAAACAGCTTTGTGAAAGAAGCAGCGATGGAAGATATCTATGAGCGGGCTGATATTGTGAGTTTGCATATCCCTTTGACTCCGGAAACGGATTATCTGGTCGATCAGGCATTTCTGTCGCGTTTCAAAAAGCCTATCGTACTGATCAATACCTCCCGCGGTCGCAATGTAAAGACGGCAGACCTGATAGCAGCCCTGAAATCGGGAAAAGTAACCGGAGCTTGTCTGGATGTGCTCGAATTTGAGAAGTTTTCGTTCGAAGACCTTCAGGCTGATGCTTTGCCTGCTGCTTTCAGGGAATTGCTTGCCTTGCCCAATGTGCTGCTCAGTCCGCATATCGCAGGCTGGACGCACGAATCACACTACAAACTTTCGGCAGTTTTAGTAGAAAAAATCAATAAGTTGAAGCTGTTCTGATGTCAGATGATCAGAAAGGGTAATTACCAGTTCAAAATCTTTTTGAAATCGTATTCTTCGGGATTATCCAGGTATTCCATTGCCGCATCATAATCATCCTCTGCCAGGTATTGCATGCCATTATTAAATACCATTTCGGCTTTTTCGCCAGCCATATTGACCAAACGAGGTTTTACCTTACCATGCTCATCTTCTACGTCTTTCAGGTAAAGTGGAGCAGTATCACCTGCCGGATTGGAGGTGACCATCGCGCCGCTTATCCCCCTGTCGAAAAGTTCCTTAACCCCATAACCCAGCAATCCACAATACATCAGGTCGAAAGCCGTTGGACGTACACATCTTAATTCATAGCCCAGCTCTACCGGCCGACTTTTTATATTCAGTTTAATCTCTTTTAGCTTGTGTTGAAGCAACATATTGTAGATGTGTGCCTTGCTTACATTACCCAGCTCCGGATGGCCATGTTCGTCATAGGTGAAGTTTACACCGGAGTTTTCAATTTCCTTTTTGGTCATAAAATGGAAAACACCTTCGCTTACAATGGCTACTCCGTAAGGAATCCCAAGAAGTTTGCGCTTTACCATGGATGAAATAATCAGTCGGGTGATACGGTCGAAGGTTACAGCTGCGCTATTAAACATCTCCGGAATGATGATCATCGGGTAGTGGCAGGCTGCACCAATGCCAAAAGCCAAATGGCCGGCCTCGCGTCCCATGGCCGATACCACAAACCAATTGCCACTGGTGCGGGCATCTTCGTAGATGGTTTGTGCGATGCGAACGCCTTCATCTTTGGCTGAATAATAACCAAAAGTTGGAGAACCTTCCGGCAGCGGTAAGTCGTTGTCGATAGTTTTGGGTACATGAATGTTCTGGATTTTCACATTGTTTTCCTCCAGAAACTTTGAGATGCGGTTGGCTGTGGAGGCCGTATCATCTCCGCCGATAGTAACCAGCAACTTTACATTATATTTAGTGAAAATGCGGGTATTGAATTCAGCATCTTTGGGTTTGTAGCGACTCATTCTGAGTGCCGAGCCGCCCTGCTTTTGAATGTCATCGGCAAATTCAAAGGTGAAATCAATCATTTCAGGATTTTCTGCAAAAAGGCTTTTATAACCCCCATGAAGACCGATAACCCTGTATCCGGATTTCAAAAACACTTTAGCAACCGTGCTGATAACGGTGTTGATTCCGGGTGCCGGACCTCCACCGGCCAATATAACAATGGATAATTGCATAAGTTAAATTTTTTACAAAGATAGCAAGATGCGCTGTTTGCGGAAAGTTAAAAATGGGTTGATATTTCTTGTCAGAAGATGAGTGGAAACAGCCTTATTTTGAACAGGTACGAATACTGAGCAACCCTATCAACAGACTTCTTAGCAAACACCTAATTCTTGTGTGCATCACCTTTGTGAGGGCAAGATTTTTCTGTGGATGTTAGTTAAAAGAGCGATTACTCATAAAAATAATTACTTTTGTTACCGAAGTTTTCAATCTAATTTTAAAGATCAATGCGAATTAATTTTAAAAGTTTAATGTTAGCGGCTGTGTTGAGTTTAGCCTTTATTTTTACGGCCACAGCACAGGATGCAACTAACAAGGCTGCTTTGGATAAGCTAGCCAAAGAGCAAAATCGTGAATGGAAAAAGATGCAAAAACGTGCCGAAGCGTATGCAAAAGCGCATAATATCGAAATTTGGCGCGAACTGGAAGATGGAACAGTGATTCAATTGGTTGATGTTGCCGATGGCAAACCAATTTTTTACAAAACAGACAACCTTGGAGCCGCCATCACCACCCGTGCCAACCAGCTTTGGGAAGGTGGTTCGGTAGGCGTAATTATCGAGGGCGAAGGCTACGACAAGATTGGTATCTGGGATGGTGGCAGGGTTCGTAATACGCATCAGGAGTTTAACCAAACAGGTTCGCAACGTATCATACTGGGTGATGGAGCCAGCTCGCTATCGGCTCATTCCACTCATGTGGCAGGAACCATAATTGCTGGCGGAGTGAATAACAATGCGCATGGTATGGCACCACTGGCACAGCTCAAAACACACGACTGGGATGGTGTTGAAGGAGAAATGAGTAATGCAGCTGCTGCCGGTATGGAGATTGCCAATCACAGCTGGGGACAGGTAAGAGGCTGGAATTACGACAATGGTTGGTTTTGGCATGGCAATTCATCCGTTTCACCCACCGAAGATCACTTATTTGGATTTTATAACTCACAGGCCCGCACCTGGGATATCATTGCCAACAACGCCCCTTATTTCCTGATGGTAAAATCCTCGGGCAACGACCGTGGCGAAGGTCCCAGCAATGCAGGTCAAGGTGGCAATCCGGAAAAGGATGGCGGTCTTGATGGTTTTGATTGTATTGGTGGCGCAGGGATTTCAAAGAATATCCTAACCGTAGGCGCTGTTTATGAAGTGTTTAATTACACTGGACCGGGTAGTGTTATCATGAGCAGCTTCAGTGGATGGGGCCCGGCTGATGATGGTCGTATCAAACCCGATGTGGTGGGTAAAGGTGTTAGTGTGTATTCTTCTACTTCTGGATCAAATAATTCCTATTCGAGCTATGACGGCACAAGTATGTCAGCACCTAATGTGAGCGGCACCCTGGCACTGCTTCAGCAACTGTATCAGGAGTCGCATGATAATCCGATGCGTGCATCTACGCTCAAAGGACTTGTAATTCATTCAGCTGACGAAGCCGGCACAACACCCGGACCGGATTATAAATTTGGTTGGGGACTCGTGAATGCTGAACGTGCCGCCAATATCATCATGGAAGATGATGTGATGCAAAATTCCATTGATGAAATCACACTTCCCGTTGGAGGTGCTTACACTCGCGAGGTGAGTGTTTCGGGTGGCAATCCGCTGCGTGTAACAATTAGCTGGACCGATCCTCATGGAACTGTTCCTCCTACTTCTTTGAATCCGCGTACACCAATTCTTGTAAACGACCTTGACCTGAGAGTAGAGGATGAAGATGGAAATATTTTCTTTCCGTATATGCTTGATCCTGAAAATCCTTCTGCCGCTGCAACTACTGATACCAAAAACAACCTGGATAATGTTGAAATGGTTTATCTTGCTGATGCACCTGCCGGAACTTATACCATTATTGTTGATCACGATGGTACGATAGAAGACGATCAGGTGTTCTCGTTGATAATCAGTGGTATTGATGAGTTTTCGGGTCTTCCGGAATGTTCTGCAGGAATGCTAAGTCCACTTGATGATGGTATGGATGTTTTTCTGAATCAGGAAATTTCATGGAACCCCGCATCTTTTGCATCTGGATATGACATCTATTTTGGAACGGATGGTGAAGGTACTGAAGTGCCGACAAATATTTTCAATGGCGAAACAATTGCAGACAATCATTTTGTTTATCATATGCAGCCGTCAACAACTTATTATCTGATGATTCAGCCACGTAACAACCTCGGGGTTAATGATGCATGTAGCAATATCTATAGCTTTAGCACGATGTCAGAAATAACTGATTATCCTTATCTTCAGGATGTGGAAGATGCTGCTCATCCGGAGATGCCGGATAAATGGCAATCATTGGATTTTAGTTCGATGGAATGGAAAACTACAAACCTGATAGGCTATGAGAGTTCAAAGGCATTTACCTGCTTTACCAGTGATGGTTCGGCTGCTCCGATGAATAACTACCTGATCAGCGCACCACTGGCTGTTGAAAGTGGAAAAGAGTATATGGTTAGCTTTGCCTATCGTAGTTTCTTGCCATCCACACAGGAATCCTTTAGAATGATGTGGGCAGCAAATGCTGACACAAATGATTTTGCATCGCATGTTGTGTTTGAAAATCCCTCGTTTGGCGAACCTAACTGGATAATGGGTGAAGCTTTGATTATTCCGGAGATTGACGGACACATCTTCCTTGGTTTTCATGTAAATACAGCCAATGGTATGGGAATGTTTATCGATGAAGTACTGGTAGAAGACTGGGGGCCTGTAGGTGTGAACGAAGCTATTGAAAAACAGTTACGCATCCGGTATTCTAATGGCTTGATTCGTTTTGAAACCTCAAAAGAATTGGGTTCTGCTTTGGTTACCATTGTTAACGCAGCCGGACAGCTTGTGCTCGAAGATCAGCTTACAAGTCTGAATCAAAACCAGATTCAGTTTAGTCCGGATGCCGGTGTTTACCTCATCAAAGTTAAAGGAAACGGTTTTGAGAAAACAAGTCGTGTATTTGTAAACTAAAACGACTGAATTGATAATAATAAACCCTGGGTGATGCGTCGCTCAGGGTTTTTTTATCCAGCGATCAATCATTTGATAATTCAGCTCAGGGACAACAATTTGCAATGTCGTCCGACTTCGCTGTTCGAGCAAAATCTGATGATTCTGGTTCAGCAAATCTGCAATTTTTGAGTCGTAATGCCTCACGGTGAAAAGACTTAAGTTTTCGTTGTACCTGAGATTGAAATCTTTTTCGAGTGCAAGTAAAAGCTGTTGAAGTTTCTCAGGGTCTTCGTCAAAACAAAACGAAAGACTTAGTGCTGAAATCTGGATGAGGTTGACATGAATACGAAGTTGGTTAATCACTCCTAAAAGTTGGTGCAGTAGCTGCTCGTCCATAAAACTATAATCGCGTGCACTGATGCTTATCAAACACTGCTGTTCCTTGACGATATAGGACGGAACGGTTTGCCCGGGAAGGTGCAAGCCTTCGATCCGGCTTGGTGGGAGATCAGGATTTAAAAAGGATTTCACGAACAATTTTATCCCTGAGTTTTGTAGGGGTTTGATTGTTTTTGGGTGAATAATGGTTGCGCCATAATAGGCCAGTTCGATGGCCTCCGAATAAGCGATCTTTGCAATTTTGCTGGTGTTGCTAAACCGTTTTGGATCAGCATTCAAAAGGCCGGGAACATCTTTCCAAATCCACACTTCTTCGGCTTTGAGGCAGGCGGCAAAAATGGCTGCTGAAAAATCAGAGCCTTCGCGACCCAAAGTAGTTGGACTTCCATCAAGGGTGCCTCCAATAAAACCTTGTGTAAGGATGATATGGTGGTTTGCCTGTGCTTTCATTAGGTTCTGAATCCTGGCTTTTGTTTCGGGCCAAACAATCCCCGCCGAACGAAAACGCGTATCGGTAATTATATAATTGTCGGCCAGGATATGCTGCACATCAAATTCGTTTTCAGTCAGATAGGCATTGAGGATGGTGGTTGACAATAATTCGCCATACCTCACAGTGGCATCATAATGTTGGGCATACGGAAGCTGTATATTGTTGAGATTTTGTTCGAGCAGGGCAAACAAAGCATTTGTTTCCTTTAGTACTGTTGAGGTTTTTTGATGCTCAAAAATCTCTGTAATAATTTGATCATGAAAGCTTTTTATTATTTCTAAACCGGTTTTTACCTTAACGTTATTTTCAGCATGAGCATCTTTGAGTAGCTTTTCGAGGGCATTGGTAGTTTTACCCATGGCCGAAACCACAACCAAAAGTTTTTCGTGCTTATATTTATTTAGGATGGTAATCAAATTACGTACGGATTGAGCATCTTTTACCGAGGCACCTCCGAACTTAAAAACTTTGTTAATCATTTATTTCTATTAGGATTCCAAAAACAAAGGTAGTATTTTTGCCACAGGAATATTTCAGCATTTTCCGGCTATTTTTCTGGCCGGAAATTTTTTGGAATATTACCGCAATCGTTTGTAATTTCACTCAACCAACTAATATTTCATGAAAACACTAGTAGAGTTTATTTATGACCAGCAGGAAAATCTGAATTATGCCACTGGCGAGTTTTCGCGTTTGCTGAATGATATAGGGATTGCAGCAAAAATAGTAAATAGGGATGTGAATCGTGCCGGACTGGCTGGTATTCTTGGCTTTGAGGGTTCGGTGAATGTACAAGGCGAGAATCAGAAAAAGCTGGATGTGCTGGCCAACAACGAATTTATCAAGGCCTTGAGAAATGGTAAGCAATGTGCTGCCATCATCTCAGAAGAGAATGAAGATGTGGTTGTTTTTGATGACGAAACCACACGCAATGCAAAGTATATAGTGGCTTTGGACCCGCTCGATGGCTCCTCCAATATTGAAGTGAATGTGCCTATCGGGACAATTTTTGCTATCTACAAACGCAAATCGATTGGAACCACCATTACCAAGGAGGATATTTTGCAGGTTGGCACCGAGTTGGTTTGTGGCGGCTATGTTATTTATGGTTCATCCACCATGTTGGTTTACACCACCGGACAAGGGGTTAACGGATTTACTTACGATCCTACCTGCGGACTTTTTGTGCTCTCGCACGAGAATATCAAAATTGGTGAGCTGGGTGGTATTTATTCCATCAATGAGGCCAATTACATCTACTTCCCCGAAGGGGTTAAAAAGTACATCAAATATTGCCAGGAAGATGATCCCGAATCCAGAAGACCCTATACAACGCGTTACATCGGGTCGCTGGTTTCTGACTTTCATCGCAATTTGCTAAGGGGTGGGATTTATATTTACCCGGGAACCCTGAAAAATCCTTATGGCAAACTCAGGTTGATGTACGAATGTGTGCCGGTGGCCTTTTTGGCAGAACAGGCCGGTGGCAAGGCCTCTGATGGCTTCAGACGAATTTTGGATATTCATCCTGACGATATTCATCAGCGCTCACCGCTTTTTATTGGTTCAAAAGCGATGGTAGAAAAAGCAGAAGAGCTGATGGCTGCTTTTAGCAGCGATTTTGTCAAAGAGTAATCAGTTTTTTCTCCGAATCAGGCTTAACCCGTCTCGTATGGGCAGGATGATCTGCTCCACACTTTGATCTGCTGCGGCTTGCCGGTTAAAGCTTCTGATGGCATTGGTTTCGGGATCGGTTATGGAAGGATCGGCCACTTTTCCGTCCCATAAAACATTGTCGGTTAATAAGATTCCACCCAAGGCTAATTTATTAACGAGCATTTCGTAATAGGCCGGATAATTGAGTTTGTCTGCGTCCAAAAAGATCAGGTCGAAAGTGGAATTCAGTGTTGGAACAACCTCCAGTGCCTGTCCGATTTTCAGGCTAACTTTGTGAAATACTTCTGCTTTTTGCAGGTTTTCGAGTATCGTATCCTCCAGCTCTTCATTGGCTTCGATGGTTATCAGCCGGGCATCGTCTTCTGTTGCCAAAGCCATGGCAATGGTAGCATAGGCAGTAAATGTCCCAACTTCTAAAATGGTTTTAGGGCGATGTATTCTGCAGATAAGATCAAGCATTTTGGCCTGTAGCGGACCACTCAACATGCGCGGGTAAAGATGCCTGAGATGTGTTTGTCGGTAAATCTCATCCAAAACGGGATGGACCGGACTGCTGTGTTGCCCGATGTATTCTTGTATGGCAAGCGGGATCATTGGAAACGGGTGTTTAAAACAAGTTTTAAGGGGAAGTCGGTTGCATTATTGAGTTCGAAAAAGCTGGTATCCAGCGTTTTTTCTTGCCGGTTTAGTTCAATCAATTCCGGCCGGAGCACTACATAACCAATGTCGTTGGGTGTGATGCTTTCGCAAAGCACTTCGTAGCTAACGGTTTGGTCAGGGCTTACGTTGGTAAACATTACCGGTTGTTCGCGAAATAGAAATTCTGATTTTGGCGTTAACAATCGCAACTGAAACCATAGATGATCGACATGACGACTACTGTTGTTTGTCATGCTTACGATCAGTCTGGCAGATTGATAAAAACTACTTAAGCTGGTCAGTTGAACTTTAAAAATGGAATCTTCATTGATTTCTTCCTCAAGGATCACTTCTTTCTGATAGCTGTCAGCGTTTATATGAAGGGGCTCTGTGCCAAATTCGGCCAGTTTTGGCTGCTTATGCTGGGCCTTAACTTCGTTAGCGACAATAGTGCTTATGCTGAAAAGAAGCATGAAAAAAACTAAGAAGTGATGGCAGGTTTGATTAGTCATTTGCAGTATTTTGGTTGCCAAGATAAACCAAAGTATTGAATCGGTCGGTATCAAAAATTTGCTGAGCCACTTCCATCAGCATGGAGGCATTGGTATTTCTGATTTTTTCGGTGATGGCACGCATATCATCCACCTGATCGAAAAGCAGATGACTGCGGGCAACGGACAATGCTTCCGAAAGTCCGGATTCGAAGCTGATGGCCAGTTGTCCGATCAGCTGTTGCTGGGCACGATGAAGCTGAAGCGATCCCAGTTTTTGATTTTTGAGTTTGTATAATTCTTTGTAAACCAACCTGAGTGCTTTATCAGCTGATTTTGGATCGATACCCAGGTAAACCAAAAAGACGCCTGTGTCAGAGTAAGCTGTGTAATGAGATTCGATGGAATAAGCAAAACCATACTTTTCGCGAATGTTTAAATTGAGCCGGCTGTTGAGCCCGGGGCCGCCTAAAATATTGTTTAACAACACCAGGCTGTGTTTTTGCGTATGTTGGCGATCGAAAGCGATATTGCCTGTGATGCAATGGCTCAGAAAGCTGTTTTTGATTTGCTGTTGCTGCTTGGGCTGGTAGTTTGAAAAAACTTCACGTTTCGCAATCAATTGATTTGCAGGAGGGGCATTGAAGTGTTTTTCGGCCTGTTTCACAAAGGTCGCAAAAGGGACATCACCAATTAGTGCCAGCACCATTTTGGAGGCAGAATAATTCCGTTTTATAAAACGAAGCAGATCGTTTCGGCTTAGCCTTTTAACTGATTCGCTGGTTCCTAATATCGGGTGGCCGATAGGGTGTCCGTCGAACAATTGATCTTCAAAATCATCGAAGATTTGTTCAGAGGGAGAGTCTTTGTATGAGTTGATTTCATCTAAAATTACTTCTTTTTCTTTCTCAAGCTCATGTGCCGGATAGCTGGCATTGAAGGCAATATCGGCCAGCAATTCCATGCTTCTGTCGCAGTACAAATTCAGAAATGAAGCATGAATACAGGTCTCTTCCTTGGTGGTGTAGGCATTCAGTTCGCCACCCACATTTTCGAGACGACTCAGCACATGAAATGCCTTGCGTTTTTTTGTGCCCTTAAAAACCATATGTTCAATCAGATGAGCCATCCCAAACTCCTTGTGCATTTCATCCCTCGAACCAGTGTCAACCATCAGTGCCAGATGTGCTATCTGACCGGCTTTTTGCCGATGGATGAGCCTGATGCCATTCGGGAGTCTGTGGTAATTGTAGCTTGCTGTCATGTGATTTTCCTTGATACTGAATGAAACAGGAGGCAAAATTAGACATTCTGCCAGGATTGGGCACTGATGTTGTATTTTTGTTGGATAATTTCAAAAAACATGCAACAATCCGGAATTTCGAAACCTACACTGATCATTGATGCTTTGCGTGTTAAAGCAAACATCCATCGTATGAAAGCCAAAGCTGAAAAACAGCAAGTGGTTTTCAGGCCTCATTTCAAAACACATCAGTCGGGCATAGTGGGGCAGTGGTTCAGAAAGGCAGGCGTGGATCGTATCACTGTTTCATCAGTGAGCATGGCGCAATATTTTGCTGATCATGGCTGGAAAGATATTCTGATTGCCTTTCCTGTTAATCTTATGGAAATCAAAAATATAAACAGGCTTGCCGGACGTATCAAACTTTATCTGTTGCTGGAAGACGCATCGGTTGCCGCTCAACTGGATAGGTTGTTAGAACATGGTGTTGGGATTTATATCAAGCTTGATTCAGGTGCTGGCAGAACCGGCATAGCATTGGATGATGAAGGCCGTGTGTTGGAGTTGGCGAATCAAATCAAAGCTTCTAAAAAATTGCAACTCAAAGGACTGCTTACCCATGCCGGGCATTTTTATCATCAGCCTGGTGGCAAAAGGGTTATTCACGAAAAAACCCAACAGATAAGCCGGAAGATGAAGGGGCTGAAGGCAAGGCTTGGACAGGATGATTTGATTTTGAGCTGGGGCGATACACCCTCCTGCTCCATGCTGGATGAGTTGAAAGGCTTTGATGAATGGCGACCGGGGAATTTTGTTTATTATGATGTAATGCAATACCATATTGGCTCCTGTAGCCTGGAGGATATTGCCGTGGCGATGGCTTGTCCGGTGGTAACTGTGCATCCTGGACGGGAGGAAATGGTGATCTATGGCGGTTCGGTTCATTTTTCGAGTGAGTTTATTGCTGCTGATGAAGACTTTCGGTTGTATGGATACCTTGTGAACTTCACTGAAAAGGGCTGGACAGAAGCTGTTGCCGGGGCATGGCTGGCACGCCTGTCGCAGGAACACGGGATTGTGAAGCTTCCAAAGGAACTTTGCCAACAATATAAACCGGGCGATTTGATTGGGATTTTGCCCGTGCACTCCTGTATTACTGTTTCGGCTATCAGGCAACAGCAGGATTTGGATGGGAATCTGATTCCGAAGATGGTGGCAGAATAGTTTCCCGCAGACCTGCCAGCTGTCAGGCTGGTTTCGCAGATGTACGCAGATTTTTTGTGTTCGTGCATATCTGATATTTAATTGTGCAAGCAACAAACGAACGGATTGTTTAAATTTGTCGCTCTTAAATCATTCAGCAATGCGAAAACTGTTTCTCCTGATTTTTCTTTTTAGTTTGATCGGCATGATTTCTCAGGCACAAAAAAGGGTAAGTGATACCACAGTATCAACTGTTTTGTTTCAGGCTACTTACGCTTATCAGATCGCTGGTGGCGACCTGACCGAATTTTTTGGAAACAACTCAACCATCGGGGGTGGGGTGAGTTATAAAACAGATAAAAACTGGCTGTTTGGAGCTTTCGGGCATTTTATCTTTGGTGATCAGGTAAATAACCGGGCCGAAATTTTTAAGGGAATAAGCACAGCTGAGGGTGAAGTGATTGATGGAAACGGGTTATATACCAGTTTGGCATTGTTTGAGCGGGGTTTTCATATGCAGTTTAAAGCCGGCAAGCTTTTCAATGTGTTGGGGCCAAACCCAAATTCAGGGATCTATGTGCAAGCCGGACTGGGCTATCTGACGCATCGTATCCGTATCGAAACACAGTTTGGCACCGCTCCGCAACTGATGGACGATTATGCGTTGGGTTACGACAGAATGCGTGGCGGATTTGCTTTTAGCGGGGAGTTTGGCTATTTGTTGATGAGCAATTCACGCTTGTTGAACCTGAGTATAGCACTGGAGTTTACGCAAGTATCAGCCAAGAGCCTGCGCGACTACGATTTTGCCCTGATGCGAAAAGACGATAAGAGCTATTCCGATCAATACTATGGAATCCGCATCAGCTGGATGATTCCTACTTATAAGCGGGCTCCGCAGGATTATTATTATTACTAATAATTGTGTTGATCAGGGAAACAAAACTCAAATCACTGTCGTGCCAATGAGATGGCTTTACACCATATTTATTCGTTTTTACGGACTTGTTGCCCGCCTTGCTGCTTTGCGTTCGGCTAAGGCTAAAGCCTTTGTAAATGGAAGACGCGAATTTCCTGTTTCACTTTTTCAGGACGATAAGCCCTGGTTTTGGTTTCATGCTGCTTCGCTGGGCGAGTTTGAGCAGGGACGACCTGTGATAGAAGATGTTAAAGCGATGTTTCCGGGCGTGAGGATACTGCTGAGTTTTTTCTCTCCTTCAGGATACGAAATCAGAAAGGACTACGATTTGGCCGATCAGGTAATTTATATGCCACTCGATACCCTGGCCAATGCCCGAAAGTTGTTGGATAGCTTTACTATCAAAGCAGCATTTTTTATCAAGTATGAGTTTTGGTTCAATCACCTCAAAGTATTACAACAAAAGGGTATTCCGGTATTTTATTTTTCAGTCAGATTCAGAGACAACCAGCACTTTTTTAAAAGCTATGGTGGCTGGTTCAACCAGCATTTATCTGCTGTTGAGCATTTTTTTGTGCAGGATAAACATTCGGCTGATCTCTTGAAGAGCATTGGGATCACACAATTTAGCCTTGCCGGTGACACACGTTTCGACAGGGTGGCAAAAATTGCTGCCAAGGCCGAACCGATTTCTGCGATAGAACAGTTTATAAGTGGCCGTAAGTGCATCATTGCCGGCAGCACCTGGCCTCCGGACGAAAACTTACTATTGGATATGCTTCCTGATTTGCCCGAAAATTATTGCCTGATTTTTGCCCCCCACGATGTGAGCGAAACACACGTCATTCAACTTAAGAACAAGCTGCAACTGCCAGCTGGATTGTATTCGAAAAAACAGCTTGACCCTGCCAATAAAATCTTAATCATCGATCAGATTGGTTTGCTTTCGCGGGCCTATCGTTATGCCCGCTTTGCCTATATCGGAGGTGGTTTTGGCAAGGCCATTCACAATATTCAGGAAGCGGTTACTTTTGGTTGTCCCGTGATTTTTGGGCCACATCACGAACAATTTACCGAAGCCGTTGACCTGCTTGCCGAAGGTGGAGCCTTCAGCATCAGCACAACCCGGGATTTGAAGGTTCGTTTTGATCAGCTGATACAGGATGAAGCATTTTACAATCAGGCATCGGCAGTTTGCAAGACTTATGTGAGTAAACAGTTGGGTGCTACCGCGAAAATCATGAGTTTCCTGAATGACCGTTTCGGTGGAAAATGGCGAACGGCCTAAGCACAACATTTGTATCTTTGCGCTTTACTTGCCAATAAAAACTCAACAATACAATGATGATACAACTGAAAAATACTGCAACCGAAAAGAAGGAAATTCATAAACTATTGGTGCTGTCCAAAAGTATATCGGGGGATTTGACCGGATTGACAACAGAAGAAAATAAATGGATTGATAAGCAGCGCAAAGAGTTAAAGCGTGAGTTGATCACACTCGAACGTTATCCCAATGGAATAAGTTTACTTTTTGTGGATCAGGAGGTTGTGGAAAACAAACGACTAGAATCGTGCCGCAAACAGGGCTTTGCTATGGGACAATACCTGAACAAAAATGGACTGACAAACGTAGAAATTGTTCCTGACGAAGGATTTGAAAACGAAGCTTTGGCCATAGCTGAAGGCATGGGCTTGGGCAATTATCAGTTTCTGAAATACCGCAAAGACCAAAAGGAAAAGCAGAATAGCTTACAAGATATTTATCTGATATCTAAGGCGATAGATCCGACAATAATTGAGGAGCTGAACATATTGATTGAAGCTAATCACTGGGCACGTGATCTGGTGAACGAACCACTCAACAAGCTCAGTGCCACAGCATTGGCTGCTCAGATCAGCGAAAAAGTACGGGCTGTGGGAGCAAAGGCTGAGGTTTTTAACAAACAAAAAATCGAGGCCTTAAAAATGGGTGGTTTGCTTTCGGTAAACATGGGCAGCATCGACCCGCCTACCTTCACAATCCTTGAATGGAAACCCAAAAATGCGCTAAACAAAAAACCTGTCATTCTGGTAGGTAAGGGAGTGGTTTACGATACGGGTGGTCTCAGCCTGAAGCCTTCCAATGCCATGGATACCATGAAGTGCGATATGGCTGGGGCTGCGGTGGTATCAGCTTCGTTGTATGCACTTGCCAAAGCCAAAATTCCCTTGCATGTGATGGCCTTGGTGCCGGCCACCGACAACCGCCCCGATGGCAATGCCTATGTACCCGGTGATATTATCACCATGTTTGATGGCACTACGGTTGAAGTGCTCAATACCGATGCCGAAGGCCGCTTGATTTTAGCCGATGCCTTGTCGTATGCCAAAAAGTTTGAACCCGAACTGGTGCTTAATTTTGCTACTTTAACAGGCTCTGCCTCCAGAGCTATCGGAAGCCAGGGCATTGTGGCTATGGAAGTTAAAGCCACCGATTTATTCTGTAAGCTGGCCGAAAGTGGCGAAATCGTAAACGAACGGCTGGTGAAGTTCCCGATGTGGGACGAATACCGTGAGCAGCTCAATTCTGAAATTGCTGACCTGAAAAATATCGGCGGACCGGAAGCTGGTGCCATCACAGCAGGTAAATTTCTGGAACACTTCACGGATTATCCCTTTGTACATTTTGATATTGCCGGACCTGCCTTTATCGAGAAGAGGGATAACTACCGCGGAATAGGCGGAACAGGAATCGGGGTGAGGCTGATGTTTCAGTTTCTTAAGCACTATGGTGTTGAGCAATCTTAAGCCATTCCCATCAGATTCATAAAATCGAGGTAATGGGGAGCATCAATGCCAAAGGTCTCCACTGAACGTCCCATGATTTTATAGGTGCTTTTCTGGCCAGCCACACGCGAAAAGTGCAGCTCGAAATGCTTGTCTTTTTCATCGGTGTAGTTTACCATCACCAGATTTTCGTTTAGGTCGGATTGTAGTTTGTGCTGACAGACAGGGCAATGAAAATGATATTTTTCACCTGCTACGACTTTAACTTTTTTATGATGCAGGGTTTCGTAATTACCAATTTCGGGGTTCATCAGCAGAAGAAAACCATGTTCGTTAATGTCTTCACCTTCTTTACACGCTGTCAGAATCAAACGGTTTTCAATTAATAAATAAGCTTTGCAATATGGGCAAGTGTAGTTGTATTTCATGTTGATCTCCTTTCTTTTGGCTTAAAAGTACAATATTTTTAAAACTCAAGCAAGATTCTGCTTTTACATTTTGAAGTCTGCAAACCTTTGCAAAGATTTCTATTGTGCCATCGGTTAAGTATGTTGCTCTTTTTCAGGCTGTTTTTGTGTGTTTTCGGAAAGAGAGAAAAATCGTGCAGCCTCATTTGTTTTTCAAAGCATTATCTTTGAACAACTATTTGCGTGTAAAAAAATTAATACTTCTTCTTATGATTCTATCACTTTTATCCAAGATTTGTATGGCTTTTGGTATGTTGGTTGTGGCTATTGTTTTTATTGGCTGCGACATGAATAAACCTGTTGATCAGCGTGTGCAGTCGCCAGACAAAAAACTTGAACTGGAGCTGGTTTCGGGCAATGCGGGCGAGCTGGGTTATCTTGTGAGATTTCGGAATCAACTGCTTATTGATACCTCCTGGCTGGGTTTCGAGTTTAAAGATCAGGAGCCTTTGATGAATCAACTGGAAGTGACAAAAGTGGAGTTTACTGAAAAAGATGAAAGCTGGGAAATGCCTTGGGGCGAGCAGCGCGTGGTGCGCAATCATTACAAGGAAATGCTGGTGAGAGTAACAGAGAAAACAACAGCTGCACGACAGTTTCAGTTGCAGTTCAGGCTGTATGATGATGGTTTGGGTTTCAGATACCTTTTCCCCGATCTGACAGATGATCAGGAAACCATCATCCTGGACGAACACACGCATTTTAATTTGACGGGCGACCATCAGGTTTGGTGGATTCCGGGCGACTGGGATATTTACGAACACCTCTATCACCGCACTAAGTTGAGTGAAATTGATGCTTTGGCTCTCAGAAGTCACAATGATCTGGCACAAACACATATCCCTTTTAATGCGGTGAACACGCCGGTAACCATGAAGACTGCCGAAGGAATTTACCTGAGCTTTCATGAGGCCAACCTGACTGACTATGCCGATATGACAATCAAAATTGATACAGCGAATTTCAATCTGGTAAGTGAGCTGGTTGGATCGGACAGGCTGGGTTATAAAGTAAAACGCAGCGGTGCTTTTAATACGCCCTGGCGGACTATTCAGATCAGCGAGACAGCTGCAGAACTTATCGATTCGCGGCTGATCGTAAACCTCAACGAACCTAATCGCCTGGGCGATGTTTCTTGGTTTAAACCAACAAAATATGTTGGCATTTGGTGGGACATGCACCTGGGAAGCAAAACCTGGGATTATGCTGCCACACAGGATATGAATTCTTTCGGTGGCCTTAAACCTCATGGCAGGCATGGGGCTACTACTGAATATGCCAAGCAATTGATTGATTTTGCTGCCGACAATAATATTCATGGCATACTGGTCGAAGGCTGGAATACCGGTTGGGAGCACTGGATTGGTTTTGAAGATCGCGAAGGCGTTTTCGACTTTGTGACTCCCTATCCCGATTATGAATTGGCTGAGGTGGTACGTTACGGCAAGGCAAAAGGAGTGGAGCTGATCATGCATCACGAAACCTCAGCAGCTGTGCGCACCTACGATCAGCAGATGGATACAGCTTATCGGCTGATGGAATCGCTAGGCATCCATTCGGTGAAGACCGGATATGTTGGCCAGATCATTCCCAAAGGCGAGTATCACCACGGACAATGGATGGTAAACCATTATCGCCGTGCCCTCGAAACCGCTGCCAGGTACAAAATTGCCATCAATGCCCACGAACCTATCAAAGCTACAGGTATCCGGCGTACCCTTCCCAATGCCATTTCCCGTGAAGGATTGCGCGGACAAGAATTCAATGCCTGGGCTTCGGATGGTGGCAACCCGCCCAATCACCTGCCAACAGTGGCCTTCACACGTATGCTGGCCGGCCCGATTGATTTTACTCCAGGAATTTTTAATATCAAGCTCAACCCCTGGAAACCCAATAATCAGGTGAACACCACCCTGGCACATCAGCTGGCTTTGTATGTGGTGATTTACAGTCCTATACAGATGGTTCCGGATTTGATCGAAGCCTACGACAACCACCCTGCTTTTCAGTTTATACGCGATGTGGCTGTTGACTGGGAACAAAGCCTTACCCTCAACGGCGAAGTGGGTGAGTACGTTACCATTGCCCGTCAGCAAAGGGATTCAGACAATTGGTTTTTAGGTGCCATCACCAATGAGGATGCCCGCAAACTGGAAGTAAAGCTCGATTTTTTGGAAGCCGGCTTAACGTACGAAGCCCGTCTCTATCTTGATGCAGCCGATGCCCATTGGGATGAAAACCCAACAGCTTATAAGGTCGTAAAACAGCAACTGAAACAAGGCGATATCCTGAGACTTGAACTTGCTCCCGGTGGAGGTGCGGCGGTTAGTCTGATGCCGGTGGAGTAAGAGTATGAGGTGTTGTCATTGTTCTCGATTTTGTCATAGTTGTATGTTGAAGGTTTGATGAGAAATGGTTTTAGATAGGTGGGATTGGGTGCTTGATAGTGCGCAACCCTGAAGGGGTTGCTGCTATTGTAGTAAACGTGTTAAAAAAAGGGATTACAACCCCTGCCTGCTAGCGCAGTCAGGCAGGCTGAAGGGGTTGCGCTATATCTTGCCCAATAGTAATTCTTGAAAATCAATGTGCTGATCAAAAGCCGAAATGCCAACAGCTTAATATCTATGGAATGGACTCAAACGTTGCAGGTTAATAAATAAATTTGAGTTAGTTGGAACTTTCCTTGTTCCCGATAGCTAATGCATCGGGACATGTTCCAAGTTCCCAAAAGACAAGCGCGATTGAAGAAGCAAGAGCAAGAGTATTGAGGAAAGTGGGTAATGAAAAATGAATATGGTGATTAAGTTAACAAGAAGCTAATGGCTAAAACCCAACAGCCAAAAGCTAAAAAAGCAAGAGAGTGAGCAAGCGTATTGAGGACTGTATGTGCTTAAAAATTTTGGGATTTTTATAGGGCCCCGCATATCTGACGGGGCAGGCTTAGCCCTGTAATCTTTTTTGGGTGTTTGTTAGATGTCGTTTTTGCCCCCAACCTCTACCTGGCAGTAGTCAGGCCCAATTCTTGGGGGCTCCAGCCCGGTGGTGATTTGAAGTATTTGTCTGATTTGACGCAACCCCGACAGGGTTGCTGCTATTGTAGTTAATGTGGTTTTAAAAACGGAATTCAACCCAGAATAGCCTGTCCCGACTGAAATGTCGGGAGGTTGCGCTATTTCTATAATTGTTCTGGAACTTTTGCTTGATCAAAAGTTCCCAAAAATCAAGTGTGAGCGATGCTATCCGCCCACAGCAGCTAAAACAGCGGAAAACTAAGCGGGGTTGGGTATAGGGCAATACAAAACTATGTTTGTTTTTTTTAAACACTAATAGGATTATTGTTTCAACTGGCGATGATGCAGGTATTGCCCTACACTAACAGCCTTAGGGCTGCCCCGCAAGTTTTCCAGCTGTTTTATCTGCCCTGCCCGCCACACGCCCGCCGCTCACACTGGCCACCGCACCCGGCCCGGTGATGGTTTGAAGTGAAGGTTTGGGTTGGCATGATAGCGCAACCCCTACCTGCAGGGGCAGTTAGGCAGGCTGAAGGGGTTGCTGCTATTGTAACAAAGGTTTTTAATAAGGGATTTCAACCCAGAATAGCCTGTCCCGACTGAAATGTCGGGAGGTTGCGCTATTTCTATAATTATTCTGGAACTTTTGCTTGATCAAAAGTTCCCAAAAATCAAGTGTGAGCGATGCTATCCGCCCACAGCAGCTAAAACAGCGGAAAACTAAGCGGGGTTGGGTATAGGGCAATACAAAACTATGTTTGTTTTTTTTAAACACTAATAGGATTATTGTTTCAACTGGCGATGATGCAGGTATTGCCCTACACTAACAGCCTTAGGGCTGCCCCGCAAGTTTTCCAGCTGTTTTATCTGCCCTGCCCGCCACACGCCCGCCGCTCACACTGGCCACCACACCCGGCCCGGTGATGATTTGAAGTGAAGGTTTGGGTTGGCATGATAGCGCAACCCCTACCTGCAGGGGCAGTTAGGCAGGCTGAAGGGGTTGCTGCTATTGTAACAAAGGTTTTTAATAAGGGAATTCAACCCTGAATAGCCTGTCCAGACTGAAATGTCGGGAGGTTCGCTATTTCTATAATTATTCTGGAACTTTTGCTTGATCAAAAGTTCCCAAAAATCAAGTGTGAGCGATGCTATCCGCCCACAGCAGCTAAAACAGCGGAAAACTAAGCGGGGAATTGAAGAAGAAAGAGCAAGAGTATTGAGGAAAGTGGGTAATGAAAAATGAATGGGCTGATTAAGTTAAAACGAACCTCCGCTAAGCGGGGCTAAAGACCAAAAGCTAACAGCCTTTTTAGGCTGCCCCGCAAGTTTTCCAGCTGTTTTATCTGCCCTGCCCGCCACACGCCCGCCGCTCACACTGGCCACCGCACCCAGCCCTGTGAAACTTGAAGTGAAGGTTGTATGGTTTGGCATGAGAGGGCAACCCCAACAGGGTTGCTGCTGTTGTAGTTAATGTGGTTTTGAAAAGGGATTTCAACCCTGAATAGCCAGTCCCGACTGAAATGTCGGGAGGTTGCGCTATTTCTATAATTGTTCTGTAACTTTTGCTTGATCAAAAGTTCCCAAAAATCAAGTGTGAGCGATGCTATCCGCCCACAGCAGCTAAAACAGCGGAAAACTAAGCGGGGAATTGAAGAAGAAAGAGCAAGAGTATTGATGAAAGTGGGTAATGAAAAATGAATGGGCTGATTAAGTTAAAACGAACCTCCGCTAAGCGGGGCTAAAGACCAAAAGCTAACAGCCTTTTTAGGCTGCCCCGCAAGTTTTCCAGCTGTTTTATCTGCCCTGCCCGCCACACGCCCGCCGCTCACACTGGCCACCGCACCCAGCCCTGTGAAACTTGAAGTGAAGGTTTGGGTTGGCATGATAGCGCAACCCCTACCTGCAGGGGCAGTTAGGCAGGCTGAAGGGGTTGCTGCTATTGTAACAAAGGTTTTTAATAAGGGAATTCAACCCAGAATAGCCTGTCCCGACTGAAAAGTCGGGAGGTTGTGCTATATCAAACCTATTTGTTATTCCTGAAAAAAAATGTACTGATCAAGTCAAAACGAGCGAAGAACTAATAACTCCCGCTAAGCAGGGACAGGCAGCCAAAAACCATAACAAAAAAAGCAAGAGAGTGAGTAAGCGTATTGAGGAAAGTGTATATTAAAAAATGAACGTCTTCGAGGTGGACTCAAACAGCAACGATATGGACTTGAGTGCCTTCGATGTGGACTCAAACAGCAACTATGTGGACTCAAACAGCAACGATGTGGACTCGAACGTCTTCGATGTGGACCCGAACAGTAACGATGTGGACTCGAACGCCTTTGATGTGGACTTGAACGTCTTCGATGTGAACTCGAACGTCTTCGATGTGGACTCAAACAGCAGCGATGTGGACTTGAACGTCTTCGATGTGAACTCGAACGTCTTCGATGTGGACTCAAACAGCAGCGATGTGGACTTGAACGTCTTCGATGTGGACCCGAACAGTAACGATGTGGACTCGAACGCCTTTGATGTGGACTTGAACGTCTTCGATGTGAACTCTATGGGTAATGATTTGGACTCGAATGTCTTTGGGAAGGACTTGAACTAGTTGTGCGAAAATATTAACTAAATCAATAACGTATTTTGCGGATACCGATTGCACTTTGGCACCAGCGAGCGAATTGAAGTTAAGAGTGTATTGGTTCGATGCAGTCGCAGACTCCTACGCCGGGCAAGGTTCAAATATTTCAATATACTTGAAGGATTTGCGGTGATTTCATATGAAAATCTTGTAGAAAGCTCTATCCAATCCATTTCCCGACAACTTAAATTATATCAATGTGTTAGATGCTTTCAGCAGACCCTAATAGAACAAATATAACCCCAATACTTCAACTAAACACTACCACCGAATCTAAATACTAAGTTTACATAATTTAATCCCGAATGAAAGAATATATATTTTTTAAAACGCAACTAATCAGATGATTAGAACTTTTTTTTAATTTTTTCAAAAAAAAGTGATTAGATTTCACTTCTTATTGGAATATAATAGGTGAAAGGAGGCAGGGTAAGATTGAAACCAGAGCCGGGCAAGAGGTACTTAAGTTGACATAATGTAAGCAGGAAAAGAAAAAAAGCCTTAATAAAGCAAAGATAATCAGGAGATTAAAAAATAATTTCAATAATTTTTCAAAAAAAATGGTTACCTTTTTGATTTTTTTGGATTAAGAGAGGTAGGGGCAGGATAATTTTTAAACCAAAACCTACACTTTAAGAGACAGGAACGAGGGTGATTTTTGAATTCGTTTTTTGTAAGTTTACATTTATGAGCGTATATACACACTATGAAAATGACACTAAGACACTGAGACAAGGACCCAGATGTCTGTTTAATGTTTCTATAAACCAAATACCTTTAGAATTTATGAAAACACGTTTTTCTCAATTTTTTGCAATTATGCTACTGGCAGGCCTGCTGATGCAGGGATGCCAAAAAGAACCACAATCCGTTGATTCTGCCGGACAAGCAGATGAAAGCGTTTACACGCCCAAAGCAGCTAAATTAGTAGCTGACATTAACAGCTTTAAACAAAAAATGACAGCCGTGCGTGAGAACCCCCACCTCAAAAGCGGCGAAGTGATGAGTAAGGAAGAAGCCCGTTGGAACATTGAAACACTATTTAATGTTACCTATGGTTTTCCTGATCTAAGCTACAGCAAAACAATTACCGATACTGCCCTTGTTTACCTGCCGGTGGATGCCTCGGGCAATGCCCTGCTGGAAGATGTGGTGGCAGTGTACGAAGAAGTGCTGGCACTGGTAACCGACTTTTACCTGGCAGCCAATTTCGATGAAAAAGGCTTTTTGTTTATGCAGCTTAAGAGTGGAGAAACCATCAATGGACAGCTCGAAATAAAACTGGAAGCCGTTACCGGTGCGCGTACGAACGTTCCGGATCCGCCTGAGGAATACAAACCGTTTGTTGATGGGGATGACTGGTTGTATGGTGATGATCTAGGCAAATGTGATGGGTCGATTGATCAATCAGATGCTGCAGATCAATTGCAGATAATCATACGAAGTAATATAACTGCATGGCCTGAACCTCCAACCGGGTTTCGTTGGATTTCAGAGAATCCATTCACTATTACACTTACAGGTTACGAATATACTGTAGATAATGATTATCTCATATTTTATATTGAGAATTTTACCGAAGCCGATAAATGTCTAGACTCGACTAAGATGAATTTTCACGCTTACAGACAAAAAACAGTTATTTACTCAAAAGTGCCTAACGACCCCAATTTCCCTCAATTTGGCACGATAGAGGATTGGGTATTACTAGATGCGGTAATTGAAGGAAAAATGAATAATAGAAGTACTCCGCCATACCTTCACCATGAACATGAACTGACTTATGCCGAGCGATTCTTAGTACCGGTATCAGATATTCAATTGCCTATTGAAATCAAATAAGAATTCTATGAATAAGTTCGTTCTTAAAGTATTTGTTTTCATGATCCTGATTAGCATTCAGTCGTATGCTCAAAATACCTTTGAGGTCAATTTCACAACACCTGAGGACGATTTTGTAAACAGGAGTTTGATAGACGATGAAGGAAACATTCTGTTAGTTGGATCTATTGGTAGTGGTCAGAATAATCTAACCATGTCTGCTTTAATTATAAAAGTGAGCCCTGATGGTAGCTATCAATGGCGAAATTTAAACAGGACAGACACTGTGAGCCGGTTTAGCACAATTACTGTGCTTGACAATGGCAATTATTTTGTTACCGGGGCTTACAGTGTAGGTGGCGACTTTTATTCCATGGATCGTTTTTGGGTAATGATATTCGATCAGAACCTGGAGGTTGTTACTGAAAAAAGTTATGGAATAAACGAGCCCTATGTGAAATATGGAGGCATGAATTTATCTCTGATTAATCAGGATGGTGATGTTGCTATTGTGGGGACTAATGAAAAAATGGTTAATAACCATTTGAGGCCTGCTTTTATTATGTTCAAGTTCAGCCAGGAAGGGGACAGTCTTTTTAGCCTACAATATGAGCCTTTCCTGGGTTCCACACCAAATTCCTTTAACATAAAACCGGGCACCGATAGCCTGATAATGATAGGCAGAGGAGTAATAAGTACAGGTCAGGAGAGTTTAAACTTTATGGATAAAGACATGAATATACTTGGGGCTATTAACCTTTTAGATGTTGGTGGGGGTGAGAGATATAGTAATGGGTACTGGATAAATTCAACAGAATTTTTAATGGTAGCCGACTTGATAGAAGATAATGACAAAGGTAGGGAGTATTTTTTTTCAGTGTTTCGAGTAAACACAGCCGGACAAAGCCTGCAGGAACTAAGACTGGACAGACCCGATACACTAGAATACCATTCATCATGTAGAAATTTGGTTGTTGCCACCGACTCACTTATCTATGTTGGTGGAAGCCAGTCCTATAATGCTTTTACTTCAAGGCCAAATCGCTCTGTAATTTATTTGATTGACAGGGATTTGAATCTCCTGGGGCGCAAGAATTTCGGTGGGGATGGTAACGACTTTTTAATGGGCATTGAAGCAACCCCTGATAATGGTTGCTTTGCTTATGCTGAACGCTATAATGTTGATTCCAGTAGTTATGAACGTGATATATATATGTTGAAATTTCTCCGAGAAGACTTCGAGATCATCACCCAACTGACGAATCAGTCTGCAATGGCACTGAACAGCAAGTCCTGGCCCAATCCGGCCGATGATGTACTGCACATTAGTCTGGATGGCCTTTCCCAGGGCAGCGATTTCAGGCTGCAGATATACAACACTGCCGGCCAGAAGTTTCTGGATAAGGCTCTTACAGCGAGTGGAATTACCGTGCAGTGCCGAATTGACGTGCTGCCCGCTGGCACTTATGTATATAAAATAAAGGCTGAGAGTCAGCACTTCCTCTCTGGAAAATTTATAAAAAAGTAGAATAGTAACAACAACAGATAAGCCTAATGAAAACCATGAATACATTAAAAGTACTTTCTCTGATGCTGCTTCTGGCAATCTGGCAACCGCTCAGTGCGCAGGAAGCACTTACAACAATCAGACAAAGTGAGGAGAATCAGGAACAGATATCATCTCCTGATAATAGTAGTATAAAAGAAACCTACTGGATGCCCTCTATTGTTGGAAGAGGGATTTACTATCTAGGTTTGGTCGGCATCAACACAACATCACCAACCCACGAATTGCACGTAGTTGGGAGTGCCTATGTCAGCTCTTTGAATATAAACGGTCAATACAATCTTCCAACCACTAGAGCCACAGCCGGACATTATTTAAATGGACTTGGTGAATGGACTCCCATGTCTATTGGCGGTGGAACTGGCTTTTGGCAAGGATTAACAGGTGATAAGGGTATTTTTTATAATGGTGGCCTTGTTGGGATAAATATAGGTGCAGACATGCCACGATACCAGTTACATGTAAATGGTTCAGTAGGTGTGCGATCCCTGGAAATAATAGGACAATATTCCTTACCGGATAAGGCTGGTAAAGAGGATGAATATTTAAACGGATTTGGTGAATGGACACCTATTGAAGCGGGAGATTCATTCTGGCAGGGTGGCACAGGCACAGGCATTTACTTTAACAGAGGTGCTGTAGGTATAGGTACCACAGGTGCTAACGCCAATGCATCCTTGCAAGTTGTTGGTAATATGAATGTGGGCAACAACCCACATACAGGAAGCATTATTGGTGAGAATGCCTTTGTTGGAGGGGAAGAAAGTGAGGCTAGTGGCTTAAATTCATTTGCCTATGGCGATAGAGCAAAAGCCGCAAACACCGGAGCTTTTGCAGTTGGGTTAAGGGCTGAGGCAAATGGTCGTTATTCTGCTGCTATAGGACGTGCAAGCATGGCTAATCATGATAACGCAATTGCTTTGGGTTATGCTACAGAAGCATCAGCAACTAATGCAATTGTAATTGGAAAACATGCCCGTGCATCTGTAAGTAATGCTTACATTATTGGAAGCGGTGTAGGGTTAAGCTCAAGTATGTTAGTAAACGAAGTAGATCATTCACTCATAATTGGTTTTGAAAGCACTGTACCCACCTTCTTCGTTGGCCCTTCAGATGGCATCGGCACCACTGGCCGTATCGGCATTGGAAATATGACCGATCCACAGGCCAAGCTGCATATTTATTCAGATGAGGATGAGGCAGCCACCTTAAAGCTGGAGCACCGTACTACCGGAAAAGACCGTTATGCCGAGATAGGCATAGGCACACATAGCATACGTGCCGGCAACACGGAGAATATGGTGTTTAAAACCCCGTCAAGCAGGCATTTTGTGTTTGAAAATGGGAATGTGGGGATAGGAGTGGCCAGCCCCAAAGCGAAGCTTGAAGTAAATGGCGATATATTGTTTACAGGGCAGTTATTTACAGATGAAGGGCCATACCAGCCAAGTCCTTGGGAGATAAATGGGGAAGAACTTTATTATTTGAAAGGCAATGTGGGGATAGGGATTGACCAGCCAACAACATCATTAGGTGTATCAGGCACAATTTCGGTAGGATATCATGTTCCTGTTCCCAATGATCAAAATAATGTGCTTGTCGAGGGAAAGGTAGGTATTGGGACATTTGCTCCGGAAGCTCCGCTAGATGTGGCTGGAAAAATAAGGAGCGAAAGCTTGCAGCTAACCCAGGGATTTTACCCGGGCTATTTACTTACCTCAGATGATCAGGGACATGCTATCTGGACTAATCCTGAAACCATTCTTAATATTGGCCCATGGCAGCGACAAGGAAATAATGTTTTTGTTACAGGTTATGACAGGGTAGGGATTGGTACAGACCAACCAACAGAATCACTTCAAATTAACGGGAACATGATGCTTAGCAATAATGGCAATATAAAAGGCAATAGAACCAGCTGGCAACCATTCAAGATATTTGCCGGAAATGATGAAAGCGAACCTTATATTGCTTTATATGGTAATTCTCAAAATACCGGCTCTATAAAACTTTACAGTTTTGGGACAGGCGGCCAAATTGAATTTCATAATGAAAACATGAAAGTGATGTCTATCAGGGCTGATAATAATGTCTATTTCGGAAATCCGGATTATAGTACCCACTTATTTGTAAATGGAGAAATAACAGCTAATCAAGTGCGTGTTAACACCAGTTTTTGGTGGGATAAAGTGCTAAAACCGGACTATGAACTGATGCCGCTCGCCGAGCTTCAAACTTTTATCACTCACAACAGTCATTTACCGGATATTCCAAAAGAAACCGAAGTGCTTGAACAAGGCGTTGACCTGGGCGAAATGAACGGCCTGCTGCTGAAAAAAATTGAAGAACTCACCCTTTACCTGCTTGAGCAGGATCGTAAAATCAATACTTTGCAGGTGGAGATGCAACAGTTAAAACAAGCAAACCTGAAATATTAACACCAAATGTATTATGAAAAGAACCTCAACTGTATTTAGCCTTCTAATTATAATCTTTTTCGCATTACAAGCTCAAGGGCAGAATACTATAAAATTCAAATTTAGCCCTCATGGTTCTGATTCCTGTATTGTGTCCTTTGTTGATACAGTAAAGAATGAAGTACTCCGATCATTTAGCATTGTTGAGTATAGCCCTTACTGGAATTTACCTCTTGAAGCTACGGGGGATACCATCTTAAAACAGAGTAAAACATTCGATTTAAGAGGTGGGATTTCAAAATCAGAGATTTTTCAGGATTTTATAAATTATTCTAAACAGCCAAGCTATCCATCCTATTGTGGAAGAGAGCCGTTGGCTGCTTCTACTTACTCCACAATAATAATTTCAGACAATAAACAATTTGCGATTATTCCACATTATTTAAGAATATATTCTGACTACTGCCTGTATGGCTATAAAGCAGTTCTTCACATATATAACTCAAAGGGAGAGCTTTTTCGAACCGTCGAATCACATGACCTAGATATCACAGATGTTGCAATAACTGATGATGGCAAATACCTTGCCCATACATACGGTGTTCACCTGGATGATGAAGGATTGGACTGGACAAATACAGGCTATCGGATTATTGATATTCAAAACAATAAGATTATCTATACTCAAGAAATTGAATTTACTAAATCATATTATGACCTTAGCATTGGATCTTTTGGTAATATTATCAGTGCGTTTTACAGCGATCAATCAGACTTTCAGAATTATTTAACACATACATTTTGCTTTGATAAATATAAGAAATATGTATACGCCTTTGATAAAAGTTTAATAAATAGGTTTCAATTTATCAATGATTCAGGTTTTGTGTTTGGTGTTAATAATAGATATGATAAAAACAAAGAATTCATTCGCTTTAATGAAGGTTTTAACATTGAAAGAATAAAATGAAACAGTTATTATTCATATGGTTTCTGTTTCTTGTTGCACACAAACTGTGCGCACAGGATGACGGCTATGTTTTGAAATATGCCAAAACCGGACAAACAAATGAAGTACAATACACAAAGTATGATATTGTCTCAGACTATGGCGCAAGAGCAGAAGGCAGTTATTGGCATAGAGGTATCGATTTCCGGAGGGTCGGGCAACCAGTAGGAGACCGCATTAAATCGCCCTGTCCGGGAACTGTAAAAAAAATACAAGGATCTAATGGGTATAAGTATATCATTGTGGAGGGTGAGGATGATCATGCAAATCTTGGGTATGGTCATATTTTTGAGACTTTTGGCCCAACTATCGATATACCATTGTTGATTGAAAATATGGTACTTATTCTTACTCAAGAACAACCTCCGATATACGTGATTCTTAATATAGATGAAGCGCAGGCATACGGGATAGAGGAAGGTTTTGTTACATACAATGAACAGGAATATCCTGTAACAAATACAGTATCAGCAGATCAAGAACTGGCCATAATAGGCAACTCTATGAATATAGGGTACACTGTTGAGCCGCACTTACACCTTTATGCATTTCGTGATATTGAGGCTCAACATAAATAGCCGGTGGGGAAAAAGAAATCCATCTATCTTAGCGGCATGGAAACACAAGATATAATTCCCGCTGTTGAGCGTGGTGGGGAGATTATGGTCAAGGCTGTTGAGACCAAACGCTTGTCGGCAAATCAGGTTGCCAAGGTTTTTGACAAGAAAATAGCACCTGGCACAACACTCATAACGGACAACCACCCATCGTACAAGCTATATGCGAAAAACAACCCTGACATTAAGCACAAGGCTTTGTATGCAAAGGAGCATGTCAGCAAAGACGATGCTACGGTCCATTTGCAAAGGGCCAATAACACCCACAGCCAAATCAGGACATTCCTAAGGCCATTTAATGGGGTAAGCTCCAAATACTTGCAAAACTATCTGAACTGGTATGCTTATGCAGATAAGCTAAACCAGAACAAGGAAACACTAAAGAGTTGGCTTACAAAACTGTTTGTGTCGTACGAGGCCTATGAACTGTTTTGGCTCTTTAAAGAAAATGCGGTTATTATTAGAACTTAGCCAGAATAATTAAATAATATGCAATACTTATATTATAGACTTTGGCAATTATTAATAGGTAAATCTGAAGAAGATATGCCACCTTTTGGTGCTATGATGATTTTTTGGATGCTTTTTATTTTTAACCTTAGGACAATAGAGTTGTTAATAAATCACTTTTATAACATTAGTTTTATCCACGCTAACAAAGAAGAGGTTATATTATATTCATTAATTCCAATTTTCTCAGTATTAATATTTAATATTTTTTATTTTTTTAGGAGAAGAAACAAGATAAAACAGAAATATGAGAATGAGAGTTTGCTAAAAAAGATAATTGGAACTATCATTTTGTTAATATATGCAATCTCATCAACAGTAATTTTATTTATAGTTGGTAATAAGTATCCTATTGGTTAGTATTTAGTATCCCCCCCCGCTCGGCATAGTCTGTGACTATGTCGACCCAACTGGCACCGTTTTTCACCCGTTATCCGTTTTGCCCCAAAATACACTAAAACCCAATACACCGTAACCCTCCGGCCAAAGGCATCTTGTGAGTTATAGCCTAGCCCCTCAATTTTGCGTTCAAAATCACAAGACCTATGACTATAGAAGAACGCAGAGAAAAAATGCTGCAGCTTGTCAGCGATTGGCAGCAGAGCGG
>Ga0334896_1000364_pt1 | contig 59513 bp, 62 predicted proteins | sample GraSluR3_MG_8_FD_207734 | JGI IMG/M metagenome (GOLD analysis project Ga0334896, IMG submission 207734) | Sludge microbial communities from methane-producing bioreactor in Wageningen University, Netherlands - Granular Sludge_27_06-R3 | ecosystem: Engineered > Bioreactor > Anaerobic >... | reverse complement strand
AAAGAAAAAATTGATTTAAGAAAGAGACCGGTCAAAAGTTGGTTACTGGATCAACAGGAAATTGCCGGCTTAGGCAACATATATGCCGATGAAGTTTGCTTTCAAGCTGGCATCTTGCCTAATAGAAACACAGGTACTCTAAATGATTCTCAAAAACATGCTTTGTATCAAGCGATTAAAAATATTATTTCTCAAGCGATAAAACACCGAGGTACTACCTTTAGAAATTATGCCGATCATGAAGGTAAAAAGGGTGGCTATGCAAAATTCTTGCAAGTTTATGGTCGAGCCGAAGAAAAATGCTTCAAATGTGGTTCAATTATTCAGAAAACCAAAGTGGCTGGGCGAGGCACCCACTATTGTCCAGTATGCCAACAGTAAATTTCTAATAGGGTTTCTAGCGCTGGCAAGTTTCAACTTGAGGAAATGTTTAATCCATACTACCAAATTAGAATTTGCTTCTTAAACCAGATTTTTGCTATTGTGAAAAGGTGCCTCGCCCAGCGTCCAAAAAACGTCAGTCAGTCAATTTGCCAACTCCCCCAAGTTTATGGCGAACTATCGGACCGTCATTTATTTTACTAGGTTTAGCGCTTGGCAGTGGTGAGTTACTTTTGTGGCCATTTTTAGCCGCTAACTATGGATTAGGTCTTTTGTGGGGAGCTTTACTTGGAGTAAGTTTTCAATTTGTACTCAATACGGAAGCTATGCGCTACACCTTGGCCAAAGGAGAAAGCATTTTTGTCGGTTTCAGACGCTTATCAATTTTATTACCAATTTGGTTTATTTTATCTACTTTTATTCCCTGGTCGATTCCTGGCTTTTCTTCAGCTAGCTCCCAGATCCTTGCCCAATTTATACCGATATTTAGTACTAAAATTGTGGCCATTGGCTTGTTATTACTAACCGGAATCATTCTTAGCGCTGGCAAGACCTTATACAAAACAATGGAAACAATACAACGCAATATTATCCTCATTGGAGTGCCGATGATTATCTTGCTGACCTTTTATCTCAGCTCTATGACAGACTGGCAATCTGCTGCTTGGGGGCTTATCGGTCGAGGCGATGGCTGGTGGTTATTTCCAGCCAATATTGGTTTCTTTGCTTTTCTGGGTGCCTTTGCTTATTCTGGTGCTGGCGGCAACTTAAATTTGGCTCAATCCTACTATATAAAGGAGAAGGGATTTGGTATGGGCAAAGGCACCCAGAAAATCTCTTCATTAATTAGCGGCGGTCAGCAAAAAATGTATTTGGAAGGTAAGGTTTTTAACCAGACTGCCAGCAACAATAAGCTTTGGCAACGTTGGTGGAGACTAGTTAATATTGAACATTTCTTGGTTTTCTGGGTCTTGGGATTTGTAACAATTGCTTTGCTTTCTATTTTGGCTTATGCCTTAGTTTTTGGACAAGCGCAGGCAGAGGGTATATCGTTTCTTTATCAAGAAGCAGCCATCATCACTGGGCGAGTTGGTCCGTTTGTTGGTACGGCGTTCTTGCTGTTATCTGCCATTATGTTGTTTTCTACACAGTTGGGGGTAATCGAGTCTTCTTCAAGAATTATTTCTGAAAATATCTTGCTTTTATTTTATCGACCAGGAAAAAAATCTAATCTATCAGCAGGTTTTTACTTTGCCCTGTGGGGTCAAATTACACTGGGAATCTTGGTCTTACTGTCCGGGTGGCAAGAACCAAGATTTTTAATCACCTTAAGCGCTGTTTTAAATGCCGCTGCTATGATGATTGCCTTTCCGCTTATTTACTGGCTTAATCGTCGCGAGTTACCCAAGTTAATTCAGGCTAGTTGGTGGCGCAAGCTGGTAATGTTAATTGCCTTCATTTTCTTTGTAATTTTTGTGGCATTGAATATCATTCAGAACCTGTAATTATCTACTTCCATAAATGTGTGAAAATTCCATAATAACTAGTTGCTAAAGGCTTACCGTCTTCTTACTAGGAATAAAGTATACTTTGTACTACACCTTTAATAATAAACAGTTAACGTTTTCAGTAAGGAGGGTTTATGCATCAATTGCCAAAATTGTCGTATGACTACCGATCGCTTGAGCCGGTTATCGACGCCAAAACCATGGAAATTCACCACACTAAGCATCATGGTGGTTATGTTGACAAATTAAACGCTGCTTTAGAAGGACATCACGATTTACTAACCATGAGTGTTGAGAATTTATTGGCTAACCTCGATCAAGTTCCGGCTGAGATTCAACTGGCGGTTAGAAACAACGGCGGCGGTCATGTTAATCATTCCTTATTCTGGGCTAGCCTACAAGGAAATGGTCAGCAGAAGCCAGGTGAAAAACTAATGGCTACTTTTAAGCAATTCTTTGGTAGCTTTGACAACTTTAAAAATGAGTTTACTCAACATGCTCTAAACAGATTTGGCAGTGGATGGGCCTGGCTAGTGGCTAACCCAGATAACCAACTTTTAGTCTTATCAACTCCTAATCAAGATAGTCCAATTATGGATGGATTAAAGCCCATTTTAGGGTTGGATGTTTGGGAACACGCTTACTATCTTCAGTACCAGAATCGCCGACCAGAATATGTTGAAAACTGGTGGCAGATAGTTAACTGGGCTGAGGTTGAAAAGCGTTTGGAATAATCACGCGCTAACTTTTCTTTATCTAGAAAAAATCAGCCAAGTGAGATAGAATCGGTTTCTATGTCAATAAAAGATAGATTAAAAGACTACAAGGACGCAAATCCAATTTATGATGAGTCTGGCAATCGACGTACTTTAACTGCCAAAGATGTGCGCGATTTGGCTGGAAGTAATGAAAAAGTTGGTAATTGGTCAATTAATCTAATAAATGCAGAAGATGCACTGAAACAAAATACAGACTTGAATAATGGTGAAAGAGACGCCATTTATGCTCAATTAAAAAATAAAAAAGGAGATAGAAGGCTCCTTACTACCTATAAACAAGCTTTGCAACAATTCCTTGAAGTAGCCGATATCAGTCCAATTGCATCTCCGCACCTTCATCAAGAATTCCAAGAAATCTTTGCTGAAAAATTAAGACAAAGTTTTAAATTAAATACCAACTCCATCTAACCAACAATCCAGGCATGAGCTCCCACCAATTTAACTTCCCCGTGCTTAAACAACGTGCGGTAATTGTTCAAGCCATCCGCGATTTTTTTCGGCGATCAGGTTTTTGGGAAGCCGAAACTCCTCAGTTAGTACCACTACCAAGTATGGAGCCGTATCTAGAGGTTTTTGAAACTCAACTACTTGATCAAAATCGTCAGCCAACTAGAGCCTTTTTAATTTCCAGCCCGGAATATGCGATGAAGCAGATGCTGGCAGCCGGATCAGGTAATATATTCCAAATTACAAAAAGTTTTCGTAATGCCGAGGGCGTAAGCCCTCGGCATAATCCGGAATTTTCCATCCTAGAATGGTATCGCGTGGGTGCAGATTATCTTCAAATTATGGACGACTGTGAACAGTTGCTCAAATCCATCGCCAAAACCATTCACCCAGACCAACAACCAATTTTAGAATATCAGGGAGAAATATATAATCTTACTGAGCCTTGGGAAAGGATAACTGTCAGCCAAGCTTTTAAGAAATACGCTCAAATTGATCAGAAAACCCTACTTACAACTCCTAAATTATTAGCCGCCAGCAAAGAAAGAGGTTATCAGGTTAACGAACAAACAACCTGGGAAGAAGTGTATAACCAAATATTTTTAAATGAGATAGAACCTAACTTAGGAAAAACCAAACCAACCATTATTTACGAATATCCTGTCAGTCAGGCAGCGTTATCGAAAAAGAAAAAGTCAGATCCCAGATTCGCTGAAAGGTTTGAGTTCTACATCAACGGTCTTGAGCTGGGAAATGCCTTCTCAGAATTAACCGATTGGCAGGAACAGTTGAATAGATTGAAGGAGGATCAACAAGAAAAAGCCAGAACTGGTAGAACCTTATTCGACATTGATTATAACTTTATTAATGCCCTCAAAAGCGGGCTGCCAGAATGCGCCGGCATTGCGGTTGGGGTAGATCGACTGGTAATGCTTTTTACCGATCAACCATCAATTCAAGAAACTTTGGCTTTCCCCGCTACTCACCTCTGGCCAGAACTGATAAAATAGCCTCCTATGTCAACAGTTAACGGCGGCAATGTGCGCAAAGGTATGTTTGTGCTACATCACAATGAACCACACCAAGTTATATCTCACGAATTTGTTAGTCCAGGTAAAGGCTCGGCCTTTACCAGAGTAAAACTACGCAATGTCCTCACCAGTAAAATGATGGACTTTACCTACAAAACCACTGAGCAAGTTGAGCTAGCGGAAGTGGAAACAAGGGAATTGCAGTACATCTACCAAGAAGGCAATAACTTTGTGTTTATGAACCCTCGCACCTATGATCAAGTCGAGGTTTCTGGTGAAGTAATGGGCAGTGATCATAACTTTCTTAAAGAAGAAATGATTTGTCACGTTCAATTTTACAATGACCAGCCAATCGGTATCTTTTTACCCAAAAAAGTTACTCTTGAAGTAACTGAGGCTGAGGAGGCAGTAGCTGGAGATCGGGTTACCGCGCCTAAAAAACAAGCTAAACTTGAAACTGGAGCAACCATCGCGGTGCCAATATTTGTTAAGACCGGCGATAAAGTCGTAATCGACACGTCCACCGGCGAATACGTCAGTAGAAACAATTAAATCGTTAAACTTTTTCAGTTACTCGATACTCAATATATTTACCCAGCATTAATCTGGTGTGGGCGTCAATACCTGGTAGGGCAGAGAAAAAGAAACCCACAATCGGTAATAATAAAAATTCTAGCGGCTGCATAACTCGGCGAAACCAAGATGAGCCTTCCGGGCGCGGGGGTCTTGATTGCCAGTCAATAAAAATGATTGTTAGAAGAGAGAGCAGGGCAATCGTTAAAATTGTCGATGTTACCTGGGGTAAAGTCTTGCCCATCACGGTTCGCCCAAAATCTTCATTTAACAATGGTGGTAACAAGGCACCAACCGTAATAGCAAACCAGTTAACCGGCCAAAGAAAATGGTCCTCAACTGTTTTTAGTACTCTGATGGTTCGATCAAAAAAGGGAATGTGATCAGCTAAAATGTAATTGCGAATAATATAAGCATCATCAGATACACCCCAAGCCCAACGCTTAACTTGCTCATATTGATTAACCATTGAGGACCACCAGCTATGTGATTCTGGGGCATCGGCATTAATGGGCAAAAAGATGGGATCAACTTCTAAATCGCCACCTAAAGCAAAGTAGGCCTTAAAAAACAGACGGTAATCCTCAGGAATCACATCGGTATCCCAATAGCCAACTTTCTCAATGAGTCTTAAAGAAGTACTATAAGAAGAAAAATTAACCAGCCGATCCCGACGCATCAAGATGAACATTTGTGTAACAGAAAAAATACTAGCTAAAACGCGAATTGGCGCCGGAACCTTCCAGATATTATTGTAAAAACGAATCGAGCCCTGCCAAATTCGGTTGTAGCGTTTGGAGTGGGAGAGAAATTCAAAAGCCAAAGCGGCGAAGTATTGGTGATCGAAAATCACATCAGCGTCTTCTGAAGTGATCGTTACAAAATCCGGATTAATGTCAGGCTTGTTATCAATAAACTGCTTGGCTTGTTTGGCGCCCCAAGAAGTATTGGACGATTTACCTTTAACCTCTCCTTCAATATCAGGATGAAAAGCCGACCATAAATTACCGAATTTATCCTTATATTTAGCAAGTAACTGCTCACTTTTTTCCTTGGCTGGCTGACCCTCGCGCTCTTCAAATGACAACACAATGTGGAGTCTCTTTTTCGGAAAACTCTGTTGTAACAAACCATCGAGTGTTCTCTCTAAAGTTGAAAGCGGCTCCTTGTAAGTAGGAATAATAATAATGTGGTGAACTTTTTCAAAATGCTCAAGTTTCCTAGCATCGCTGAGCCAATCATTTCGTTGCGAAGCTTTAATTCGATAATGAGCCATCAACGACAATACCGACATTGTTAAGGATCGATATAACCAATAAATAGAAAAAGCCAGCACATAATAGGAAACCACGACAGGAATCACCAGGGATCCCCATATCGGAAATAAAATTAAGGACCAGGAAACAAAGCCGGGTAAAATCTCTAAAGCTCGTTGAGTTCTAACCGGATGTCTTCTGACCCATTTTTTAACCATAGACCTATTGTACTTTACTCTAATTGATTCCTAGCCTGAAAATAAGATTGTAAATAAGAAGCGGTTTCGGCAATCATCCAAGGTTCACAGAGCTTGCCTCTTTGAGACTGGGGTGGCAAGTAAGGTGCATCTGTTTCAACCAACAATCTGTCAGCCGGCACCAAATCTAACAATGACCTTAAATTAGCAGCCGAAGGATAAGTAATATTGCCATCAAAGCCAATAAAAGCGCCTAACTCTAACATTGCTTTTACATAGGTATTAGATCCTGATACACAATGCAAAATAAAAGGTTGATTTGACCAGTCATATTGCTTCATTATCTGATAAGCATCCCAATAAGCATTACCTTTAGTTTGTTCAACTGGCTCCGCTTTGTCTCTAATATGTAAAGAAATCCAACCTCCTTTTTGGCGAGCTAGCTCCAGCTGTGCTTGAAACCAAATCTGCTGTACCTGGGATTTTTTGGCCAATTGGCTATCTGACAGCCAATAGTAATCAAGACCAATTTCTCCAATACCCAATACTTTTGGATTGTCTAATAATCCGGTTAACTCGGCAATAGCTTGATCAAGTGATTTGTTTTTATCTACTTCCGAAGGGTGAATTCCAACTAAGGCCCATAAGTTGTCGTCTTGGTTGGCAATCTCAACTGCTTTTTGGGAAGAAATCAGATCTATGCTAGCAACAACTGAAGCAGTGACCTCTTTGCTTTGCGCTTTTTGCCAGTGGGTTTGCCAGTTAGAAAACAACGGGTTGAGATTATAGTGAACGTGAGTATCGATAATTGTTGCGTTTTGAATAGAAAAAACGCAGTCTGAAATTGTTGGTGCCTTCTTCATAAGTCTTATGCCAACCTTGGAAAGAGGGGTGTTAAAACCTCAACTGGCTGAGCACTAAAAATTTTAGTTAACTGTTGGGTGGTCTGAGGCAAAAACGGTTCCAAATGAACCGCTATCTTAAAAACTCGCTTAACTGCTGATTTGACTATTTCACTGCGCTCATTGCCGGATAAAAACCAAGGTTTTGTCTGACTCAAATATTCATCCGTTTCTTTAACCCAATCAACTAGTAAGGATAATGTGACTCCCAACTGATAATTTCTCATTAATTCAACATAGGCAGGATCAAAATTAGCGGTAATCTTATTCCTTTCGGAAGAAGTTAGGCTGACTCCGCTTTGATTGGCCAACTTGGCAACACGTGAGGCTAAATTGCCTAAACCATTAGCAAGTTCAGCGGTGTAAAGTTGATTAAACCTTTCCCAAGTAACATCCATATCCTTATCAAAGGGTCCCAAAGAGAGTAGAACATACCTGGCCCCATCAATACCATATTTATCAACCAAGTCAAAAGGCGAAATAACATTGCCCAAACTCTTACTCATTTTTTGGCCACCTACACTAATAAAACCATTGATTAGAATCTGACTTGAATTGGGCAGATCGGCAGACATCAGCATTGCTTGCCACATAGCAGATTGTTGGCGCAAGTTATCTTTACCAGCCACTTGTACTCCTGGCCAGAATTTTTTAAATGTATCCTGATCATCAGGCCAGCCCAAAGTTGAAATATAATTAATTAAAGCATCGAACCAGACATACATAACGTGCTGATCGTCATTTGGCACCGGTACTCCCCAAGGCATTTTTTCTTTAAGTCTAGAAATACTAAAATCTTGTAAGCCTTGCTCCACGAAACTAGCGATCTCCTTCATTTTGGCGTTCGGTTTAACAAAACTTGGATGTTGCTTATAAAACTCCAACAAATCTGATTGATACTTAGAGAATCTAAAAAAATAATTTTCTTCTTCACGAACTTCAATCTCTAAATTTGGGTGCAAAGGACAATGACCGTCGACTAAGTCCGATTCATTTTTCTCAAGTTCGCAACCCACACAATACTTAACCGGATACTTTGCCAAATAAATATCGCCCTTATCTAGACATAATTGCCAAAAATGTTGAGCAGCTTTTTGGTGATTAACATCTGTGGTTCTGATGAAATTTGTGTAACTAAGATTTAATCGCTCCTTCAGCTGGTCAAACTGGGCGGCATAAAAATCAACGTATTCTTGAGGATCTTGGTGGTTATCAAGGGCATTTTGATAAATTTTAGCGCCGTGTTCATCGGTACCTGTATTGAAAACAACCTCATCACCATTTAGTCGATGCCATCGAGCAATAACATCGGCAGCCAGAATTTCCAGGCCAAATCCAATATGTGGACTGGCATTAACGTAGGGTAGAGTAGTAGTGATATAAAAATGACCCATAAACTATCTTAGCAAAGCTAGAGTTTAAATTTGCTTTTGCTGCGAAGAAAATTTCCACTCTTCCAATTCCAACCTTTTTTGTGATGAAACCGCTCAAACCAATTGGATGCTTTTTCTGATCTTTCAAATACATATGAACAGAGACCAGCCGCCAAAAAAGCCATAAAGACTGTCCAGTAAATAATGCTTGAGGGTCCAAAGGAAGGGTCAACAATAAAATAGGCAGCGACATGGGCGGTCAGACAAAAAGCAATCGATAGTTTTAATATTTTCAAAAAAGTTGGCTTTTCCGTAAAATTTGACATCCACATACCAGCAAATGCAAAAACACCAGATAATAATCCCAGGCCCAGTGCAAAATAAAAGAAGTTTCTGTTCATTTCAATCTCGGCTGGCAGAAATACATTTGTCAAAGAAACAATCGAAAAAATGATCATCCCGCCCACATACATTCCGGTGTGTGAAATCCACAAGTGTAGTGCCTCGGCGTGTGAAAAAACGTCATAAAGTGGGTCAACATATCTTTTCAGCTCGAAACTTTTAGTGAGTGAGTGAATCACAATAAATGAGTAAATATAAATGGACAACACCGAAAACATCGTATCTAAAATAAAAATTTCATTTAACGACAGGCGAACATCAAATTCTTGCCTCAATAAATAGAATAAAAAACTCTTCATCCAGACAAAAAGCAACGGTGCCAGCAAAAAAGCGTAAACAAACTGCACCAAATCAAACTTTAAAAAATCACGTTTACCACTGCGGCCATAAATTAAGACGCCACTAACGATCGCCGCCATGGGAATAATCAACAACAAAGAAAACATACCAGACTATTGTACCTGCTTTGAGCTCTTTTTTAAGCCCTGGTTATGGCGGCGACTAAAAAATTTTGTAATCCAGCGAAAACGACTTATTTCTTTATGTAAGTGATTCACTAAGGCTTGAAAACCAGGTTGCTTCATCTGTTCAGCCACTACCGCCACGGTGGCCGCCGAAACCTGCAGTTCCTTCTGAATTTTAGTATAAGATTCGCCTTGTTTTAGCATTAAAGCAATTCGTAAACGTCTCTCAATATACTCAAGCTCTTTCTCGGTCAAAATCTCGGTCAGCAGCTGCAAGGCATCAGGAGCTTCTTGACTGGATAAAATCTTGGCAAATGCCTTGGTTAAAGTGTAGTCAGTCTTTTCAGTTTTGGCTGTTTTGGCCGGCTGTTTTTTCATAACTCACCAATTATAAGCCCTTTTGGTAAAAAGTGTAAAAAACCCAAAACGATAATTAGCATTTTTAGGCATCAATTGCTAGAATGAAATTAGGTAAGAAAGTCATTGGAACACAACCTACTAGGGTGAAGTGACTAGATAGTGATAAGCTAGATAATTAAGGAAAAGTATGAGCATAGAATTGATACTAATTATTATTCTTAATATCGCTTTGATAGGTTTAATTGGTTTATTTTTGTACAAAAAGTTTCAGCAGTTTGGGCTAGGTAAGGACCAGGACGGTCAGCGCGAGTTAATGAAAAACCTAGTTAATGAAGTTTATGGAGAAATTACCCAAAAGGTCAGTGAACAAAGTCGCGGTATTTTGAAGCAGGAGCAACAACTAATTGAAAGCAATCTTAAAAGTCGCCAAGAGCAAATCGAGAAAGTTATTTCCGAGTTACGTCGTGAATTGTCAAATCGGCAAGAAGAAATAAGAAAGCTGGAAGGGGAGAGGAATAAGCAGTTTTCGATGGTTTCCACTCATATTCGAGAACATCAAAACATAACTAAAGAATTACAACTGAGTACCGAGCGACTAAATAAAGTACTCCAAAACAACCAGAAGCGAGGCGAATGGGGTGAGTATATTTTGGACGACATTTTACGCACCGCTGGCTTGGTTGAGGGGGTTCACTACGTTAAGCAGCAGGTTCTAGGCAAGAGTTTGGTTAAACCAGATATTACACTTTTGCTCCCAAATGATCGTCGGGTAGCGGTAGATGCTAAATTCCCATTTTCAGCCATCCAGAAAATGGTTGAGACCGAATCTAAATTAGAAAAAGATAAGTATCGCCGCGAGTTTATCAATGATGTAAAGTCCAAAGTTAAAGATTTATCCCAAAAAGGCTATATTAACCCTGAAGAGGGTACTCTGGACTACACTATCTTGTTTGTCCCCAATGAAATGTTGTTTTCTTATATTAACCAAGAGGCACCGGCTGTTATCGAGTTGGCAATGAAGAGTAGGGTGGCGATTGTTTCGCCTTTTACATTCTTAGTGGTGGCCAGAACAATTATGGAGAGCTATCGCAATTTTATGATTGAAAATAATTTGCGGGATATCATTAAGTATATTAGTGACTTTGTGACTGAATGGGAAAGGTTTGAGGGCGAGTTCAGCGATTTTGACCGTCAACTTTTAAAACTTCGCCAAGTTTACGATAAAATCTCCGGTACCAGGTTTAACAGAATGCGTTTACGAATTAATAGGATCGAGGAATACCGTCATGGAATGCTGGAAACCGCCGAGGTGCAGAAGTTAGAAGAGGGCAAAGCTAATTAACTGTGACTATCAAGGTAGGGAATATTTAGTTCTTCACAGACCCACCTAGCTTGTTGTTGATTAATCAAACCTTGTTTTAGATAGTGTCTAACCGTCATTAGTCGTTGCTCGTCAATTGAAATTATCCTGTGAACCGACAAATTACGCTTAAAAAATCTTCTAGCTCGTTCACCCACCCCAACTTTCAGGTCCTTAATCAATAAATTAAGAATATAATCCTTCACTCTGTCTAACAATTTTTTCTTTTCCAAAGCAGCGTCAGGATTAAAAGGAAATATAACAAAAGGGGAAAGCTTGTCGAGCTCATTATAGAGGTTCTCTGCATCTGAGGCACTCTGAAGATTAATTATCTCGGCCTCAATGAAACCATGGATATTATTTCTCAACTTATGAATCAGTTCATCTTTTCTTCGGTTATAACCTATGAAACTATTATCTGAAATCTGGAGCCATTGGTAATAAAGTTCATTAATAATTTCTACTGCGATATTAAATTCATCCCAGTTGTTAATGGGTTTATTAAATTGTCTTTGGTAGCGACTGAAATCTACTTCCTCAAAAGTTGCTGTAGTTCCAAAATTAGTGCTCACTAACCGCCACATTTCTTCTTTTTTTTGCTGGACTATTGCGCCAAACTGCTGACCAAACTCGCTTTTATAAAAATCGGTAGGCAGACCTTTTTGTCCAACGATTCCAGCAATAAATCTATCAAATTCCATTACAAGTAGGTAAGGATCATAAGAATTTTCTGAATTATCTGTTGTAGTTCTATAAGCGTTTTTTGTTGCCAGGTTAATAAATACATCGACAAAATCGGAAAAAAACCTTAATAAATCATTATTAATTTGTGACTGATCACCTTTGAACAATGCTGGGTAGCCGCCAACTTCGATAGCTAACTGGAGAATTTTATTAAAACAGCCGTACCAGTTGTTAAAATTTCTTGGTTGACCTTCTTTACTTCTAGCTAGGCTTTTCTGATAAGCAGGTAGTTCTTGATTCAGTTGCTGTTCAATAGATTGTCTTCTTTTATAAGCATAATCTCTTATAATCTGGTTAGTTTCGGAAAAGATTTTGTTTTTTTCTGAATTGCTTGTTTTCCGAAACTGGTCTGCAAATCTGTTAAGCAAGCCTTCTCTATAATCCTTAGAGAATTCAAAAGTAGTGTCGAGAGTAAAAGCGTTCTTTATTTCTTGAACTAAATTATTGAGTCTAGCCAGATCTCGGTCAGATTGTCTACTGTGCTCTCTGTGTGGTGGTGATTCTCGGTGTTGAGGTCGGGTCGATGGACGGGTTGGACGAATGGTTTCATCATGCCAGCTTGGTATCCTTGAAGCAGTATTCCTGTTAAGTAATCTTTGGTATTCATTAAATAGATTAAGAAATAATCTTGCAAAAAATTGGTCTGGCTTCCTAAATAAGTCAAGAGAACTTGTTAATAACTGTGCATAATTAATATCACTTTCAGAACCAGCCCGATCTGGATGAATGAGTTTAATATCTTCTCTAAGTTGCCCTCTAGCTCTTGTTTTCCAATCTGTAAATGTTTCTCCCATTTTAGGAGGACAATAATCAACAATGTTTAAAGCAACATTGTTTGAAGTTCTATCGTCTCGCCAAGTAATTGTTTTGGATCTGATAATTCTAGATATTATCTCTGAGAGCCGTTTCCGAGGATCTTCATTATGTCTTTGGGCATCTAATCTATCTTTTGGACTCATAATTTACTTTTTGGTTTATTGGTTTTTCAATCAAGATAAAAAAATTATTATTCTTCCGCAAACCCATTCTGCTGGGCTTGTTGCTCAAGCTCATCTTGCATTCGTTGGTAATTACTAATGAATTTTCGGCGCATAATTTCGGCGACATCTAAGTTTAACTCAATGCCCAGCATTAAAACGGTTAGCAAAACATCGCCGTACTCATCTTCCAGTTGACGATCGGTAAATTTGTCCAGTTTGGATTGTCGCTGTAGACCTAATTTTGCCAGCACCTCATTGGCTAGCTCGCCCAGTTCTTCCATTAACTTAAGCATTCGAGCGTAAATTGATTCATTTTTGGTACCAACTGGAAAAGCTAACGATACCAATTCGTGAATTTCCAAACTCTGCTTCATTAACTCTTCCAGAGTAATATTTTGCGGATCGATAGGCTTAATTCTTTTGTTCATAAGGTCAAAATTGTACCACAGTTTTGTCTGGAATAGGCTTGTGTTAACGGTCGATTAAGACTTCATCCCAGGTTACAATACCCATATGAAACTAGTACTGGCCGGCGATAATTTAGCTACCTTGACAGAGTATCAAATTCAACACGAACAAAAAATTGGCCAGCCGTTTAATTCAATCAATGTTAATAAGTTATCGCTACCTGAAATCAGAGAAAAATTGGGCAGCCTGCCTATGTTTGGTGACCAGCAAAGTTGGAAAATTACAGGTTTGGAAAAAATCAGATCGCCAAAAATGAAAGGTGAGTTAATAGAACTTTTGAGTGAGTCAACTGATGAAATAATTGTTGTTGTTCAGTCGGAATTAACACCAAGTATTAAGAAAAAGTTTACCACTCATTCCTGGCAGATCAAAGAATTTAAGATGCCAAAAGTGTTCTTCCAATTTACCGAGTCAATCAAGGTTAGACCACTGCGTGATTGTCATAAACTATTATTAAAGTCTTTGGAACAAAAAAATGAGTGGGAGCTGCATAGTTTAATCGCAAGACAGTTCAGGTTGCTTCTGGCGGTGGCGACGGGGGCGCCTGTCCAGGCGCCCCCGTTCGCCATCCCAAAACTACGCGCCCAAGCAAAAAAATTTACGCCTGAAGAAATTATTTTTGCTTTGCACACCTTATTTGAGATCGAGAGAGATATAAAGTCTGGCCAGGCTGTCACAACCTGGTCACAACAAATTGACAGGTTGCTGGTCAGACTCTACGATGGGGTGAGGTCAAATTGACCACTTCAGGTCGAAAAGGGGAGGGTTAATGATAGTTAGTCCCAAAATTTTTAAAGACTATGACATTCGTGCCGAAATCGGCACCGAATTAGATGAAGAGGGTGTCAGACGCATTGCCCAAGCTTTTATTTCCCTCACACAGCCGCGTTGCGTGGGGATCGGGCATGATATGCGCATAACTGGCAAACAATTTGCCCAAGCCATGATTGAGGAAATCACGGCTATGGGAGTTGACGTGATTGATCTTGGTCTCATTTCGACCGATGCTTCATACTTTGCGGCTAATAAGCTGGATGTAGATTATGTCGTTATGATCACGGCTTCTCACAATCCACCGCGATTTAATGGTTTTAAATTTACCAAAAGAGGTGGTGTCAGTCTGGATGGTGAAGCACTTATTTATCCCATTCGTGACAAGGTTTTGTCTGATGAAACATTTTCTTCCACTCAAAAACCTGGAAAAATTTCAACCGCCCCCACTTTAATTACTGATTTTACCAATCACGCTTTGTCGTTAATTGAAATTAAAAACATTAAGCCACTACGCGTACTCATCGATGCCGGCAATGGAATGGCTGGTAAAATTTTGCCACCGGTTCTGGAAAAATTACCGATTCAAGCCAACAAACTCTTTTTTGAACTTGATGGTAACTTCCCCAATCATCTGGCCAACCCTTTAATTGAGGCGGGACAAAAAATGGCCAGGAAAAAACTTCAGGCTGGTGAATACGATTTAGGTGTTCTTTTTGATGGCGATGGGGATCGGATGTTTCTAATGACAGAAAATGGAGAGTTTATCTCTGGAACCATCACGACCGCCATGGTCGCCAAACAAATCTTAACTAAAAATCCTGGCGAGATGGTGCTATATAACGCGATATGCGGACGAATTGTTCCTGAAACCATTGCCGGTGCCGGCGGCAAAAGTCAGCGCACTAGAGTGGGTCATTCGATCATCAAAAAAGTGATGAGAGAAACTGGAGCTGTTTTCGCGGGCGAACACTCAGGTCACTACTTTTTCCGAGACTTCTTTGGTGCCGATAGCGGTCTTGTTGCAATGCTCTTTGTACTTGAGTACTTATCAACACAAAACAAGCCTGTGTCAGAAATCGTACAAGAATTTGATAGATACCCTCAGAGTGGGGAGATTAATTTTGAGACCGAGAAAAAAGATAAAATTATTAAATTAATAGAAGAAAAATATCAACCTGAAGCGGAAAGTGTTGATTATTTGGATGGAATTTCAATCTGGTTTCCTGATTGGTGGGCAAATGTAAGACCCTCCAATACACAAGGTGTCTTAAGGCTAAATGTTGAGGCAAATTCAAAGCAGTTGCTTGAATCAAAAACTAGAGAGTTAACCAAGCTCATTACCGGTTTGGGTGCTAAACAAAGTTTCGAATAAAAAAATCAATAAAAACTAAAATTGAGGAGACTATGGATACAACATCAGATAAGCAAAAAGCACAGTCCCAACTAACCGATCTAGATAGTTTAGAGGCGATTCAAAAAATTGACCGAAGTAATGTATTGGGATCGATTCAGGCATTAGCTAATCAAATTGAAGATACCTGGGAACAGATTAGTAAGCTGAAGCTAACCATCAATTCAGAAAAAATTAAGCAAGTCGTGGTAACGGGCATGGGCGGATCAGCCTTAGGACCGGACATTGTTAGAACCTTATTTAAACAGCAATTGTCAGTTCCATTTGAGATTGTTAACGATTACAAGCTGCCGGCTTATGTTGGCCCTGAAACCCTGGTTATTGCCTCTAGCTATTCAGGCACCACCGAAGAAACAGTCGCCGCGTTGGAATCGGCTCAAAAAAAACAAGCTCAAATACTAATCATCACTACCGGAGGTATCTTGGCTAACCAAGCCAAGCAGCATAACTATGACCACTACATAATTAAGCCCAATCACAATCCTTCCAACCAACCTAGAATGGCACTTGGTTATTCAACCCTGGCTGTTATGGCCTTAATGCGTCAGCTTAATTTGTTATCGATCTCGGAAGAAGAAATAAATAGCGTTATTGCTTCAGTCAGGCTAATGAACCAGCAATTTGATGTCGAAATTCCCCAGCAAAACAACCAGGCAAAACAATTGGCTTTTCAAATTATTGGAAGAATCCCGGTTTTTGTGGCTGCTGAACATCTAGAAGGAGCGGTTCACGTCTGGCAAAATCAATTTAATGAAAACAGTAAAACATACGCCGAGTATCGAGTTATTCCCGAACTGAATCATCACCTAATGGAAGGTTTGAGTTTCCCGATGACCAATGATCACACCTTTTATTTTGTACTGTTCCAATCAGAACTTTATCACCCGCGTAATCAAAAAAGAGTGCGTATTACCCAACAAGTAATCGAACAAGCTGGCATTGAATCGGAAATGATTAAACTAACCAGCCAAAGTCCACTGGAACAGGTTTTTGAGATGCTGGTTTTGGGCAGTTACACAAACTTCTATCTGGCAATTTTGCAAGGAGTTGATCCAACTCCGATTGAAACTGTCGATTTCTTTAAAGAACAGTTACAACAAGAAAGTTAATGAGCCAAGCTACACTTTTACCAGGATCGTTTATTTTGGTGTGTGAGTACCAACGGATTTCAAGTACCTCAATTGCCCAGTGGTGGCGGCAAGTTTTACCCAATGGTGTTGAGGTTACTTCTATCGAACCAGAAAAAAGTATCAAAATAAAAGAGGTAAGAGAACTACAATCAAAATTAGCCATTGGTTTGGCGAATCGATCTCATAGGTTAATAATTTTAAATCCGGCCGATAAAATTACCTTACCAGCCCAACAAGCTCTCTTAAAGCTTTTGGAAGAACCACCAAACAACACTACCTTCGTTTTAGCTGTTTCAAGTCCACAGGTTTTATTACCAACAATACAGTCTCGCTGTCGATTGTTGCACTGGCGATCACTTGCGGAAATAAATCGGCACACCAAGAGTAGTAAAGAGGTAATTATAAAAGAGAATAATGACGTATTTCTAAACGATAAAATTAGTATTACGAATAATTTTATTGATCAAATGATTTCTTGTTCAACTAACCGAGAAATGGTGTTATTCTTGCAACAACAATCCAAAACAAAGGATGATGTTACCAAGTTGATAACCAAGTTTTTAGTCGATCAAAACTGGCTACTACAGAATCAAGAAAGACCCAAACTGGAACACTATCACAAATTAAGAGAAAAGGGCATTGAAGTATTGGCTGCTTTAAATAATAACGTAAATCCGCAGCTTTGCCTGGAAAAATGGCTGCTACCAATCGAATAAATTGAAAGGCTGGGTTTGTCAATAGGTCTATTTTCGGTTTATTTTAATAATTTCTGATTCCGCAGTCATTTATACCATTGAAAAAGTGATTATGATCGGGTAGAGTAGAACTCTGTTATAAATTTATGAGCAAATCAGATAATAAAAAAACCAGACATGAGTATTCAGGTAAGGACATAAGGGTTCTTGAGGGGTTGGAGCCGGTTCGCAAGCGTCCTGGTATGTATATTGGCTCCACCGATACTAGGGGGCTTCATCACTGTGTTAAAGAAATTATCGACAACTCGGTTGATGAAGGAATTGTTGGTTTTGCCAAAACTGTCTCGGTTTATATGCGCTCAGATGGCTATATCACCGTCACCGATGATGGCCGCGGTATTCCAGTAGATAAACACGCCAGTGGTGTGTCCGCCTTGGAAGTAGCTATGACGAAGCTGCACGCCGGAGGCAAATTCGATGAAATGGCTTATCAAGCGTCAGGCGGTTTACACGGTGTTGGCGCTTCAGCAGTGAATGCGTTGTCCTCGCATATGCAAGTCGTGGTTAAACGAGATGGTAAATATCACTACCAAGAATACAATATTGGTCAGCCAAAAAAACCGGTGGCTGTCATTAGTGAACAACAAGTTCTTGATCTTTTTCCTTGGGAAGGCAAGAGTTTCATTAAGTACGATTCTGGAACACTAAGCAGTTTTATTCCAGATGAAAAGATTTTTTCCACCACGGAATATAAATTCAAGACAATTCGAGATTTCTTACGAGAAAGAGCTTATTTGATGGCCGGTCTTTACTTTAGGATCTTTAATCAGGCAGAAGGACTGCGCCAAGACTTCTATTTCGAAGGCGGTATTAAATCAATGGTTCGCCATTTAAATCGCAACAAGCAAGTAATTCACCCAGTAATTCATATGAAGGGTGAGTTTGAGGCCGATAAATATAAAATTTTAGTTGAAGTTGCCATGCAGTATACCGATGCTTATTCGGAAACTATGGAGATGTTCGCCAATACCATTAAAACCCCAGATGGAGGCACCCATTTAACTGGTTTTAGAATGGCTTTAAACAGATCATTAAAAGATTACGCTGTTAAAAACGGTTTAATAAAAGACGAAAAAGAATCCTTTACTGCTGATGACTTAAAAGAGGGCATGACCTGCGTCATTTTCATTAAAATGCCTTCTGACGATCTGCAGTTTGAAAGTCAGACAAAAGCCAAACTAAATAACTCAGAAGCTCAATCAGCAGCTTATCAGGTTGTAAAGGACTCCCTAGACACTTATCTAGAAGAACATCCAAGTGAGGCCAAAGCGATTTTGGAAAAGGTATTGTTGGCGGCGCGAGCCCGCCTGGCGGCTCGCGCCGCCAAAGATGCCGTTATTCGCAAGGGAGCCTTAGAAGGTATGTCCTTGCCAGGAAAACTGGCCGACTGTCAAAGTAAAGACCCCACCGCATCAGAAATTTATATTGTTGAGGGTGATAGTGCTGGTGGCTCGGCAAAACAGGGTAGGGACCGACGTTTTCAGGCAATTTTCCCGCTCAGAGGTAAAATTTTAAACACCGAAAGAGCGCGACTCGACCGAATTATTGGCAATGAAGAAGTGAAAAATTTAATCATTGCTTTGGGCACCGGGGTTGGCGATACCTTTGATATCAGTAAATTACGTTATCACCGCATCATTCTAATGAATGATGCTGATGTAGATGGTGAACATATTACCACCTTAGTTTTAACCTTTTTCTTCCGACATATGCCGAAAATTGTTCAAGATGGCTATCTCTACGTAGCGATGCCACCGTTGTACAAGGTCAGCACTAAAAAAGAAGAACACTACGTTTTTTCTGATACTGAAAAAGATCAGAAGGTCGCCGAACTAAAAGCAAAAAATCCAAAACTAAATATTAGTATTCAGCGGTACAAGGGTTTAGGTGAAATGAACCCTGAACAATTGTGGGAAACCACCATGAAGCCAGATAATCGTGTCTTGAAAAACATTACAATTGACGACGCTAGCAAAGCCGATCAAATCTTCACTACCTTGATGGGCTCATTCGTACCACCCAGAAAAAAATTCATCCAAACTCACGCCAAACTAGCCAGTTTGGATGTTTAAAAGGACAAATAAAAAATTAATAACAAAACCAATAAGGAGTAATATGCCACTTGATCCACAAAACTTAGTTGTCCATATTGAAATCCCTCAGGGCTCAAACATTAAATATGAGCTAGATGAGGAAAACGGCAAGTTTATGATCGATCGTATTATGCCAACTACAATGGGATATCCCGAAAATTATGGCTTAATTGAGGGTACGCACGGTCAAGATGGAGACGCTTTAGATGTTTTGGTATTTGCCAGCCAGGCTTTAACACCAAATTGTCACATTAAATGCAAAGTAATCGGCCTGCTAGAAATGGAAGATGAGGCCGGTATTGATCACAAAATTTTGGCAGTACCTTTGCCTAAAATCGATATGATTTGTGGTCAGTGGAATTCTGTTGACGATATTCCAGAGATAAGAATTGGCCGAATGAGGCATTTCTTTGAACACTATAAGGATTTAGAAGAAGGCAAGTGGGTCAAATTAAAAGATATTAAAGGTGCCGATGAGGCAGTCGCGCTTATTAATGAAAGTTTGGCTAAATAAATCAGCCAAAAAAACAGAAATAAAAAATGGCTTTTGATAAGAAAAAATCACCAGCAGCTACTAAATCGGATAAGTCAGCCGATGAGGCAGTCGAGGTTAAAAACCAAACCTCTGCTAAAAAACCAGAGGCAGTGGTTGATACAGCTCGTGAAACCGCAGTTAAATCACAAGATAATACTTCAGAGGTTGTTGATTTAGGTCAAGAAAACGGCGGTGATGACTTAATGGATCAACCAACTACTTCCGAAACAGCCGAAATCGAAGTGGATAATTCACCCTTCACAAGCGAAGAGGGCGAAACTTACGAAACAGAAAAAACAGACCACGGCTTGGTAATCCGAAAACCAATTATCGATGAAATGAGCAAGTCCTACCTGGACTACGCAATGAGCGTTATTGTGGCTCGGGCTCTACCTGACGTTAGAGACGGATTAAAACCGGTGCATCGGAGAATTCTTTATGCCATGCACTCTATGGGCTTGCGTTGGAATAGCTCATATAAAAAATCTGCCACGGTGGTTGGTGAGGTGCTTGGTAAATATCACCCTCACGGTGATAGCGCGGTTTACGATGCCTTAGTCAGATTGGCTCAAGACTTTTCGATGCGTTATCCACTAGTGGATGGGCAGGGCAACTTTGGTTCAATCGATGGTGATTCACCGGCCGCCATGCGGTATACCGAAGCCAGAATGGCTAGAATTACCGAGGAATTATTAGCCGATATTGAAAAAAATACCGTTGACTTTATTGATAATTTCGACGGTTCAAGACAAGAACCTCAAGTCTTGCCAGCACGCCTACCTAATCTTCTGTTAATGGGCGCTGAAGGTATTGCAGTAGGTATGGCGACCAAAATTCCACCTCACAATTTAAAAGAAGTAGCGGCCGCCATTACCGAAACCATTAATAAAGGCAGAGCAACTACTCCGGAAACTACCGGCCCGGAATCCGAATCAGCCATAACTGAAGAATCAACCACCAAAAAAGATAAGTCTGCTGGTCAAACAAAATTTGATCCCGTGTTAGCTAATCCTCAGGATTTAGCCGGTGAATTTACTAGTGATATCACGGTTGAGGATATCCTGGAACATATTAATGGTCCAGATTTCCCAACAGGTGGCATTATTTACGACTGGAACGCCATCAAAGATGCCTATGCTACCGGACGTGGACGCATCACAATGCGGGCTAAAGCCGAGATCGTTCAAGAAGGTAAAGGTAATATTATCGAAATTACTGAGCTGCCTTATCAAGTTAATAAGGCAAAATTAATCGCCAAAATTGCCGATTTGGTTCGTAATAAAAAACTCGACGGAATCAGTAATATTCGTGACGATTCCGACCGTCAAGGTTTAAGCGTAGTGGTGGAATTAAAGCGTGGTGCCAGACCGAAATCTATTCTAAACAACCTCTTTAAACAGACAGAATTGCAAAGTAATTTCTCGATGAATATGGTGGCATTAAACTCTGACGGCGTACCACAACTAATGAATATTCGCCGTGTAATTATGGAGTTTGTCAGCCATCGGCAGCTAGTCACAGTTAGGCGATTCCAGTTTGAACTTAAAGGTTTACGCGAGCGGGCGCATATTTTGGAAGGTCTCTTAATCGCTTTGGCAAATTTAGATGATGTTATCGAAACTATTCGCAAATCAGCCGATAGTGAAGTAGCCAAAACCAGATTGATGGAAAGATTTAAATTATCCGAAGCTCAGGCTATTGCTATTCTTGATATGCAACTGCGTAAACTAGCAGCGCTAGAAAGACAAAAGATCGAGGATGAATACAAGCAAATCAAACTTAGAATTGACGAAATCATCACTATTTTGACCGACCCACAAAAAATCTTGCAAGTAATTGTGGATGAAATCAAACAACTTGTTGATCAATATGGCGATGATCGACGAACAAAACTTAACAAAGGTAAAATCGGCGAGTTTAACGAAGAGGACTTGGTTCCCAACGATCCAACTATCGTGGCTTACACTACTGGTGGTTATATCAAGCGTATGAACCCTGATGCTTATCGCGTACAGCGACGTGGCGGCAAAGGTGTAAGTGGAATGAAAACCAAGGAAGATGATCTTATCAAGGAAATTATTTCCTGCCGAAATCACGACACATTGTTGTTATTTACCAATAAAGGTCGAGTTTTTGCTAGTAAAGTTTATGAGCTGCCAGAGGGAAGTCGACAATCTAAAGGGACAGCTTTGGTGAATATCATTAACCTGGAAAGTGAAGAAATAATTCAAAATATTTTAGTGGTCCCCAAAGGACTAGATGTTAAAAAGAGTTATATTTTGTTTGCTACCAAAGAGGGTAGGGTCAAAAAAACCGCGGTGAGTGAGTTTGAAAATATTCGCTCCAACGGCATAATTGCAATCGTTCTTAAACCCAATGATACCGTAGTATTTACTAAATTAACCTCTGGGCAGGACGATGTTTTAATGGTCACTCGATCAGGCAAATCAATTAGATTCCCTGAAGAAGAAGTTAAAATTAGCGCTCGCGATACCCAAGGTGTTCAAGGAATTAAACTCAAAAAAGATGATTACGTGGTTGGCGGGCAGGCTTTTCCGCGGGTCGCGGAAAAGCCTGCCGACGGCCGACGGCGCTTCTTCCGCCAGTTATTAATTATTACGCAAAGAGGTATGGGTAAGCGCACCGACTTAGATGAATATCCTATCCAGAAAAGGGCAGGGCAGGGCGTTAAAGTATCGGAAGTAACCACTAGAACCGGTCCTATTTCGGCCGCCTTGTTGGTCACTCAAGATCACGAAGATTTGATTTTAACCACTCAAGAAGCTCAAGTGATCAAACTCCCAATCAAAAACATTCCTGTTCTCAAACGACCAACCCAAGGTGTCATCTTGATGCGTATGCCCGTCCAAGAAAAAATCGTGGCCGCCACCGTGACTAAGCGTGAACTTGATGATGAGGATGAAGAATAAACACTCTCCTTCACAAAACAAGCTGAGCTTGTTCATAATTAAAATTAAAAATTATTCATCTAACCGAGATAACTTTCCTGAATTTTGAGAGTGAAAACGTTGATGTACCCGCTTTAATTCCGGTTTAGTAACGTGAGTATAAATTTGAGTTGTTGCCACGTTTTTATGACCCAATAACTCTTGTACATCCCTGAGGCCAGCCCCGTTGCGAAGTAAATCAGTAGCAAAGGAGTGCCGTAAGCTATGAGGTGTAATTTTTACTGGTATATGCGCTAATTTTCTATATTTTTCTACAATTCTTTGCACCGATCTGGCCGATAAACGCATTGTTTCACCATCATCAGTTGGATCAATACCTTTGGCATAGCGAATAAACACGGGTGGCCAATCATCGGTGCGATGTTGCAAATAGTGATTTAGCCAATAAACCGCCTGGTCAGAAAGAAAAACCACCCGCAAACGACGCCCCTTGCCAACTACACCAAATTCTTTGGTTTCCAGATTAACTTGATCTCGATTTAACGACACGAGCTCAGAAACTCTTAATCCAGTTGAAAACAAAACTTCCAAGATTGCTTTGTCCCTGGCACCTCTAACCGAGTGTAAGTCAGGCATTTGTAGCAATCGCTGAACCTGTTCGGCGGTTAGAAACGATAATTGATGCGGTTCAGCTTTGGGAAGATCGATTTTTTCTGCCGACAAAACCTCCAGGTCTTGGCGCGCCAGCCACTTTAAAAAAGCGCGCAAAGCGATCAAATAATAAGCTTGGGTTCGCTTAGATAACTGCTTGCCTTGATCGGTTTCCTGGCGCGCCAGGCTTAACCGATACTTTTTGATGGTTGCGTTATCTAAGTCTTGAGCTTGTTTAATCCGGTGTTTTTGACACCAATCGGATAACCTGGTCAAATAATGTCGATAGTCTCTAATCGTTAATTTTGATAAATTTCTCTCAACTTCAAGGTGCTCTAAATAGTCCTGAATTTGTTGATCGAGGGTTTGGTTGGATAGAGGAAAGGAGGGTGTTGCCATAAAAAATTGTGGATAACTTAATTATTGTGCGACATAAGACCATCACATGTCAAGCTATCAAACATTCTGCGACATAATAATTAGAATATCAATCCAGAAAAAACATTCAACATCTCTTTATGATATATTTATTAAAAATAAGGATGTATTACTCTTTTTATGAGACCACCGCTAGAAATTACCTACCGCACGCCACAAAACGAATTACGTCGACTTAAAACAGACGAAGACTATCAAAGAACTATTAATGAAGTTTGTCAAAAATGGCGAGAGTACCAGAGAATTCAGTCGCCCCTTGAAAGATTTTCAAAGAAATCAAAAACTGAACTGAATCAACTTAGAAAATACTTTAAAACTAACTGTACTTTAATAGGTCGATTATTTAGCTGGAGTGATAAAAACCAAACTCTAATCCACAAAACAAATCTTGCTGCAATTAAAAAAGCTTATGTTCTAGCAGTCGAAATTCTAAGAGATGAATCTAATGCAGCGGCTGCAGCAGAGAATCTACCACCTGGCAACTATTTAGGCCAGGGCGTTCCGAACAAACACACTGTTAGATAATTTAGCACCGTTTCCCAGGCTATAAGCCGCTCTAAGGGTCTAAAATCGGCTTTTTTTTAATTTTATGATATATCCATCATATACAAATGATGTCTAATTGTATCTTTAGCTATCAATTCAGTTAAATTATGGTTCAAAGATTCGGGTTATTGTACAAATTAGGTTAGGTTAGTTAATATCACCAATAAGTAGAGTTGGAGTAATTAAGAAAATAGAGGAAATTACTTAAATCCGAAATTGTTGGATCATTTAAAAAGGCTGTTTGAAAGCAGTGAGAGCACTACTTCGCTATGTCAATAGTATGTCGCACAATATACATTTTGCGACTTAAGATCAAGTAACTTTAATGACAAATCTTGGCGTACTAATCAACAAACAACTCCTTTAATAGGGGTAAAATCGGCTTATTTTGTGTTTAATTGCCCCTATTTCAGCGGCAATACTCCTAATTTGTCATAAATATTTGACTAGATTGGTTACCCGAGTGATGGATTTTGGCGGGTCCTCTTGAGAGGGCCCGCCAAAACTAATGATTCGGGTTTTGTTGGCTAACTCTTCTAAGCCAGATAGATGCCTCTGGAAACAATTCTTGCAGTTTCCAGTATCTAACCTACATAAATCTGTGCTGCCAGGCTAAATCACACAATCTTTTTCGGGTTTTGTAAGAATTTAACTAAATCAGACTGTAACAACTATATCAATCTCTATCATTAAGTTATCCACATTGTTTATTTCTCTACCCATCAATTAAACATATATAATTTTGTATTATAGGACGTTACTCAACTTCTTCTTCCCCTACCCTCCTCTGGGATGGCAAAATTTTTTGAGTGCTCACCAGGCTATTTCCAGGGTAAAATTAAGAAAAATACAAGGCAAACACCAAAAAATACCGCGGCATACTCACGAACCGTGTTGGTAAATAGTTTTTCTTCTAAAGCAGACTGCCCCATTCCTAATAAAACATACATTGCTGACATTAAAAGCAGAGAAACCGGCCAGAGTTGGCTAGGGTAAAAAGAGATAATCATGGCTAATAAACCTAAAGTTGTTCCGGTTCGTAAGGTTAAAGCTCTTACCTCCGGACTTAAGTGCTTCTCTAGACTGATCGACCAATAGAATGAAAAACTTAAGAGACTGGAAATAAAAAGGACGCCTAAACCATTAAAAAAGAAGTATAAACCAAGCGAAAACAAAGTGTTATATGCCAGTAGGGCTGCAATTAAACAAAAGAAAAATAAGGCCGCTTGAGCAGCCTTTAGTAACTGAATCGATCTATTTTTAGCGATCGAAAAAATATTGCCCGCTAAAAAAAGCGCGTACATTCCCAGACCAAATAAACCCAAAATAACAATTCTCGCTACCCAACTAGATGGCAAAAGAAAGTAGAAAGAGGTAACTGACAGACCGTAAAGAGCGGGTAGAGGTACAACCGTTACCCACTCAATTCCTTCTAAGTTTTCAAATAATGACCAAGCGGCTAAAAGATAAGATAGTAAGGCAAAAATCGACAAAGCCAGTGGACGCCACTGTAAAGGAACTAACTGAATTGCTAAAAAACTTAAAGTTAAAACCAGCGAGGCTAAGAAAAATTTTTGTCGACGGCGCATAATGTGGCAGGCTTATTTATTATTGGTTCTCTATTTAACTAACCTGGCGTTAGTATAGACTTCCTCAACGTCATCGTCTTCTAGCAATGAGTCTTTTAACTCTTCGATACTGTCCCATTGAGTTTGATTTAAATCGATAAACATAGTTGGTTGGTAAGCACTCCCCTCTCGCTGAAATTGAAACATTACCGAACCAGGTCCGCTAAGCGATCCGCCAGACCTAGTAAAATGAAATTTAACGTTACTAACGGTTCGTTGAACATTATCGGTAGCAGCCACCACAATAAAACCAACCCCGTTAGGTCCATAACCTTCATAAATAACTTCTTGAATATTTTGCCCTGCCTCACCTTTGCCTAGAGCGCGATTAATTGCCCGTTGAATGTTTTCCTTAGGCATATTCACTGAACGTGCTTTGTCCAAGGCCAATCTTAAAGCCGGATTGCTGTCTGGATTTCCATCTTGAGCCTGCTTAACAGCGGCTCTAATCATGCTACTTACTTCAAAAAAAGCCTTCGACTTTTTTTGGTCCTGAGCGCTCTTGCGATTTTTGATATTATGCCACTTGCTATGTCCAGCCATACAGGTATGATATCACTCGAAACAACAAGGATTAAACTTTATGAGTAAACTTTTTACATTACAGTCGAAGGCTATTAGGGCCGCTCAAGAGGAACGTTGGGAAGATGCCATCACTCTTAATCAAAAATTATTAGCCATTGACCCCAAAAATATCGGAGCCTTGAATCGCTTGGGTTTCGCTCACCTGCAAATTAATGATCATCAAGAAGCAGCCAATTATTATCAGCAGGTATTACAGCTGGATAGCTCAAATTCCGTAGCAAAAAAATATATGGACATCATCAAAAATAAGTTACCGGTTAAATTACCGAAAGCTTTGCGTCACTCAGATTTTGTTGATGAACCAGGAAAAACCAAATCGACAACTTTAACTAGACTTGCTGCTCCTGACGTTTTAAACAACTTAAGTGTTGGCTTAGACTGCCAATTAAAATCAACAGAATCAAGAGTGAGCGTTCACTGTGATGGTAAGTATATTGGTAGTTTGCCAGACGATTTAACCGCCAGGTTACAGTCTTTAATTGAAGCTGGCAATCAATACAGTGTCAAAATTCAGTCACTCAAAAATGGTTCCGTCATTGTTTTTATCCGCGAGCGAGAAAAAGCTGATAACGTAATGCATATCACATCATTCCCAACCGAATCTAACTCCGCTATGAACTTGGAAGCCACCGATTTAGCCAGAGAGGAAGAAGATCCCGTCTATATGGGTGAAACTGGGGATGATGAGGGGGAAAACGCTCTTGATTCCGAGTCTATCGAGGAGGCCTTGAAAAAAGTATATGATCAAGGCGATGAAGATGTAGAAGAAGATTTGGATAGTGACGATGAAGATTAAGAAGATATTAAATTGTAAAATCTGCCTAATCTTTAAGTAAATCTTTTTGATTCTCTCCCAAGCGAATAATGGCGTTAGACCTTTTTTCTTGTAATAGCTGGCGATCCTTTCTTTTTGAGAAAACTGTCATTATCGACTCTAATCTTTGTAGTGGCCAGCCAGTTGTTTGATCAGTAATAATTTCGCTATTTTGGCTAGTTTCAATTGTTTCTAAACCTCGAACATAATAGCCAATTAATCTAAGCATTCTGCCTACTCGTTGAGCATAACCATCAATCCCTGAACCATTTTGAACAATTACTGAATAATCACTTTCGCGTATATGCTGATCCTGTAAATATAATTCTGCCCAACGATCGTATCGCGACTGGTCTAATCGATTATTTGTTTTGTCGAGATAAGGCTTTATGTTAACCACTTCTAGCTGATAAGCAGGTACTCGCTGCAACTTAAGCCACAATGTTAATCGATCCCAAAACACTAAAGTGGTCGGCCGCTGGGAAATTAGTGATCTGCTTACTAAACCTTTAATCTGTCCCAATTGTGTAATTGATTGGTTATTTTCAGCCCAAATAAAACCATCAATCCCCGCACCATACTCCAGTGACAAACTATAAGCCATAAATGACCATTTTAGGTGCTCCAGTTGGGTTAAACCTGCTAAAGCGTCACTGTTGTAGCTACCATATCCAAAAGGTGTCTCTATTACCTGATCAGGTGGAATCGCTATTACTTGTACTTTGTTTTCTGGTCTAACAACAACTAAGGTTAATGGCTGCCGCACCTCATCACCAAGACTATGAATGATAACTACACTACGCAACTGATCACTTTTCCACTGTCGCTGGCTGAATAAAAGAAAAGTGGCTAATAAGATTGATAAGCCAATAACCAAACCAAAAACCCGCCAAATGGGTTGAGATGAATTGTCGTCACGCTTATTTCTACTGGCTCTGCTTACCAGGCTGGCCTGACGACTAGATCGTGATCCAAGACCAAAAATTGCCAATCTTCTCTCCTTTTTGTTTAACTTACGTAGTTTTACGATTTCGTTCAAGGATTGCCGATCTTAATTGTTCGGTTAAGCGCACAAAAGTGCGAACATTGTGAATCGATGCCAACAGATAGTAAGTTAGCTCTTTTGCTTTGTACAAATAATGCAAATAGGCTCTGGTGTATCCCTGGCGACAAGTAAAGCAGTCGCAATCAGCTTGTATCGGTTTGATATCGGCAGCAAACTGGGCATTACCGATTTGTAGGCGACCTTTTTGATAATCAGACTGCCAAATCCAGGGCTCCACCGATGTATCTAGGTTTCCTGAGTATAAAGTGCCATTCCGAGCTAGTCTAGTGGGAGCAACACAATCGAACATATCAAAACCTGCCCAAACAGCGTCAATAATATTTTGGGGATCTCGACCAAGACCCATAGCGTATCGTGGCAAGTGTGACGGGATCAAACCCTTCGTCCAAGCTAAAACCTGTTTGGAGTCCTCCATATTGTAACCAACCGTCTCTCCCCCAAATGCCAAACCGTCGAAAGGTAGAGATGACATCTGTTGGGCTGCAACCTGTCTCCATTTCTGATATCTGCCACCTTGAATAATGCCAAATAAGGCTTGGTAGCGACCTTGTTCACTTTGGCGTCCCCTACTCTCCCACTGCTCTATTCCTTTTTTGGCCCAGTTATAAGTCCGAAATAAACTCACCTCAATATCTTTCTCAGAAGAATCTTCAGGTAGACATTCATCAAAGGACATAATGATATCAGCACCGAGGTGCTGCTGAATTTCAATCGATTTGGCTGGGGTAAGAAAAATTTCCTCACCATCTAGGTGGGAGTAGAACTTAACTCCTTCATCACTAATCTTTGCTGGTTTAAGTTGAAATTGACTGGAGTTGCGCTTGGCGGCCTGCTTTAGTTGTGCTCCCAGGCTAAATACTTGAAACCCACCGCTATCGGTTAACATTGGGCGATCGTAGTTCATAAATTGGTGCAGGCCGCCAAGCGCTGCAATTCTTTGATGACCTGGTCGCAAAAATAGATGGTAGGTATTGGCTAACAAAACTTGCGGGTTAATTTCTTTTATATCCTCAGAACGTAAAGCTTTAACGGTGGCACGTGTGCCAACTGCCATAAACATCGGTGTTAAAGCGGGACCATGCGCCGTTTGAATTACGCCTGCTCTAGATTGTTGATACTGGCCTTGGATAGTGAAAGAAAAATGATTCATGCTTAACTTCATTGATGATTGAGTTATACTCCGGTTGTGAAAATAAGTGACTTTGATTATACCCTTCCACCTGAAAGGATCGCTCAGCAACCGCTAAAAGTGAGGGACCAAAGTAGATTATTGGTTATCGATCGATCGAAAAAAGAATTATCTCATCGTCGATTTTTTGAATTACCACAGTTACTAAAATCTGGTGATGTACTGGTCATTAATGATACCAAGGTTTTACCTACCAGATTAAAAACTTATAAATCTACCGGCGGTCAGGTGGAGGTTTTATTAACAAAAAAACTTACATCGAATGCCAGCGATCACAAAGTTAAATGGGAGTGTTTGAGCAAACCTGGTTTAAAAATTAATCAAACTGTTTTTATTGGTCAAGACAAGCAAAAATTAACCATCACCTGCTTGAGGACCGATGGCTATCGGCGAGTGGTTGAGTTAACTAGTCCAATCGAAAAAACACAATTAACCGTAATGGAGTTAATAAAAAAATATGGTCAGATGCCCACGCCACCTTATATTAAGTCTTTCTCTGGTGATCCAGATCGCTACCAAACGATTTATGCCAAACACGAAGGGTCAGCGGCGGCTCCAACTGCTGGACTGCACTTCACGAATCAGTTAAAAAAAGAGTTAAGTAATACCAACATAAAAATTGTGCCGATAACCTTGACGGTTGGCCTTGGCACTTTCTTTCGGGTAACTCAAGAAAACATCAACCGTCAGGTTCTGCATAGTGAGGAATTTACTATCTCAAAAAGTCAGGCAGAGATAATAAATCTGGCAATTAGAGAAAACAGGCGAATTATCGCGGTGGGTACTACTTCCTTACGCGCCCTAGAGTCAGCTGCTGAATTTGATAATGTTAGCGGTCGGTATTTGGTTCGCCCAAGTAATCAGGAAACAGAGATTTTTATCTTTCCACCCTATAAATTCAAAATTTCGACAGGTTTAATCACTAACTTCCATTTACCCCAAAGCAGTCTTCTTATGTTGGTATCGGCCTTTATCAGTCGCCCCAATACTGAACAGCCATTTATTAATTTTCAAGAAAGTTTATTAGGGAAAGCCTATCAGGAAGCTATTCAACAAAAATATCGTTTTTATAGTTTCGGCGATGCAATGCTGATTGAGTAAGCTTCCGCCAGACAAATTTTAAATCATCGGCGACTGGGGCCGTGATCGAATAGTTTTTTTGGGTGCCAAAGGGTGAGTCCATTTCTAGTTTAAAAGCATGCAGCCATTGCCGCTGGCACCACAGATAATCTATTCGACCGCGCTTGCGACCAACATAACGCTGATCACCTACAATTGGCTGATGAATAAACTGCAAATGTACTCTAATCTGGTGGGTACGACCTGTTTTGGGCTGTAGTTGTAGCAAGCTAAAACCATCTTCGTAGAGCTTTTTCGCTTGTTTGCGTTCTTGAGGCGAAAGTTCTTTTTCACCCAAACTATTTTTTAATAATTGATCAAGATTGATCTCGTTTAGTTGGGTCAAAACTTCAAAATGCGTTTGACTGGGTCGACCGGCTACCGATACCGAGAATCTTTCTCTGTTGCGCGGGTGGCGAATGATGGCGGCCGAGATTATTCCCTTAGTAGATTTTGGACAACCATGAGCCAGGGCAAGATAAGTTTTTTGCATTTGCCGATTTTTAAAAGCGGCCATTAAACTTTTTAGAGATTTATCACTTTTGGCGATCAACAGTACCCCACTGGTATCTTTATCTAGCCGGTGAGCAAAGCCGGAACGTGAGCGAAAAACCTCATCTTGCTGATAGCTTGCTTGCCACTGTAAGTCATTTTGAAAATACTTTTCCGCCCAATCTTGACAGGTAGGCCCAACGGCTGAGTCAGCTCGATTAGTTACCCAGCCTGGTGGTTTATTAATAGCCAACAAATACTCGTCTTCAAAAATAACGGTAGGTTCTGATTTATGCTTCATGGTAAATTTCTGACCGCTTGTGAGAAAAATAACTTAACCAATCAGTCATAACTATGACTACTCCACTGCCAACAATTAGCCAGTCGGCCAAATTATTAACTATCGGCAAACCGTAAACCGGCCAAATATCACGTGTCCCTTGGTAAAGCCACCGATCTAGCCAGTTGGAAGTAGCTGCGCCAATCAACAAGCCGTAGCTAGCTACAATCAGCCACCCAGTGGTGTGTCGACAATACCAACGCGCCAACCACAATAAACTTATAATCAGTAAAGCATACAGGAGATGAATAAACTCATTAGATAGAACTAATTTACCAAAAACGACACCTTGATTAATCGATTTTACCGGCCAAATATATTTTGTCAGTTGATCTGAAAATAAAGCCATCAAAAAACCTGATATTAAGATTGCCCTATTATGTAGCTGCAAAACTTGATTGAATTTAAACTTCATAATGAGCGAACAATTATACTCCCTTAGTTATCCGCTGGTTGATTTTCCTTTGGTTTAACGTTGTGAGTAGCAGCTGGATACAGCTTAAGACGCTCGTAAGGAATTGGCTCACCTGTTTCCAAGTCAAAGCCATAAGTTCCCTGTTTAATTCTCTCTAAAGCAGCCTTAATTTCGGCAATCGACGTGTCGGCCGCATTTTCTAAAGCTTCATTCTGCATGATGCCGTAATCTTCTAAAGCTTCCTCGCCTGACTCGGCATTATCAACCGTACGATCTTCATAAGCAGTTGGGTCTTCTTCCTCTAAATTAGCTGCGTAATCTTCCAAATCCGCCAACTTTTGCTCAAGAATTGTTTTCAGTTCCTGTATTTGTTGAGGCGAAAGGTGTGACATGTTTTCCCTTCTCTTTTTTTACGAAAAACGATTGTCCCGATCGTACATAGAGTACCACACATCCTAAAATAAATTGGGCCATTGAAAAGAATTGACTGATTTCAAAATCAAAAATCATCACAAAGGGATATTGCAAAAAACTCAAACCTATGCCCAACAAGCCACTAAAAATTAAAAATACCGCCAGTAAGTAACCTGGCTTAGCTGTTCTCTTTTTGCTACGATACCAGATAAAAAATCTAAACCTCGGCTCCGCCCACCAAAGGTAGCGAAAGAGTAAAAGGTAGGCGGCGGCGGCATAAATTTGCACTGGGTGAGCTGGCTCGACTCGCTGGGGGAAAACTATGCCCCAAGGTAAATTTGTAGCGGTACCAGCCGCCGCCCCAACCACAAACCTGGATAACCACCACCAACCCAAAAACCAGACCAAAGCTAAGGTATAAAAATCCCAAATTTCAAAGGAATCTCTCTTGAGGCGCCGGCCGGTCCAGATTAAAAACAAATAAGATGTGACCAGGCCGGCCGGCGCCCACATTCCTGGATATGACCAGAGATTGAAAAATCGCCACCAAAAAAATCCAGACCAATCGGTTTGCAATAATAAATAACTTGCTCTAGCTGCCCATAAACCTAATAAGGAGGCAACGATTAGACCGTCAAAAGCAGTCACTAAATTGTAGTGCTCTTCTCTGGCTTTTCGCCAGAAATAATAACCTGCACCCAAAATACCTATCAGTACCAAAACCCAACCTGTAAAACTTGGTAACCAGCTTAGATTCCACCAAAAGTTCATACTTAGTGGTAGTATACCTTTATTGTGTTATCGATTTCTCATTCTTTAACCGGTGCTTACTTAGCCGCAACTCTGCACCCAGCCATTGCCCTACCAACTATTCTAGCCAGCCATTATCTTGAAGATTGGATGCCACATTGGGATGTTGGTACTGGTCTATCGGCCGGTACCAGAAAAAGAAGTACCGCTATTATTTTGGAGCTTGGCGAGTTAGCAATCACTATAGGTCTTGTTTATCTATTTTTCCAAACTGGTAAAGATAACTGGCAAATCTGGGCTTGGATCGGCGCCGTGGTCGGTATTTTGCCAGATTTTTTGGAAGCACCAAGAAATTTTTTAAAGTGGGAACCAGGTTTTATTAAACCAATTAATGACTTTCACGCTCTCTTTCATCACTCAACCCCTAATATTTTATTAGGCTTAACACCACAGATAGTTTTGTGGTGGATAATTTGGTATATGAAATGAAGGTTGATTAAATTTATTTAGAAACAATCTTTGAGGTCTGTACTGTTCCAAAAAACATTGATTCATGCTCATCCTTGCTTAGTCTACCCATTTCACGTTCATGCCTTAAGATGTTTCTGTAAACATGAACTTCCTCAGTCCGATTTTCTGCAATTAGCCGACTTATTTCCTCAGCAACTATCTTCATAGCCTCAGGCGTCCAATCACTTTTAGATTCCTGCAGTTTTGCGATCATTGAAAAAACAGGCGTACGAGTATCGATACTAGCCATAATCACCCTTTATATTTTAATGATTAAGTTAAATATACAACAAAAACTTATCCTACCCAAAAGGTGTTCAAAATTCTTTACTTGTGCCACGGGAGAGAATCGAACTCTCACTCCCTTTAAAAGGAACGGGTTTTTGAGACCCGCGCGTCTACCAGTTCCGCCACCGTGGCTACTCTGGGCAAATTGTAACATCGCCTTTAATTCTTTGCAGCCAGCGAAAAGTCAGCTATGATCTAGTTAATGCCCAATATCGATTTAATTCGCGAATTCTTAACTGCTAATAGTTTTGGTGCTATTTTGTTACGAGCTTTAATCTGGTTTGTGGTGGCTTTGATTATCATTGCCAGCACTGACGGCTCCGGTCGACAAAATACAGCCGATTTAAAATCCAATCTTGGCTTCTTAATCTTGTTTCTAATTTTGGCCAGTGGCCTGGTATATTTGCTATTTGGTTTTGTGCCGCTCTTGGCGTAAAAGTGACTTCAGTAATTGGACGCACATTGAAAATAGTTTGAATTCTTAAATTAGTGAGTAAACTGGGTTGAACAAACAACCCTGAAAACTAAGCCGAAACCTTTTCCATTCCGTAAAACTTAATTCTATCGCCACGGAAGTAAAGATCTAACTGCCCAATGCTGCCATTACGATGCTTGGCAATCTTCATTTTGACTTGCTCCCGCAGATCATCATCTGGTCGATACAAGAAGGTAACCACATCTGAGTCTTGCTCGATTGAACCTGACTCTCGCAAATCCGAAAGCTGTGGTTCTTTAGTTCCTCTGGCCTCGACAGCTCTGGATAATTGGGCCAAAGCTAAAACCGGTACCTTTAATTCTCTAGCTAAATTCTTCAACCCTTGGGAGATCTCACCCACTTCCTGAACCCGATTTTCCTTGTTAGTACCGTGCACTAGCTGTAAATAATCCACAATAAACAGATCAATCTCGTGCTCCATCATTAAGCGACGAGCCTTTGTTCGCAGCTCAATCATACTAATTCCTGGTGTATCGTCGATAAATAACTGAGCCTCGGCCAGAACGCCCATAGCGTGCGACAAACGCGAGAACTCCTCTTCTCCTAGTCGACCGGTTTTTAATCGCCAAGCATCAATATCAGCCTGTGAAACCAACAAACGATCCACCAACTCTTCTTTGCTCATTTCCAGTGAAAAGAAACCAACTTTTTTGTGAAATAAAACCGTCGCGTTATGGGCAATATTTAAAGCCAGCGCTGTTTTTCCGGTTCCAGGTCTAGCAGCTAAAATAATCAGGTTAGATTTTTGTAAACCACTGAGCATATTATCTAGGTCGGAAAAACCAGTTGGTACACCTCTAATTCCGGACTGATTCTTATGTAGCTCCTCGAGCCGATCAAAGCTTTCAACCAACACATTTTTCATTGGAATAAAGTTGGGCGCAACGTGATGGCGCGATAATTGAAAAATTCGCTGTTCAGCTGTTTCTAGAAGCGGCTGAGCTTCATACCCTGGGTCAAACGCCTGTTCGGTTAGCACCGCGCCCATCGAGATAATCTCGCGCTTGGTAAAGGCATCCTTAACTAAGTTAGCGTAGTGTCTGACGTTGGCCGAGGTTGGTACTTTATTTGCCAAATCAGTTAAATATGCCGCCCCACCAACTTTGGTTAAAACCTTTTTTTTCTTGAGAGCATTACTGAGCGTTAAAATATCGATTGGTTCTCGATTTTCATAAAGCAGTAGATCTGATTCAAAAATATCTCGGTGAGCCGGAACGTAAAAATGTTCTGGCCTGAGAATATCGGCTACCTGAACAATTGCATCTTTATCCAGTAAAATCGATCCAAGAACACTTTCCTCGGCTTCAATATTGTGTGGTGGTATCCTGCCTGCCTGCGCCATTTTAATAATTCGAGTCTAATCTCTATTCTCTGGCCTCCAAAACCACAATTTGAGTTTCGGCATCATCGCTAGTTTTGGGACCGGATAAAGTTAATTTATCGGTAATTCTTGGTTGTTTACCTGATTTTTTAATAAAGTCATCAACCGTAGCTAGCTCGGCAAACTCAGAACTATGTTTGTTGGTTCGAAAATGCATCGGCACCACATAGGATGGTTCAAGCAAGCTGATCAGTTCGAGTGCCTGTTGTGGGTCAATCGTGTAAACGCCGCCAACCGGTATCAGCAAAACATCGATGTCAGGAATATCCTCAACCGTTTTTTGATCAAGAATATGGCCTAAGTCTCCTAAATGCAGTACGTGAACTCCATCTAAAAAAATGGAAAACATTACGTTCTTGCCTCTAATTTTTCCTTGCTGATCATCGTGGTAACTGGGATAGCCATAAACACTAATGTTTTGAATTTCATATTCTCCTGGCTGACGCACCACAAACGGTCGATTACGATTGCTGGTCGCTCGAATTAACTGAATCTGATTGTGATCCTGGTGATCATGAGAAACCGTAATCACATCGGCACTTAATTTGGGGCAACTAAAGCCAACCGAACTAGCAAAGGGATCGGTAATCACCAAACCTTCTTTGCCGCGCAATCTAAAACAAGAGTGTCCAACGTATTGAATATCCATATCTCTCCTTCTCTCTTCTTAAGTTGGTTAAGGCCATCTGGGCGTAGATTACCATAAATCTGTTGTACAATGCAGACTACACAGCCATTATGCGAAAAGAAATTGCTCTAGCCATTGTGATTGGCATTATTGTTGGCCTTGGTATTACCTTTGGTCTGTTCTATGCTCGGGAAAGATTATTGCCCAACCGAACAGCTGAGGAAATTGAGTCTAGCCGACAACAAAATCCTACCCCCACCCCTTCTCTAAAAACTAATCTCGTTGTCCAGCAGCCAAAAAACAATTTATTAACGGCTGAAAAAACCATTAAGGTAGTTGGCCGGGCATTACCTGACAGTATGATTGTAGTTCTGGCTGATAGTAACGAGTACATTACCTCGGCTGATTTGGATGGTGATTTTGCCGTTGATATTGATCTAGCCTTAGGTGGTAATCGGGTTACAGTGGTAGCTACTTCACCCGATGGCAACCAGGAGTCAGTTATTTTGAGCTTGGTTTACTCCACTGTCGATCTTGATGCGCCGCCAGCCACAGAAGAAGGAGAAACTGAAGAATGAAACATCAGCAATTCTTACCAGCGCTTGCTCTAGCTGTCTCAATCATGATGGTTGGTTTGTCCTGGCTTTTACCCTTATCCGCTTTAGCGCAAACAAATAGTCCTGAAACTTCAACTTCCGCTGAGCTGAGACAAGCAATAAAAGAAAGAATTGAAGAAACAATTAAAGAAAATAATAATACAAGTGAAAGATCCCACTACGGTTACATTGGTGAAATTACGCAAATTGGAACCACCACCTTTGGTTTGATGACACCTCAAGGTGAAGAAAAAACAATTCAAGTTAGCAGCGATACTGCCCTGCTCTCTGCCGATAAGGATATCTCTTTAACAGATTTAATTATTGGATCAGGAGTTACAGTAATGGGTCAACCAGTTGATGAGTTGGTCATTGCAGCCAAGCGTGTTTTGGCTAGAACCGATAACTTCACCGAGAACCGCGAAATCAAACTTGGCAGTTTGGTGTCAATTACAACCAGCGAGATCACTCTTCAAGACAGACAAACTCAGCAAAGTATGACTTGGAGCTTTACTAGGCAAACTGTTTTTGAAGATGCTAACGGCCAAAAAATCGCTGTTACTAATCTTGAGGAAGATCAAGCAGCCTTAATAATTACTGATTTAGATAATAATGATGAAAGATACATTAAGCGGGTTAGATTGTTAGTTGAAGTCGCTGAATAAAAACTTGGTTAATGATGTTAGCAACCCGTGATATAATTCAGGCTCTTATGCAGAAAAACATTCATCCTGCTTGGCACAATCAAGTCACAGTGACTTGTGTTTGTGGTAACAAGTTTGTTACTGGCTCGACAGTTGATAACATTCAGGTCGATCTTTGTAGCGCTTGCCACCCTTTTTTCACTGGTGAAATGAAGTTTGTTGACCGTCAGGGCCGAGTTGATCGTTTCCGCCAAAAACAACAGGCAGCTAAAAAGGTTGGCCGAGGTGGTCGTAAACAAAGACAACAGAAAAAAGTCCAATCTCAAGGCACTGACGATCAAGCTACAATTCAATCATTTAAAGATATTTTGCAAAAAGAACGCAAAAGCGTTGCTTAGCTAAAAGACAGCAGTTTTCTTGTTCTAGCAACCGTTAATGTCTCAAGTTTACTTGCCGGAAATTTGGTGCTGTTTGTCGCGTTTATGCTTTTATATCAAATAAATACCAACTTCATCAGTTAAATTATCAATAAGGTTTAAAATAGTCCTATGACCAATGATTCAACTACCTACCTTCATCAGCATTTAGAATCTCTAAACCAAAAAAAGTCGGAACTGGAAAAACTGGCGGCTGGCGACCCTGAACTAAAATCTTTAGCTCAAGAAGAGTTGAAGGTGCTGGAACAAGAAATTTCGGCAGTTGCCGACACCATAAATAATCTGGAAAATAAATCTGTTTCTAAAGTAAGAAAGTTTAAAAATTGTGTTCTGGAATTAAGGCCAGGTCCTGGTGGCGAGGAATCAAAAATCTGGATGGGTGATCTGTTAACAATGTATACCAAGTACGCTTTGTTGAGAGGCTTTACCGTTGAGCCCATTGATTCTGATGTCATCGAAATAAAAGGTAAAACTGCTTATGATACTTTTCGTTTTGAATCAGGTGTCCACCGAGTGCAACGAGTACCGGAGACCGAGTCAAGCGGTAGAATTCACACCTCAACAGCGTCAGTAGCCTGTATTCCGGAAATTCCGGAAACTGAAGTAGAGATCAACAATGATGAAATTGAGTGGCAATTTTTTAGGGCTGGCGGTCACGGAGGGCAAAACGTTAATAAGCTGAGTACCGCCGTAAGGCTAACTCATTTGCCAACTGGCATTGTTGTGACCGCCAGCCGCGAACGACGCCAGGAACAGAATCGAACAATTGCCCTGCAATTACTAAGAGCTAAGCTTTGGGAACAGCAGGAAGAGAAAAGACTAGCAAAGCTAGGCGACGCGCGCGCGGCCATCGGCCGCGCGCAGCGCGCCGAAAAAATCCGCACCTATAATTTTCCGCAAAACAGATTGACCGATCACCGCCTTCCCAAATCTTGGCACGATCTTGATCGCCGCTTACAAGGTGATCTAGATGATGTTATCGAATCGTTAAAAGACTGGGAAAAGAATCAGTTAGAAAACTAATTTTCCAAATAAAAAATAACTGCGTAAAAGTTTAAGCTACAAACTCACCAGCAAACTAATCGTGGTGCACGCCCAATAAATGCCAACAACCGTGTTCCAACAAAAATTCTAATCTAGACTGGACAGTTTCGTCCTTATCCTCGGAGTCAACTTCATCAACTATAACCGGATAACATAAAAATACATCGCCATATTGAAGCCTTGCATCGTCCGACTCTAAAAAAGTTGGTGTGGGTTGCTGAGGATCGTGCATCACAAAACTTAGTACATCGGTAGCGCCTTGATGATGTTTATAATTTTCATTTAAATAAGTCATTGTTTCGATATCAACTAAATGAACACCCACTCTAGCTGTGGTAATTCCTTTTACCAAAAAAACCCGCGCCACTACCCTTTCCAAGGCGGCTAAATCAACCTCATAATCAGGTTCATTAGAAAAAATAACTTCGATCATTAACTAAGTATTTATTAAACGCGATTGCGGCGCTGAATCGACCGCTCGCGGCGCAGACTCTTTTTAATTTCGGTCTGCCTTTCCTTGCGTTTTACAGATGGTGGCTTATGGTAGCGGCGATCGCGGACCATAGTTACCACATCGTCAAACTGCAAGAATTTTTTAAATTTTCTGATTAATCCGGAGTTGTCATCTCCTTTTTTGGCTTTAACGATAATTGGCATAGGCAGGTATTATATCAGGCTAAGACTAATTTCACTAGTTTAACAACTTCTACTAAACTTAACGGCGTGGGAGCCTGATTTGACTTGGGAGAACCATTAAGTAACATTCGTTTCGAAGCATGTAAAAACCAGTTTCCTATGGAGTCTTTTTCTAAAATTTCTTCATAAACCGGCGTTAAATCAATATTGGATCGAGGTGTTGCCTTGATTCGAACGTGACCACTGGCCACATCTTTTCTAATGACCAAGTCTGTACCTAATTTTTGCGCCCGTTTTTCAACGTCTTTGCTACTGCTAGCGATCGCCAAGCAGTTATATTTCCCCAACTTAAAATGCTGGCCTTTTTTCTGAATAATTTCATCGGCTTTGACTTCCGATCTCAATTTGGCATAAGCGGCATCTAACAATTCAAAACCAAACTGTACCAAACGATCATCATCGTAGAGACCAGTCTGCACAGCGCCTTCAAGTAAATTATGAATCGATAACTGATAACGCAAATTAGCCGCCTCTGGCCAATAGCAATCTTCAAAATGATCAATCTGTGTTACGTACTCAACTAAATAAAGCAGGGCCTGATTCTTTTTTTTATCAACTTGAAAAGTAGTCAAATGATCAAAAACCAAACTAGTTGCGCAAACCCTTTCACTACCTCTATCTTCTTGATGGTGATCAAACTCACCTAATCCGGTATCAACATGAATTATTTGGTCATCTGGCACCCCTAGCTCTGCCTGTCTAGTAGAATCTAATCGGCTGCCACTTGGCACAAACTCCACTATAGCCGTTCCCCACTGGCTAGTTAAAAAGCGTTTTAACAACCAAACCGATGTTACGGCATCTAAATCAGGTTTCTGGTGCGTTACAATTACCGATCTGACTGTTTCAACTTGACTTGTTTGAGAATTATCATTTGTCATAGGTTTTATCTTACCCTATTAATTAGAACTTAAACCTTTAATCTACATTTAGGAGAAATTAACATTTACTTAAAACAAAAATTAAGAAAAAAACAAACAAGAAGCGACCGACTCTTGCGAGTGGTGCTTCTTGCTTCTTAACCGGAAGCTACTAATAATTAGTGTAGCAAAGTTTGTCTTAAATTCCACCTAAAATTAGCTTTAACCAGCAGCGTATATTTACTTTATGTCTGGAGAAAAATAACTATTATAGGATTTAATAAGCCTGGGCAAAATACCAACGTCGCTTAGCTGGTTGCCCAGAATAAACACACAATCCTTCAGACTCAGGCTCATCAAGTAAAACACAGCGTGTAGTGGCTTTGGTTATTTCTTTAATTTTAGCTTCTGTTTCGGGAGTTTCATCCCAATAGGCTTTAATTAAACCCCGATTTTCCTTCATAATTCGCTTAAAATCCTCGAAGTTATCAACTTCATAGGTCATGCTCTTCACTCGCTCCTTGGCCTTGGTAAACATATCCTGCTGAATCCAAGCCAGAAGTTTCTCCACTCCTTCTTCAAAGGTGGCTACCGCTAATTTGCGTTTTTCGTGAAGGTGTCTAACCGCAATTTGAATCTCTGCGGCATTGAGTTCTTTAGGACCGATCTCTACTCGCAAAGGAATACCTCTCAATTCGGCATCATTGAGTCGATAGCCAAACGATAATTTTTCCCGATCATCAACCTCACAACGAACGCCTTTTTTTTCTAATCTTGATTTGAGTAGTTTGCAGTATTCAACCAGTCGATAATCGTCGGTGCGAACCGGCAACAAACTAACTTGAATCGGTGCCACTTGTGGGGGGAAAACTAAACCTTGATCATCACCATGAGTCATAATCAAACCACCCATAATCCGAGTCGACAAACCAAAGCTTGTCTGCCAAGCAAATTGATTCTCACCTTGCTGATCCTGGAAAACAATATTGAAAGCTCGGCTAAAGTTTTGGCCTAAATCATGACTGGTACCGCTTTGCAGCGCTTTACCATCGGGCATTAGAGCCTCAATGGTAACGGTTTGAAATGCTCCAGCAAATTTTTCAGATTCGCTCTTAACACCCTTCAAGACCGGTATCGCCAGTAAATCCTGAGCGATTTCGGCGTAGGCATCTAAAGCTGATAAGACCATTTGCTGAGCTTCTTGGTGTGATTCGTGAACTGTGTGCGCTTCCTGCCACAAAAACTCCATCGAGCGCAGGAAAAACTGAGTTCGCTTTTCCCAGCGAACCACGTTATTCCACTGGTTTAAACACAAAGGTAGGTCGCGATAGGAATGAATCCAACGGCTATACATTTCGTACATAATAGTTTCGGAAGTTGGTCGCACCACAAGCGGTTCTTCTAATTCCTGACCACCACCGTGAGTAACTACCGCTAATTCTGGGGAAAAACCTTCAACATGAGACTTTTCCTTTTCTAACAAGCTCATTGGGATAAATAGCGGAAAATAGGAATTCTGACAACCTAACTGAGCCAGTTTCTTGTCAAGTTCTTCCCTAATTCTCTCCCAAATCGCAAAGCCATAAGGGCGCAAAACCATTGAACCACGCACAGGTGAATAATCAGCAATCTTGGCTTTTAGAATTACATCGGTATACCACTCCGACATATTCTCACTTTTTTTGCGAATTTGCTTCTTGCCAGGTTGTTGAGAATTAGTAGTTGATGTCTTGTTGGCTAGAGGTTGAGGGCTGTCGGTCTTAGTCATAAAACTATTTTAGTCTACTCTACTTAACCAGGCTACCCACACTTACCTGGTGAAGTTGACAATTAAGTTCGTTTTTATCGATTACCGATAAATCTGGTAGGTATGAATCGGTGTAAAAAAGATGGTCAATACCGGACTTGTTTAGCTTGGCTAGCGCCGAGCCGGCAAATAAACCATGGGTGACCATAATACTTAGTTTTCCAGCCAATTTATTTTTGATTGTTTGAGCAGCGGCGGCCATGGTGCCGCCGGTATTTAATAGATCGTCAACTAAAATGAAGTGATCGGCAGCTATATCTTGCAAATTTTGAGTTGAAATCTCAACTTTACCTGGTCCCAAGCGAGTTTTAGTTAGTTTGACTGCTGGGGCGGATAATTTATCAGCCACACTCTGAGCTCGACTGGCTGCGCCGCCATCAGGCGCAATAACTGCTATTTTTTCCTGACCAACCACTTGTTTGATTTGTTCAATTAATAAATCTTCAGCCGAAAGATGATGGACCGGAATTCCCCAGTCCTGCAAATCTCGCTCACTGTGCACATCAACTACGCTAATCTCATCTAAGCCCAAACTAGTTAGTGATTTAATCAGAACCTTTGCTCCAACAGCTTCACCAGGATTGACCTCTCGGTCCTGTAATGAATATGGCATATAAGGCATAAAAAAACGCAGTTGCTCACTATAATGGCGAGCAATTTCCATCAGAAGTAATAAACGAAAAAGTTGTTTTGATAAATCCTGATCAGCTCTGAAACGAACCAAAAATAGTATTTCCGACAATTTGGTTTGAGGAATCGTAGTCAGACGAATCCATTGCTCACCATTAGGGTAAGTGCCGGCAACCCATTTCAAACCTACAAAATGATTAAGCCCATCTTGCCGATTTAAATAATCTTGCTGCCAATCGTCAGCTTGAAATGAAATTATGCCTTGGCGATGCTGATCGCGGCTGGTCATATTAACCGATCCTTTCTAACTACCTGAATACGCTAATTACGTCCTTAATGGTTACTAACACGATTAAACTTATTAGGAACAAAAAGCCGACCGTGTTGGCTTTTTGTTCCCAGCGTTGTCGACGGGCGGCTCCCAGTAGCGGCTCGGCGAGAATAAATATTGCCCGCCCGCCGTCCAGCGCCGGAATCGGCAATATATTAACAATTGCCAAGTTTATGGATAGTAAAGCGGCCACGTTCAACGTGCCCAGCCAACCTTGTTTAATAATCTCCACCTCAATCGCCTGATCTACAATACCAACCGGACCTGCTAAATCCTGAGGAACATTTCCGCTAAAAAATAATTGCGATAGCATTTGACCAAAGGCGTGCAAAATCAGCCAGCCAAAATTGATAGCTTCAAGCAGGCCGGCCACCATACCACGCCAGGGCATCTGCCACCAAGGATAAAAACTTAACTCACTATCCTTTAAAGCTATTCCAATTGCTCCTTTTCCAGGTTGAATCTCCTCTGATGTACGTACATAAACAGAAACTTGTCTTTGTTGCTCATTAGTTTGGATCAACAAATTTAAATTTTCACCTTGATAATTGCTGGCAAACTCTACAAATTCTTGGGCTGTTTGAGGAGCTAGCTGTTGGTTATTAATCTCAACTTGTTTAATTACCTCCCCCACTTGTAAACCAGCTTCTTGCGCCGGTGATTCCGGCACCACCTCAATAATCTCCACTTGGCCGGTTAAAGTCGGAACACCAATTTTGGAGTAAATAAAAGCAAAGGCTGTTACACCAAACACAAAATTAACCACTACCCCAGCTAAAATAACTAATAATCGACTTTTAATCGGTTGGTGTGAAAACATCTGTTTTCTATTTGCCTGAGTGATTGATTTGGTAGATTTTTCAGGTTCGGTATGAGCGTCTGAGGCTAAATTATCACTCTCATCACCAAAAAGCTTGACAAACCCACCAAAAGGCAAAGCATTTAGGGAAAAAATTGTCCCTTTATATTCAAAAAGTCGTCGCAGTCTAGGCGGATAACCCAAACCGAACTCCTCAACTCTGACACCAACAAATTTGGCGGCTAAAAAATGACCTAGTTCGTGAATTAGCACCAAAAACGACAATAAAACGAGAAACCAAGCGAGAGTTAAAAAAATTAACATCCAAGACATGTGACCTATTCTACACGGTCGTTAGCTCGGCTTCCTTCTCAACTTTGAGCTGCTCAATTTGCTCATTTAGCTTGTCGACTTCATTTTGCAACTGTTCAACTTGTCGCTTAATGTCATCTTCGCTAACGCCACCCTCGTCTGCCTGCGATTCAATCTCTTCCTTAATTTGGGTGCGCAGATTTCTAATTGCTATCCTTGTTTCTTCAACTTTTTGAGCAACTAATTTGATCATTTGTTGGCGGCGTTCAGCCGTTAAAGGCGGCATTACTAAACGAATCACCTGTTGATCAGTCGCTGGGGACAAACCAAGATTAGCGGCGTGTAAGGCACGTTCGATGTCCTTAATTACAGATGGGTCAAAAGGTTGAACCAAGAGCAATGAGGCTTCAGGTGCGGAAATCGTAGCCAAATCCTGTAAACGCATCTTAGCGCCGCCATAGCTTTCTACTTCAACTACCACGCCTTCAACTAAAGCTGGTTGTGCACGACCGGTTCTTATTTGCCTCAGCTCATCTTTGAAGTGGTTAATTACTTTCTCAGCTTTAGCTTGAAAATCATCTAGCATATTCCCTTCCTGGACCATTTTTTTAGCATTTTACGGCTATTAACTATTAGTCGTTATCTTATCAAGTACAATAGGTTTATGCTAGGCAAACTAAATTGGAGACAGTTGGGGAAAAATTTGGCAGTGAAATTGGGTTTTTATCAGATCTTTTTAATCTGGCAGCGCTCTCACATCGATCTTAGTTTATATTCAGAGATTAAAAAGTATAAATATCGAAAATTAAGCTATTATTTGTTGATCAGCTATCTGTTGTTGGCAGCTTTCTACCTAACCCAGTTTAGAGTTGCAACCTGGCCAAAATGGCAAAAAATTATTGATCAAACTTGGCAAGAAGTTATCAATCAGTGGCCACAGGAAGCTGAGGTACAAATTAACGATGGTTTTTTAACAGCCAACTTCGATCAACCCTTGCTAATTAACTTCCCAGACAGTTTAGAGCTACAACCTCCTTGGCCAAATGCCTTTATCAAAATTGACCCACTTTATGAGCTGCAGAATCAAATGGTCGATAGTCAATTGCATCAATATGGCCTACTCACCTTTAGCCAGAAACATTTAATTATTAATTTTGGTGAATTTGGTCACAACTATGCTTGGTCAGAAGTATACCCAGAGAGTTCATTAGTTATAAATAAAAATTCAATCACTGAGCTTCAACCTCATTGGCAAAAACTGACAGATGAACTTAAAACTTCGTTGTGGTTTAGTTTGGCCACTTGGCATCTTTTACTCAAACCAATTTGGCGCCTGAGCTTAATGGCTGTGGTTTTCTGGCTACTTCAACCAGTAATGCAACTGAGTGGTTCTTCAAGCAAATTTTCGGCTAACTTCAAAGTAGGCATAGTCCTACTTGTCATTACTGAGGAAATATTTCTTTTACAACGACTAATTTATCCAGAAAAAATCTACTACTCTTTCTGGTTTATCTGGTTACTACTGAGAATGGTTGTTGTTATTGGCAATCGGTACCGACAATAAATTTTAAACCAAGAAATTAAATCTCAAGTAGTTTGATTTGACCAACTTGAATATTTTCGCCAACCTTACCAGCTAACTCTTTAATTATTTCATTGATTTTCCTCTTGGGGTCGCGAATGTAGTCCTGCTCTAATAAATCATCGACCGATTCGGGCTTCATACTGGCAACCTGCATAGCAAGCTCGCGCGCCACTGTTTGAAACTGCTCATTCCTAGCTACAAAATCGGTCTCACACAAGAGACTAACAAATGCCGCCACCTTACCGGTATTGTGAACATAAGCACCGATAAAACCTTCTTTGGTTTCTCGATCGGCTTTTTTGGCTGCTTTTGCTAAACCTCGTTCACGAATTAGTTCGCGAGCTTGATCTAGATTGCCGTTGGCCTCTTCTAGAGCTTTTTTAACATCCATCACTCCGGCTCCGGTTTCTTCTCTTAATTTTTTAATATCGGTTGCTGATACTGACATATTTCTCCTTGATTTTGCTTATAGCGTCATGGTTAATTTTTCTTGATTAATATTAACTTATACTAATCTATCTAGCGAATTTTTATTTGGTTCGCGACTGACGACCTTCGGCGTAGGCTTGAGCCACCATTGAAGTTAAAATCGTAATCGATGACACGGCATCATCATTACCTGGAATGGCAATATCAACCAAATCTGGATTAGCGTTACTATCGACAATCGCCATCACCGGAACACCAGCGATTTTTGCTTCCTTAACCGCCACTTGATCCACCGTAATATCAGCTAAAAATAAAGCATCTGGAACTGTCTTGAGATCTTTAACACCTTCTAAAAAGCGAGACAGTCGATCGGCTTCCTTGCGAAGTTGAACCTGCTCAAATTTTGTATATTTGTCGTACTTACCGCTTTCCAAACCGCTGTAGATTTGGTTCATTCGTTTGATTGATTTTGAAACCTGATCCCAGTTGGTTAAAAAGCCACCCAACCAACGAGTTACGATATACATTGCACCTGCTTGAACAGCGTGCTCTTTAATAATTTCCTGAGATTGGCGCTTGGTACCGACAAAAATTAAAGTCTTACCTTGCTTGCCAAGTTGTCTGGCAAAATTCATTGCCTCTTTTAGTTTCTGGGCTGTTTTGACTAAATCAAAAATATGAATTCCGTCGCGTTCGGTATAAATATACTCACGCATTCTTGGGTTCCAGCGTTGCGTTTGGTGACCAAAATGAACCCCAGCTTCCAACAGGGCTTTTAGATCAATTTGATCTGGAGAAACAGCGGTGCTTTTTGCATTATCAGCTTCAAATTTAGCTTTTGGCTGTTCTTTTGCCTCATCGGCTGATTTTTCCGATTTGGCAGTTTGGCTGTCAACTTTAGGCGCAGACTCAACAGCAACCTTGACAGCTGGCTTAACAGTTTTTTTGGTTGCCTTAGCCTTCACCTTAGTTGTGGTGGATTCAGTAGTTTTCTTAGCGGAAGTTTTTTTTACAGCCTTAGCAACTGAGGGTTTTTCTGTCTTACCCGATTTTGTCTTAGCTTTAGCTGATTTTTTTTCAGCTTCTTGTTCACTAGCCTGAGTATCTTTAGCTTTCGTAGCCATTTTTTCTCCTTTCACCTCCCCCAGGTAACTTAGTTATTCCCAGTTACAAAAACTCAATGAGTAACGTGGTTTATTAACAAGCAGGATATTTTTTCCTGAGGTGTTAGTTTTGTTTTAGACAGGTATTGTAACACATCTGAAATTAATTGAATTAGCTGCTTAAATTAAGAGTTGGTAATTTAAATAAGTTTTCTAGCAAACAGGCTCTTGTTACCGGCCCAACACCGTTGGGCACTGGCGTATAGAACGTAGCTTTGGTATAACAATCAGATTGAAATTCTGGCTTAGGTGCGCCAACATCAATCAAAATACTATTTGCTTTAATCATTTGAGCTGATATTAATCCTGATTTACCGGTAGCACTAATAATTACTCGATAGCCAGATAATTTTTTAGCCAAATTTGACTGGCTGGAAAGTAGATCTGTTTTAACTCCAAGCAATTGGAGTCCGGCCGCGGCCGGCCGGCCAACAATCACTGACCGGCCAATAACTGCCACCTTGAGCTGACGCAGGTTGGCTAATGAGCCGGCCGCGGCCAGACAAATATCGATAACTGCTTGGGCGGTAGCCGGTAATAAAAAGTTGTGTAGGGATGTGGCGGCCGGCCTCCGGCCGGCCGCCACCCTTTCTGCTTCCTTTTCCAATTTAAATAAAGTCATTGGTGCTAAACCATCGATATCCTTTTCTGGCGCAATTGCCTCAGCCAAATTTTGCCACCAAGAAGAAAACGGTAATTTATTACTATCAGGTTCTAGTTGACTTATTTTTTCCCAATGCTGCTGATAGGCTTGAGCGGCCGGTTTCTGCACCATCACTGCGTGAACTTTTTTATCTTGATTGGCCGACATAATATGTCTCAACCAAGTGTGTCTACCGTCCGAGAGAGATAGTCCCACACTCTGATATTCAACGCCCACCAACATGGCGTCTTCGCGTTTGAGCCTGGTATAAATTACACTGGCAGTATCTTCTTTGGGATAAAATGAGGCAATCACTAACGGTCGATGGTGATTTTTTTGCCAATTGAGGACTCGCCGCCTAACCAAGTCAAGTTTATTTTGAGCAAAGGCTCGACCATCAAATTTCCTTTCCGCAATTTGATTGAAACCAGACTGTCTAGCAATAACTTGACTAGACATCGTTGGCGGCTCGCGTCGATCCGAGGCCTGAAACAAAACTATTGGTTGACCACTAGTGGCTGGAGATGAGTTAGTTGACTTCATTTAACCTTATTGTACCAGGCTAACTGAGTTTGTTAGATATATACCACCTCAAATATACTCCAAATTAAATTGTCGATAACCAATCACACTACCCAAAGCAACCTACTTTAATAGCTGTCTAATGCGACTAATATTTTCAGCATCAGGACCATTGCCATCAAAACCAGGCGCTTCGGTAATAATCGGAACTGATCTCAGCTTGGGATGATTTAAAATCTGTACAAAATCCTCTGTTGGAATTTTCCCTTCACCAATATTGTCGTGCCGATCTCGACCACTACCTAATTCATCTCGCGAGTCATTAACGTGCAAACACTTAAGAGAGTCCCACAAGTCAAGTCTTTCAATTTCTGTTAAAGGATTCTGGCTGCCCTGAGTTGGACTGTAACCAGCCGCCCACCCGTGGCATGTATCGTAACACCAGCCTAAACGTTGATCGCCAACTTGATCTATTAGCCAGCGAATCTCACCTAATTCAGAGTTGAGTTTACCCTTCTGACCCGCCGAGTTTTCGAGCAAAAGAGGTGTTTGGCCACCTGATTCCTGCAGCACTTTTTTAATTAGCACTATTAGTCTGTCTTTGCTAGCCTCCCAACCCCTACCTTGATGAGAGCCCAAATGCACCACTACACCTTGACAACCAAAATAGTCACCTATTTTTAAATTATGTATAAGCAATTTTATTGATTTTTGAACAATTTCTTTATTATCGCTGGCAAGATTGATAAGATATAAAGCGTGAATGAATAAAGTCCGAACTTGATTATCAAAAGCGTATTTTTTAAAATCTTTTAACTCAGCCGGTACTATCGTTTTGGGCTGCCAACTGCGCGGCGAACCAGCAAAAATCTGTAGTGCATTTGCCTTGATGGCTACTGCCCGATCGACTCCTTTATTTAAACCACCAGCAACAGATAAATGTGCTCCCACTACTCTCTTGGTCATAGCTCTCCTTTACTAGTTACTCTAATTATCAAAACACTACAAAACCTGCTATTAAAAAGCTGTCTCACTGATAATAAAGAACTACTTAAGCCACCGGAAACTGGCGACATAACTCACCAACCTCTTCCCTGATTTCCTTAAGTCTTGCTTGCTGAGCAGCCCATTGTTTAACTTCTTTAACCAGTTGCCTTCTTTCAAGTTTGTCGCTTGGTAAGCTAAACTTTTTGGTTAAGCTCTCAATCTCAGCTATCCAAGCAGCGATCTGTTCCATCTCCTTTTCTTGCATACCTCTGGTGGTAACGGCCGGCGTACCGATTCGCACACCAGAGGGATAAAACGGTGAGTGCGGTTCATCCGGTACTGTGTTTTTGTTAGCGTATAAGCCGGCCGCGGCCATGGCGGCTGCCAGTTGGGTGCCGCCGCCCCAGTCCCTAACATCAATAATCATTAAATGAGTCTGCGTACCGCCACCAACAATCTGCAAACCTTTTTCTTGTAAGGTGTCGGCCAACACCTTAGCATTCAATCTAATTTGTTTGGCGTACTGTTTAAAAGGTGGTTGTAAGGCTTCCTCTAAAGCGGTGGCGATACCAGCGGTTGTGTTATTGTGTGGGCCGCCTTGTAATCCAGGAAATACAGCTCGGTCGATTTTGCCACCTAAATCAGGGTCTCTTTGCAAACCTTTTTCCGTAACCAGAATCATAGCTCCACGCGGGCCACGAAGAGTTTTATGCGTAGTGGTCATCACTATATGAGCGTGTGGTACAGGATCAGGATGTTCACCCGCCACCACTAAACCAGCAACGTGAGAAATATCGGCTACCAACCAGGCTCCGATTTCATCAGCAATCTTGGCAAACTGATCAAAATAAAGCTCAAACGGATAAGCCGTGTTGCCAATAATCATTAACTTTGGCCGATGTTGGCTGGCTAATTCAGCCACTTTTTTAATGTCAATTCGGGCATTCTCATCTAAACCAAACTGCACTGATTTAAAAAACTTGCCGCTAAAAGTAACCTGGGGATGACCATGAGTTAAGTGCCCGCCACCGCTCAGTTTCAAGCCCATAATCGTATCGCCTGCTTCGAGTAAAGCCATTAAAATAGCGGCATTAGCCGGACTGCCACTATAAGGTTGAACGTTAGCGTGAGGCACACCGAATAATTTTTTAGCATTATCAATAGCTAATCTTTCAATTTCATCAATAATTTCATTGCCCTCATAATAACGCCTGCCAGGATATCCCTCTGAATATTTATTCATTAAGCACGAACCAACCGCTTTCATTACGTTTGGTGTGGTGTGATTTTCGGAAGGAATTAGTTGAATTGTATCGTTCTGACGTTTTTTTTCTTTTTCGATTAAATCATTAATTATCACTTCCCCACCCTTCATTTACTTTTTATTCCAGTATTGTGGCGGTAATTATTAGTTACTTGCAACTACGATCAAGATATCACTCTGTCTAAAATTAAGCACAAATTCCTCTGGCTTGAATTTCGGTCCAAATATCTTCTTCTAAATCGTCAATGGTTTGATTGGCATCCATTACCACCCAACGATCGCGATCGTCATTTTTTACAAGTTTTAGATAGGCATCGCGAACTTGTTGATGAAAATACAGGGATTCCATATCTAAACGATTGAGCCCTTGCTTGCCATCCGCCTGTTCGCGTCGGCTTAAACCAATTTCCGGATCGACATCAAGTAAAAAAGTGATGTTGGGACGCGTATTTTTAGTAGAGATATCATTGAGCTGTTCAATTAATTCTTCACCAAAACCTCGCACAATCCCCTGATAAACCACTGAGCTATCACGCGTTCGATCCATAAGTACCACTTTGCCAGCTTCCAGACTTGGTAAAACTATTTCTCGGTACAGTTGTGCCCGAGCGGCTTGAAACAACAAAACCTCGGTTGTGTAAGCCATACCAATATTTTTGTTGGACAAAACAACTTCTCTAATCTGCTCAGAAATGGTAGTCCCGCCAGGTTCACGAAGTGCAATCACTTGCTTACCACAAGCTTCTAGGCTGGCTCGTAGTCTTTGAATCTGAGTGGACTTGCCAGATCCCTCACCACCTTCAAAAGAAATTAACTGTCCGGTATAGTTGGAGGGAGGATAATCTGTTTTCATTCCGATCTAAGTGTAGCTAAATAGGTTAGTTTGCTCAAGTGTGGGAAATTTTTGACTTCTCATTTTGGACAAAAATCCAGTCAATCAAAAAATCTAAATTATTCTTGCTTGCGCAATTAATTCAAGAATTTCAGAATTATTGAAATTAGGGTACCTTTGCTGCATAAACTCATTAGGTGTTTGGGATCCGCCGATTTGATAACCTGCGGGTATCATATGAGCAGGAAATAGCCCCCTAAGTTCTTTTATATTAATTGTTGATTGGTCATTCCCGTTCTGACTCGGCAATTTTCCATTTCCATTATTTTCTTGGGGTGACTGTAGGAGAGGATAATTATCCACATTTTTGCCACCAACCCTCACCCCACCTTCAGTCTCAATTTGCGCAAACATCGCTGCCACCAATAAGTTAATACCTGGATAATTAAATAGAGCCTCGGCTAATTTTTGCACCTCAATTACTAGCTCCGAATAGACATCGATAGCATTAGACAAATTCCAAGTCCCATTCAAGGGTTGATGAAAAGCTTTCCCTAAAAGTAGTTGTGTAATTTGTCCTTCCACCTCTTTGTTTAAACCTGGCTCGCCAAAATTGCCCCAAACATAACTGCTTGGCTCCGACAGAATATCCTTCATTCTTGAAATGGCTTCTTTTAAACCTCTCTTGTTAATTCGCTGATTAGCTACATATCCACTAAGACCAATCAGATTTTCAAGAAAATCAATTGCACTATTAGCTGAAGTTGGCTGAGTAAGATTAGCACTTTTTAAAGGCGCTGCTAACATAGCTTGGACTAGAAATACATTAGCTTCATTAAGTGTAGTAGTCGTTTCCGCCGCCAGGTCTATTTGCAGTCTTTTAAATATTTCTTGCAGGATTTTATTTATAAAAGCTAGCGAATCGGCTAATTCTAAAAGACTGAGACTTCCTGGCATAAAAAAAAGAATATCAACAATCAGTTCTAATAGTTCCTCAATCGCCTTCTTCAAAATTACGACTAATTCTTTATCTGGTGGTAAGTTTCTTTGCCTCTCCCAATTAACACCTGTAGCGGTTGCCACAACGGCATCTGTAGGCACAGATATTAAGGACTCAAGTGGTCGACCTTTAGCAAAGCGACTCATACTTGACTAAAGTACCCTGTATAAAAATTTAAAACAAATCTTGATTCACCGGCTAACGCCGTCTATAGTGTTCTGTTAAGTTTCAGAACACTAAATCTGATGAAATAAGAGAGCTTGGACTACTTCAAGCTTATTCATTTTCTTTCTCTTATTTCTGCCCCGTACTGCCAAAGCCCCCGCGATCCTGATTACCTAGACTAACTACTACCTCCAACTCCACTCGCTTATAAGGCAAAATAATCATCTGTACAATGCGTTCGCCGCGTTCGATTATTTGCTCCTCCCTGGAAAAATTTAAGATTGCCGCTTGATACTCATCATTGTCACCACAAAAATCAATATCCCCTACCCCGATTCCATTAGCCAGAGTTAAACCCTTTTTATGTAAAGAGCTACGCGCAGCCAACATCGCCCAAAAACCAGGTGGCAGCTCGATCCCCACATTTAAGGGAATTTTTTTTACCTGTCCAGGTGGAATTGTTACAGTCTGGCGAGCAGCCAGATCAAAACCGACCGAACCAGCAGTTTGATAGTCAGGAGCTGGCAGTGATCTGTCAAATAGTTTAATTTTCATTTTAGTCATAATTAACCTGGTAATGTAAAACAATTGTTTGGGCTGACAACTTTTTAATCTCCAAAAGTTTGAGGTTAAGGGTGTCGATCTTGCAATCCAAAAGCTTAACGCCATCGCCAAAAAATAGCGGCTCAACCGTCAAAAAAATTTCGTTTACCGCTCGACTCTCTAAAAATTGTCGGTAGACGCTTGCTCCACCTGAAACAGCCAAAGCGTTTAGCCCAAATTCTGATAGTCTGTCAATCAGTTTGGGGGGGGTTAAACTGGTACGGTAAGCTCTACCTGTTTCTAAACTGCTAACTGATTTAAGGTCAATAGTTCTAGGAATTTCGCTTCTAGAATAAATGATGTTCACTCGATTGGGCAAGGGTTTATTGCCAAGTGTGGCAAAGGTTTTACTGCCCATAATCACTGCTCCCGCTTCTGTACTTTTCTGGCGATAGAAAGCGGCATCTTCTTTGCTGGTCCAGCGGGTTGATAAATCTGCGTCGCCGCGCCCAATAAAGCCATCGGTAGTAATGGCAGCGATCAAAAAACAGTTAAAGGATGATTGGCTCATTTAAGTATTGTACCTTGTCAGTTTTATGGGGTAAGACTTCTCAAGTTGAGCACTCTGCGCTAAAGTGAGCAATATTAATAGTAATGAGAAAATATTATGACTATGACTCAAAAAATTGTTAAAAATATCGATCAGCTGCAGCAGGTGGTTGATAAATATCGGCAAAACAAAAAAAAGATTGTTCTGACTCAGGGTTCATTTGATATGGTTCATATCGGCCACGGACGTTATTTGCAAGCGGCTAAAGAATTAGGCGATGTTTTAATTGTTGGTGTCGATAGTGACGAAAAAATTAGAGATCGTAAAGGCCAAGACAGACCGGTGGTACCGCAACAAGAAAGGTTGGAGATTCTCACCTATTTATCCAGCGTCGATCACGTCATTTTAAAGGAACTGTCCGATCCAAAATGGCAACTAATTAAAACAATTTTGCCTGATGTTTTAGTGGCCACTAAGGAAACATACTCACCGGCTCAAATTAAAAAACTGCAAAAATATTGCGGTGAAGTGGTGGTCATGGAACCCAAGGCTACCACCTCAACTAGCGCTAAAATTAGGCGTATTCAGCTTAACATTGTTTCGAGGATTGAAAACCTACTAGAAGAGTTAAAAAATGCCTAAATCTATTCTATTGGCCTATATACCTGTTTTACATCGAGGCTATCGGCAATGGTTGCAAAAACACTCTCAAGCTGAAACTTTATATATTTTGGGTGAATCCTTAATTGCCGAGTTTGATCATTTGGCGCGCAAGGACTTGCGCGCCTTACCACCAAAGTTAATCGCTAGTTCTTTGAGCAGTTGGTCCCTACCCTTTCCAGTTAAGATCGCTGAAAAATCAGATTTAGCTGAACTTAACAAATTTAGTTGGCAGGTAATTGCTCCTGACGAAGATGAAATAAGAATAGTCTGTCAAAAATATTTAGATAAACAGGCCTGCGTTTTCGAGTCGGTGTTTTTACGTTGGGATGCCAGCCGTTCTCAGAAAAAAAATCAGATTGCTGCTAATGTTCAGATTTCTCACCAAGAGTTTGATCAGCAAATGATGAAGTTAGCTAGTCAATACAAAAAATTAAGCTCCGATTGGTGGCGACAGATCGGTGCCTTAATCGTTAAGGATCAAAACGTAATTCTGGCCGGTTTTAATCGGCACATACCAAATAACTACCAGCCGTACGTAGACGGCGATCCGCGCGGCAACTTTCATAAAGGGGAATTTATTGAACTTTCAACCGCTCTACACGCCGAGGCGGGCTTAATAACCGAGGCCGCGCGGCAAGGAATTAGCTTAAAAGGCAGTAGTTTATATGTCACCACTTTTCCCTGCCCCAACTGTGCCAAATTAATTGCTTATTCTGGAATTAAGGAGCTATTTTTTGAAGAGGGCTACTCGATGCTCGATGGTGAATCGATTCTAAAAAGACAGGGCGTCAAAATAATTCAGGTTCAAACTGCGTGAACACTAAAAATATGCTGAGTTTAGGTTAGTAAAAGTCAAGTTTAAATAATCACTTATTTCTTGATTTGTTTTTTAATTGATTTACCGACTTGCCGATTTTAATTCTAACTGGCTGGTAGTCTTTATCCGCTAGATCTGGCATTACAAGCTGAGCGTGCAGGTGAGCCACACTACCAGCTGAATAGTTGGTATCGCCAAAGCGCATTGCTAAACCACCACCGGGAATTTGGTATTCCTTTTCCAACCAAGAAATTAAATTGAAAAGCTCTTCACCGGCTTTTGGTTCTAGCTGACTAAGTTTGACAATGTGCTGTCGATAAATAATCAAAAAATGCCACCTGGTATGTTCATAAGGCCACTGATTGGTGGTCACTAACCAATGCTTGGTTTTTTTAATTATCGGTTGGCGATGATATTTTTTAAGGTTCTCTTCACAAAATGGACAGTGATCGGCGAACTCAATCCGCTCCATTACTTGGATTTGGTCGTCATAGCGAGCGTTATCAATATCAACAAAAGATTTGGACATAATCACTTTAAATTGCCACCGGAATATCCCAAATTCCAGGATGAGGATCGTAGTCAATAAGTTCAAAATCCTCAACTCGGTAATCAAAGATATTTTTCTTATTATTTTTTAGTCTCATTTTTGGTAGAGGTCGAGGCTCACGCTTAAGCATTTCCTTAACCTTGTCAATTTGATCAACAAAAATGTGGGCATCGGAAAAACTGTGGATATATTCTCGCACCGGATAGCCTGTTACTTCGCCAAACATCATTGTCAAGGCCGCGTATTGTGCTAAATTAGCTGGCAAACCAATTGGTGTATCGCTACTGCGCTGCCACATATGTAAGGTTAATTGGTTATCGATAATACGAATATGAATCCAACCATGACAAGGACAAACCACTACTTTTTGCTGTTTCCCCTTACCTCTGATTGTATATTGGGGAATCCAAGGTGTAATAAAGTGAGTTCGTAAATGAGGCAACTCTTGAATTTGCTCCACAATATTTTGGATTTGGTTATAAGGTTGACCTTCAGGTGTTGGAAAATCATGAAAGGCTGCTCCATAACTGCCAGGACCAAGATCGCCGGTTTCTAAATCACGTTTGTGACATTTTTTCTCTGTCACCCAAGCTTTCCACCAATGGCAGCCATATTTTTCCAATTCTGATTGTGTGCGTGCACCATTAATAAAACCGATAATTTCACCAATGGCTTGCTGCCACATTTTTGGGGAAATCTTACGTTCGGTAATAAGAGGAAAACCTTGGCTTAAATCAAATCTTAGCGGCGGTGGCGCCATTAAAGTTAGAGCTTCTACACCTTGTTGGGAAGCGGTTTTAATACCTCGATCTAAAATTAACTGTAATAAATCGCGATATTGAGTATCGATAGAATTGGACATAATCTGACTATAAATTGGATAAGTAGAAAACTCAACTCTTGAAGTTGGCGTTTAATGAAAAATTTACCAACAAATTAGACTAATTTACTTTTCTTTCTGGTTGGCTTTCTCATTCGAGTCTTGATCGTTGTCAGCATTTTTTAGTGGATTATTCCAGCTCGCAAACTTGCACTTGGGATAGTTAGAGCAACCATAGAAAGTTCGACCGCGACGGGTGGTTCTTTCAATAACTTCGCCATCGCCACATTCTGGACATTTCATCCCGATTTTCTTTTGATAGTTTGCGGTGTAATCACACTCCGGATACCGACTACAAGAGATAAACTTCCCAAACCGACCGGTGCGTAAAACTAATTCGCCATGTTCTTTGTCTTCTTCGGTGGCAGATGAATTGTCCGAGCGACGCTTGGCAAATTCCTCTGGTGACAAGCCGCATTTGGGACAAGGTTCATTAAGTGGCTCGACTGGGATCTTCATTCTTTCGGCATTTTCGGTAACTTCGTCAAGCGTTTTGGTAAATGGCTGATAAAAATCTCGGATAGTTTTGACCCATTCTTTTTCACCGCGAGAAATTTCGTCCAATTTATTTTCCATATCTGCGGTGAAATCGTAATCGACAATATCTGGAAAATATTTCATTAAAAATTCAGTCACTGTTTTGCCGATAATCGTAGGAATAAAAGCCCGCTGTTCTCGTTTTACATATTGCCTGGCTATTAGCACTTCAATAATACTGGAGTAAGTACTGGGGCGGCCAATACCCAATTTTTCCAATTCCTTAACCAGTGAGGCGTCGTTAAATCTGGGCGGCGGCTGGGTAAATTTCTGCTCGGTCAAATAGTCAAGGAGGTCAAGTTTAGTTTTGGGTTCCAAATCAGGCAAAATTGTATCTTGATTGCTGTTAAACAAAGCTAGCCAACCTGGAAAAGTGACAATTGAACCAGAAGTACGCGCTTTAAGTGAATGTTGTTTATCTTTCGCTTGCTGGCCGGAATCGCCGGAGACGGCTTGGCCGATAACAATGATTGTTGTTAAATCGTAAACAGCTGGGGTCATTTGACTAGCTACAAATCGCCGGAAAATTAAGTCATATAATTTAATGTGTCTGGCTGTTAAACCATTATTAGTTTCGATTGTTGGCTGTGGACTGGTTGGACGAATTGCTTCGTGCGCCTCCTGGGCATTCTTACTTTTTGAACGATAGTAGTTCGGTTTACTGGGTAGATACTTATCACCGAACTGCTTAACGATATATTCGCGAGCCATCTGTATAGCTTGGACCGAAAGATTAAATGAGTCGGTACGGTGGTAGGTAATGTAGCCTTCCTCATAGAGTTGTTGAGCCAAAGTCATGGTTTGTTTGGCGCTAAAACCTAAGCGACTGGCAGCTTGTTGCTGTAGTGTTGAAGTAATAAAAGGCGGGCCGGGTTGGCGGCGGCGCTGCTTTTTTTCTACCTGCTCCACGGTGTAAGCGGCGGTTTTTAGCCAGGCGTCTAGTTCTTTAACTGGCGCCGCCGCCTTAGGTTCAAATTTCTTATCATCAACTTCAAATACCCTGGCAGTTATGGTTGTGCTCTCGTCTGATTTTTTAGATTTTTTTGTGTTTGAACTAGCATCACCAGCTTCATTGAGAACTAAATCAACTTCCCAATATTCTTCTGGTTCAAAAGCCTCAATTTCATTTTCTCGTTCAACAATTAGTCGTAAGGCTGCCGATTGGACTCGACCAGCCGATAAACCGGTACGAATTTTTTTCCATAAGACAGGTGATATTTGGTAGCCAACTAAACGATCCAGCACTCGTCGCGCCTGCTGAGCGTTAACCAAATCAAGATTAATCTCTCCAGGTTTTTGTAGAGAATTTAAGACCGCCTCCTTCGTAATTTCATAAAAAACCGCTCGCTTGGATTTCGACTGAAGCTTTTTATCCTTGAAAGCTTCCACCAAATGCCAGGCAATCGCCTCCCCTTCTCTATCTGGGTCGGTTGCTAGAATAACTTGGTCAGCGGCTTTGGCCGCTTTTTTTAATTTTGTAACCGTTTTTTTAGCTTTAGTCGGAATGGTATAAACCGGCTGAAAATCATTTTCGACATCAACACCCAATTTACTTTTGGGCAAATCACGAATGTGACCCATAGAGGCTAAAACTTCGTAATCCTTGCCTAAATATTGACTGATTTTTTTGGCCTTGGTTGGTGAC